>Ga0335079_10003973_pt1 | contig 17020 bp, 19 predicted proteins | sample Lox_Sample_33_FD_206719 | JGI IMG/M metagenome (GOLD analysis project Ga0335079, IMG submission 206719) | Soil microbial communities from Loxahatchee National Wildlife Refuge, Florida, United States - Lox_Sample_3.3 | ecosystem: Environmental > Terrestrial > Soil > Wetlands | place: USA... | reverse complement strand
CGCGTTTGGGGCCTCGCCGCCCAAGGGCGTAATCGTGATGTCCTACTTCGTCGGCATGCTCGCGAACACGCTGCCGCTCCCGGGTGGGATCGGCGGCGTCGACGGCGGCATGATCGGCGCGTTCGTTGCGTTCGGAGTGGACGCGGAACTCGCGGTGATCGCCGTGCTCGCCTACCGAGCGTTTGCGTTCTGGCTGCCGACGCTGCCCGGGGCCGTCGCGTATCTGCAACTTCGCCGGACCGTCAACCGCTGGGGTGCGGAGACGCCCACGGTTCTCCGCGGCGCGTCCGATCCGGTGTCATAGTCCACCGCCGAAACCGCCCTGACGCTATACTTTTTGAAGTGGATACTCAGCGAGTAGAGAATGTGATCATCGTCGGCAGTGGACCGGCGGGCTACACCGCCGCGCTTTACACCGCGCGGGCCAACCTTGAACCGCTGGTGATCGAGGGGTTCGCCTGGGGCGGCCTGCTCCAGCAGACGACCGACGTCGAGAACTACCCCGGCTTCCCGCAGGGGATCATGGGCCCGGAGATGATGCAGCACTTCCGTGACCAGGCCGAGCGCTTCGGCGCGCGCCTCGAGACCGACGACGTCACGCAAATCGAGATCTCACGCGACGGGGGCCTCCACAAGGTATGGGTCGGCGACGACGTGCATGTCACGCGCGCGCTGATCCTCGCCATGGGCGCCCAGCACCGCAAGCTCGACGTCCCCGGCGAGATGGAGCTCTCCGGCCGCGGCGTCAGCTACTGCGCGACTTGTGACGCTGCGTTCTTCAGGGACGCGCCGACGCTGATCGTCGGCGGCGGCGACTCAGCGATGGAAGAGGCGATGTTCCTGTCGAAGTTCGCCAAGAAGGTCGCGATCGTGCACCGCCGCGACGACTTCCGTGCCTCCAAGATCATGCTCGAGCGCGCACGCGCGATCCCCAACATCGAGTTTATGACGCCCTACACGGTCGACGCGTTCACCGGCGGCGAAAACGGGTCACTGGCGGTCGCGCGGCTTCGCAACACGGCCGACGGGTCGACGCGCGACGTCGACGTGATCGGTGCCTTCATCGCGATCGGCCACGAGCCGCAGTCACAGCTCGTCGAAGGCCAGGTCGAGACTGACCCCGCCGGGTACGTGGTGACGCAGGGCAAGTCGACGCTGACGGGAATCCCCGGCGTGTTCGCCGCGGGCGACCTCGTTGACCACACCTATCGGCAGGCGGTCACCGCTGCCGGGTCGGGCTGCCAGGCCGCACTCGACGCCGAGTGGTACCTGCGCGACACGCCGTTCCCGGTGTCGGACGCGGCCGGCGAAGCCGGCGCTGCCGCACGCGCATCGGTCTAGGCGGCCCGCTAACCGTAGGGGCAGCCGTCCGCCGGTCCCCAGTTCGCAGACGGCGGCGACTTGTACATCGACAGCGCGAAGTCCTGAGTCCAGGTCCCCGCGCCGGACGCCCAACCGCTCACGGCGCGGTTGCTCACCCCGGTGCCGACGTTGCCGTAGGTCGGGTTGAGGATGTTCTCGCAGTGACCGGTGCTCGCCATCCAGGCGCGAACCACGCCGGCGGGGGTCTGGAAGCCGGTGGCGATGTTCTCGCCGGCCGCGCGCCACACGTAGCCGGCGGCGCTGATCCGACCGGCGAAGTTCGTGCCATGGCTGAACACATCGCTCGAGACCATCGCGTTCGTCCAGCCTTGCGCCGAGCGATCCAGTAGGTGCGAGGCCCGTAGCGACGGCAGATGGCGGGCCGCGCGCTGTTGATTGATCAAGCAGACGACCGCGGTCCTTAGCGCCTGATCCGAGGTGTCGGCGACGGTCGCGTTGGCGTTCGTACACCCGCTGGCGACGCGAGCGCGACGGTGATGGTGGTGACGGTGGTGTGCGGTGCTCGCGCTCGCCGCCGGGACTATCGCGAGGATGGCGGTCGAGAACAGCGCGAGGACTGTGACTGCGATGCGCGACGAGCTACGCCGACCGGCCAGAACCGTCCTGAAGCGCGCGCGTGGGGTCGGCATCGGGGTGAGAATCGTCACGAAGCCTCGATCCCTCACAGGGCAGGCAAATTAAATGGCCGATTGATCGACAAAAGTGATGCGAAAGTGGCGCGGGCGGACGCAAAACGTCCAGAATCCGGGTCCTCCCGCGAACCCCGGCGGCGAGCTACCCGGAAAGGGATCCGCCCAGTCGTCGCGAACAAAAAAACTTTCACGGCTCTGACGACTCAGCCGAGGTACCACCATGAGCGGACGCGTCAGTACGCGCCGAAACCGTGCCAGCCAACTCAACCCCTTCTCTTTCTCCTGCCTACGGGGTTAGCTGTCGGGCTCGCGCTGAAAGAGGTCGCGCTACGCCGGAAGCGCCGGCGATTCGCCCCGGGGGTTCATCACCCCATCGGTTTCCCCGCTCCCGGAGCCACTGGGGCCACGGGATTCGGCTGGGTATGTTGTGCGCCGTGCACCCTATCGAACGAATGCGCCGGATGCGGGAAGCGGCCGAATGGCCTCCCGCAAGCGGCCTACTCGTATACGAAAAAGCCTTCGCCAGTCTGGAGACCGAGCCGGCCTGACATCACGAGCGACCGCAGAAGCGGCGCCGTCCGGTAGCGCTCTTCGCGCCGCTCCTCGTACAGCCCGTCGAGCACGGACAGGACGTGGTCGAGCCCGATCGCGTCGGCCCAGGCGAGGATCCCGCGCGGGTAGTTGAGGCCGTGGACCATCCCGGCATCGACGTCTTCGGCGCTCCCCACGCCCTGGGCGACCGCGAACGCCGCTTCGTTGATGACCTGGCAGACGATTCGTCCGAGCACGAGGCCGGGAGCGTCCGCCACCCACGTGGTGTGCTTGCCGAGGGTGGCGAAGAAGCGCTCGACCGCAGTCGCCGCCGACTGCGCGGTGTCGGAACCCCGCGTGAGCTCGACGAGGTTCGCCTCCGCGAGGGGCGGCAGCGTGTGGAAGCCGACCGCGCCGCCTCCTGGATCGAGCGTCGTCAGCGAGCCGGGAGCACAGCAGATCGCCTGCGGTCCTCCCTGAAGCGGCACCTCCTGCTCCTCGCCGAGGGTGACGTCGACGATCAGCGACGGCGGGTCTAGCTCGAAGGCTTCCTCCGGCGAGGCCACGTCCCACCCGGCGTCGGACGCGGCGTCCGCGAGCTCGTGTGCGAGCACGGCGTGCCCGGCGATCACGATGAGTCCGTCGCCGCCGCCGGGCGAGAGCGGTTCGGGATCCTCCGGGCGGTGTTTGCCTGCGCCGTCTGAGTAGTCGTAGTAGCCGCGTCCGGACTTGCGTCCGAACCGGCCGGCCGCCACCGTACGCGCGGCGATTGGCGATGGGCGCCAGCGTGGCTCGCCGAAGCTCTGCTCGTAGAACGAGCGCGAGATTTCGAAGCCGACCTCCACGCCGACCAGGTCCATCAGTTCGAATGGGCCCATCCGGAAGCCGCCCGTCATGCGGCAGACGCGGTCGATCTCCTCGAGTGGTGCGACCCGCTCCTCCAGCAGCTTGAGGGCCTCGAGGCCGAACGGGCGGTTGCAGCGGTTGACGAGGAACCCGGGACCGTCGGCGGCAATGATCACGCGCTTTCCCATCGCCTCCCCGGTGGCGCGGGCGCGAGCCACCGCCACGTCCGAGGACTGCTCGCCCGCCACCACCTCAAGGAGGCGCATCACCGGAGGTGGGTTGAAGAAGTGCATCCCAACGACGCGTTCTGGCCGTGTGGCCGCGGTGGCGATCGCGGTCACGAGCAGCGACGAGGTGTTGCTCGCGAGCACGCACTCTTCGCTGACGACGCCGTCGGATAGCCGGCCGAACAGCTCGCGCTTGAGCTCAAGCCGCTCGGGGGCTGCTTCGATCACGAGCTCGCAGTCGCTCAGGTCCTCGAGCGCCGGGGCGGGTTCGAGGCGAGCGGCCGCCTCGGCCGCCTCCGATTCGGTCATGCGCCCGCGCTCGACGCCGCGGGCGAGTTGCGCCCGGATGCGCTCGAGCCCGCGCTCCAGCGCCTCGGGAAGAGGGTCGTGCAGCAGCGTACGCGCTCCCGACTGGCATCCCAGCTGGGCGATGCCGGCGCCCATCGTCCCGGCGCCGGCGACGCCGACAACCCGCGCGGGTTGGCCGCTCACGCGGGGACGAGCGCGTTGATCCCGGTCAGGGCGCGGCCGATGATGAGCTTCTGAATCTGCGATGTGCCCTCGTAGAGCGTCGTCACGCGGGCATCCCGGAGGTAGCGCTCGACGGGATAGTCGTCGACGTAGCCCGAGCCGCCGTGTACCTGGATCGCCGCGTTCGCGCACCGGACCGCAGCCTCGGTGGCGAACAGCTTGGCCACGGAGGTCTCGGTGGTGTTCGGCTTGCCCGTGTCCTTGAGATAGCCGGCGCGCCAGACGAGCATCCGCGCCGCGTCGGTCTCGAGCGCCATGTCGGCGATCATCTCCTGCACGAGCTGGAAGCTCGCGATCGGTCGCCCGAACTGCTGGCGTTCCTTGGAGTAGCGAATCGACGCGTCGAGGCAGCCCTGGCAGATGCCGACGCACCCGGCGGCGACGCTATAGCGCCCCGAGTCGAGCGAGCTCATCGCCACCTTGAAGCCGTCGCCGATCTCCCCGAGCATGGCGTCGTCGGACGCCTCGACCTCGCCGAGCGAGATCTCGGCTGTATCCGACCCGCGGAGGCCGAGCTTGTGATGCACGGCTTGCGGCTGGTAGCCGGGCTGGTCGGTCTCGACCAGGAAGCACGCGAGCCCGCGATGGGCCTTCTCCGGATCGGTCTGGGCGAACACGAGCGCGAGCTTGGCGTAGTTGCCCATCGAGATGAACATCTTGGAGCCGTTGATGACCCACCCCGAGTCGGTCTTCTTCGCGCGCGTGCGCTGGTTGGCGGCATCCGAGCCGGTGTCGGGCTCGGTCAATCCGAAGCACCCGAGCCACTCGCCCGAGCACAGCTTCGGGAGGTACTTCTGCTTCTGCTCCTCGGTGCCCCACCGCAGGATGGCCGAGCACACGAGCGAGGTCTGAACCGAGACCACGGTTCGCATCGCGGAATCGCCGCGGCCGATCTCCTCGACGATCAGTCCGTAAGTCAGGTAGTCGAGCCCGGCGCCGCCGTACTCGCGCGGCACGATCGCCCCGAGGTAGCCCTGCGCCGCGATCTTGTCAACCAGTTCGAGGTCGAAATGTTCGTTGCGATCGTTCTCGCGCGCGCGCTCGACGATCTCGTTGTCGGTGAAAGCACGCGCCGTCTCGCGGATCAGGCGCTGCTCGTCGGTGAGCTCGAAGTCCATGGGGGGCACGCTACCGGACGGGAGCAGGGGCGGCGTCAGACGCCGCCCCTGCTCTCCGGCGCGCCCCCTGCCTAGGAGGCCGGCGGAAGGGTCGACGGGTTCGTCGCCGGTGAGACCTGGATGGCCACCGGCGCCGAGGCGCCGCCAACGTTGCCGCGATCGCCCGTGATCCGGGCGCGGAACTGGTACGTGCCCGCCTTGCCGAACGTCCAGCCGAACTGGAACGTAGAGGCGTTCGTGACGAACCGTATCTCCTCGTTGTGCCAGTCACCATCAGCGCCGAGGCGCTGCAGGTAGATCACGTGACCGGCCTTGTCGGGAAGGACGGTGCCGGTGAACGTGACATGGCCGCCGACCTGAGAGGTCGACGAGCTCGGTGTCATCGTGAGCACGTCCTGGACCCCCTCGAACAGCGAAGCGCTGTGACGGTGAGGTGCCAGCGTGGTGCGCACGATGTACTCCGTGTTGTATCCCGGCACCTGAGGCGCGAACGTGTAACTACCGCCGGAACCCGTGGTGGTGTCCGCGACCGGCGTGAACTGACTTTGGTAGCCGTTCCGGGCCCAGAGAGTCACCGGCGTATTCAGCGCGGTGTTGTCAACCACGCCCGAGATCGTCACCCCACCGGGCTGCTGGTACGAGATCAGTTGATCAGAGGTCTCGATCGTGAACCCGGGCACCTGCTTCTGCTGGACGGCCACCGTTACCGGGCTCGCGGTCCCGGCGATGTTGCGAGCGTCGCGCGGGAACAGAACACGGACGGTGTGGTCGCCAGCGAACCGCCAGCGGTAGGTGATCGAGTAATTCGAGCCGCCATCGAGACGACCGCTCTTCAACGTCCGCCAATCGCCCGAGTTGGTTTGCTCCTGGAGCGCGACTCGCTCGAAGGCGTGGTTCGGTGTGACGGTCCCGGTGAACACTACCGGCTGTCCGGTGACCGCTGATGTCGTGCTCGGAGTAAGGCTAACCAGGGCCGAGACGCGCTCGAACACCGTGCGGCTGTGGATCCGGTGCACGCCCTGCTCACGCGCGAACCAGCTGCGGTTGGTCATGACCACGTCCTCGGCGCGAGTGAACTCGTAGAAGCCGTGCGAGTCCGTCGTCGTCTGGCCGATCTTCGTGTACCCGCGGCCGGAACCCGCGAGGTGGTGATACAGCACGATCGTCTGGCCGCCCACCGGGGCGACGTTCAGGTGACCGTAGATGAACACGCCATCCCCGGCATCGATCGGATTCGGGAGGGCGTTAATGGTAAGGCCGCGATTGTGCCCTGGTGCGGCACTGGCGACGCTCGCCACGGCGACTGCCGCGAGCGTTGTCACCAGGGTCGCGAGCACGGCAAGGCGAAGGCGCATGAGGCTCCTTTCCCAGCGGTGGACTATGTATTGCCTCCGCTGGGATCCCGGCTCCCTACCAGGCGGCGGCGGTGAGACGCTCCTGAAAACACCCCGCTCCTGGCGAAGTTGCGCCGAGCTCGAGCGACGTTTTACACTCCGCTGACCTTGGACTCGTTCACCCTCGTGGTTGTAGGTGGGCTAGCCGCTCTTGGGTTCGTGTTCTGGCTGCTGGGGCGGTACTACCCCGGCTCGGGCCTCGAGCAGGTCGGGCTCAAGTCCGCACGCGAGTTGCACGAGCGGCGCGAGGCGCTCGAGGCCGAGGATCTCGACCAGATGCTCGCCGCCCACAACGAGCGCAGACGCGCGCGCGGGGAGGCCGAGATCAGCGCTGAGGAGCTCGAGTCGCGGGTTCTGCGCGAGCTGTCCGAGGGGCCGCGCCGGCGCGGGGATTGAGTACCGCTGGCGCGTTGCCTGATCATCGGCTGCGGATGCCGTGGGCGCTCGCTCGCGCGTGAGCTCGTCGCCGCCGGCCACGCCGTGCGGGGGACGACGCGCGACGCGACCCGCTGCGCGGAGATCGAGGCCGCCGGCGCCGAGTCGGTGGTCGGCGATCCGGATGTGGTTGGCACGCTCGCGCGCTCGCTCGAGCACGTGGGGGTGGCGTGCGTGCTGCTTGGCTCGGCCGTTGGGTCGCCCGAGCAACTCGAGGCGCTCCACGGCTCCCGTCTCGACATGCTCCTCACCCGGATGGTCGACACCACTGTGCGGGGGATCGTGTACGAGGCGGCGGGCTCGATCGACGCGGCGATCCTGAGCGCGGGGGCCGCGCTCGTGCGAGCGCGCTGCGAGGACGCCCGGATCCCTTACGTGCTGCTCCGCGCCGATCCCACCGACCAGGCCGCCTGGACGGTGGCTGCCGCGGCAGCCGTCAACAGCACGCTCGATGGCCACCCCGATGGGCCACGGTAAACTTGAAAACACAAAATAGGTAAAAGGCGACCGGAAATACCCAGGAGGCGGAAGTGGCTGACTACGCGAACGATGTTCTCGTCGAGCCGGAGTGGCTCGAGCAGCACCTCAACGATGACTCGATCAGGATCGTGGAGGTCGATGAGAACCCGGCTCTGTACCGCGAGGCGCACATCCCGGGCGCGATCGGTTTCGATTGGCGGCTCGACCTCCAGGACCAGGTCAAGCGCGACTTCCTCGGTCCCGAGGACTTTGGCGCGCTGTTCGGCAGCCGCGGGATCTCGAACGACCATCAAGTGATCCTCTACGGCGACCGCAACAACTGGTTTGCGGCCTACACCTACTGGTACCTCAAGTACTACGGGCACGACAACGTCAAGCTGCTGAACGGCCCCCGCGAGCGGTGGATCTCCGAGGGACGCCCGACGACCGTCGATCCGCCGAGCTATCCCGAGACGACATTCACGGCGAAGGCGGGTGACGACGCGATCCGCGCCAAGCGGGACGAGGTCCTGGCCGCGCTCCAGGACTCGCATGAGCTCGTCGACGTCAGGTCGCCCCAGGAGTATTCGGGCGAGCTGATCGCGATGCCGGGCTACGAGAGCGAGGGCGCGCAGCGCGCCGGCCACATTCCCGGTGCCAAATCGATCCCCTGGGCCCAAGCGGTCAAGGAGGACGGGACGTTCAAGTCTGCGGAGGAGCTCCGTGACCTGTACGGCGGCAAGGGCGTGCTGTCGGGCGAGCCGATCATCGCCTACTGCCGCATCGGGGAGCGCTCGGCGCACACGTGGTTCGTGCTCCACGAGCTGCTCGGTGAGCAGAACGTCAAGAACTACGACGGGTCGTGGACCGAGTGGGGCAACCTCGTCAACGTGCCGATCGAGAAGGGCTGACCCGGCTCGGGGACTCACGTTTGTTTAGCAACGGCCCGATCCGGTCGAACAGGTCGGCCAGGATCCGGGCCGTTGCGCCCCAGATGAGGTGGTCGCCGACCAGGTAGGTGTCTGTCCGGATGGGGACGCCGCGCCGGACGAGCCGCCGCCGGGCGTAACCGGCCAGGAGCGCGGACAGGGGGAGCTCGAGTACCTCGGCCACCTCGCGGACGCTCGGCGTCCACGTGCGGCCGGGCTCGATCAGCCCGACGAATGGGTACACGGCGTAGCCGGTGGCGATCGTCGGCGTCGGCTGGAGTGCGCCGACGATCTCGACCGCGTCCTCGGGAAGGCCGATCTCCTCGTGGGCCTCGCGGAGCGCCGTCGCCCGCAGGTCGCTCTCGCCCTCGTCGTAGCGCCCGCCGGGAAACGAGATCTCGCCCGGATGCCGGCGTAGGTCGTCCTTGCGTTTGGTGAACACAGTGTGGAGCCGCCCGCGCTCCACGTACAGCGGCACCAGCACGGCGGCGTCGGTGCGGCCCCGCACCTCGAGCGTCAGCGCCTCTTCGGTACTGAGGAGCACGCGGCTCAGGTCCTCGGCAAGATGGTCGTTTCCCCGCGCCATCAGCTGACTATATTCGCGAGTAATGCAGGCCCTAATCGTCGTCGACGTCCAGAACGACTTCTGTCCGGGGGGAGCGCTCGCGGTCGGCGGGGGTGATGGCGTGGTCGAGCCGATCAATCGGTTGGCCTCCGCGGCGCCGTTCGTCGTCGCGACACGCGACTGGCATCCCCCCGACCACAGCTCGTTCGCGGCGCAGGGCGGTCCGTGGCCGGTGCACTGCGTCCGCGACACGCGGGGGGCGTCGCTCCACCCCGGGATAGACCTGTCACAGATCGATGCGATCGTCGACAAAGGACAATCGCGCGATGCCGAGGGGTATTCCGCGTTCGAAGGCACCGAGCTCGAGCGGCTGCTGCGCGACCGGAGCGTCGAAACCGTCGACGTCGCCGGGCTTGCGCTCGACTACTGCGTCAAGGCAACGGCGTTAGACGCTCGCCGTGCAGGCTTCGATGTGATCGTGCACCGCGATGCCACTCGCGCGGTCGACGTGCACGACGGGGACGGCGAGCGCGCGGTGGACGAGCTGCGCGCCGCGGGCGTCGAGGTCGTCGACTAGTCGGGGGCCTAAACCGCGGCTGGCTCGAACAGCTCGATGCGCTCGTCGAAGCTGACCTCGCCGTCGAGCGTGCGGTGGACGGGGCACTTGGCGGCGATCACGCGCAGGCGCTCGACCTGCTCCTCGGTGCAATCCTTGGGGAGCCGCAGGACGAGCTTGAAGTTGGTCAGGCAGCCGCGCTCGGCGGGGCTGTATTCACACTGGACCTCGACCGGTCCGATGTCCCAGCCCTTGCGCTTGGCGTACATCTCCATCGTGACCGCGGTACAGGAGGCGAGGCTCGCGGCGAGGAGCTCTTGTGGACTGGGGCCGTCGTCGTCGCCGCCGTGCTCGGCCGGCTCATCGGCCATCAGCCGATGCTGCCGGACGTCGATGCGGTGCGTGAATGCTGTCCGTGCGGTGCGGCGCGCGATGGCCTTCATCGATGTGGTCCCCGTTGATTGTTAGTGGTCACGTCTCTCATCCTAGCGTTGCTGTTCCTACCCGTTTGAGGCGTTTCCGAGCTATTCAAACAGCGGGTTGAAAAGCAGCCCCGTAGGGACCTTCGGAAAGAAGTACGTGGACTTCGGCGGCATGCTCTCGCCGGCGGCGGCGACGGCTCGAACCTGTTCAATCGGGGTGGCCGCGACGAAGAACGCGGCATCGTAGTCGCCGTCCTGGACGAGCCGCAGGGCGTCGTCGAAATCGCGGGCATACCCGAGCCCGGTGAGATGGTCGATGTCGTCGTCGGTCATCCCGAGGGCGCCCTTCAGGATCAGCGCCTCGAGCACCGCGGTGTCGAGCCGGCGGTAGGCCTCGGCGTGATCGGCCAGGGCGGCGTCGGCGACCGCCTGGTCCTTGAGGGTGAGCATCCACGGCTGGCGGAAGTGGGCGTCGATGTAGCCCAGGCTCACTGGCTGGCCGTAGGCTGGTACGAGCTCGTCCGTGCTGTTGAGTCTTGTCAGGTCGAAATCGCGCCTGATCGCGTCGGCGAGCGCCTCGTGCTGGTCCGGGCGGAGGTCGTTGAGCAGCCGGTGGGTGGGGAACACGGTCAGCCCGGGATCCTCGAGCGCCACCAGGCACATCAGGACGAAGCGATGCGGCCCGTCGCCGCCGATCTCCTCGGCATACACGCGTGCGGTCTCGTAGCGGTGGTGTCCGTCGGCGATGAGCAGCTCGGCGCTGGTCAGCGCCTTGTGAGTCGCCTCGATCGCGAGGGGGTCTTCGATCCGCCAGATGCGGTTCACGGTCCCGTCGTCGTCGGTCGCCTCGCCCCAGGGCGAGCTGGTGGTCGTCGCGTTGGCGAGGACGCTGGTGGCCGTGCCGGTGGGGTCGTCGTAGAGCGAGAAGATCGGCGAGAGGTTCGTTTTCGTGGCCCGGGTGAGCCTGAGCCGGTCCTCCTTCGGGCCCGGGTGGGTGCGCTCGTGCGGCCGGATCCGTCCCGCCCCGTAGTCCTCTACGCGCACGCGCGCGAGAAACCCGGTGCGCCTGCGGATCTTCCCGTCGGGCCCGGTGTAGTCCTGCTCGATGGCCCACAGCGCGGGTCGCTCGTCGCGGACGATCACTCCCTCTTCTTGCCATGCCGCGAGCAGGCGCGCGGCGTTGTCGTAGGGGTCGGTGCCGACGGGTAGGTCGATCCTCACGACGTTGTACGGCGAACTGGCCTCGAGGTCGACGCGCTGGGCGTCGTTGATGACGTCGTAGGGAGGGGCGACCACGTCCTGGAGACCTCCGGTTCGGTCCAGGTTGTAGTGCAGCGCCCGCAGCGGTTCGACATCGGCCATGCCGGCGCCGGAGGCTACCGACTCGGGACGATGTCGGCGGTCGATTCCCCGTTGGCCGACCCCGTCGGCGGTCGGTTATCCATGGTCGATCGATCGGGGCGCCCGGATTCGAACCGGGGACCTCAAGCACCCAAAGCTTGCGCGCTAACCAGGCTGCGCTACGCCCCGTGTATGGGCCGTCGAGTGTAACCGTCGGGAAATCCGCGCAGCAGGCGTCCGAAGATGCCCTTCAGAGTCTGCTTGCCGTACGGGTGAGAGCCGTCGTACATGGTGAGGACGGCGATGGACACGCGGGCGCAGCCGCGGACGAGCAGCGCCACCTGGTGATCGAGGAGGCCCGTGCCGTATCCCCAGCCGCCCTTGAAGTAGAGCTTCCAGCCCTTCGGCGCGATCTCGCCGATGCCCCAGCGCTCGGACGGCACTATGCCCTCCAGCAGCGCCATCGCGTAGGCGCGGTGGCGTTTCGGGATGTAGCTGTCGATATGGAGGAAGAACTTCGTCTGGTCGCGCGCGGTGATCTCGGTCTCGCCCCAGATCGGCGAGGTCGCGAAGTGCGTCATGCCCGCTCTGTTCGCGAGCGCCCGGAGCGCTCCCTGACCGACCGTGTCGAACACCACCTGGGCGTCGTCGTTGTCGGACTCGGTGATCATGGGGCCGAGCAGCGACCTGTCGTGGGCGTTCAGCGTCCGGTCCCTGATGGACGGCTCGTTCAGGTAGGCGACCATCAGCATCGCCTTGACGACGCTCGCCGACCACTCCTCGTGATCGGGCCGGTATGCGTAGAAGCGCCCGTCGCTGGTCCGCACCGCGAACGCGACGTCGCCGGTCCGGTGGTCGGTGTAGCCGATCGCGGCGAGCATGTCCGGGTGCCAGAGCTCGTATAGCGGCTTGCCGGTTCCAGGTACCAGGCACTGGTTGTGGGACGCCGTCGTCGTTGCGGCGGCGTGGCCGGCGGTGGCGATTACGGCCGCGCTGGCGGCGACGGCGGTAGTCAGGCACCAGGAGCGGAGCCGGCGCTGGAGCACGCGGGCATTCTCCCCGGTCTGCACAACACGGGCGCTGCGCGCTGGCCACACGCCCGGGTCGCGCTCGCCGCCTTGGCCACACGCCCGGGTCGCTCTCGCCGCGCGATTGATCCCGCCCGGTCGGCGGGTAGACCCTCGAAGCAGTCGTGTGGCTGCATTCGGCTGATCGAGACCGGGAGGAGTTGCCTTGATGTCGTCCGCGTCGTCCCACCCCCGTGACTTGCGCGATGCCGTGCGCCCGCTATCGCGACCTTCTTTCGCGCGCCTCCGCCTGACGCTGGCGTGCGTGGCAGCGCTCGTGCTCGTGCTCTCACCCGCGGCTCACGCCTTCACTCTCCCGGTCACCGGCCCCTCGAACGCGCCGCGAATGGTGTTCGACAGCAAGATGAAGGCCGTCTCGGTCTGCCTGCCGGTGACCAACCCCGCCGGGGGCACGAGCGTGCTCTACGGGCAGCGCTTCACCGACGGTCCGACGAGTTCGCTCACGCCGGCGATCGTGCTCGTCCACGGCATCGCTTCCTCGACCGAGAACTGGGACTTCTCACCAACCTGGTCGGTCGCCAGGGCGCTCGCCAGCGCCGGTTACGTCGTCTTTTCCTACGACCGACTCGGGTACGCCAAGAGCAGTTACTTCTCTCAGCCCGGCGGAGGCTTCACGCTCACCACCCAGGCGCACCGGGCGATGCTGCACGACGTCGTCGGAGACATTAAGACCGGCGGCTACCGGATTGCCTCATCCGGCGACTGCTCGGGCGCGACCGCACCGGCCGGCACGCAGAACCGCACGGTCGCGATCATCGGTCACAGCGCCGGCGGCTGGGTCGTCGCCGGCTATCCCGGCGAATACCACGACGTCGCGGCGATGATTCAGACCGACATCTCGGGCTCGGCCGGTGGCTCGGCCACGAGCCCGCTGGGAGGGTCCTCCTCGGGCGGCGGCTTCACACCCGACCCCAACCACCCGGATTACTTCGAGTTCTTCCAGACCACCCAGAACTGCCTTGACTTCAACACTTACCCGCCGGGTGTTGTCCAGTACGTCGCGAACATCGCCTGCACTCCGCCGTTCCTCGACTCGCCCTACGGCGAGATCGCCGACCTCGGCGCGATGTACGCCGAGAACGATGCCTACATCTCGATGATCGGTCCCTCAATCCCCGTCCTCCTCACCTCCGGCGAGGAGGACACCACCGACCCCCCATCATCGGCGGACGCCGACTACGCGTACTACAAGGCTCACTGCGGCTGCGACGTCAGCCAGGTGCTGCTCCCCAACACCGCCCATCTGTTCATGGTCCACCGCTCCCTCCCGACGTGGATTGATGACGTTGTCAACTGGCTGACCGCCCACGGGCTCCCCGGGACGCACCGCAGCTGAAATTCCGGTCCGGACTCGTAGGATCGGCACATGGTCGAGGACGGCCCGACGACGGACCGTTGGATGCGATGGCTTGGACACCGCCGTTTCGCGGGTGATGCCGATTCGAAGGCGCGGATGTTCTCTGACCTCCTTGTGCCGATCCGCGATCAGGTCTTGGACCGGGCTGAGCCGGTTGAGGGCCAGCGCGTCCTGGACGTCGGTTGCGGCGACGGGCTGATCGCGTTCGGCGCACTCGATCGTGGCGCCGCCGAGGTTGTGTTCTCCGACATCTCGACCGACCTCCTCGCCGAGTGTCATCGGCTCGCGCAGACGCGAGACTTCCTGGAGAGGTGCACCTTCGTCGAGGCGTCCGCCGACAATCTTCGCGAGATCAAGTCGGCGACCATCGACATCGTCACGACGCGCTCGGTCCTCATCTATGTCCGCGACAAGGCTCGCTCTTTTCGTGAGTTCGCCCGAGTCCTCCGGCCCGGCGGCCGGTTGTCGCTGTTCGAGCCGGTGAACCGATTCGGCCAGAGGGAATGGACCGGCTCCCGTTTCTTCGGTGCCGATATGCAACCGGTGGCACCACTTACCGAAAAGATCCGCGACGTCTACAGCCCACTCATGCCGGCGGACGGTCCGATGCTCGACTTCGACGGGCACGACCTGGTTGACCTCGCCGAGAGCGTGAGCTTCGAGTCCATCGACCTGATGGTGAAGGCCGAAGTTCGCCGTGCTGAGCCTTGCTCCTGGGAGGTCTTCCTCAACAGCGCCGGCAATCCAAACCTTCCCACCCCCGCGGAGGCAATGGCCCAGAGCCTCACACCCGAGGAACGCGACGAACTCACCGCCTACCTGCGGCCTCTCGTCGAAACCGGACAGAGAACCCACCGCATGGCGCACGCTTACCTTCGTTGCGTGTGCCCCTGATGTGTCTGAGTCGCTCACGGTCTCAGGTTCCTTGTAGGCCGTAATTACTGCGTTGGCCACGGCACTTGCGTTCCCGGTGAGAACCTGCGCTAAATGAACGCGTAACGCACGCGGAACGCGGCTCGTCAAACACAGCGAACTAGCTGCGCGCGCTGTCGCCGCGTTCACGGAGAAAGGATGGGACCATGCAACTCGAGGCCGGAAAGGTCGCCGTCGTCACGGGAGCGGCGAGCGGTATTGGGCTGGCGCTCTCCGAGCGGTTTGCTCGCGCCGGACTCCACGTCGTGCTGGCTGACGTCGAAGAGCCGGCTCTCGCGAGCGCCGCCAACAGGATCGGATCGTTGGGCGTGGAGGCGCTGGCGGTGCCTACCGACGTCAGCGACGCTGCGGCGGTTGAGGCGTTGGCGCGTGCCGCCGTCGAGCGATTCGGGTCGGTACATGTCGTGTGCAACAACGCCGGCGTGGCCAGCGGCGCCGATCCGTGGTTCGGCCCGCTCTCCGCGTGGGAGTGGGTTTTGGGGGTCAACTTGTGGGGCGTCATCCACGGCGTTCGAGCCTTTCTGCCGATCCTCATCAACCAAGGCGAGGGTCACATCGTCAACACCGCCAGCATCGCTGGCCTGAGCCCAGGATCCGGCCCCGTGTACGCGGCGAGCAAGCACGCGGTGGTCGCCCTGAGCGAGGAGCTCTACAAGACGACGAAGATCGTGGAACTTCCTGTCGGGGTGAGTGTGCTGTGCCCTGGATGGGTCCGCACCGCGATCATGGATGCCGACCGAAACTGGCCGGAGCGGCTGGGCCAGGCCCCGGTTCGGGCGCCTGCTAACGAGGTGATGCGCCCCTATTTCCAGCGCGCGATCGACGATGGAATGGACCCTGAGGCTATTGCCGATCTTGTTGCCGACGCGATCGTGACCGGCAGGTTCTGGATTCTCCCGCACCCGGAGTTCGTCGAGCTCGCAGTCCGTCGTTGGCACCGCATCGCCGAAGGCGAAAATCCCAATGCTGAGGCCGACGTTCCGGGATTCCCGCCCACCGCCCAATGGACGAGCGAGATTCGGTCCGCGCTCTTGACGCCGACCAACTAGAAACGCCCCCGGCAGGATTCGAACCTGCGACTCACGGCGTGGGATGAGTCCGAACTATCAGCGTGGCGCGGTCGTGATGCGAGCCTGAGGCTGCAGGGCCTGCTCACACTCCGTTTAGCAGTCCCCGCAGCGTCGTGGCGTAGATATCGAGGGCGTGGCGGCCGTCATGGGTCAGCGCGACCGAGGTCCGCGAGGCCGGTCCGCTGCCTGTCTTGCTGGTCGCGAGGTAGCCGGCCTCCTCGAGCCTGCGTAGATGCGTGATCAGGTTGCCCGGCGTTAGCTCGAGCATGTCCTGCAGGCGTTTGAACGACAGCTGGTCGCCGTCGGGCAGGGTGGCCAGCGCCGCCATGATCTGCAGCCGCGCCGGGACGTGAATCAGCGGGTCGAGCGCCTCGGCGGTCATGCGCCGATCCGCACCACGTGTGCCCGAGTCCCGCGCCGCTGCCACGTGCCGATCGCCGCGGTCGCCAGCAGCAGCACGCAGAGCCCCACACCGTTGACGAGCCACATGCCTCGGGGGCCGGCAATTGCGGCCAGGGCAGCGATCAGCGCGACCGGAACGCTGAGCGCGACCTCACGCCAGCTCTTGCGGAACGCGCAGCGCACGGCCCACACGGCGGCAAGCGCAATCAGGGTTCCGTTCAGGAAAAGCGACCAGTAGAAGCCTGCACCGTGTGAGCCGCTGTTCGCGATCCCGATCAGCGCCAGATACCAGAGAAGCAGGATCCCGCCCATGAGCCACGCCTCGTCGCGCTGCACCTTCACGGATCGGCCGCTGACGCCGGTCCGCGCACGCACAACGGCGTAGATGACGGTGGCGATCCGGAGCGCGATCAGCGCGTAGAAGACCGCCAGCGACTCCAGGCTCGGGCCGGTGAAGGGATGCTGATCGCGGACGTTTAGCCACACGATCCCGAAACCGACCAGCGCCACCACCGCCGCCACCAGTGACACCCACGGCGCCCGGAAATCTAGCGCGCGCCGAGCGTCCGCCTGGGTCTGTGTCAGCAGCCGCGCAGCCTCGCGTGGGTCCATCCTTGCTTCCTCGGGGGTTCCTCCCGACGGCCCGACGTTCGTAGTCATGGTGCTGCCTCCGAGTTAGAGTTTGTGATGCAAACTCTAGTGCACTTTGTGGGGCAAAGTCAAGGGCCGATTCGAGCAGAAACGCCCGGAGGCTCCCACGCCAGCCAGGACGTCGGCGAGGTGTTACTCAAAGGCGACAGC
>Ga0335079_10003969_pt1 | contig 17028 bp, 18 predicted proteins | sample Lox_Sample_33_FD_206719 | JGI IMG/M metagenome (GOLD analysis project Ga0335079, IMG submission 206719) | Soil microbial communities from Loxahatchee National Wildlife Refuge, Florida, United States - Lox_Sample_3.3 | ecosystem: Environmental > Terrestrial > Soil > Wetlands | place: USA... | reverse complement strand
GGCGACATCGTGGTGCTGCTCGCTCCTCCGGGAAACCTGCGCAACGACGACCTCATCAAGAGGGTGGTGGGCGTGGCCGGGGACACCGTGGAGGTGAGGGACGGCGCGCTCTTCCTGAACGGGAAGGCCGTGCCCCGCAAGCCCGTCGACGGGCCCTGCCGCTACGAGAACAAGGTCGAGGGCGGGCCCTGGCGCGAGGAGCTCTGCAGCCCGGCCGAGGAGGAGCTCGACGGGCACCGCTACATCACCTACTGCACGCCGGGCCTGGAGTGCGGGGACATCCCCGCCACCGTGGTCCCCCCGGGGACGGTCTTCCTGGTCGGGGACCACCGGGACCACAGCGCCGACAGCCGCGTCTTCGGGCCGGTGCCGGTGAACCGCATCAAGGGGCGGGCCTGGAACGCGCTCTTCTCATGGGGTCCGAACGGGCTCAGGCTCGACCGCTTCTTCCACAACGTGCAGCATTAGCAAGCAAGCGGCTTCCGGAGGACGAGCGACTCCCGAGACGATCTCCCGGACGCGCCCGGGGCCGACCTAGATTTGGCGGTCTTCCTCGGCGATGAGGGAGTACATCGCCGCCGCGTCGGCCGCGGCGAGGAGCGCGTCCCGCAAGGGCGCTCGCTTGAGGAGCCGGCTCACCCGCGCGAGCGCCTGCAGGTGCTCGGCGCCGGCTCGCTCCGGTGCGAAGAGCGCCACGAAGAGGTGGGTGGGCTTCCCGTCGAGTGACCGAAAGTCTACCCCGGCGAGGGAGCGCCCGAAGGAGGCGGCCACCTGGGCGAGGCCCGGCACCTTGCAGTGCGGGATGGCGACCCCGTCGCCGACACCGGTGGAGCCGAGCTTCTCCCGGGCGAGCAGCGACTCGAGCAACCGCTTGGCGTCGAGCCCCTGCGCCGCAGCCACGGGCTGGGCCAGCTCGGCGAGCACCGACTGCACGGAGGGGCCGGAGAGGTCGGCGAGGACCGCCTCCGGCCTGAGGATGTCGACGAAGTGCACGCTCACCCGCTAACACGCCGGGAGGAACGATTCAAGGCGCGGGCGGGGCTCGCCGGGGGCTATCCCTGTTGCGCCTCGATGAGCCCGAGAAGCCCGTCGTCGCGGCGGTAGACCACGTTGATGGACAGGCTCTTTGCGTTCTGGAACACGTAGAACCGGCTGTTGAGGAGGTCCATCTGCACCACCGCCTCGTCGAGGCTCATCGGCTTCGCCTGGAAGGTGGAGCTCGAGACCACCTTGGCGGCCGGGGTCTCGGGCTCGGAGAGGATCTCGTGGCGCACGTCGACCGGCACCCAGTCCCTGGGGATGAGGGTGGACTTGTGGTTTCGCACCCGTTCCTTGTGCTTCTTCAGCTGCTTCTCGATCTTGTCCGCCGCCGCGTCGATGGAGGCGTACATGTCGTCCGACCTTCCCCGGCCCCGGATGGAGAAGGGGCCGGCCTTCATGGTGATTTCGGCGTGGTGGTGCAGGTTCTCCACGTGCAAGACGGCATGGGCCTCCGTGGGGCGGTCGATGTATCGCTGGATGTGCTGGACCTTGTCCTTGACGTGGGACTTGAGCGCCTCGGTGGGTTCGAGGTGCCGGAAGGTGATGTTCACCGGCATCGGGCTTCTCCTCGGGGATGCGCCGGAATGGCTCGGCCGCGGACTGCCGGAATCCCCCTTGCGGAGGAAGCCCGCAGCGCCGCGGCCGAGGAACTGCATGTCGCCGAAGGGCGTCACGCGCGTTCTACAGGGCATAATAGCAGAGCCCCGGGTTGGCGACGCTCCGCGCGCTCTTTTTTTTCGGGGGGCGCTGGCGCGATCGCGCGGCGCGCCTAGAAGTACTTCTTGCGCTTGGAGCTCGGGAGGATCCCGAGCACCTCCCGGTACTTGGCGACGGTGCGGCGGGCGATCTCGATGCCCTGGCCCTTCAGGATCTCGACGATGCGTTGATCGGAGTGGGGGTGCTTCGGGTCCTCACCCGAGACGATCTGCTTGATGTGGTTCTTCACCGCCTCGCTCGCGATCTCGTCGCCACCGGTCTTCGCGATCGCGGAGTTGAAGAAGAACTTGAGCTCGTAGATCCCCTGGGGGGTGTGGACGTACTTGTTCGTGGTGACGCGGGACACCGTGGACTCGTGCATGCCGATGTCCTCGGCCACGTCGCGCAGGATGAGCGGCTTCAGGTAGGCGATGCCCTTGTCGAGGAAGTCCCGCTGGAACTTCACGATCGACTCGGTGACCTTGAAGATGGTGCGCTGCCGCTGGTGGATGGAGCGGATGAGCCAGACGGCGCTGCGGAGCTTCTCCTGGATGTACTCCTTGGCGGCCCCGGCGTTCCCGTTGCGGAGCGCCGCCCGGTACATGCTGGAGATGCGAAGCTTGGAGAGGCCGTCGTCGTTCAGCACGGTGACGTAGCGGTCGCCCACCTTGTGGATGTAGACGTCGGGGGTGATGTACTGCGCCTCCTCGCTCGAGTAGGCGCGCCCCGGCTTGGGCTCGAAGCCGCTGATCACCTTCACCGCCTTCACCACCTGCTCGATGGGGATCTTGAGGTCCTTGGCGATGGCCGTGTAGTTCTTCGACTCGAGGTGGCGGAGGTGGCGCTCGATGATGGCCACCACCTCCGGGAGGTCGGCGTTCAGGTAGCGGGCCTGGAGGAGGAGGCACTCCCGGAGGTCCCGCGCCGCCACCCCCGCCGGGTCGAGCTGCTGGACCTTGCGGAGCACGTTCTCGGCGAACTCCACGCCCACCCCGGCCTCGAAGGCGACGCGGACGAGCGGGTCCCGGGTGGCGGCGTCCTCGGGCTCTCCGTCCACCGCCGGCATCTTGAAGTAGCCGTCGGGGTCCAGGTTCCCGATGATGAGCATGGCGACGGTCTCCTCCTCGGGCGCGAGGTTGGAGAGCCGGAGCTGCCAGACGAGGTGATCGGAGAGGTCGCTGCGGCGGGTGAGGTTCGCCTCGTACCCCGGGAGCTCCTCGTCTGAGAGGTTGCGGTTGGAGGGAGCGGTGTGCCCCTGGAGCTGGTAGTGGTCGAGGTACTGGTCCCAGTCGATCTCGTTCGCGCCCTCCTCCCCCTTCACCTCCTCGGCCTTCTCGGTGGCCTTGGGAGGGGGCTCGAGGGTCTCGAGCTTCACCTCGGCGGGGCTCCCGGCGTCGGCCCGCTCCGCCTCCTCCTCGCCGGCCTCGTCGAGGAGCGGGTTCTCGTTGATCTCGGTGCGGATGAGGTCCACGAGCTCCATCCGGGAGAGCTGCAGGAGCTTGATGGCTTGCTGCAGCTGGGGGGTCATCACCAGCTGCTGCGTCATCTTCAGGTGCTGCTTCAGCTCCAGACTCATGCTCGGACCTCGGGAGCGGCCTCGGCCGGCTCGTCCAGACGGAACTTCTCGCCGAGGTACACGGCGCGCGCCCGCGGGCTGCGGGAGATGTGCGTGGGCGTTCCCTCCTCCAGGATCTTCCCCTCGGAGAGGATGTAGGCGCGATCGCAGATTCCGAGCGCCTCGCGCACGTTGTGGTCGGTGAGCAGGACCCCGATGCCGCGACTCTTGAGCGATCCGATGAGCCGCTGCAGGTCGGCGACGGCGATGGGGTCCACCCCGGCGAAGGGCTCGTCGAAGAGGATGAAGCGGGGGTTGGAGAGGAGGCTCCGGGCCACCTCGGCGCGGCGCCGCTCCCCCCCGGAGAGCTGCTCCCCGAGGCTCTTCTCCACCGGGCGCAGGTGGTACTCGTCGAGGAGCTCGTCGGCGCGCTGCTCCCGCTCCGCTCGCGAAGAGCCGAGGGCCTCGAGGACGGCGGTGAAGTTCTGGCGGACGGTGAGCTTGCGGAAGATGGAGGCCTCCTGCGGCAGGTAGCCGACGCCGCGGCGCGCCCGCTGGTGCATGGGGAGCCTCGTGAGGTCCTTCTCGCCCAGGCGGACCTGGCCGGCCTCGGGGCGCACGAGCCCCACCGTCATGTGGAAGCTCGTGGTCTTCCCGGCGCCGTTCGGCCCGAGGAGCCCCACCACCTCCCCGGGAGCGACGCGGAAGGAGACCTGGTCGACGACGCGGCGGCGCCGGTAGCTCTTCACGAGCCCGGAGGCCTCCAGGGAGACGCTCACTTCGCCGCCTCCTTCTTGCGCCCGTGGACTGGTTCGTCCCCGGGCTTCGGCACCATGGTGCCCTTGGCGGTCGAGAGCGTGGCCCGGTCCTGGTCCAGGTCGTAGACGAGCTCCTCCCCCCGCATCACCGACTTGCCGTCGTGGAGCTCGGGGTTGCCGACGCACACCACCCGCGCGAGCTTCTCCTCGAAGGTGGCCTTCTCGCAGGTGACCGTGCGCACGCCCCGCACGAGGCGCACGTCGCCGGTGCAGACCGCCTTCTCGATCTGCCCCTGGTCGTCGTTCTCGGCGACGAGCCGCTTGCAGGTGAGCACCGCGTCCTCGCGGGTGAGCTTCACGAGAGGCTTGCCCACGAAGAGCACCTTCCGGTCCCGGTACTGGTAGTAGACCTCGTCCGCGTCGACGTGGACCGGCACCGGAGCTTGGGCAGGCGGGGGCGCGAGGAGCGCGAGGGCCGCGAGCGTCGGGAGGGTCACGGCCTCAGTCCCTCCCGGCCGGTGGCGACGAGCTCGGCGCCCCCCCGGATGACGAGCTCCCCCGCCTTCGGGTCGAGCGTGAAGGACGGCCCCCACATCCGGTAGCCGGGTCCCAAGAGGTCGATGCGCTCGTCGCCGCGCACGATCCCGTCGGGACCGCACCTCGCGGTCTCGGTGCGAGCCGAGTCGAAGCTCCGCTCCATGCGGACGCCGCCCCGGGCGAAGTAGGACCGGCCCGGCAGGTCCCCGGAGAGCACCGGGGCGAAGACGTGCACGACGGAGCCGTCCTCCGTCGACAGGGCCACCTTGGCGTCCCGGGCCACGAACTCCCCGGTGTCGCGCCGGTAGACGAGGTCCGAGGCCTCCCCCACGGAGGATAGGGTGGAGCCCCTATAGGAGCGGAAGTGGATGGCCTCGAATCTCATCTCTGGCGGGGCCTGCTCGCTCGCTGTCTGCCCGGGTTGGCATGCGGCTGTAAGGATTGACAAAACGCAAACTACTGGCGTAAGTCGCCAACAAGTCTTGGAAAACTTAGCACTGAGGGGCATCGGCGATCCAGTGGCACAACCCTTGCTTTTTGACAGTAGCCCCAGGTACCGGACGGCACAAGGTTTTTCCGGCATCGAGCTTGCTAGGTCGGTCCCGGTTGGGGCCTGCGCTTCCAGCGCTCGTGCATCCAGACCCATTCCACCGGGTTCTCCCGGATGGCCGCCTCGATCGCGGCGGTGCAGTCGGCGGTGACCCTCACGGCCTCCGCCTCGGCGTCCGCGGCCTCCGGGTCGTAGGGGATGTCGACCACGCAGACCTCGTGGCCGTCCCCGGGCCGGGGACCCCGGCGCCGGCAGAAGCCCACCACCACCGGCGCCTGGAAGCGCACGGCGAGGTCGCCGGCGGCGCGGGGGGTGAAGGCGGGGCGGCCGAAGAACGGGACGAACACCCCCTGCACCCGGGTGTCTTGGTCGATGAGGATCCCGAGCGCCTTGTTCTCCCGGAAGCAGCGGATCATGGCCCGGGCGGTGCGGGGGTCCTCCCGCCAGAGGATCTCGAAGCCCCCGGCGGTGCGGACCCGCTCGATGAGGGCGGTGAGCTTCGGATCCCCGCTCTCCTTGGCGATGGTGGCGGAGGGAATGCCGGCCCGGGCGATGCGCCTCGCCATGAGCTCCCAGTTGCCGACGTGGCCGCTCGCGTAGACGACGCCGCGGCCTCGGGCGAGGGCCCGGCGGAGCCTCTCCTCGGCCCCGGGCGCGAAGGACACGTACTCCTCGAGCCGCGCGTCGTAGCTCGCGATGGTGACCATCTCGGCGGCCAGCCAGGCGAGGTGCACGAGGGTGCGGCGGGCGATGGCTTCCCGCTCGGCGAGCGGCCTCTCCGGGAAGGCGACGGCGAGGCTCGCGAGCATCTGGGCCCGCGTCCTCCGGGCCACCCACCAGGCGAGCCGGCCGGCCGCGGTGCCGATGGCCAGTGCGACCCGGAGCGGCAGGAGGGAGAAGGCGCGAATGAGGGCGCGGAGCGCGAGCGAGCGCGCCCCGCGCCGCAGTCGGGTGCGAAGGGGCACCGGCATCGCCCCGGAAGCTACCACGGCCGCGCCCGCCCCCGCGCGGACTCGTCGCCGCCGCGGAGGCCGCGAAGCGGAAGAAGGGGGCCGTCCCGCCATCGAGGCCTTCGAAGTACGACGAGGGCGCCCCGGCCACAAGGCGACGGCGGTCCCGGGGGCTCCGGGCCGGGGGCCTCTAGGCGGGCGAGAGCCCCTTCGCAGAGAGGATGAGCTCGCAGAGCTCGCGGACGGCCCCGCGGCCTCCCGGGCTCTCGGCGACGAAGCGCGCCACCGCGCGCACCTCCGGTCGGGCATCCGCCGGCGCGGCGGGGAGGCCCACCCGCCTCAGCAGCGGGACGTCGTTCACGTCGTCGCCCATGTAGGCCACCTCGGCGTCCTCGAACCCGAGGTGGGCGAGGCTCGCGTAGCCGGCGAGCTTGTCGCGGTGGCCGAAGACGAGGTGGCGGAAGCGGAGCTCCTCGAGCCGCCGGGCCGCCGACCCGGCCGGGCGCCCGGAGATGACGCCCAGCTCCACGTGGTCCCGCAGGAGCACGAGGCCGTGCCCGTCCTTCACGTCGAAGGCCTTCAGAGCCTCGCCCTCCGGGCCGTAGTAGATGCGCCCGTCGGTGAGGACGCCATCGACGTCGAGGAGGAGGAGGCGCACCCGCCCCGCCCGCGCGAGGAGGTCGGCCGCGGCGCCGGAGCGGCGGCGGGCCGCGCCGGGGCGGGGCCTTCGCCTCCCCGGGGTCACGGCGCGCCCAGGGCGGCGCGGATCCGGACGACCTCGGAGAGGAGCCGGTCGGCGGCCTCGAAGTCGAGCGAGTTCGGGCCGTCGGAGAGGGCCTTCGACGGGTCCTCGTGGATCTCGGCGAAGAGGGCGTCGATGCCCACCGCGGCCGCCGCCCGGGCGAGCGGCGCCACGAACTGCCTCTCCCCGGCGGTGGTGTCGCCGCCGGCGCCGGGGAGCTGAACGGAGTGGGTGGCGTCCAGGCACACCGGGACGCCGAGCTCCCGCATGAGGACGAGGCCGCGCATGTCCACGACGAGGTTCCCGTAGCCGAAGGTCGAGCCCCGCTCGGTGAGGAGGATGTTCTGGGCGCCGGCGTCCCGGCACTTCGCCAACACGTGGCGCATGTCCCGGGGCGCCACGAACTGCCCCTTCTTCACGTTCACCGACTGGCCGGACCGGGCGCAGGCCACGACGAGGTCGGTCTGCCGGCACAGGAAGGCGGGGACCTGGAGGACGTCCACCACCCGGCCGGCGGGCTCCGCCTGCCAGGCCTCGTGGACGTCGGTGAGGCAGGGGAGACCGGTCTCGCGCTTCACCCGCTCGAACACCCGGAGCCCGGCCTCGAGCCCCACCCCGCGGAAGCTCTTGCCGCTCGAGCGGTTCGCCTTGTCGAAGCTCGCCTTGAAGATCACCGGCAGGTGGTGGCGCGCGGCGAGCGCCTTCACTGCCCGCGCGTGGGAGAGCGCCTGGGCCTCCGACTCGATCACGCAGGGCCCGGCGATGAGCAGGAGGGGGCGGCCGTCGCCCACCTCGTGCCCGCCGATGCGGGCCCGGACCTTCTCCGACATCAGGGACCTCCGCGGGCGCGGTCCTCGGGCAGCGGACGCCGCCCTCCGGTCAGGCGCCCTTCCCCACCGGCAGCTTCGTCACCCCGGCGACGCCCCCCGCCTCGCGGAGCCTCGCGTCCCGGTGCACCATGGCGGCCCGGACGAAGCCGGCGAAGAGCGGGTGGGGCCTGAACGGCTTCGACTTGAACTCGGGGTGGAACTGGCACCCCAGGAAATGGGGGTGGTTGTTGAGCTCGATCATCTCCACCAGGTTGAGCTCGGGGTTCACGCCCGAGAACACCATCCCCGACCCCTCGAAGGCCGCCTTGTAGGCGTTGTTGAACTCGAAGCGGTGGCGGTGGCGCTCGTGGATGAGGTCCTGGGCGTAGAGGTCCCGGGCCTTGGTCCCCTCCCGGAGCTTGCAGGCATAGCTCCCGAGCCGCATGGTCCCGCCCTTGTCCGCGACCTCGCGCTGGCCCTCCATGAGCGTGACCACCGGGTGAGGGGTGGCCTCGTCGAACTCGAGCGAGTTCGCCCGCTCGAGCCCGAGCACGTTGCGGGCGTACTCGATGACCGCCATCTGCAGGCCCAGGCAGATCCCGAAGAAGGGGATCTTGTTCTCCCGGGCGTGGCGCACCGCCAGGATCTTCCCTTCGGTGCCGCGCACTCCGAACCCGCCCGGCACCAGGATGGCGTCCACCTGGTCGAGGGCGGCGAGCTCCCCCTCCTCCAGGCGCTGCGCGTCGATGAACTCGAGGCGGAGTCGGCAGTCGCTGGCGATGCCGCCGTGGACGAGCGCCTCGTTCAGGCTCTTGTAGCTCTCCACGAGCTCCACGTACTTCCCCACCACCCCGATGCGGACTTCGCCGTTTCGCGGGTGCTTCACCTTCTCGACGATGGTCTCCCAACGCTCGAGTCGGGGCGCGCGGCTCCAGATGTTGAAGAGCTCCGCCAGCTTGTCGTCGAGCCCCTCCTCGTGGAGCCGGAGGGGGACCTCGTAGATCGAGGCCACGTCGAGGGCGGTGAAGACCGCGGAGGGGTCTACGTTGCAGAAGAGGGCGATCTTGTCCTTCATCTCCCGGGAGATCTCCCGGTCGGACCGGCACAGGAGGATGTCGGGCTGGATGCCGATCTCCCGCAGCTCCCTCACCGAGTGCTGGGTGGGCTTCGTCTTGAGCTCGCCCGCGGCGGCGATGTAGGGCACGAGGGTGACGTGGACGTAGACCACGTTCTCGTTCCCCACGTCGTATTTCATCTGGCGAATGGCCTCGAGGAAGGGCAGCGACTCGATGTCGCCCACCGTGCCCCCGACCTCGACGATGACGATGTCGGTCCCGGTGGCGGACTCGCGGATCACCGCCTTGATCTCGTCGGTGATGTGGGGGATGACCTGCACGGTCTTCCCCAGGTACTCCCCGCGCCGCTCCTTGTTGATGACCGACTGGTAGATTCGGCCGGTGGTGTAGTTGTTCTTCCGGGTCATCTTGGCGCTGGTGAAGCGCTCGTAGTGCCCGAGGTCGAGGTCGGTCTCGGCGCCGTCGTCGGTGACGTAGACCTCTCCGTGCTGGAAGGGGCTCATCGTCCCGGGGTCGACGTTGATGTAGGGATCGAGCTTCAGGTGGGTGACCTCGAGCCCGCGGTTCTCGAGGAGGGCGCCCATGGAGGAGGCGGCGAGCCCCTTGCCGAGCGAGCTCACCACCCCGCCGGTGACGAAGAGGTACTTGGTCTTCTTGGTCCTCACCATGCCGCTCCCTTCCTCCCGCTCACCCACGAGGCCGTCCAGGCGGCCACGCCGTGCCGGCGCGCCGCCGTCCGCACCGAATAGGCTGGCCCGCCGTCGCCCGCAACGCCACGAGCTCGCGCCCGGCCGCGCGGAACGCGCGGGGGCTCCACTCCACGGGGGGTCGGGCCGGCCGGACCGGGGGCCGATGGGCTGACGGCGTCGCACCTCAATCCGGGGCCACTTTCTACGCCCCCCGATCCCTTCCGTCAACGAGTGCCGCGCCCGCACGCATGGGGAGCTCTCGCCGCCCAGGCGAAGGGGCGAGCGGCCGGAGCCGGAGGTCCGCGAGTGGGGGGGCGGACCTGCGCTGGGAACCGAAAAAAAAGAAAGGGGTTCGAGTCTACGGCTGCGGCACGATCCCGGCGAGAGGAAGCCGCGTCAGCGCCACTCCCACCTCGGCGACCTCGCCGTCCGCGACCTCGACGGAGTTGGGCTCGGGCTTCGCGTACCCCTCCTTCTCCACCTCGACGGCGTGCCGGCCGGGCTTGAGCCTCACGGCGAGCGGAGTGAAGCCCGCCGGAGCGCCGTCGATCCGGACCTCCGCCCGGGGGACGCTCGTGGAGACGAAGAGAGACCCGAGCCCCTCGGACTCTCCGCGCAGGAGCGGCACGCTCGCGGCGCTCACGGCCGGCAACAGCCGCCGCGACCCGATGGGGACGACGCGGGCGACCTGGGCCACCGCCCGGCCGCCCTTCGGCTCCACCTCGGACATCTGCACCTCGTAGGCGCTCTCCCGCTGCACGAGCTGGCCGCCGACCACGAGGTCGGCGTCGAGGACGACGTCGGAGTCGGCGATGCAGCGCGCCTCCCCGCCGCAGGCCACGAGCCTCAGGTAGGCGCGGTGCCCGAGCCTCTCCTCGACGGCGTCCGGCCCGACCACCTCGAAGGCGCCTTGCTTCCTCGCCTGGGCGGCCACCTCCTGCGCCAGCCGCTTCCCGGTGAAGGTGAGGGCCGGGGGGGCCTTGAAGGCGAGCACGAAGAGGCGGGGGGTATCCGCGGCGGCCGGAGCGGCCAGGAAGAGGGCCGCTTGCGCGGCGAAGGCGAGGGCCCTTCTCACAGGGGGCGAATCCTAGCACCCGCGGGGCGGGCGGCCAAACGAGCCGGCCGGGGATGGCGGGTGATATCCTCCCGGGCCCCATGGCGCTCGTGCGGGTCCCCTTCACGGTCGAGCCGAACTACTCGGGCTGGCGGCTCGACCGCTACCTGAAGGAGAAGATCCGGCGGCTCTCCCGCGAGCGCATCCAGGTGCTCATCGAGACCCGCCTGGAGCACGAGGGCAGGGCGCGGCTCAAGCCCTCCACCCGGGTCGTCCCGGGGATGCGCTTCGCGCTCCTCCGGGAGGCCGAGCCGGAGCCGGACGCCCCCCTCCACTTCAAGGTGGTGCACGACGACGGCGAGCTCCTCGTCGTGGACAAGCCGGCGGGACTCCCGGTGCACCCCACCGCCCGCTACGCCCTCCACACCTTCACCTCGCTGGCGCGGGAGCGCTTCCCGGACCGGAAGGTGGACCCGGCCCACCGCCTGGACCGGGAGACCTCCGGGCTCCTCGCCTGCGGCTCCGCCCCGGAGTGGACGCGCAAGCTCAAGGCCGCCTTTGCCCGCGGGCGGGTCTCGAAGACCTACCTGGCGATCGTCCTCGGCGAGCCCGCCGAGGCCCGCTTTGCCGTCTGCGCGCCCCTCTTGCTCACCGGCGCGAGCGCGGTGAGGGTGCGGATGCACGTGCACGAGGGAGGCCTCGAGGCCACCACCGAGTTCGAGGTGCTCGGCCGGCGCCGGGCCCTGGACGGCGCCCCGGTGGCGCTCGTCGCCTGCCGGCCGCGGAGCGGCCGCCAGCACCAGATCCGGGCTCATCTCCACCACGCACGCCTCTTCCTCGTCGGCGACAAGATCTACGGTCCCGACGAGACCATCTTCGACCGCTTCACCCGCGGCGCGCTCACCGGGGAGGACCGGGCCACGCTCCGGCTCCCCCGGCAGGCGCTCCACGCCTACCGACTCGAGCTCCCTCACCCGAGGACCGGGGAGAGGCTCGGGCTCGAGGCGCCGCTCCCGGAGGACCTGCGCTCCTTCTGGGAGTCGTGCGTCGACGGCGTCCGTTGCGAACGCCGCCCGTGAATGCTGCCCGCGCGCCACGCCCGGGTGCCGCGAGGTAGTCGCCCGACCTACACGGCCCTCGGAAAAGGTCCCTTCGCTCAGGGTATTGGCGCGGAACCCAAGCGGGATCTCTTTTTCACGGAAACCGGCTCCGCTCCCGGTGGTTATTAGGCGCCGGACCTCGGCATCGGGAGAAGACCCTATGAGGACATACCGAACACTCGCATTCGCCTTGCCCATCGCAATCCTCGCCGCCTGCGGGGGTTCGGGGAGCTCCCCGGAGGCCGCCGGATCCTCCGGCGGGGCTCCCGGGGGCTCCTCGGGCTCCCCCGGGTCGGCCGCCGCCCCGTCCGGCGCCGCCCAGCTCGCGGCGGCGGCGCCGACCATCGCCGGCGTGAGCCTCGTCGACGCCGACGCCGACGACGCCTCGCCGACCTACGTGGCCCCGGGGCCCGGCCAGGGCTACCTCGGCGAGTACCAGCGCGACAGCTGTGACCCGCACCTCTTCCTCCGCAGCGAGGAGGTCGTCACCCGGGTGAACCGGCACCTCTACAAGGCCCTCGTCCACGTCGAGGACGCCATCGCCCGCGAGGCGGCGACCACGACGGACACCTCGGCCACCTTCGTCGCCACCCGCGACGGGTTCGTGGCCACGCTCACCGTCACCGCGACCACCACCGACAGCTTCAGCTGGACGCTCGACCTCGCCCCGGTGTCCTCGCCCTCGGCCTCGGTGCTCGTCGCGAACGGCACCGTGGACACCGCCGGCGCTGCCGGGCCGCACCAGGGCTCGGGCACCCTCGACGTGAACCTGACCGCGATCGGGACCCTGACCGGCGATAACGTCTCCGGCACCCTCGACGCCGCCTTCCAGGTCTTCCCGAGCTACAAGCTCGTGAACGTGCAGGCGACGGACGTGGTGTGGGACACGGACAGCTGGAACCCCATCCGCCCGCTCCGGCCGCCGCTCTCGTCGAGCTACGTCTCCTACCGCCAGACCGGCGTCGGCGGGAGCCTCGTCGTAGAGGAGGACGAGATGGTGCCGGAGGCCTGCCCGCGCGACCGCTACTCCATGAACGTGCCCGGCATCCCGACGCCGGCGGCCATCTCCGCCCCGGCCCTCACCTCGGCCACCATCGAGCTCGTGAGCCGCTGGTACCTGGCCGCTCCGGCCACCACCACCACCGTCACGCCGGTCTCCGGCGAGGTGGTGATGGCGAGCCCCGCCACCACCACGCTCAACGGGCGCACCGACGCCGAGTTCGCGGGCGGGCCGCTCGCGCTCACCGACATCGCCAAGGTCGAGGCCCTCACCTGCCACCAGGCCATCCCCTGCACCGCGTTCCCGGTCGAGGGGGAGTGGCTCCTCAAGGCCGAGGACGCCTCGGGGAACACCCTGTGGGGCCGGGAGTTCGTCGCCGGGGCCATCCCCTGCGACCCAGCCCTGAACGAGCTCGGCCTCGAGACCGCGACACCGGTGGTCCCGACGCTCGCGAACTCCGCGACCGACTTCGACTTCACGACCGTGAACTTCACAAAGCCCTACCTCGGCTTCCCGGGAGCCGCCTACCCCCCTCCGTAGGGCGGAAGGCCCGGGAGTAGAGAGAAGGGGGACGAGGGGCGGGCGGGCCGCGAAGAGGTCCGCCCGTCCCGCCTCTTGCGGGGGCTACTCGAGGTCGGAGAGGTCGCGCTCCAGCTCGTCGTAGTGGAGGGTGAAGTCGCCGAGGTCCCGGGGCCACTCCTCCCCACGGTAGGTCGCGCCCTCGAGCCTCCGGAGGAGTCCCCCCTCGACGAAGAGGGCGAAGCCGGCCCCGTGGGCGAGCCCCGGGATGTCGGCGTGGACGTCGTCGAGCACCACGGCCGGGGCCCTAAGGGGCGCCGGCGGGGAGTGGGGAGCCACGGCGAGGCGGGTCGCGAAGGCCACCCCCGAGAGGACGCGCCCCTGCACCCGGAGCGTCCCGAGCTGGGCCCGGAGCGCCTCGAGCACGGGATGGCTCCCGGCGAGGAGCATGCGCAGGACGGCCTGCTCGAGGTGCGTGAGCTCGTCCATGGGAAGCCCGGACGCCGCGTCTTCCTCTCAGGCGCGGCGACGCGCTCTTCTCTCCGATACCGCCTCGGCCTTGGCAATGCGCGCCCTCTGCTTCACAGCGAGGAGGTAGAACCGCTCCCGGAGCGCGCGGGCCTCCCCCTCGGGTAGATCCCCGTGCCGCCCCCGCTCCACCTCCCGCCGGTCCACCGCCCGGGCCAGGCTCACCGCCGCCGCCACCGAGACGTTGAGCGACTGGGAGAACCCTCGCATGGGGATGGCGTAGAGGGCGTCGGCGAGTGCGAGCGCCTCGGCGGAGACGCCCCGGCTCTCGTTTCCGAAGACGAGCGCCACCGCCGGCGCGAAGGAGAGGGCGTCGAGGCCCACCGATCCGTCCCCCAGGTGGGTGGCGTAGATGGAGAAGCCGCGCGACTTGAGCGCCCCGAGGCACTCCGCCGTCGACCTCCAGCGGAAGACGTCGAGCCACTTGTCGGCGTTCTGCGAAATCTTCTTGTTGCGGTCGTAGGGCTTCTGCGGGCCCTCGACCACGTGGATGTCCTGCACGCCGTAGGCGTCGCAGGTGCGGAGCACCGCGTTCACGTTCTGGGGGTCGCAGAACGCCTCCATCACCACGGTGAGGGTGCGGGTGCGGGCGGCCACCACCTCGTCGATGCGGGCCTTCCGCTCCGGCTTTAGGAACGGAGCCTCCCTCTTCGCCTCGGCCGTCACCCGGAGGCCGCCTTGCGGCGGGGCTTGCCGACCTTCTTGTGCCCGTGTCGCTCCGCTCCGCTCGCCTCTCCGGCGAGGAGGCGCGCCACCGCGTCGAGGAGCGCCGGGATCCCCTCGCCGGTGACCGCGGAGATGGCGAGGATCCGGGGCTTCTTCTTCCGCCGCGCGAAGGACTTCTCGAGCGCTCGCAGCTTCTCCTCCGCCTCCGGGACGTCCATCTTCGTCACCGCCACCACCTGCGGCTTCTTCGCGAGCTCGGGGGAGTAGAGCGCGAGCTCCCGATCGATGGCGTCGAGGTCCCGGCGCGGCGAGCGCCCCTCCCCGGGGGCAACAGGGTCGACGAGGTGCACGAGCACCCGGCACCGCTCCAGGTGGCGCAGGAACTGGTGGCCGAGCCCGGCCCCGGAGTGCGCCCCCTCGATGAGGCCCGGGACGTCGGCCACGACGAAGCTCTTCCCGCGCCAGCCCACCACCCCGAGGTTGGGCGTGAGCGTGGTGAAGGGATAGTCGGCGATCTTGGGGCGGGCGCGGGAGATGCGGCTGATGAGCGTCGACTTCCCGGCGTTGGGGTATCCGACGATCCCCACGTCGGCGAGCAGCTTCAGCTCGAGCTCGAGCTCGCGCTCCTCCCCCGGCGTGCCCTGCTGGGCGAAGCGCGGGGCCTGGTTCGTGGAAGTGGCGAAGTTCATGTTGCCGAGGCCCCCGCGGCCCCCCTTCGCCACCACGAAGCGCCCGGGGTCGGCGAGGTCGGCGAGCACCTCCCCGGTGCCGAGGTCGCGGACCAGGGTCCCCGGCGGCACCCGGAGCTCGAGCGGGGCCTGGGAGAGGCCGTTCTGGTCGGAGCCCCGGCCGTGCTCGCCGTTCTTCCCCCGGTGCTCGCGGACGTACCGGTAGTCGAGGAGGGTGGTGAGCTGCGGGTCGACGACGAGCACCACGTCGGCCCCGTGACCGCCGTCGCCGCCGGCCGGGCCTCCCCGGGGGATGAACTTCTCGCGGCGCCAGGCCACCGCCCCGTCGCCGCCGTCCCCGGCCTTCACCTTGATGCGGACCTCGTCGACGAACTTCACCGGGCCTCCATAACGCAGAAACGCCGCGGCGACCGGAGGCCCCGCGGCGTTCGCGCTCCTCTCGGGGCCGTCCGCGTCAGGCCTTCGGGACCACCGACACCACGCGGCGGTCGCCGCGCTTGTGCTCGTACTTCACCTTGCCGTCCGCCTTGGCGAACAGTGTGAAGTCCTTGCCCATCCCCACGTTGGCGCCGGGGTGGAAGAGGGTGCCCACCTGGCGGACGAGGATGTTGCCGGTGATGACGTTCTCCGAGCCGTACACCTTGACGCCTCTCCGCTGGCCGGCGGAGTCGCGCCCGTTGCGGCTCGAACCCTGTCCCTTTTTGTGAGCCATGGCTCTCTCCTCTCCTCTAGCCCGCGATGCCGGTGATGACGAGCTCGGTGAAGGGCTGGCGGTGACCGCGCTTCTTCGTCCAGCCCTCCTTCTTCTTGCGGAAGTGGATGACCTTCTGGTGCTTGCCGTGGGTCACGATCTCGCCTTCCACCTTCGCGCCGGAGACGGTGGGTTTCCCCACCCGGGCCTCGCCCTCGCCGCCGACGAGCAGCGGCTCGAACGTGACCTTCTTGCCGACCTCGCCCTCGAGCAGCTCCACCTTCAGGCGGTCGCCCTTCTCCACGCGGTACTGCTTGCCGCCGGTCCGAATCACCGCGTACATCGAGACGCTCCTTCGAAAAAAAACTCGGAAACCTCGCTGGCTTGCCCAGGATGCGCGGATGCGCGAGCCGGGCGCCCGACTTCCGGAAGGGCGGTTCTATACGATCCGTAGAGCCTTCCTGTCAAGGAAACCCGGAGGTTAAGGACGCCGGGTGCGGGGCCTCCCTGCCGGCCGGCCCCCTTCCGGCGAGTAGAGGGGGACCCGCAAGACTGCGCCCGGCCTCCGAATCCGGTACGCTTCACCCTGTGGGTGAGGGTCGGAGCGTGTCGGAAGACCGCCAGGGCGAGGTGGAGGTCGAGCCGGGCGTCCGGATCCACTACTCCATCCGCGGCCAGGGAGGGACGGACCTCCTCGTCCCGAACGCGGCCTGGCTCGCGCACCCGCTCGCCCCGCTCGCCCTCCGGCATCGCCTCTGCCTCTACGACATCCGCGGGCGGGGGCGCTCCTCCCCCGTCGAGGATCGCTCTCGGCTCGGCATCTCCTTCGACGTAGCCGACCTCGGAGCGGTGCTCGGCCATGCCGGCCTCCGCCGTCCCGCCGTGCTCGCCCACGGCCACGCCACCGCGAGCGCCATCCTCTTCGCGCTCGAGAACCCCGGCGCGGTGGAGCGCCTCGTGCTCGTCGGGCCCTACGGGCCCCGGCGCGACCCCTGGCACGTGGACGCGATGATGTCGCTCGGGGAGATGATCCGGCCGCCGGGGGCGCCCCGGCTGGGGGCGCTCCGGGCCGGGAGGGTCCACCGCACCGACCCCCGCGGCTACGCCCGGGAGTGGATGCGGGAGTACTACCTCCCCCTGCAGGTGACCCGCCGCAGCGCCGTCGACGAGATCCCGCTCGACGCCTGCGACCTCCCGAACGAGTTCCCGGAACGGTGGGCCGCCGACTTCCTCGAGCACGTCTACCCATCGCTCGGGGACTGGGACTGGCGCCCGCAGCTCCCCTCCCTCGCCGTCCCCGTGCTGCTCGTGTGGGGGGACGGGGAACGGCCGGCACCGCAGATGGTCCGGGAGTGGCAGGCCGGGCTCAAGGAGGCGG
>Ga0335079_10003968_pt1 | contig 17029 bp, 12 predicted proteins | sample Lox_Sample_33_FD_206719 | JGI IMG/M metagenome (GOLD analysis project Ga0335079, IMG submission 206719) | Soil microbial communities from Loxahatchee National Wildlife Refuge, Florida, United States - Lox_Sample_3.3 | ecosystem: Environmental > Terrestrial > Soil > Wetlands | place: USA... | reverse complement strand
ATCGTGGTCCTGCTCACCTGACGCGGCCGGCCCGGGCTGGTCAGCTGATCCGGACCCGGGGGTCGAGCACCGCGTACAGCGCGTCCACGATGATATTGGCCACCACCACGAACGCCGACGCCACCAGCACGAACCCGATGATCAGCGGCAGGTTGCCGGTGGCGATGGCGGCCACCGAGTCCTGGCCGAGACCGCTCAGGCCGAACACCTGCTCGACGACGATCACGCCGCCGAGCAGGGCGCCGATGTCGACCCCCAGCTGCGAGACGACCGGGGTGAGCGCCGCGCGCACGCCGTGCTTGAAGATCACCCGGCGCTCGGACAGGCCTTTGGCGCGTGCGGTGCGGATGTAGTCCTCGCCGAGCGTGTCCAGCAGCGACCCGCGCGACAGCCGGGTGTAGATGGCCGCCTGGACCGCGGCCAGCGTGATCCAGGGCAGGATCATGTGCCCCATCCACGGGATCAGGCCCTGCGACAGGGGGGCGTAGCCGGTCTGGATCCAGGTGAAGCCGCGCTGGTTGAGCGGCACGAACACCAGGATGATCAGCAGCTCGCCGAGCACGAACGTGGGCATCGACAGGCCCGCCAGCACCCCGACCGTGGACGCCCGGTCGAAGGTGCTCCGTGGCCTGGTCGCGCTGACGATCCCGACGGTGAGCCCGACGACCAGCCACAGGACGACCCCGCCGACCACGACCGAGAGGGTGATCGGCAGGTCCTGCGCGATGATCGTGCTGACTGCCTCACCGTTGTAGTACGAGTAGCCCAGGTTGCCGTGCAGGATGTTGGTGAGGAAGTGCCAGTACTGGACCAGGATCGGCTGATCCAGCCCGAGGTTCCTGGTTACCTGGGCAATGACCGCCGGCGTCGCCGCGCGGCCGGCCAGCTGCCGGGCGACGGTGTCGACCGGGCGCGCGAAGAACAGGAAGAACGTGCCGGTTGCCACGGCCCAGAGCACGATGATGCCGGTCAGGATCCGCCGGATGAGGAATCGGGTGAAGGCCATCGCCGCTCACTCCCCCAGTTCCGAGACCGTCAGCGGCGGCAGGGCCCCCGGCTCCGCGGCCGCGGTCTTACGGGCGCGCCGCTTGCGGCGCTTGCTGCCGGCGAACAGCCGCTCGGTCCGCGGGTCCATCGCGTCCCTGATCCCGTCGCCGAGCAGGTTGAAGGCGAGCGTGGTGATCAGCAGCGCCGCGGCCGGGAATACCACGTACCACCACGACACCTGGTAGAACTGCTGCGCCTCGGACAGGATGACCCCCCAGCTCGCGGTCGGCGCCGGGATGCCGATGCCGAGGAAGGACAGCGTCGCCTCGACGACGATCGCGGTAGGGATGTACAGGGTGGCCAGCACCAGCACCGGCCCCATCAGGTTGGGCAGGATGTCGATGATCATGATCCGCCAGGGCCCGGCGCCGAGGGATCTCGCGGCCTCGATGTACTCCTTCTCCTTGAGGGACAGCGTCTGGCCGCGCACGATCCGGGAGATGCCGGCCCAGGCGAAGAAGGTGATCACGCCGATCACGATCAGCAGGCTCGACCCGTAGATCGCGGCGAGCGCGAGCGCGAGCACGATGAACGGGAACGCGAGCACCGCGTCGATGAACCGGGCGAGCACCGTGTCCACCCAGCCCCCGTAGTACCCGGCGACCAGGCCGACCAGGACCCCGGCGACGGTCGCCATCGCGGTGGTGGTGAGCCCGACGAACAGCGATATCCGGGCCCCGTAGAGGATCCTGACGAGCAGATCCCGGCCGATGTAGTCGGTGCCGAGAATGAAACCGTTGGTGCCGGGGGCGACCGGGAGGCCGTCCGCGCTCAGCCCCTTGCCGGAGAAGGCCTGATACGGCCCGTGGCCCAGCAGGCCGGCGACCACGGGCGCCAGGATGGCCAGCAATGCGATGATCAGGATGACGATGAACGACGCGACAGCCATCTTGTCGTGGAGCAGCCGCCGCCAGGTCAGCTGCCATTGGCTGCGGCCCAGGATGGCCTGCTCGGGCGCGGTCTCGACCTGCTGTGCCTGGAATTCCAGCTCGGTGACGCTCATCGTGGCTCCCTCCGGCCGACCCTGGCCAGGTCCTCGTCGGCCTGCACCGGGAAGTGGCAGGCGGTCAGATGAGTGGGCGGGTCACCGGCCTTGTTCTCCAGCGCCGGGTCCTGCTGGCTGCACAGTTCCTGTGCCTTCGGGCACCGGGGATGGAACCGGCAGCCGCTGGGCGGGTTGATCGGCGACGGCACGTCCCCGGTCAGGATGATCCGGTGCCGCGCGGCGGCGGCCTCCGGGTCGGCGGCTGGTGCGGCGGACAGCAGCGCCGCCGAGTAGGGATGACGGGGGCTCGTGTAGACCTGGTCCTTCTGGCCCTGTTCCGCGACCCGGCCCAGGTACATCACCACGACCGCGCTGCTCACGTGCTGGACGACCGACAGGTCGTGCGCGATGAACAGGTAGGAGAGGCCGAAGTCGGCCTGCAGGTCGGCCAGCAGGTTGAGCACCTGGGCCTGGATCGACACGTCGAGGGCGGACACCGGCTCGTCGCAGATGATCAGCTTGGGCCGCAGCGCCAGCGCCCGGGCCACGCCGATCCGCTGCCGCTGGCCGCCGGAGAACTCGGCCGGGAAACGGTTGTAGTGCTCCGGGTTGAGCCCGACCCGCTCCATCAGCTCCTGCACGGCCTTCTTGCGCTCGGCGCCGGTGGCGGTGCGGTGGATGGTGAAGGGATCGCCGATGATCGCCCCGACCCTGCGCCGGGGATTCAGCGAGCCGTACGGGTCCTGGAAGATCATCTGGATTTCGCGCCGGTACGGCCGCATCGCCCGGCGGCTCAGGTTGGTGATGTCCTGGCCCTCGAAGGTCACCTTGCCCGAGGTCACCGGGATCAGCCCGGCGATGCAGCGTGCCAGTGTGGACTTGCCGCACCCGGTCTCACCCACCAGGCCCACGGTCTGGCCCCGGCCGATCTGCAGGGAGACCCCGTCCACCGCCTGCACCTGACCCACCGTCCGGCTGATCAGCCCGCCGGCCTTGACCGGGAAATGCTTGACCAGGTTGTCCACCCGGACCAGCACGTCATCCTCGAAGTCGGGATCGCGGATCGTGCCGGCCGCGGCGTCACGCGGCAGGGTCTCGCTCATACGATCACGCTCCCTTCGGACTCGGGCGCGGCGGCGATCTTCTCCGCCACCTCGGCGGCGGCGGCGCGGCGGTGCTCGCTGACGGCCTTCTTGCGCAGCTCCTCGGTGTCGCCGCCCAGGCCGATCGCGGACACGGGCAGGAAGCAGGCGGAGCGGTGGGCCCCCGCGCTGCCCACGGCGACCAGCTTGGGCTCCTCGGTGAGGCAGCGGTCCATCACGTAGGTGCACCGGGGGTGGAAGGCGCAGCCGGGCGGCAGCCGGATCAGGCTCGGGGGCTGGCCGCTGATCGGCTTCAGCCGTTCTGCTCCGGCCGAGCTGCCCGGGATCGACTCGAGCAGGCCCTTGGTGTAGGGATGGTGCGGCTGGTAGAAGATGTCGTGCTTGCTGGCGGTCTCGGCAGCCCGCCCGGCGTACATGACCATGACGTTGTCGGCGATGTCCGCGACGACTCCCAGGTCATGGGTGATCATGATGAGTGCGGTGTTCGATTCCTGCTGGAGCCGCAGCAGCAGGTCGAGGATCTGTGCCTGGACCGTCGCGTCCAGCGCGGTGGTCGGCTCGTCCGCGATGATCAGCTTGGGGCTGAGCGACAGCGCCATCGCGATCATGGCCCGCTGGCGCATCCCGCCGGAGAACTGGTGCGGGTAGTCGTTCACCCGCTGCTTGGCCTGCGGGATGCCGACCTTCTCCAGCAGGTCGACGGCCCGGTCGGTGGCCTCCTTCCTGCTGACCGAGCGGTCGTGGACCCGGATCATTTCCTCGATCTGCCAGCCCACCTTGTACAGCGGATGGAGGCTGGTCAGCGGATCCTGGAAGATGACGGAGATCTGGGCGCCACGGACCTTGCGCATCTCATCGTCGGTCAGCGCCAGCAGGTCGGTCCCGTCAAACAGCGCCTGGCCGGAGACGTCGCCGCCCGGGGTGAGCCCGAGCAGGGTCTGGGTCAGGACGGTCTTGCCGCTTCCCGATTCGCCGACGATCCCGAGGGTGCGGCCGGCGTCGACGCTGAACGACACCCCCCGGACGGCCTTGACCACACCATCGGCGGTCGGGAAGTTGACAGCGAGGTTCTTCACATCGAGCAGGGTCACTGCGTCATTCCTCCGCTATCTGCCCCGGCGCCCACCGGCCCGCTGTGACGGCACGTGGGCGGTTTGGGCAAGCGTGACACGAAATCCCCGATAGCGCTATGCCAGGTCCGGCCGGGCATGCCTGGCATGCCCGGCCGGACCTGCTGCCCGACCGGTCAGCTGGTCGGGTTGAGCCAGACGTTGGTGATGTCCGGCCCGCCGATGTTGGGCTGGTAGGCGATCGCCGTTGAGCCCAGGTTGTGCACGCGCGTGCTCGAGAAGTACGGCGCCTGCTCATTCAGCAGCGGGACGATCACCACGTCCTTCAGGGCCAGCTCGTTGGCCTGCTGCCAGAGCGACCCGGCCTGGGTCGCGCTGGTGGCCGACTCGGCCTGGCTGATCAGCGAGTCCATCTGCTTGCTGCTGTAGCAGCCGTAGTTGATCGTGTTCTCCACGCAGTTGGTCTGGAAGAACGGCGGGATGACCGTCCGGCCGTTGAGGCCGTACCAGTCGGGGATCCAGCCGGCGCTGGTGGACAGGTCCCACTGGCCCGGCTTGTTGTTCGCCGGGGCGTTGCCGAGGTCCACGAAGAAGCTCGACCCGGGCTCCGGCTTGCCGGACAGGTTGATCCCGCACGGCTTGAGGCTGGCCTGGATCTGCTCGAAGTTGCGCGTGTTGATGCTGTCGTCGACGTACAGCGTGGTCAGCGTCAGCCCGTTCGGGAAGCCGCCCTGGGAGAGCAGCGCCTTGCACTGGGAGATGTTGCCGTTGCCGTTGTTGTCGGGGTACGGGTTCGTGCTGACGTATCCGACGTTGCCCTGCGGGATGGCCGAGTTGAGGACCTTGGCGACCGCCGGACCGCCGTTGACCTTCTGCACGGCGTTCTTGTTGATGCCCACGGCGATGGCCTCACGCACCTTCAGGTTGCCCATGGCGCCCTTCGAGTCCGGGCTGCGCAGGTTGAACACCAGGTAGGGCAGGATGGTGCTCCACGGCCAGATGCGGAACTTCGGGTTGTGGCTGGCCAGCATCCCCGGGATGGAGGCCGGGTCGAACCCGGTGTCGTTGACCAGGTCGTAGGTGCCCGCCTTCTCGTCGGCCAGCTGGGTGGTGGCCGAGGTGACCCCGATCGTCAGCGTGATCTCATTCACGTACTGGTGCCTGATCGGGTCGGTGGACTGCTTCCACGCCGGGTTCTTGTTCATCGTGAGGGACTTGCCCGGCACGTTGGAGGTGATCGCGTACGGGCCGTCCGACATGATGTGCTGGTTGAGCTGCGCGCTGTTCGGGACGTAGCTGTCGTACTCGACCGGCCGGGCCGAGGTGAACGGCATCGCCATGATGTACAGGAAGTCCGCCGCCGGCCTGATCAGGGTGATCTGCAGGGTGGACGAGTTCGGCGCGGTGAGGCCGGAGATCGAGTGCGTGTTCTGGAAGTTGGCGATGTTCGCCGCGGTCGGCTTGTTGGCCTTGTTCGCGAAGAACTTCGCCTCCGCGTTCATGTAGTCGCCCATCCCGGCGATCGTGTCGGTGAAGTAGAGCGCGTTGCCGACCGGGCTCACCGGGTTGCCGAACGCCTTGAACTCGCGGATGAAGTCGGCCGCGGTCACCTGGCGCGCCGGGCTGCTGTTCCAGTCCACGCCGGGCCTGATGTGGAAGGTGTAGGTCTTGCCGCCGTTGGTGATCCCGCCGTTGCCGACGCTCGGGACCACGGTCGCCACGTCAGCGGCCGGCGTGACCGCCTTCTTCCAGCCTGGCGAGTTGATGGTGGTGGGCACCGCGTAGGGGTATGCCAGCATCTGCCGGGCGTAGGCGCGCTCCAGTTCGTAGTCGGCTGTGTAGTAGGCCGACACGGTGTCCAGGTGGTCGAAGCCGCTGGCCGCGATCATTTTCAGCGTGCCGCCCTTGACGGGTGTGTTGTCGGACGACGACGACGCGTTGTTGGATGACCCCCCGCACGCGGCGAGGCCCATGGCGGCTACCGCCACCACGGTCGCCGCAGCGTAGAGCTTAGGCAGGCGTCTCATGAGCATGCTCCTTCTGACCCGGCGCTGAGCGCAGGCATGAGTGTGATCACCCCTCGTGACTACACGCCTGGTCCGGCCGCTGTCTAGGCAGCAGGACGAAGTGGTCAAGAGGGGTTACGCAACCGCAACCGCGCCGTGACAATACCGCGCTGCCGGAAAGTCGTATTGTCGTGGGGCGTATACCCGGTAACCGCAGTAATCCGCCTGCCCGGCCGGTTATCGCTACTCAGCGTTAGTCATGAACCGCCGGTGAGGCGGCTCCCGGCCGGGCCGTCAGGCGGGCTCCGCCCGCTCGCCGTCGGCGGCCGGGGCCGCCGGCACCGCGGCCGCCGTGGCCGCTGTGTCCGGCGCCGGGGCGATCAGCGGGAAATGGCATGCCGCGAGGTGGTTGGGCCCGAACGGGCGCAGCAGCGGCTCCTCTTCCGCGCACCGGTCCTGCGCGAACGGGCACCGGGTCCGGAACCGGCAGCCCGACGGCGGCGAGATCGCGCTCGGCAGCTCCCCGGTGACGCCCGCCCGTACCTTCGCCTTCTCCGCCAGCGGGTCGGCGACCGGCGCGGAGTCGATCAGCCCCTGGGTGTAGGGGTGGGCCGGGGAGCCGTAGACCGCGTCCGCCGGGCCGACCTCGACCAGCTTGCCGAGGTACATGACCCCGATCTGGGTGGACAGGTAGCGCACCACCGCCAGGTCGTGCGAGATGAACAGGTAGGTGAGGCCGAGCTCGCGCTGCAGCTCGGTCATCAGGTTGAGCACCTGGGCCTGGATCGAGACGTCGAGGGCGGACACCGGCTCGTCCGCCACGATCAGGTCGGGCGACAGGATCAGCGCCCGCGCGAAGCCGAGCCGCTGCCGCTGGCCGCCGGAGAACTCGTGCGGGTACCGCTCGGTGGCCTGCCGTGGCAGCCCGACATGATCGAGCATCTCCTCCACCCGGCGCTGCTGCTCCTTGCGCGAGCCGATGCCCTGCGCCACCAGCGGTTCGCGCAGGATCGCGCCGGCCCGCATCCGGGGATCGAGTGACGCATAGGAGTCCTGGAACATGAACTGGATCTTCCGGCGCTGGCGCCGGTAGGCGCGGCTGCTGACTTTCGCCAGGTCCTTGCCCTCGAAGTTGATCACCCCGCTGGTTGGCTTGTCCAGGCCGACGATCACCCTGCCGATCGTCGTCTTGCCACAGCCGGACTCGCCGACCAGCCCGAACGTCTCGCCGTGCCGGACGGCGAAGCTGACGTCGGCGACCGCGCTCACCGAGCCGACCCGCCGCTGCATCACCGCTCCCTTGGTGACCGGGAAGTCCTTGACCAGGTGCTCGACGATCAGCAACGGGCCGGGCGGGCCGGCCGCAGCGGCCCGGCCGTCACCGGCCACGGCTGCCCCGGCGGCGGCCGGCGCGGCAGCGGTGACGAGCGCGCCCTCCGCCTTCTCCGTCTGGCCGACCGGGTAGAAGCACGCGAACTGGTGCTGCGGGCTCTCGCCGAGCAGCCGCGGCTTGTCGGCCCGGCACCGGTCGGTGGCGTACCGGCAGCGCGGCGCGAACCTGCACGCCGCCGACGGGTTGACGAGGTCCGGCGGGACCCCGGGAATCGAATAGAGCACCTCGTGGCGATCCGCGGCCTTGTCCGGCAGGGCATGGAACAGCGCTTCGGTGTACGGGTGCCGCGGGTTGGCGAACAGGGTGCCGGTGCTGGTCGTCTCGGCGATCTCGCCCGCGTACATGACCGCCACCCGGTCGGCGCGGCCTGCGATCACCCCGAGGTCGTGGGTCACCAGCATGACCGACATCCGCAGCCGCAGCCGCAGGTCGTCGATCAGCTCGAGGATCTGCTTCTGGATCGTGACGTCCAGGGCCGTCGTCGGCTCGTCGGCGATGAGCAGCTTGGGCTCGCAGGCGAGCGCCATCGCGATCATCACGCGCTGCCGCATCCCGCCGGAGAACTGGTGCGGGTACTCGCCGATCCGTTCCTTGGCCTTCGGCATCCCGACCAGGTCCAGCACCTCCACCGCGCGGTCGTAGGCCTGTTCCTTGCTGACCTCGCGATGCAGGATGACCGCCTCGGCGATCTGCCTGCCGACGGTCATGGTGGGGTTCAGCGAGGTCAGCGGGTCCTGGAAGATCATCCCGATCTCGTCGCCGCGGATGCTGCGCATGTCGTCATCGCCCAGATTGCTGATCTCGCGGCCGTTCAGCCGGATGCTGCCGCCCACGATGTGCCCGCCGACCGGGAGCAGGTTCATGATGGACAGCGCGGTCATGGTCTTGCCGCACCCCGACTCGCCCACGATGCCGAGCGTCTCGCCGGGGTCCACATGCAAGGACACGCCGCCGACCGCGTGCACCGTGCCCTGCTTGAGATTGATCTCGGTGCGCAGGTCCTCGATCTCCAGTAGCGGCGCCACCAGCCCGCCCTCCTACCGGCGCTGCAGCCGGGTCTCGAAGGCGTCGCGCAGCGCGTCGCCGATGAAGTTGAAGCAGATGCAGGTCAGGATGATCGCGATGCCCGGCGGGTAGATCAGCCACCAGTAGTCGGTGCCGCTCTGCAGGTAGGTCAGGCCGTTCGACAGCATGGACCCCCAGTCGGCCGCTGGCGGCTGGACACCGTACCCGAGGAAGCCGAGGCCGGACAGGATCAGGATGGAGTCGGCGACCGCGAACGTCGCCTGCACGATGATCGTGCCGATGGCGTTCGGCAGGATATGCCGGGTGATCGCCCGGCCGCCGCCACCGCCGACGACCTTGACCGCCTGGACGTACTCGCGGGTGCGCAGGCTGAGGGTCTCGCCGCGTACCAGCCGGGCCACCCCGAGCCAGTAGAACACGGCGATGATGAAAATCATGGTGAGCGAGTTCGGCTGGAAGATCACCGAAAGGATGATGATCACCATGATGTACGGGAGCGACAGGCCGGCGTCCACGATGCGCATCATGAACGAGTCCACCGACCCGCCGACGAAGCCGGACAGCGCGCCGTAGAGGGTCCCTATCACAATTGCCACGAACGCGGCGGCGAGCCCGACCTCCAGCGAGGTCTGGCCGGCCAACATGAGCCGGCCGAGTTGGTCGTAGCCGACGTCGTTGCAGCCGAGCGGGTGCTGGCCGCTCGGCTTGCACAGGTAGTCCGCCAGGTTCGTGTTCACCTGGTTCGTGTGGTAGATCAGCGGCCCGACGTAGCAGAACAGGAAGATGCCGATCAGCACGACGAGGGAGGCAAGCGCCAGTTTGTTCTCGGCGAAGACCTCCCAGCCGCGGCGCAGCATGCTGCGCGGCTTCGCGGTCGGCGTCAGGCCGAGCTCGGCCGCCTCGACCGCGGTCAACGTATTCGGGTCTACCTGCTGGACTTCGGCCAGTTCCTCGACGGGCGCGGGGTCCGAGGGCGGGGTGATCATCGACATCAGCTGTACCTCACCCTCGGATCGAGGACCGCGTACCCGATGTCGGCCAGCAGGTTCCCGAAGACCGTCGCCACCGCCGTGACCACGGTGATACCGAGCAGCACCTGGTAGTCGACGTTGGCCGCGGCCTGGACGAAGGCCAGCCCCATGCCGGGGTAGTTGAACACGACCTCGACGAATACCGTCCCGGCCACCAGCGACGGCAGCGACAGGCCGAGCAGGGTCACGATCGAGATGAGCGAGTTACGGAAGATGTGCCCCCACAGCACCCGCCGCTCGCTGGCGCCCTTCGCCCGGGCGGTCCTGACGTAGTCCTGCACCAGGTTGTCCATCACCGAGGAGCGCATGAACCGGCTCCACAGCGCGTAGCCGAGGAACCCCTCGGCGATCACCGGCAGCACCAGCGCCCGCGGATCGGAGAGTATCTGCGCCACAGTTTGGCCCTGTGGGGCGAACGGCGGGAACAGGTGGAGGTCTATGGCGAACCACTCGACGAGCAGCAGGCTGAAGAAGAAGGTCGGGGTGGCGTACCCGAGGAAGGAGATCCCGGTCAGCACGTAGTCGCCGACCGTGTAGCGCTTCACAGCCTGGTAGATGCCGAGCGGGATGCCGAGGACCAGCGACACCACCAGGCCCAGCAGGACCAGGATGATGGTCTTGGGCAGCTTGTTGGCGATCAGGCTGGCGACCGACTGGTTCAGCTTCACCGAGTAGCCGAAGTTGCCCTGCATGAACTGCCAGACCCACTTGGCGTACTGGATGTAGATGGGCTCGTCGAAGCCGTACAGCCGGTTGTAGTAGGCGATCTGCGCGGCGGTCGCCCGCGGCCCGACCAGCGCCCGGACCGGGCCGCCGGGCAGCAGCCGCACGAGCAGCAGGGTGAACAGGGTCACCAGGAACAGCACGAGCAGCATCTGCAGGAACCGGCGGATCAGGAACCCGGTCACCGGGCCCGCCTCCGCCCGTCGCCGGCCGCGGCCCGGCCCCGGCGGCCGCCGGTCACCCCGGTGCTGGTCATCGGCACCTCCGGTCTCGCGCCGGCTCCCGCCGGCGCCCGCCTCATCGCAGCCGGGCGGCAGTTCAGTTCAGGATCTCTCATACACCCGCCCTTGGCCAGAGCGTCTGGCCAGGTCATCCGGGCGCCGGCCGCGTCCCGGCAGTGGGACGGCGGCCGGCGGCCCGGCTCTTGCCCGCTACTTGGTGAAGTACCAGTACTCGGGCAGGAGGGTGTCGAGCGAGTTGAACGTGACGTTGTGCAGCTTGCTGTTCACCGCCTGGATGGCGTACGCGTTCGGCATCCAGATGTAGGGCAGCTGCTGCGCCAGGTACGTCGCGTAGTTGTGGAACACATTGAGGCTGCTGCTGGTGTGCGTCTGCCCGATGAGGCTGTCCATCTGCGAGTTCGAGTAGCTGCCCGAGTTGGAGCCCGCCCCGGTCTGGAACAGCGGCTCCCCGGTCGGCTGGAAGCCGGGGCCGTTGAACAGCCAGCCGCCGTACATCAGCGCGTCCCAGGTGCACTTCGGGCCGGGCTTGCACGGCGTGGACTCGCCGATGATCGTGTTGAAGGACTGGCCGACGAGGTTGATGTCGATGCCGGCCTTCGACGCGTCCGACTTGTAGACGGCGACCTGCTGCTGGGTCGAGGCCTGGCCGGTCGCCCAGTCAAGGGTGAACTTGAACGCCGTGCCCTTGGCGATGCCCGCGCCGCACTGGCCCGAGCCGGTGCCCGCCTTCTGGCAGGTCATCACCCCGTTGACCTTGCTCCAGCCGTGGCTGGTCAGCAGCGAGGTGGCGTTGGAGACGCTGAACGGGTACGGCCCCTGGCCGTTGTTCTCCCGCTGGATCGACGGCGTCCACTGGTTGGTCGGCACGGTCGGCACGCCACCCGAGGTGGGGACGCTGTAGCCGCGGTAGATCGCGTTGTCCATGCCGGGCTGGTCGACCGTTTCCTGCAGGGCCTGCCGGATGTACAGCTGCTTGAACACGGCGCCGAACGTCGGGTTGTTGAAGTTCGGCTGGTAGTAGAAGATGCCGTAGCTGTAGAGCGGCTGCAGCGTGTAGCCCGACCCGAGCGGGTTGGTCGCTGGCACCGCCGAGCCGGCCGGCTTCTGCGGGGTGTCCGCCGACGGGATGTAACCGACGTCGATCCCGTTGGTCTTCAGCGCCGTGTACTCCGTCGAGTCATCGGTGTACGGCACCTGCTTGAACTGCGCGAGCGTCGGCTTCGGGCTGCCCGAGTACTTCGGGTTCGGCACGAAGGTGACGTTGCCGGAGGTGTTGAAGAACGACAGCTTCCACGGCCCGTCGACCACGGCCCAGATCGGGCTGCTGGCGTAGGTGCTGGTGTCCTTGGTCTGGGCGACCAGGAAGTTGTAGACCGCCTTGCACTTGGCCCACTTGTCGGCCGCGGTGTCGGTTGCGCAGCCGCCGCTGCCGCCCGCGGCGCCGAGCTTGGTGACGTCCCAGGCCGCTGGCATGGGCGTGATCTCGGCGAGCTGGTTGTAGGTGAACCAGTAGCTCGAGTAGGCCTTGTCCAGCTGGAGCGTGACCGTGTTGCCGGACCCCTTGAAGGAGACCAGGTTGTCCGGCATGGTACCGGGGGCGTACCCGGCGTAGTTCGCCTTCTCGGCCTCCATCATGTTCAGCCAGAACACGACGTCGGAGGCGTCGACGGTCTCGCCGTTGGACCACTTCCAGCCCTTCATGGTGATCGTGACGGTCTTGCCGCCGTTGGAGTACACCGGCGCGTTGGCGGTCGACAGCGGGTAGTTGACCGAGATCGAGCTGTTGTTGCCGCCGAACATGTACAGCGGCCGGTACATGAGCCACTGGAAGGTCTGTGCGTTGTAGACGCTGTAGTTCGTGATCGGGGTGAACGGCCAGATCCAGTTCGGCGTCGTGCTGGGCGGCAGGGCCCAGGTGGCCGTCCCGCCTGTGACCTTGGTGCCGCCCGACGAGCTGGGGGGCGCGCTGCTGGAACTGCAGGCGGCCGCCAGCAGGGCGGCGATGGCCACCGCGGCCATTCCCGCGAAACGCCGCTTGCGTCTTCCTGGATTCATGTGGGCTCCTTCGTGATGGCGTGTGCAGGCGCCTGGTGCCGGTGATCCATGAGCGATCGCCGCGGTATCGCTGCATCAGGCGGGCTCGGTCGCGGCTGCCGGGGGCAGCCCGGCAGGCAAGCCGCGGGCCACCGCGACCGGCGCCTGGCGTCAGCTCCTGCGGCCACGGCGCACCGTCCTGGTGACAGTGCGCACCGGCCCCACAAGCAGCTCATAGCAGCGCCGCGCATCAGCGACTCCGTTGTCCAACGGCTCGCCATGAGATTAGGTGGAGGCGGCTCACGGAGCGAAGCAGAAAATGTCACGATTCGTTATCAATTGATGCTGCCGCCGGCCTTCGTGGCGGGAAATAGGCACGTGACAGGGGGGCCATCCGGTGAGATATCCGGTCCCGGCGCACCTTTAGCTAGCCCCCGATCGCGTGGGCGCCTCCATCGGAGTGGACGATCTCACCGGTGGTGGCCGGGAACCAGTCGGACAGCAGCGCCACGCAGGCGCGCGCGGCCGGGCCGGGATCGGTGATGTCCCACCCCAGCGGCGCCCGCTTCGGCCACGCCTCCTCGAAGTCGGCGAAGCCGGGGATGCTGCTGGCCGCCATGGTGCGCACCGGCCCGGACGCGACCAGGTTCACCCGGATTCCGCGCGGCCCCAGGTCGCGCGCGAGGTAACGGGCGCACGACTCCAGGCCGGCCTTGGCCACGCCCATCCAGTCGTAGGCGGGCCAGGCGACCGACGCGTCGAAGTCCAGGCCCACGATGGCGCCCCCGTCGCCCATCAGCGGCAGCGCGGCCATCGCGAGCGCCTTGAGCGAGTAGGCCGACACCTGCACCGCGGTCGCCACGTCGGGCCACTCGGTGTTGAGGAAGTTGCCGCCCAGCGCTGCCTGCGGCGCGAACGCGATGGCGTGGACCACCCCGTCCAGCCGGTCGGCGTGGGCGGACACCCGCTCGGCCAGTGACGACAGGTGGGCCTGGTCGGTCACATCGAGCTCCAGCACCGGCGGCGGGTCGGGCAGCCGCCGCGCGATCCGTTCCACCAGGCTGAGCCGGCCGAACCCGGTGAGCACCACCGTCGCGCCTTCGGCCTGCGCGATCCGCGCCACGTGGAACGCGATGGAGGAGTCGGTGAGCACGCCGGTCACCAGGATCCGCTTGCCGTCCAGGATGCCCATCTGGAGTCCCTTCGAGATCAGTGCCGCGCCGGTCAGTGCCCCATGCCCAGGCCGCCGTCGACCGGGATGACCGCGCCGGTGATGTAGGCCGCGTCGTCTCCGGCCAGGAAGGCGACGACGCCTGCCACCTCGTCCGCCGAGGCGAGCCGCCCCAGCGGGACCTGCGCCAGGATCGCGGCCTTGCGTTCGTCCGGCAGCGACGCGGTCATGTCGGTGTCCACGAAACCGGGGGCGACCACGTTGCAGGTGATGCTGCGGGAGGCGAGCTCCCTGGCCAGCGAGCGGGCCAGCCCGACCAGGCCGGCCTTGGACGCCGCGTAGTTGGCCTGGCCGCCCGAGCCCAGCAGCCCGACCACGGAGGAGATGAAGATCAGCCGCCCGCGGCGCATCCGCATCATGCCCCGCACCGCGCGCTTGGCCACCCGGTAGGCGCCGGTCAGGTTGGTGTCGAGCACCGAGGTGAAGTCGTCCTCGCTCATCAGCGCGAGCAGCTGGTCATGGGTGATCCCGGCGTTGGCGACCACCACCTCGACCGGTCCCTGCTCCGCCTCGACCTTCGCGAAGGCGTCGTCGACCGAGGCCGCGTCGCGCACGTCACACGCGACCGTGACCAGGCCGTCCACCTTCTCCCCCGAGCGCGATGTCACCGCGACCGCGTCGCCGCCGGCCGCCAGCCGCCGGGCGATCGCGAGCCCGATGCCCCGGTTGCCGCCGGTCACCAGGATTGATCGGCTCATCTGCGCTCCTGCCTCCGCGGTCGGGGTGCATGCACGGGTCCTGCGCAGCGTACCCTCCGGCGGAAGGGCCGCGGCAGGCCAGGCGGCGCCGGCGTGGGATAGGTTGCCAGTCGTGGCTGACAACACCGCTGACCGGGCCACGGGCAGCCGGGCGGGGGGCAACCACCCCGGCGCCGGCGATGGCCGGATCGACCCCGAGTTCACCGCTTACCCCCTGCGTGAGCTGGCCGCGGCCGCCCTGCAGCGCGCCACGGACCTGGGCGCGCAGCACGCCGACTTCCGCGCCGAGCGCATCCGGGGCCAGCAGATCGGCCTGTCCGATGGCGCCCTGGTGACCTTGTTCGACGGCGATGAGCTGGGGCTCGCGGTGCGGGTCGTGCTGGACGGCACCTGGGGGTTCGCGTCCGCGGTCGACCTGACGCAGGCCGCCGCGCTGCGCGCCGCCGAGGAGGCGGTCGAGGTGGCGAAGGTGGCGGCGGCGATCAACACCGAGCGCATCGAGCTCGCCGACGAGCCCGCCTACGGCGACGTCAGCTGGGTGTCCGCCTATGAGGTGGACCCGTTCGAGGCCGGGGTCGCCGACAAGGTCGCACTGCTGGCCGGCTGGAGTTCCGGCCTGCTCGGCGACGACCGGATCGACCACGCCGACGCCTCGCTGCACCTGGTCCGGGAGTGCAAGTTCTACGCCGACGGCGCCACCACCGCGCTGCAGCAGCGGGTCCGGCTTCACCCGGAGGTGACCGCCGTCGCGGTCGATCCCGGTGGCCGGTTCGAGACCATGCGCACCCTGGCGCCGCCAGCCGGGCGCGGCCTGGAGTACCTGGGGGGCAGTCCCTGGACCGGCCCCGGTGCCTGGGATTTTCCCGCCGAGCTGGCGCAGATGCCGGAGCTGCTGGCCGGGAAGCTGGCGGCGCCCAGCATCCGGCCCGGCCGCTACGACCTGGTCATCGGCCCCAGCAACCTGTGGCTGACCATTCACGAGTCGATCGGCCACGCGACCGAGCTCGACCGGGCGCTCGGGTATGAGGCGGCCTACGCGGGCACCTCGTTCGCGACCCTGGACAAGTGCGGCAGCCTGCAGTACGGCTCCCCGCCGATGCGCGTGACCGGCGACCGGACGGCCGAGCACGGCCTGGCCACGATCGGCTACGACGACGAGGGGGTCGCCACCCGGTCCTGGGACCTCATCTCGGGCGGCGTGCTCACCGGCTACCAGCTGGACCGGCGGATGGCCCGCATGCAGGGGTTCGGCCGCTCCAACGGCTGCGCGTTCGCCGACTCCCCCGCCCACATGCCGATCCAGCGGATGGCGAACGTGTCGCTCCAGCCGGCCGAGGGCGGCCCGTCCACCGAGGAGCTGATCGCCGGCGTGGAGGACGGCATCTACATCCTCGGCGACAAGAGCTGGTCGATCGACATGCAGCGGTACAACTTCCAGTTCACCGGCCAGCGCTTCTACAAGATCTCCCACGGCCGGCTCGCCGGCCAGGTCCGTGACGTCGCCTACCAGGCGACCACCACGGACTTCTGGAACTCGATGGCGGCGGTCGGCGGCCCGCAGACGTACGTGCTCGGCGGCGCGTTCAACTGCGGCAAGGGCCAGCCCGGCCAGGTCGCGCCGGTCAGCCACGGCTGCCCGGCGGTGCTGATGCGGGGCGTGCGGGTCCTCAACACCGTGGAGGAGGGGGCATGACCGCGCCAGGCGGCATCTCGCCGCAGGAGACCGTGGAACGGGCACTGGCAGCAGCCCGCCCCGGCGGCTGTGTGGTGATCGCGGATGAGACCTCCTCGGCGAACCTGCGCTGGGCCGGGAACACGCTCACCACCAACGGGGTGTCCCGGTCCCGCCAGCTGACCGTGGTCGCGATCAGCCGGGATGGGCGGGACACCCGCGCTGGCGTGGTGTCGCGGGCCGGGGTCCGCGCGGACCAGATCGAGGACGTCGTGCGCGCGGCCGGGAAGGCGGCCGCGGAGAGCTCCCCGGCCGAGGACGCCCAGCCCCTGCTGGCGCCGGGGGACGGCGGCCGGGCCGGCACCGGGCAGATCGCCTGGGATGATCCGGTCGCCGGCACCGGGATCGGCGTGTTCGGGTCCTTCTCGGCGGCGCTCGGCGCGGCCTTCGACGCGGCCGGGGCCGCGGGCCAGCGCCTGTACGGGTTCGCCGAGCACTCGGTGACGAGCACGTTCGTCGGCACGTCCGCCGGGCTGCGGCTGCGGCACGACCAGCCGGCCGGCACGCTGGAGATCAACGCCAAGTCGGCCGACCTGGCCCGGTCGGCCTGGGCCGGGCAGGGCACCCGCGACTTCACCGACGTGGACGTGGGCGCCCTGCACGCCGACCTCGCCCGGCGGCTGGAGTGGGCGAAGCGCCGGGTGGACCTGCCGCCGGGGCGGTACGAGACCGTGGTCCCTCCCGCCGCCGTCGCCGATCTGCTCATCT
>Ga0335079_10003966_pt1 | contig 17031 bp, 14 predicted proteins | sample Lox_Sample_33_FD_206719 | JGI IMG/M metagenome (GOLD analysis project Ga0335079, IMG submission 206719) | Soil microbial communities from Loxahatchee National Wildlife Refuge, Florida, United States - Lox_Sample_3.3 | ecosystem: Environmental > Terrestrial > Soil > Wetlands | place: USA... | reverse complement strand
ATACGGGGCACTAGACCGGCCGTCCGGAACAGCTCGGATACCGCCGCGGCATGCGGCGTCTCGGCTGCGAATGAGATCAAGCGCTCTCCCGCCAGGTCTGCGGGCAAGAGCCGATGCCGATCCGCAAGCCGATGACCGCGCGGGACCAACGCGACGAGATCGCCCTCGGCTAGCGCCTTCGTTTGCACCAGCGGATGCCGGATCGGAAACACCGAAACCACGCATTCACCCCGCTGGTACTGCAGGTAATCAAAGATCTGTCCGAGCACCAGCACATCGACGTGGTAGGCGAGACGCGGCAGGTCGCGGCTAAGGCTCGCTATCGCGGCCGGCACCAAGCAGCGCCCAGCGCTGCTGGTCGTTCCGAGCCGGAACAGGCCGTCGTCTCCGCGCATGAGTCGCTCGACGGTCTCGCCCAGCTCGTCGAGCTGCTGGTAGACGCGTCTGACCATGCCAAGCAGAGTGCCGGCTTCCTTGGTCGGGATCAGCCGTCCCTTGACCCGCTCGAACAGCGTGAACCCAAGGATGTCTTCGGCACGCCTCACTGTGCGCGAAAGGCTAGGCTGCGAGACGCGAAGCATCTGAGACGCGCCATTGATCGATCCCGAGATCATCACGGCCCGGAATACCTCAATTTGGCGCAAGCTTATTTTGCGTTTCTCGATCGCCTCGTCGCGTGCCTCAAGCGGAAAGCTCGCTGGCGCGACCCTTTCCCGTCCTGCCATCGGAGGTCTGTGCTCCGGGCTATGCCCTAAAGGCATGATAAGCCAAAAAAGTGGTAGTTGCCAGGAGGCCGGCCCGGCGTAGGGTGGCGGTGGCGGAGCTCGCCGAAGCTCGTTGTGATGAGAGCGAAAGAACGATGCGGCGGAACCCGCGGAGGGCGGCACGGCGCGATGGGCAGCTGAACAATCTCGCTCTTTCCGCGTGGCTCACCATCGGAATCATCGATACGGTTACGCCGACGACGGCCGATGCTCTGGCCAGCCATGGATGGGATGCTGGCAAGACCTTCGCGCTGAGAGCGGAGCTGTTGCGGGTGGCGCAGTGCGCCGAGCGGGCCCGCCGCCACCGCGGCTAGCTCGCGTCAGCCGGCCGCATCGGTCGCTAACTTATCGCGCCGCCGTTGAGCCGGTGGGCTCTACCGCAAGTTTGCTTGCGGTACAGGCCCCTGCGCTCGCGGTTGTCAATGCGCAGAGCTGGGCTTCGGAAATTGCTCGCTCGCTCCATCTTGCTTTGATCTTGTTTTGCACGGCTCGACATTCCGTGCCAACAATTGAGTGCTTGAGGCGATATATCCGCCGACATATAACGAATACGGTTGCCAAGAAATAACGCCGGGCGCCCGCGCCGCGCGCGACCGGCGCTAGAATCGGGAGGGAAGGCATGACTCACAATGCGGTTGCACGCGCGCACCGATCCGGCCGGCCTCGTGATATTGTGCTCGCCCTGAGCGCGCTAGCATTGAGCGTATGTTTGCCCGCACCGCTGCTCGCTGCAGAAGCTGTGACGGTGCCGTTTTCGCACGACTTCCCGGAGAGCATCACCGCAACCTCGGACGGGGCACTGATCTTCAGCAGCTTTGCCGGCGGCCACATTAGCCGTGCCGCGCCCGGCGCGAAGGAGGCGAGCGAGTGGATCAAGCCCGGAACGAATGGACTATTGTCGGTCCTCGGCGTACTCGCTGACGAGAAGTCGAACACGCTTTATGCGTGCTCAGTCGATGCGTCCGCTTTCGGCATAGTCGTGCCCACAGGGACGGAGCCTGGGGCGCTGAAGACCTTCGACCTCAAGACTGGCACGCCCAAGGCAAGCTACGACATGCCGCCCGGCACCATTGCCGGCCAGACGCCGCTGTGCAACGACATGGTTGTCGCCGACGATGGCACGGTTTACGTGACGGATACGCTCTCCGGCCGCATCCTCCGGCTAAAGCAGGGGGCGTCGGCGCTCGAGACCTGGGCTACGGACCCGCGCTGGGACGTCAAAGGCCCGCAGCTTGACGGCATCGCGATCCTCGCCGATGGCAATGTCTACGCCAACATCTTCGAGGGCGACGGGCTGTACCGCATAGAGGTCAAGCCTGACGGGAGCGCAGGTGCGATTACCAAGCTCGAGACCTCGCGCAAGCTCTATCACTCCGACGGTCTCCGCCGGTTCGGGCCGAGCTCCCTGATCATGGTCGAAGGTGAAAAGGTGGGTACGCTCGACCTGATCACAATCTCCGGCGACACCGCTAAGATCGAGACTGTACAGGGCGGGTTCGACGGGCCGGTCTCCCTCGTCCAGGTCGGCGATGTGGCCTATGTGCTCGACGACCCGCTGCGGTACATGCTTGATCCCGAGCTGAGCAAGAAGCCGGGACCACCGGTCCGCGCGATTCCGGTGAAGCTGCCGCCCGCTTTGCCGGCGATCGCCCAAGAGAAGACTCTAGGCAACTTCCAGACCCATGCCGGCTTCAAGGATATCGGAACAGTCACGAGGATCGCCGACGATCGCACGATAGGTTCCGGTACCGTGTGGGGTGTCGTCTTCAACGATGCCGGCCATGGGCTTCTGCACATGGGAACCGCGATCTGCCCGTACTTTTCGGAGGATTTCGGCGGCAAGTTCTCCAACAATGGCGAGTGCACATGGAGCGACGCCAGCGGTGATAAGATTTTCACCCGTTGGTCCGGGAAGGGCGACATGAAGTCTGGCGCGCTCACCGGTGACCAGACCATCCGGGGCGGGACCGGAAAATTTGCCGGGATCGAGGGGACGGCGCCGTTCAAATGCCGAGCGCTGAATGCCGATGGCCAGTTCGCCTGCACGACCGACTGGAGCTATCAGATCACCGCCATGTCGGGCTCGTCAGAGCCGAAACAATAGTGTCGCCAGGGTCACGCCGACGTGAAGTCGCGCCACACCCTACGAGCGTAAGCGACGCGAGGTCGGAGTACGCGTCGAACAACTGGGTCCCAATGGCCAGCGCGGAGCAATCGTCTTCCGCATCGATCAGGTCCTCGCGCCCGATGATGGTGCCGCCGCGGCATCGAAAAAGAGACGGTACGTTTGCATCGGAAAATCTCCCGCAAGCCTTCCGGCGGGAGTGCACGCTCTTTCTTCTCGAGCTGGGGAGGTCGGTCTCTCAGTCGCCAGTCTTGCCGGTCAATAGCATTGCTTGCTAGCGATGCATTTATCGGCCCACACCCGTAACGAAAAGTCGCTTCGAATATTCGGCACTCACCATGGTGCTGCGCGAATGGACTTGCGTCCCTATGCAATTGACACCGACGGCGATTGCTGCATTGTTCAACCGCTGCGCTGGAATTATGCTCGTACCCAGCGGATTGGCTCAATAAGACCAACCGAGGGACGCGATGATCGGGCAGTTCTTTTGGCGGCTTGGCATGCCCCTGGCCGTGCTGTGGTATCTCGGGGCTGTTGCCATGTGTATCGCTACTAGCGATGGCATGCCTTGGCAGCGAGAAAACTCGGTCATTTTGCTACTGGTCATAGGCCCGATTGGTTCGGCCGCTCTCGCGCTATTCGGCACCGTCGTCGGTTGCGTCGCCGCCGGTCTTTCTATGATCCACAGAGCTATGGCGCTCAGAAGGCAAAGGGCGAATGCCACGGCTATCGCCCCGCCACCGTCGCCGCCAACTCCACCTCAAGCTTCCGCGCGTCCCTGAGTACCGCCGGCAGAGATTCCGGAGTGCGTCAGCGCGCGACCTTGGTCGCTCGGGCACGGGCAAGGCGCCAATCGGCGCTTGCGTCTCTACTGGCTTCAGATTGTAGGGTGCGGTCAACAAAGGCCGCGACCGAAGCGGCAAGGCCCAAGTTTAGGGAGGCAGCGAAAAGCCCCGCCCCGCCAGCTTGCAGATCCAGCGGGGCGGGGTCTGGGCGTGTTGGTCCTTAAGGTTTGGTCGCGTTAGTGCGGCTTTGGTTCGAGTTCCGTCTATCCTCGGTTGCGAGGATCGGGCCCACACGTCGCCGCAAGCAAGGCGTGACTTGCCGATTTTGGCAGGGAGAGCAGCGTCCGCGTTTCAGGGCACTTTTATCCCCCGAAATGCTGCCGCCTAAGTCCCTCGCGAGTCTCCCGGTCATTTCGCAGGAATCAAAAAGGCCGGGAATCTCTTGAGATTCCCGGCAATTTGAACAGGGAGGCTTCACGTCTGGGAGACGTAAGGATCCGAAGACCCTTTTCCCGGGAGGTCGTCCCGGAAACCGCTGTCGCCACGACAGCGCGCCGCAGCGAAATCTGATGATCCGAAAGTGCGCGTCAGAGGCTCAAAAGGCCAACGGGAAATTCCGCTGGCTCAGTTGCAAAATCCGCATTCCTTTCGGCGCCACCGGAGCGCGCAACCAAGTTGCGTGTCCGGTGTTATTAGGCTCATCTCATCAACCCTGGGCTTCGCATGGAACAGCAGGCGTTGAACGCGGCGGACAGAGCGGCCAATGACGAACGGCGCGAGCCGGCGCCGCCGGCGCTGATACCGGGCTGGCGCTGCGTGCCCCAAGCCAAGATTCGCGCCGATGGCGAGGAGGGCTTCGTCGATCTGGCGGCGCTCAATCCGACGCGCGGCGTCGCGCTCGTGGCTTTGCTCGAGCCGGACGAGGAGGCGAGCCCGGAGGAGGCGCGCGCCGCCTTGCGCCGCATGCTGGAGGAAGAAGGCTTCGAGCAGCGCTTTCCCGGCGAGCTGCCGGTGGTCGCGCTGACGCAACGCCGCGACGAGGCCGATCAGCTCGCGACGGCGGTGGAAACTGCCTTCGATACGTTGCCGCGGCCTTGTGTCGCCGAGGACTGGGTCGATTGGCTCGCCGAACGGCTAGCGCCGAAACCCGCCGCGGCCGAGCCGCCGCGCCCGCAACTGGTGGCGCCGCCGCGCGACGAGCCGGCGCCCGAGCGCGTCGCCGAGGTGCTGTTGCTGGCGCCGCCGCGCGATGAGCCGGCGCCGCCCCTGGCCGAGCCGATTGCGGTGCCGGCGGATGCACCGCCGCAATCGGTGTCGCCGCCGTCGCATCAGAGCTGGCTCGATTGGGGCGTGAGCTTCGGCTTTGCCGTTGGCGCCGTACTCGTGCTGCTCATCGCGCTCGCGCTGCTCTCGCACAGCGGCAGGCTCTTCTAGCCTGAACGAAGCTAAGCGTTGCGGCCCTCGGCGACTTTGCGCAGCAGGAAGTCGCGGAAGACGGCGATGCGCTTCGACGATCTCAGCTCTTCGGGATAGACGAAATAGGCCTCGACCTCGGGGCCGGCGAGCTCCGGCAGGATGCGGATCAGATCGACCGCCTCCTGCGCCATGAAATCCGGCAGCGCGGCAATGCCGAGCCCGCTCTCGACCGCGCGCAAGATGCCGTAGACATTGTTGACCATGAAGATCGGGCGCCGCTCGTGGCCCGGGCGCACGCCCGCTTCCCAGAGGAAGTTGATGGTGCGCGTCGGCGGCAGCGAATCCTCGCCGTAGAGGACGACGCGGTGCTTGTCGAGATCCTCCGGTTTTTGCGGCGTGCCGAAGCGCTTCAAGTATTCCGAAGAGGCGTAAATGTGGTAGCGCAAGGTCGTCAGGTGCCGCTGCACCAGGTCCGGCTGGCGCGGCGGCGACATCCGGATCGCCACATCGGCCTCGCGCATGGAGAGGTCGAGCTCGGTGTCGTTGACGACGAGGCTCACCTGGATCTCGGGGTAGAGATCCATGAACTCGCGGATGCGCGGCGTGAGCCAGGCGGCGCCGAACGAGACCGTCGTCGTGACCTTGAGCGGTCCTTTCGGCCGATCCTTCGATTCCGACAGCATGGCTTCGGTCATGGCGAGCTTGGAGAACACCTCGCGCGCCGTGCGATAAAGCAGCTCGCCCTGCTCGGTGAGGATGAGGCCGCGCGCATGGCGATGGAAAAGCGGCACCGAGAGGCTCTCTTCGAGCGCGCTGATCTGCCGGCTCACCGCGGATTGGCTGAGGTTCAGCGATTCGCCCGCATGGGTGAAGCTGCCCGCCTCGGCGACCGCGTGGAAGACGCGCAGCTTGTCCCAATCCATCGTCGTCATGGGTCCTACTCCGCCGCCTTGATCGCCGCGGCCGCCTCTTCGGCGGCGAGGAACTTCTCCGCCTCGAGCGCGGCCATGCAGCCCATGCCGGCCGCCGTCACTGCCTGGCGAAAGATCTTGTCCTTGACGTCGCCTGCGGCGAAGACGCCGGGCACTTCGGTCGCCGTCGAGTCGGGGCGGGTGAGGATGTAACCCTCGGCGTCGAGCGCGAGCTGTCCGCGGAAGAGCTCGGTCACCGGCGTATGGCCGATGGCGACGAAGCAGCCGTCGCAGGGGATGATCGAAGCGGCGCCGGTCTTGCGGTTGGCGATGCGCACGCCCGTGACATGCGGCGGCTCGCCCTCGCTCAGGATCTCCTCGACGGTGCTGTCCCAGACCACGCGGATCTTCGGGTTGGCAAAGAGCCGCGCCTGTAGGATCTTCTCGGCGCGCAGCTGGTCGCGGCGATGGATGAGCGTGACGCGCGTTGCATGGTTGGTGAGATAGAGCGCCTCTTCGACCGCGGTATTGCCGCCGCCGACCACCACCACCTCCTTGTTGCGGAAGAAGAAGCCGTCGCAGGTGGCGCAGGCGGAGACGCCGAAGCCGCGCAGCGCCGTCTCGCTCGGCAAGCCGAGCCAGCGCGCCTGCGCGCCGGTGCAAATCGCGAGCGCGTCGGCGACATAGACGTCGCCGCTGTCGCCGATACAGGTGAAGGGGCGGCGGCTGAGATCGGCCTTGACGATCAGGTCCGTGACGATGCGCGTGCCGACATGCTCGGCCTGCTTCTGCATCTCTTCCATGAGCCAGGGGCCCTGGATCACCTCGGCGAAGCCGGGATAGTTCTCGACATCGGTGGTGATGGTGAGCTGGCCGCCGGGCTGCAGCCCCTGCACCAGGATCGGCTGCAGATTGGCGCGCGCGGCGTAGATCGCCGCGGTATAGCCGGCCGGGCCGGAGCCGATGATGAGGAATTTGGTGTGATGGCGCTGGGTCATGCGACGAAGCTGTTGCGGGCGATCAGAAGCCGAACATGTGATCGAGGCTGAAGGCGCCGTTCTCGCCGACGAGGCCGTGATAGCCGAAGAGGCGGCAGGTGACGTCGCGGATGATGACATAGGCGCCGGCGCCGGCGCGCTCGCGCGCCGCGCCGTCGAACATCTCGCGATAGCGCCAGAAGAGCGAGCCCGAGCAGGGAATGGCGACGCGCCGCCGTGCCACTTCGCGCCCGTCGCGGTCATGGAGGACGATGTCGGTGGCGCTCGTGCCGTGCCAGGGCGTCGAAGCGGGATAGATGAGGTGGCAGAGCGTGTCGTGCTGCCCCTCGCCGAGCCGCAGGAAGAGCCGCGTCGACAGGCCGGGCGGGCGCCCGGCATAGGATTGCGGCTCGCTCTTATAGGTCAGCACGGTGTTGAAGACATGCGCGCCGAAGCTGGTTTCCGCCGCATGGCCGCTGGCGCGGTCCTCGTAGCGGAACAGCGCGTGCAGCCAACCATCGGCCTCGCCGCCCTCGCCGAAATCGTAGACCAGCTCGAGATGCCCGTAGCCCGACGCGAGCGTCGCACCGTTGATGACCGCGTCGAGGTCGAGGGCGACGCTGTCGCTGCGCTTGAGGCGGCCGAAGCGGCGGCGCGCCGCTTCGCGGCCGGAGCCGTCATAGACGATGACACCCACCGGCAGATCCTGCTGCGTCGTCGCCATCGGCGTCGGCAGCGCGAGCGAGCGCCAGATCCGCCGCGGCAGCACCGGCGCCGGCAGCAGGTAACCCTTCCCCAGCATGTTGCCAAGCTCGGCGATGCGCGGATCGGGCCGCAGATCGCCGCGCTCGACATTGACATGGGCGATACGGCGCCGGCCATGCGCGATCACCTCGTAGCGCGGCCGCACCACGTATTTGCCGGCGCTGAGCTCGATCTGCTGCGGCCAGCGCGCCTCCGGCAGCAGCTCCGCCACATCGAGGGCCCGGCTCGCAAAAGGCGCGATCGGCTCGGCCAGCCGGGTTACCGCGGCATCGCCCATGAGGTTGAGGCCGATGGCGTTGCCCGGGATGGTGCAGGGCTGGCTGTTCTGCAGCCAGAGGATCACGCGTTCGCCTTTGGCGGGTGCCGGCAGCCCCGCATAGAAGTCGGCCGGCCAGGAATTGGCGTCATGGGTGCAGGAGATCCAGGGCTCCGCCCCTTCGCCGAACGTGTCGAGCGCATATTTCACCACATCGTGGGGGCCGACCGCGCCGATGACGTGAAGGAAGAGCTGGCCGGTGAATTCCGGCAGGCCGAAGCGGCGCCTGATCTCGCGGCTGTCGAGCGCGACCGACGTGACGCCCGGCGCCACCGTCTCGCTCCATTCCGCCAGCGCCTCGCCGGTCCCGCCGAAGAGCATGAGCCAGAGCTTGATCTCCTGCGCGCCGTAGCCCGCCCAGTAGTTGGCGGTCACGAGTCGGGTCGAAAGGCCGCCCCCGTCGCGGAAAAAGACAAAATTCGTGGCGAAATTGAGCGGATCGAGATAGCGCTTCGGGTTGGAGAGGAGCGCCTCGGGCAGGCGGATCGCATCGAGACTGAGGGTCTCCGCGCCGCGCGGCAGCAGGTGGCGGATGTGGTCGATGGCGCGCGCCGCATCGAACGCGGCAACGAAGACGATGCTCGCGCCGGATTCGCCGATTTCGGTCACCGGCTGCGCCCGGCGGCCGAGCACAGGCCTGCCCACGGCGGTCACATCCTGGACATAGCAGCCGGCGAGATCGAGACCCCCAAGGTTGTAGAGGTCGGAGAGGCCATCGACGCAGCCCTCGGGATCGTAGACCGCGACCTTGCCATGGCCGAGTCGGCCCAACAGCGTCGCCATCGCGCGCGCCGCCAGCGGGTGCGTCACCGCCTTGAAGAAGGCGTTGCCGCCCCGGCTGTTGCTGAAGGTCTCGATCCTGAGCATAACCGAGCGCCCGGGCTCCTCTATCCCTGGTATGGCTTAGCAAGCAGGGCCGGCAAATACTAGACCGAATCCCGGCGGGCCTATGGCCCCTTGCGCGCTTCCGCCGCAGCGCAAGCAAGGCTTTCGACGCTCAAAACGAGGTGGCAGGCGCGCTGTCCTCTCGCTAGGTTCCGCCGCCATGGCGCAAAGCAGCGGCAAGCTGACGCGGGAAATTGTCACGGAAGAGGAGCGTACCTGGCGCTTGGCGCTGTGGGCGGTCTTCGCCGTGACGCTGGCCCGCCTCGTCTGGCTCGGTCTGGGCCATGCCGACCTCTATCCCGACGAGGCGCAGTATTGGATCTGGTCGCTGCATCCGGCCTTTGGCTACTACTCCAAGCCGCCGATGGTCGCTTGGCTGATCGCGCTCACGACCCGCGTCTTCGGCGACAACGAGGCCGCGGTCCGGCTGGCGGCGCCGCTCCTCCATTTCGGCACGGCGCTCGTCCTCTACCACTTGGCGCGCCGGCTCTACGACGCGCGCACCGCGCTCTGGTCGGCGATTGCCTATGCGACGCTGCCGGGCGTCTCCGCCTCGGCGGCGATCATGTCGACCGATGCGCCGCTGCTCTTCTGCTGGGCCGTGGCGCTCTACGCTTTCGTGCGGGCGCGCGAGCCCGGCGGCGGGCGCTGGTGGATCCTGGCCGGGATCGCTGCCGGCTTCGGCCTGCTCAGCAAATACGCCATGGCGTATTGGCTGCTGTCGGCGCTGCTCTTCCTGCTGCTCTTTCGCGACGAGCGGCGCCATTTGAAGCGCTTCTTCGGCGCCGTCCTCATCGCGCTCGTCATCTACGCGCCCAACTTCGCCTGGAACGCGGTGAACGGCTTCGTCAGCTATCTGCATACGCGCGACAACGCCGATCTCGGCGGCCCGCTCTTCCATCCCAAGATGTTCCTCGAGTTCCTGGGCTCGCAATTCGGCGTCTTCGGGCCGATCTTCTTCGCCAGCCTCATCGCGATGGTGGCGCTGGCGCGGCGAACCCTCAAGGATCGCCGCGCTGCGCTGCTCGCCTGCTTCGCTCTGCCGAGCCTCGCCATGATGCTGGTGGTGAGCTTTCTCTCGCGCGCCCAGCCCAACTGGTCGGCGCCGACCTACGTCTCCGCGACCGTGCTGGTGGTGGCATGGCTGCTGGCGCAAGGGCGCGTCACGCTCGTCGCGGTCTCGGTCGTGCTCGATATCGTCCTCGCCGTCGCCGCTTTCGGCGCGCACGACCTCGCGCCCGTTTTCGGCGTCCAACTGCCGGTGCGCTACGATCCGCTGCATCGGCTGCGCGGCTGGAAGATCCTGGGCCGCAGCGTCAGCGAGCTGCTGGCGCGCCATCCCGGCACGGTGCTCATGTCGGACGATCGCGAGGATCTGGCGGCGCTCATCTACTATGTCCGCCCGCATCCCTTCGACGCGCTGAAATGGAATGGCGACGGCGGCATCCACGACCAGTTCGACCTGACGGCCGAGCCTTCGCGCTATATCGGCGACAATTTCCTGCTGGTGGCGAAATCGTCGAGCAACGTGCAACGCATCCTCGAGCGCTTCAAGAGCGTCGAGCCCGTCGTTCAGCAGATCGTGATCCCGCTCGACCGCGGGACCCTCAAGACCTACCGGATCTATTGGCTCGACGGTTTCGAGGGCTATCGCTCCAGCGACGCCAAAGGCTGAGCACCGCGCGCCAGCCCGGCGCGGGCGAAGCCCTGCCAGATCGCCCAGGCCATGCCGCCGCCGAGCGCCGCGCCGACAAGCACGTCGCTGACATAGTGCTCGGTGATGATGATGCGGCTTGCCGCCACCAGCAGCCCGGCGACGAGATAAAGCGGCAGCCCTCGCGGCCAGAGCAGAAACAGCCCCACCACCAGCGCGCCCATGGTCGTCGCGTGACCGGACGGAAACGACCAGTAATCCGCATGCAGCGCGCCCCAGCTGAAGCCGTAGATACCGTCGGCGAACAGCAGCTTCGGGCGGGCGCGGCCGAAGATCGGCTTCACGATGTCGGCGACGATGCCCGATCCCGCCACGGCGGCGAAGATGTAGAGCGCGCGATGCGCCCAGGCGACGAGGCGCTCGGCGAGGTGCCGGTCATGCGTCGCCGCGGCGGTGGCGCGCAGTCCGAGGAAGAGCACGGCAGAGACGATGAGGTAGCCTTTGCCCAGCCCGAACTGGGTGATGAACTCGAAGACCTGCCGCAGCCCGGGGTTGGCGTCGTGAAAGAACATGGCGACGGGCCGATCGACGAATGCGATCGAGAGCAGCACCAGGGCGAGCAGCAGCAGGCCCGGCCAAGCGAGGCGGCGCGGCAGCGACAGCGCTCCGAGGCGCCCGGCGAGGCGGTCATCGGCAATGACGGCGCGGTAGAGGAGCCAGCTCACCCCCGCGACGATGAAGCCGGAAAACACCACGTCGGAGAGGAAATGGCCGCCGGCGGCCATTCGCGCGAGGCCGATCACCCCGCCCAGCGCGATGGCGGCGGCGGTGGCGATGCGGCGCGGCCGCGGCTCGGGGATGAGAAAGGCGAAGGAGATGAGATAGAAGCCCATCGCCGGATGCCCGGCCGGGAAGGAGCAGTTGCGCGGGCACTGATCGGCCGGCAGCGGCGCCGGGGTGAAGTGCTCGGCGCCGCCGAACTCCGTCACCTGCGCCGGCCGCGCGCGGCCCCAATGGTCCTTGAGCACGGTGTTGACCACGAGGCCCGGCCCCAGCCCGAGGGAAAGCAGCAGGAAGGCGGCGGCGCGGCCGTCGATGCGCCAGAGCGGCCGGCCGCGGAGACGGCCGGTGAGATAGAGCGCCGGCACGCCGGCGACGATAGCATCGGTGAGATAGGGCACGCCGACATAGATCGCGCGCACCGGCGGCCAATTGCCGAGGAACCCCGCGCCCGGGTTATAGAAGAGGCCGGCGGCCCAGAGATCGATGCCCGGGAACAGGAGGAAGATCGCGGCTGCGGCCGCCAGCGCCGCGGCATAAACGGCGACGCCGCTTTTCATCAGGCGACCTCGGCGAGCCGGAGAGCCAAGCGGCGGCGGATCTCGGCGGCGGCGCGCGCGGTATCGTCGAGCGGCGCATAGCGCCAGCTCTCGATCACCCCCGAAAACGGCCGGGTGATGCCGGCCTCGCGCATCCCTTGGTGGAAGCGCGCGAATTTCTCCGAGCCGCCCTCGAGCTCGATGACATGCACCGGCTTGCCGCTCGCCGCCGCCTCGCTCACCATCGACACGGAATCGCCGGTCACCAGCACGGCATCGGCAAGCCCGAGCAGGCCGAAATAGGGATTATCGCCGGTGCCGTCCCAGATATAGGCCGAACTCCCTGCCAGGCGCTCGCGCAGCACGCGCTCATTCCCGGCGCCGGTGCGACGCGACGGGGTGACGGCGATGCCGTAGCCGGCGCGGGCGAGCGCGGCGAGCTGGTCGGCGAGCACCGCGAGGCGCGCGGCGGTCAGGCGGTAGACGCGATTGTCGCCGCCCAGCAACACCGCCACCAGCGGTCGCGGCAGCGGCGCGAATTGCGTCTCAAAGCGGCGGGCGCCTTCCGCCAGCTGCGCGGCGCTGACGCGGTGGATCGCGCCCAGGGTGCGCAGCACATTGTCGCCCGGCGCCGGATCATGCGCCGGCGCCACCATCAGATCCACCTCGCGCCGGGCAAAGCGCGGGTCCTGAACCTGCACCCAGAAGACGCGGCCGCCGCTGGCGCGCTTCACCGCCAGAGCCGGCGCGGTCGCGAGTCGGCCGCAAGCGATCAGCACATCGGGCCATGGCGGGCGGAGCCGGTCGCCCGATTCGCCCAGCGCCGCCAGGGGCTGCAGCCAGAGATGGGGCGTCAGATGCCGCCAGGGCGCCCGCACGGCGAGCCGCTTTTCAACGAAAGGGAAACCCAGCGCTTCTGCCAGCCCGATCACCTGGTTGGCCATGCCGATCTTGCCGTCATGCACCGCCCAGACGCTCGGCGCCGCCATTCCTGCCTCGCCCATTCCTGCTATGCGCCCGTGTTAGCCGCCTCTTGCCAGGGTTGCAAGCAATCGCACCCACTTGTCTTGCAATAATATTACCTTGTAATACCATGCGTGCCGCTCGTCGTGCCGCCCTGGGCAGTACGCCCTTCCCGAACGTAGCGCGACAGGACCACCCGCTTTCAGAGATTTGGGATGCGCCGCATCAAGCTCGACAAGATCGATCGACGGATTCTGCGCGACTTGCAGGACAATGGCCGTATGACCAATGTCGAGCTGGCGAAGCGCGCCGGGATTTCGGCGCCGCCTTGCCTGCGCCGCGTGCGCGCGCTCGAAGAGGCCGGCTTCATCCGCGGCTATCACGCCGACGTCAATCCCGAGGCGCTCGGCTACGGTGTCATCGTCTTCGCTCAGGTGGGCCTATCGAGCCAGGCCGAGCCCGATCTCAAGGCCTTCGAGACGCTGTCGCTCACCTGGCCCGAGGTGCGCGAGGTGCATATGCTCGCCGGCGAGACCGACTTCCTGCTGAAGATCGTCGCCACCGATTGGGACAGCTATCAGCGCTTCCTCACCACCAAGCTCACCGCCGCGCCCAATGTCGCCCATGTACGCTCGGCGCTCGCCATCCGCGCTTCCAAATACGAGCCCGGCGTGCCGATCGATGTCGACGCGAAAGACTAACCTAGCGCGACCCATAGGGTCGTCGCTGGCGGGCGTCAGCGGTTGCTCTTGCAACCGCGAGAGCCCGCACCGTGCCGGCTAGCCTCGATCTCATCATCTTCGATTGCGACGGCGTCCTCGTCGACAGCGAGGTGCTCTCCGGCCGCGCTGTCGCCGAGGCGCTGGAAGCGATCGGGCACAGGATTTCGCCGGAAGGCGTTGCCGAGCGCTTTGTCGGCATGAGCAACAAGGACATGTACGCGGCGCTGGAGAGCGAGCGCGGCACGGCGCTGCCGGCAAACTTCGATGCCGAGATGAACCGCCTCGCCGCCGCGCTCTTCGAGCGCGAGCTGCGCCCGATACGCGGGCTCGAATCGGCGCTGACCGCGCTGGCGGAGCCGCGTTGCGTCGCATCGAGCAGCACGCCCGTTATGCTCGCGCGGAAGCTCGCTTGGACCGGGCTTACGCCGTGGTTCGGCGACGCGGTCTTCAGCACCGCCGAGGTGGCGCGCGGCAAGCCCGCGCCCGACATCTTTCTGCACGCCGCCGAACGCATGGGCGCCGCGCCGGCGCGCGCCCTCGTGGTCGAGGACAGCCCTTTGGGGATCGCTGCGGCGAAAGCGGCGGGCATGACCGCTTTCGGCTTCACCGGCGGCAGCCATTGCCGCGCGGGGCACGGGGAACGCCTTGTAGCCGCCGGCGCCGATCTCGTCTTTGCGGAAATGACCGAGCTGCCGAGATTGGTGGCGGATGTCGTCGCTCGCGGGATATCGGTGTACCCTTGGCACTGAGGCAAGGAGCTGCCATGGCGGAGGGACAGGCTTTCGATCGCGCGATGCTCGAAGGCGCACTGCGCGAACTCGGGCGCCGCGCTCATGCCGCCGGAAAGGTGATTGAAATTGCCATATACGGCGGCTGTGCGGTCATGTTGACGCTCAATTACCGAGTCGCAACGAAGGACGTCGATGCCGTCTTCGAAAAGGACAAGGCGTTCGTACGGAAGCTTGCCACGGAGATGGCCGAGGAGTTTGGTTGGGATAACAACTGGCTCAATGATGGCGTGAAAGGTTTCTTGAGCACCGCCGAGTCCGATCCTAAAGCCAAGCTCCTTGTCGGCACCTATCCCTCCGAGGAAGAGCCCGGTCTGCGTGTCTTCATTCCCAAACCCGAATACCTCTTCGCCATGAAGTGCCGCGCGATGCGCATCGGCGGCATCCAGCAAAGTCAGGACATAGAAGATATCAAAGGGCTTGCAGCCGCAATCGGCCTGAAAAGCGCCCAAGAGGCAATGGAACTTGTACAGGCCTTCTACCCACGCCACATGATCGAGCCAAAGACCCAGTTCGGTCTCGAAGAGATCTTTTCCAAGCTGAACGACAAAGGAACGGCGCCGCCGCAGACCTGATGAGGATAAGGAAGCGACCTACCACCTTGCGCGAAGTCGCCCGGCGGGCCCAGGGCGGGGTCCAGCCGTTCGATCCGGCGCTGCGCGAATTCCTGGATGCCTTCTATGCGGAGCCCGAGCTGCGCCGCAGCGCGCTTGAGGAGCGCCCGGAGCCTATTGATCCCGTGCATGATGCCTATCTAGCGGCCACGGCCGAGCATTTGGCGCGCAGCTTCGGCCTGCCGGTGCCGGCCTGGTCGGAGATGCACGGTCACGGCCTTACCCGGCCGTATTTCGCGGGTGGGCTGGAGTCGCTGAAGGCAATTCTCACCGCAGAGAGCCCGGCGGCGTTCCGCCGCCGGCTGCTGTTCGTTGGCAAGGACGCCTTATCGCGACCACACGCGACAGCGACTCAGCGGAAGGCGACCTTCACCACCTCATAGGCGCGGGCGCCGCGCGGTGTCGATACCTCGACGCTTTCGCCGACCGTCTTGCCGATAAGCGCGCGGGCCAGCGGCGAGGTGACGGAGAGCCGTCGCTGGGTGATATCGGCCTCGTCCTCGCCGACGATCTGGTAGACGACCTTCTCTTCGGTCTCCTCGTCCTCGAGCGTCACCGTCGCGCCGAACTTGACGACCTTGCCCGACAGCTTCGACACGTCGATCACCTCGGCGCGGGCGATCTTGTCCTCGAGCTCGAGCACGCGGCCCTCGATGAAGCCCTGCCGCTCGCGAGCGGCGTGGTATTCGGCGTTTTCAGAGAGGTCGCCATGGTCGCGCGCTTCGGCAATGGCGCGGATGATCGCCGGCCGATCGACCGTCTTGAGCCGCTTCAACTCTTCCTGCAGCCTTTCGAAGCCCGCTGCAGTCATCGGAACTTTCGCCATGGACAGAAACTTCTACCCCCAGAGCCTTTGAGCCGTTCTAAGATAACAAATAATACTCCGCCCGGCCGCGCCCCACGGCCTGGATGGCTAGAACGACCCCTCAAAATAGGATTGCAGCGAGGCGACTTCAAGGCTGCCGCCCTTCAAGGCGGCGATGGCCTGGACCGCCGCGCGCGCGCCGGCGACGGTCGTGTAATAGGGAATGTTGTTGGTCAGCGCCGTGCGACGCAGGCTGAAGCTGTCGGCGATGGCCTGCGCCCCCTCCGTGGTGTTGAACACCAGCTGCACGCCGCCGGACAGCATGCGGTCGACGATATGCGGCCGTCCCTCCAGCACCTTGTTGATGACCTCGACCGGCAGCCCTTTCTGCCGCAGCAGCTCGGCGGTGCCGCGAGTCGCAACGAGGGCAAAGCCCATCTGCACGAGGCTGCGGCACGGCTCGACCATGCCTGGCTTGTCGCGGTCGCGCACCGAAACGAAGACGGTGCCGGCGAGCGGCAGCTCGACGCCGGCGCCGAGCTGCGATTTGGCGAAGGCGCGGCCGAAATCGCTGTCGATGCCCATGACCTCGCCGGTCGACTTCATCTCGGGGCCGAGGATGAGATCGACGCCGGGGAAGCGGGCGAAGGGAAAGACGGCTTCCTTCACCGCCACGGCGCGCCGGCGCTTGCGGTCGAGCGCGAAGCCGGCGAGCCTTTCGCCCGCCATCACCCGCGCCGCGATCTTGGCCACCGGCACGCCCGTCGCCTTGGCGACGAACGGCACCGTGCGCGAGGCGCGCGGGTTGACCTCAAGCACATAGACGGTGCTGTCCTTCACCGCATACTGCACGTTCATCAGCCCGACGACGCCGAGCGCGCGCGCCAGCGCCGCCGTCTGCTGCTCGATATCGGTGATGACGGCGGGCGGCAGCGAATAGGGCGGCAGCGAGCAGGCGCTGTCGCCGGAATGGATGCCGGCCTCTTCGATATGCTCCATGATGCCGGCGATGGCGACGTCGCTGCCATCGGCAAGCGCATCGACATCGACTTCGATCGCATCCTGGAGATAGCGGTCGATCAGCACCGGATTGCGTCCCGACACCTTGACCGCATTCGCCATGTAGCGGGCGAGTCCGGCCGGCTCGTGCACGATCTCCATGGCGCGCCCGCCGAGCACATAGGAGGGGCGGATGACGACGGGATAGCCGATGCGCTGCGCC
>Ga0335079_10003965_pt1 | contig 17035 bp, 16 predicted proteins | sample Lox_Sample_33_FD_206719 | JGI IMG/M metagenome (GOLD analysis project Ga0335079, IMG submission 206719) | Soil microbial communities from Loxahatchee National Wildlife Refuge, Florida, United States - Lox_Sample_3.3 | ecosystem: Environmental > Terrestrial > Soil > Wetlands | place: USA... | reverse complement strand
ATCCAGGTTTAATCAGGCGCCCACGAACCTGGATCTACGCTCTACAACCCCAGCGTGGCGGGAGATATATCCATGGGTACCCGACTCCAAATGCTCGTTCTGGGACTGAGCCTGGTCGCGAGCGCTGCGGCCGCGCCGGCAAGCGGCGCAGGTGAGCCACCTCGCACCACCGAGGCGGCCAGGCGTGCTGAGCTCTACCCGCAGGCCTCAAAGTACCTGACCGACTTCGCCGCGCTCGAGCCTGCATTCCTGGCCCCACAGCTGGAATTTCCGACGGGCGGCGTCCTGCCTGGATGGCTCGAGAAGCTTTGCCCGCAGCTGACGGGTCTGCCCGGAGAGGAAGGTCAGTTCATCCTCGCCCGCGTTTCTGAGATCGCACGCGCCGTTGGAGTACGGATGGCGAGCGAACATTGCAGCCCCAATCTCCACATCTACGTGACCCCTCAACCGGTGGAGTTTTTAAGGGGAATGCAGAGCCGGCACGCCTTTCCTGCGAATGATCCACGCGAGCGCCCGTATCTCATCGATCAATTCATCGCCACACCTCGCCCGGTAATGGTCTGGTACAACGTCGGCCGGGCGCCGGGACTGCGGTTCAGTTACCCGCTCAATCAGGTAATCGTGGTCGTGGATCAGAGGCAACTGCAGGGAGTAGCGCGCGAGCAGCTGGCTGCCTACATTGCAATAGTGGGTCTGGCGGAGATCAAGTTGTTAGCCGAGACCAAGCCTGCCGGACACTTGGGAGCGACCTCGACCATCTTGAAGCTTTTCGACGGCGCACCTCAGGCCGCGCCCTCCGGCCTCAGCGATTGGGATCAGGCCTTCCTGAAAGCACTGTATTCGGCACCGAGGACAAACCCCTGGCATCGCGAGCTGGCAAGCGTGGATCAAATCACACTGCGCATGGTGAGCGAGATCGCACCCTGATAGGGTTAGAGGGTCTGCAGGGAAGCCTCCGCGCACAGCTGTGCGTTCCTCGCGACACGCTCCGTATCAGACTTTCGCGCAGCCACTTGTGCGAAAGCTCCTACAGCCGCCGCCACCGAGCGAGTGCAATATCGGGCCTTGAATCGCCACGACGGACGCGCCGCGCGTCACGGCGGCTCGGGACAGGCATGGCGATCGCCCGTCATTCGGAGCGCGCCATCACGTTGGCCTGATTGTTGCGTGAGCTGCGCAGCCTGACGGCCGCAGTGCTGCGCTCGCCCGTGGGCAAGATCCTGTTGCTGTTGGCTGGCGGCATTCTCGTCACGCTTGTGCTGACGGCGTACTGTCAGATTCTGCTCAATCGCTGGAACAAGCCCTTCTATGACGCGCTGTCGCGCGCCTTTGCTACCTCGGCACCGTTTAACCGACATTCTGTCGCGACGTTAAGCTCGCCATCGCCCGGCACGTGCGGCCGCGCTCAGAATTCGGACGGCGGAGGAGGCAGGCCTATGCGTTCGCGGATGCGATCGAACGCATGGTGGCCGCGCAATGGATCCCAACGCGGTTCGATCGCAAGAAAAGTGAGCCGCACGTCGTGCTCATGCGTCGCCTCCTCCAGAGTCTCGAGCGCGAGGCTGTGCTCGCCAAGCCCAAGGTGCACGAGGGCCCGATGCACGGGAGGCACGTAGCGGCGTCGGGATCGACTCTGGAGCGAGCGCCGAACGGCTCGGGCCCGAGCGGCATCGCCTGATGCACCGAGCGTGTAGCCGCGCAGAGCCGCGGCCTCCGTGTTGCCGAACGAGTAGCGGTACGCCTTGAGAAATTCCCCGAGCGCGCGCCGAGTGCGACCGCGCACTCCGAGGAGCTTACCGAGCACGATGCGTGCTACCCAGAACCGTGGCGTCAGCTCCAACACGCGCTCGAGCGGCATCATCGCTTCGTCGTAGCGCCGGGCGTTGTAGAGAAATTGCCCCTCGTGGGTGTTGAGGATGGGCGAGACTGGATCGAGGCGCCGTGCCGCACGAATCTCGGCGATCGCCTCGTTGTGGCGCGCGAGATTGGAATGCAGGTGCGCGAGGAACATGCGCGCGATCGAGTCGCTCGAGTTCAGGGCCGAGGCCCTGCGAAAGGCCTGCTCGGCGCCGCGCCAGCTCCAGTCATACCAGAATTGCACGACCCCGTGTGCCACGTGCGCCTCAGGCAGCGCGGCATTCAGTGCGAGGGCCCGCTGTGCGGCCTCGCGTGCCGGCCCAAAGCAATCTTTCGGACGCGCATCGCTCGTGATCGCGAGGGTCGCGTAGCACATCGCCAAGCCAGCCCAGGCCGGCGCGTAGCGTGCATCACCGGCCAGCGCACCTTCAAAGTGCTGGATGGCACGGTGGATCGCTGGGGCGGTGCGCTGATCGCGCAGCTGACATCCGCGAAGGAATCGATCGTATACGTCCGGATCCACGGCAGCGTCAGGCGCGCGGGGAACCGCGAGCTTCAGACGGATCTGCTCCGCGACCGCCTGGCCGATCTCGGCCTGAACCTGCAGAATGTGGTCGAGCGGCCGATCGAAGCTTTCCGACCAGACGTGCATTTGATCACTTGCCCGGATCAGTTGCAGTGTGATCCGCACTCGACTGCGCTCGTGCCGGACACTGCCCTCGATCAGGTAATCCGCGCCGAGCTCCACTCCGATCTCGGCAATGCTCTTTCGCGTACCCCCGTAGCGCAGCACGGACGTGCGCGCGATCACGCCAAGTTCCTGCGGTGAGCAGCGTCCGAGCTCGGCGATGAGCTGCTCGGTAAGTCCGTCACTGAAGTAGTTGCGCCGCGGGTCACCGCTCAGATTCTCCAGAGGCAGCACGGCGAGCACTGAGCGAGCGGGCGAATCCACACTCGCGGCCGGCGTCGCATCCTCCGATCGCGCCTCGGGACGCGCGAGGAATCGATATCCCTTGCGAGGCACGGTCTCTATCCAGCTGGGCTTTGACGGCTGATCCCCGAGGGCGCGGCGGACCTTTCTTATGGCTGTGTACAGCGCCGAGTCTGCTTCTATAACCACGCGGGGTCCCCAGATCTCCCGGACTGCATCATCGCGGCTGACCAGTCTGCCGGCTCTCTTCACAAGCAGGCACAGGAGCTCGAGCGGTATGCGATCGAGCTTGATGCGCTGACCTGCTCGACGCAGCTCGAAATTCTCGCTGTCGAGTTCGAAGGGATCGAAGTAAAACTTCCCCGTGGCCATCGACGGCCGTCCTCTCGCTTCGGGAGCCGTAGGAGAGTGTAGGCGCGCGGCCGCACGGCTGGACAGGTAAAAATCAGAAATCCTTCAGTTCGGATGCAGGACTCCCCTGCCCTCGGGGCGTAGCGTGTCGCCCCCGTCGTGACACAAACATTCCCAGCAGGAGAATATCCATGAAGATATGGCAAATGCGCTCACTTCTCGCGGCTCCCGTGCTCGCTCTGGCTCTCGGCGGAGCAGCCCGAGCCCACGATGGCGACGCATCCTGCTCCAAGGCGCTGCTCCACGGGGACTACGCATTCACGATCACCGGCCAGATCTTTCCTCCCGGCAAACCCGTGATCACCCGCCAGGGCGTGGCCATGGCTCACTTCAATGGCGACGGCACGCTCACGCAAACTGACTTCGTCATGCAGTATCCGGACATGGGCGGCGGGTCTTCACCGGTACCGGGCGAGCCGGATGGCGTGACTCAGTTCAACACCGGCGAGCAGGGTAGTTATCAAGTGTTCGCGAATTGCACCGGAGAGATGGAGATCGATTTCCCGCCCTTGGGCGGCGGCGGCGCCGTGATCAAGGCTCGGTTCGTGCTGAGCCGCGACGGCAAAGCCATCCATACGGTCGTTTACTCCGCCCAACCTCCCGGCGCGCCTGGACCGGTTCCCGCGATGATCCAGAGCGAAGGTCACAGGCTGTTTCAGCGTTCTGACGGTTGACAGACGCTCGCTGAATATCAGGGCCCCAAAGCGTTCGAGCAACGCCTGGGGCCCGCTCGCAGTCGACAATCTGCTTAATGCGGAAAGCTCGGCGCGGTGCGGGCTTTCGGTTTCGCCTTCATCGTCGCGACTTAGCCGGCCAGCCCGATATCGTTCTGCCAAAATGAGTTCGAAAGTGGCGACTGGGCGATCGGCGGCAAAGCGCTGACAACCACAGACGTCCTGGCTCTCGCCGCAGGCAAAGCGGCCCGACCGGCAGCGCGCCCAAGGGAAGGCTCGGAAGGGACGGCGCTCGCATGAGGCCGCCCCTTCACTCGTTCGCCCGTCGTCGCAGTCAGATCGCCGAAGGCTACGCCGGCAGAGACCGTGGCTTTCCGGGCGCGCACGAGACGAATGCAGAACTGTGGCGCTTCTTTCAGTTCGCGATCAGCATAGCCGGCGTATCCCGTGCCGGGCCTGCGGCTCACTGGAGACCTCGATGTCTGATTCGCGAACGCCCATCACGCTGAAGGAGTTGGATGAGGCGGCGAGCCTCGTGTATCGGGAGATGGCGCCCACGCCGCAGTACGCCTGGCCCAAGCTGCGCAAACGAGTGGGCTGCACCGTATGGGTCAAGCACGAGAACCACACACCCACCGGGGCGTTCAAAGTGCGCGGTGGCATCGTGTACCTGGCGCGTCTGGCTCGGTTGCAGCCTGGGGTTGCCGGCGTCATCTCCGCCACTCGGGGCAACCACGGCCAGTCGATCGCGTGCGCGGCCGCGCGTGCCGGCATACCCGCGACGATCTACGTGCCGCACGGCAACTCGCCGGATCAAAATGCGTCGATGCGCGAGTTGGGCGCCAAGGTGGTCGAGTTCGGAGTGGATTTTGACGAAGCCAAACACGAGGCCGGTCGCATCGCCGCGGCCGAAGATCTGCACTTCGTTCCCTCGTTCCACTGGGATCTCGTTGCCGGCGTGGCGAGCTACGCGCTGGAGCTGTTTCGCGCGGTCGAGAAACTCGATGCCATATATGTCGGGGTCGGTATGGGTTCCGGAATCTGTGCTCTCATCACCGTGCGAGACTTGCTCGGAATGAAGACCGAGATCATCGGAGTCAGCGCCGAGAACGCGCCGGCCACTGCGCTCTCATTCGAGGCCGGCAGGATCATAACCACGCCCGCCGCCCGCACTTTTGCGGATGGCATTGCTACCCGCGAGCCGGTCGCCGACGTCGTGGCGACGATCCGTCGGGGCGCGGCGCGCTTCGTCAAAGTGAGTGAAGACGAGATGGCAGAAGCCATGCGCGTCTACTATGACGACACTCACCAGGTTGCCGAAGGCGCTGGCGCGGCGCCACTGGCGGCGCTCTTGCAGGAGCGTGGCCGCATGGCTCATCAGAACGTGGGGGTTATTCTGTCGGGCGGCAACATCGAGCGCGCCCGATTCTCAGAAGTGCTGGCAGGTCGCACACCCAGAGCGACTTAGCACGATCAGCATCTGATACCGGAAGTCCGGGTCGGACTTGAAGCGCGGATCAGGATCTCTCGAAGCGCGCCAGCGTTTCGACGTGGAGCGTATACGGCATCAGATTGAAAGCCGTCAGCGCCGCGAGGCGGAGACGGCCGGACTCAAGCAGCAGCGATGCATCGCGCAGCAGCGAGCCAAGCTCGCAGCTCACGTACAGCAATCGCTGCGGCGGCTGAGCGGCGAGATGCCGCGTGAGAGGCTCATCGAGACCCTTGCGCGGCGGATCCACAATGACGACGTCGGCGCCATCCGCGGCGTCGACGGACGTCGCGGCCGGTCCCGGTATGACTTTCGCCTTGCTACGTACCAGCTCACCGAGCCCGGCAATCCCCATCTGTAAACCCTGCAAAGACTGCGGGCTGGCTTCGTTCAGTCGCAATTCCTGCACCTGCTCGATGAGTGACAGGCCGATGGCACCGACGCCTGCGTAGAACTCCGCCACACGCGAATCCCTGGGCACCTGGCGCCGAAGCTCGGCGATGAGCTCGCCGGCAACTTCGAGATTGCTCTGGCCGAACGCCCCCGGCGGATAGTGCACATCGGCCCCGCCGAAACATTCAACGACGCTCTCGGCACCCGCAATTCGCTCAAATTGGGGTCCGAGCACCGCGTTGCCGCGCCCGCATTGCGCATTGAACCAGAGGCTGTGCAATTCGTCGCCGAGTCGTTCGCGTATCAGCGTCAGCGCCTGCGCAAGCGGCTCCGCGGTGGCGCTGTTGGCAACCAGCACCACTTGTGCGCTGTGTGAGCGACGCTCGATCGCCACCTGCAAGTAGCGTGCGACTCCCAGGTGTGCGGTCTCGGAGTAGATGGGCACCCGCGCATCGACCAGAGCCTGCCTGACGGTCTGGGCAACACGGTTGATGAGCGGATGATGCACGCGGCAATTCGGTACGTGCACGACGCGATGCGTGCCTTCCTCGAACAGGCCGATCTTTGGCGAACCCATCCGACCGCGTATCGCAAGGCGCGCCCGCAAGCGGAAGGCCGCGACGGGGCCGCTCACGAGCGGCACATCCGCCAGGCCGTGCGCTCGGGCTAGCTGTGCGAGCGCGGCAGCCGCCATGGGGGCGATACCCGGATTGCCGTAGCGCGGACAGGCCGTACACGGCGGGCGATGCGAACAGGGTGCCAGTGCAACTCCTCGCCCCGGACCACCGGTCGACAAATCCACGCTCTCGCCCACTGCTGTCTCCAACCTCGGATCGCGGCTGGTCGGCATAATAGCCGCATGTCCACCACATCGTTGTTCGCCACTCAGGTCTACCGCTCACCCCTGCGGGCGCGCGGCATACACGCACTCAATGCCCAGCTACTGCGCGAGATCAGGCAGTTGCGCCTGGACGATACGGCTGGACGACGCTGGTCGGCGCGCAACTATCCGGGTGGGTTTACCTCTTATGGATCTGTGAGTCGCCTGCACCGCATGTCTCCGACGTTTGCCGCGCTCGAGCAGCACCTGGCACCACACCTGCGCGCGTTCTGCCGTGCGCTCGAGCTCGATCTCGAAGGGCGCGAGCTCACGATGACCGACTGCTGGGCCAACATCATGCCGCGCGGCGTCGTGCATGGTCTGCATCTGCATCCGCTTTCGAGCATCAGCGGTACCTACTATGTGCAGGTCCCCAAGGGCGCTGCGGGGCTCAAATTCGAAGATCCGCGCCTCGAGCGCATGATGGCGGCGCCGCCTCGCCGCGCAGACTGCAGACAAGCGAACCGCCCCTGGGTCGTCTTCGAGGCACGCGCCGGACAGGTGGTGCTCTTCGAGAGCTGGCTGCGCCATGAAGTCCCGGCGTATGCCGCTGCCGGTGAGCGTGTGAGCGTGAGCTTCAACTACAGCTGGTTTTGAGCGCCTCGCGCTGATGCGTCCAAAGCACGCCTGCTGGAGTCAACGCCTCTGCCTGCGCGCCGGATCTCGCCGATTTGGCTAGCACGGACTGGGGCACGCGGTCCCACTCCGTCCGGAACTCGATCGAACCTCAGGCCGCTGGCCGACAGCGGGTCGGCGCTCTGCCAAGGAGCGAGCGAGCCTCGTAGACTTTGCTCATTACGCGTCCAATCCGGACAATGAGTCAATGTCCCTGATTACACTTCTCAACGCGCATATCGCCTTCGGCGAGCGTCCGCTGCTGGATGAAGCGCAACTCGCGGTTCAGGTCGGCGAGCGACTCGGGCTGATCGGCCGCAACGGCACCGGTAAGTCGACCCTGCTAGGCGTGCTCGCGGGTATGACTCCGCTCGATGACGGAGAGCTGCAGCGGCGCGACGGCTTGCGCCTCGAGCTCGTCGAACAAGAACCGCAGCTCCCCCCTGCGGAAACTCTGCAAGACAGTCTGCGACTGCGAGCCAGGGCATGCTCGGCCCCGGGCGACGCAGCGCTATCCGATGAGCGCGAACACTGGCGCCTGGAGTCGCGCCTCGAGGAATTTCTGCACCGTTTCGGTCTTGAGGGCGTAACTTCACCGGCAAGCTGTTCGGGTGGAGAGCGCAAGCGCGCTGCGCTTGCCCTGGCGTTCGCGCTTCAGCCCGATCTGTTGCTGCTCGATGAGCCCACCAATCATCTCGATATCGAAGCCATCGAACGACTGGAGGAGCTGCTGCTCAAGGTGCCCGCTGCCATTGTCGTCACGCACGATCGCACCTTTCTTGATCGGACCACGACCCGCATCATCGAACTGGATCGCGGCGTGCTACGTTCCTACCCCGGGAGCTTTGCGGCTTACGAGCTGCGCAAGGACGAGGAGCTCGCGGCGGAGGACACCGCGCGGCGTCGATTCGAGAAGTTCTGGCAGCAGGAAGAGGTCTGGATCCGTAAAGGCGTCGAGGCCCGCCGAACGCGCAACGAAGGACGAGTGCGTCGTCTCGAGCAATTGCGCATCGAGCGCGCTGCGCGACGCGACCGGCTCGGGAACATTCGCTTCAGCCTCAATGCCGGTGAGCGCTCGGGCGATCTTGTGGCCGAGTTCGATAAGGTGAGCAAACGCTTCGCAACTCGACCGCTCATCGAGAATCTCTCGATGCGAATTATGCGTGGCGATCGCATCGGCCTCATCGGCCCGAACGGCGCGGGAAAGTCGACCCTGATCCGTCTCATTCTCGGCGAACTCGCGCCGGACACCGGCACGATACGTCTCGGGACGCGCCTCAACATCGCTTACTTCGACCAGCTGCGAGCCCAACTCGATCCAAACCTTACCCTCGGCGATGCCATCAGTCCCGGCTCGGACTGGGTGCAGCTCGGCAACGAGCGCAAGCACGTCGTGAGTTATCTGGGGGAGTTCTTATTTCCCGCGCAGCGTGTGAAGTCACCGATCAGCATGCTCTCCGGCGGCGAAAGAAACCGACTCCTGCTCGCACGACTGTTCGCGCAACCTGCAAACCTCGTTATATTGGATGAACCGACCAACGATCTCGACATCGAATCCCTGGAGCTCCTCGAGCAGCGGCTGCAGGACTATGAGGGGACGTTGCTGCTCGTGAGCCACGACCGGCGCTTTCTCGACAATGTCGTCACTCAAACGTTGGTCGCCGAAGGCAATGGGGTATGGCGCGAGTACGTCGGCGGCTACAGCGACTACCTCCAGCAGCGGCCGCCGATACCGCTCGGCCGCGCCAACGAGGCCGATCAGAAGCCCGCGCGACAGACCTCGCGCAACAGCTCTGCGGGTGAAGCTCCGGTGAAGGCCCGCACACGCCTGAGTTATAAAGAGGAGCGCGAACTCGCGGCCCTGCCCGAGGAGATCGAATCGTTAGAACGCGAACAGACCGAACTCACCGCGAGCATGAGCGCACCGGATTATCACCGACTGGGAGGTGAGCAGCTGCGCAGCGACCGCAAGCGGCTCGTCGCGCTCGAAGAGCTGCTACTGGAAAAGTTCGCGCGCTGGGAATCGCTTGAGGAGCAGCGCACGCGGTCAGCCTAGCTAACCGGCGCGACGATCGCGTCGAGCCGCGTCAGCCGCGCGGTCATCCTGTTCAACGCTGGTGTAAGCATGACGACCGTTCGTTCCAGTGCGACGCTCTGCAAGCGTGAAGCCCCGCCGAGCAGCTCTTAGAATCCTCTCCGAGAACGCGCGACACGCGTCAGACGAACAAATCAGAGGCTCGCGGAATCGGTGTGGCACATTCTTGGCACACACTTACACACGCACGCTACCTAAATGACCTCCAGCCCAACTGCGGCCAGGGGGCGTAGTCGAACCACCGACACGTGGATTTTCAGCCCAAGTGCAATCACGCGCTAACGTACTGATGCACAGGTACTTCCAGCCGCAGGAGGATGGAACATTTGGAGCACTGGAGTGGGATGGAAGTTGCTGATTCTCAAGTCAGCGCCTCCACGGTATTCCATTGTTCCGGGTGCCATTTTCGCGCAATCAGTCATCGCGAAAGACGTCCGGCAGACAGGCGCTCGGTCCGCAAGCCGTCGCGACGAATCCTCGCCATGAGCTCAAGCGGCCATCGGAGTCGCCTCGCGCCCGTTATGTGTGGGACCGTGAGTTTCTGGCGGTTGATCACATCGCAAGCCCGGTCATGTCGAACCGCGCTCTCGTCGGTCAGCTCGGCACTGCTACGCAGCCCAGGCGCCGCAAGAACCACGGGGTCGGCCATGGCGTCGAAACGACGATTGCACGCGCAAGGCGCGCTCCCGCTGATGATTTTCCATGACGAGACGGAGCATCGCAGCCTGAGGATGAGTCGGCATCCGACGCTCAAGCCTCTCACGATCGTCATAAATTAGTCGCCGGTGTCGTCCCTAAACTGGTGGCAGGAATTACCCCGGCGTCTCCCACCACGACGCGACGTGCATACTCGCGCCGACGGTAGTAATCCGCATCGTCCCGATGTTTCTCCGCGGCGCCATGTTGTATTGCGCGTTGCCTCGGTTGCGATGGTGCTCGCGGCAATTGGCGCATTGAAAGCGATCTTTGAGTGTTTCACCCAGGGAGATCGTCTTTTCTCAGCCGCGCCGGTCATTGGGCGGTTGCACACTCATAGATGTGGGTTACCATGCGTGCAGGGTGTTGCGCCGGATCGGGACCGCGCCAACAGGATCTTCGTGCTGGTCGGGCCGCCAGCTGAGGAGTGCCCCATGCCCAAAGTTCATTCCGCCGCGGCTGCTCGCGCGCCAGCATCAGGGGATGCGCTGCGCATTGATGGATGCTGGGCCGCGCAGCAATGCTCGTGACCAACAGCATCGCACCGTGGGCCGCTCTGCTCCTGGTGGCCAGCGTAGTGGGCGTACTTGCACGCCGATTGGGCGTCCCGTACAGCGTCGGGCTGGTCATCGCAGGAATCGGGATGGCGTTTCTGCCCTGGCGCCCTTCAGTCACATTGAGCCGAGAGCTCGTGTACGGCGGCATCCTCCCACCGCTCATCTTCGAAGCCGCATTTCAGCTGCGCTGGGAGGCTCTTAGACGCAATCTTGCGTTGGTCGTGCTGCTCGCAACGATCGGCGTGGTTATCTCCGCAGTCGTGACGGCCGCGATCATGACCGGCCTCGTTCACTGGCCGATATTGGCGTCCCTCGTCTTCGGCATCCTGATGGCGGCGACCGATCCCGTCGCCGTCCTCGCAACGCTCAAGGAGATCGGAGCGCATGGCCGACTCGCTCTGCTCATTGAAGCTGAGAGCCTGCTCAATGACGCGACAGCGGCCGTTCTATTTGCCATTGCGATAGGCTTCATTGACGGGGAGTCGCTGAGGTACACGGCCATTGCCGTCGCTCTCGGAACGACGATCGCGATCGCCTTGCTCTCAGGAACGATCGTGGCCGGAGTCGCTCTGGCCATCATTGGGCGCACCGATGACCACCTGATCGAGGTGGCGCTCACGACCATTGCAGCGTACGGATCATTCCTGCTCGCGGAGCACTTTGGAGGGTCAGGGATCCTGGCGACGCTCACCACCGGTATGCTCCTCGGAAACCTCGCCCCCCGCTGGGGCTTCTTTTCGGAAGCCGCCGACCGCATCCTACGCTCGACGTGGGAGTTCATTACCTTCCTCGCAAACTCCCTCGTCTTCTTGCTGATTGGCCTGGCCGAGGGGCGCGAGGACTTCGGAGGTCTCTGGTTGACGATGAGTGCCGGCGCCATCGCCGTACTGGTCGGGCGCATGGTCGCCGTGTATCCACTCTGCGCCCTATTCTCCTTCGGACCCAACCGCATCGGATTCGATCAACAGCACGCCCTCGTCTGGGGCGGGCTGCGCGGTGCGCTCGCTCTTGCGCTCGTGCTCAGCATCCCGGAAGGGGTCCCGTGGCGCCATCCGATTGTCGCCGTGACATTCGCGGTCGTCGCATTCTCGATCATCGTCCAAGGGCTGACGTGCCGCCCCCTCTTGCGCGCGGCCTGCCGCACCGACACAGCGTGAAGAAATCCGGGCACGCGGCGGACCCTTGGCCGCTCGTAATGCGCTCTGTTCTCGTCCCAGCTGCGCTGATCGACGAGCCATTCTTGGGTCGATGCACGTGGGAGCAACTGCAGTTTCGCCGCCGGTTCCACACGCTCGATTAGCGAGCGACGATAAGCGTTTCTACGGATTGCGCGAACTCCTGGGCGGGACCAAGTTTGCAATTTGCGTGTATCTGAGTCCTGCTCTGCTGACCTCGTGCACAAGGTCCACTTTGCAGCATCCGTGCGAGGGGCCGGGAGTCTCGTGACGAAGCCGGCAAATTATCCGCGGAGGGATATGATTCAGACGCTGAAGGGTTTCCCGGGTCATGTTGTTGCCTTTCTCTGCAGCGGGCGAGTCACGAGGCGCGAATACGACACTATTCTGATTCCGGCTGTCAGAGCTGCGCTGCAAGCGCATCCGAAGGTCCGTCTTTACTACGAAGCGGCGCCTGATTTCAGCATCGAATCGAGCGCTGTGTGGGAGGACTTCAAGTTCGGAATCGAGCACCTTAGTCGTTGGGAGCGGTTTGCCATCGTGACCGACGTCGAGTGGATTCGGCAAACGATGCGGGCGTTCAGCTTCGTTCTTCCGAGCCGACTCAAGGTATTCCCTCGTACCGAGGTCGCGCACGCGCGTGAATGGATTACTGCCGCTAACCCGGAATAGCCCTTGATTGGAGCGGTGCGCCGGCGGTATTCGGACCCTCCGCGCTGACATCAGGTCCGATGAACACAACTGGTTCGACTTCGGCCCGCTGCAGCGAGGCCTACCAAATCGAGGAGCAATTCTTGCGAGCCAGCGGGCACCCCCGCTTCGTCTGTGATGGGAGTAGAGTTTACTGACCCCGAGTTGCGAGTAACACCATCAGCCCGCGTCAATCGTGTCATCTCACACATCTGGCACGCCAGACCGAAACAGCGCTGACCATGCGATCTCCTGCTACACCGTCCATGACTACGTACGCCGTTGAACAAGACAGATCTGCTTCAGCAAATCTCGGCGTTGTCGTCTCCGTGCGCGGTAGCGTCGTGGACGTAAGATTCGATGCGCACTTACCTCAAATCTATTCGGTGTTGCACGCGGAAACGCAAAATCAGATCGTCATCGAAGTTCTGGCGCAGCAAGATTCGCATCACGTGCGCGGGATTGCGCTAACGCCGACGCAAGGCCTCGCTCGCGGAACGGTGGTTAAGGACACGGGGGGACCATTGAGAGTACCAGTGGGCAAAGCCGTTCTCTCCCGCATGTTTGACGTATTCGGCCACACCATAGATCGCGACGCCCCATTGTCCGATGTGCAATGGCGATCGGTGCATCGGGCTCCGCCGCCACTAGCACGCCGTTCGACCAAGTCGGAGGTTTTCGAGACGGGGATCAAGGTCATAGATGTCCTCGTGCCGCTCGAGCGTGGCGGCAAGGCTGGACTGTTCGGCGGGGCGGGCGTCGGCAAGACAGTTCTGCTGACCGAAATGATCCACAACATGATCGGACATCACGAGGGAGTGAGCATTTTCTGCGGCATCGGGGAGCGTTGTCGTGAGGGCCAGGAGCTCTACGACGCGATGAAGGAAGCGGGCGTCTTGCAGAACATGGTGATGGTCTTCGGCCAGATGAACGAGCCTCCGGGCGCCCGGTTCCGCGTCGGGCATGCCGCGCTCACGATGGCGGAGTATTTCCGTGACGACGAGCACCGGGATGTGCTGCTGCTCGTTGATAACATCTTTCGCTTCATTCAGGCCGGCATGGAGGTGTCCGGCTTGATGGGCCAGATGCCATCGCGGCTGGGGTATCAGCCGACAATGGGCACCGAGTTGGCTCGCCTGGAAGAACGCATCGCCAACACGGATACCGGTGCAATCACGTCCATTCAGGCCGTGTACGTGCCGGCCGACGATTTCACCGATCCGGCAGCAGTGCATACCTTCTCGCATCTGTCTGCATCGATCGTGCTCTCGCGCAAGCGGGCCGCCGAAGGACTGTTCCCGGCCATCGATCCGCTGCAATCCAGTTCCAAGATGGCCACGCCAGGCATCGTGGGGGAGCGGCACTACGCTCTGGCGCAGGAAATCCGGCGGACGCTCGCGCAGTACACTGAGCTTAAGGACATCATCGCCATGCTGGGCTTGGAGCAACTCTCGACCGAGGACCGCAATGTAGTCATCCGTGCGCGCCGGCTGGAGCGCTTTCTCACCCAGCCCTTTTTCACGACCGAGCAGTTTACCGGCCTGAAAGGAAAGCTCGTCCGCCTCGAGGAGGCTCTGGAGGGTTGCGAGCGCATCCTGCGCGATGAATTCAAGGACTATCCGGAGGACGCCCTCTACATGATCGGGGCGATCGACGAAGCGAAGTCGAAGGCAAAGCCCGGTCCACCTGTTGCCCCGGTCATACCCGTGTCAACTGCCGCGAAGACTTGAGCGATCCGGATGACATCCATGAATCTGAAGATCCTTCTGCCGTTCCGGGTTTTCGCCGAAAAGACTGACGTGTCTCGCATCGTCGCCGAGACGCGCGAGGGCTCGTTTGGAATCCTGCCGCACCGCCTGGATTGTGTGGCGGCGCTCGAGTCCGGGATATTGACCTACGAGACGGCATCAGACGGAGAGGTCTTCGTGGCTATTGATGAAGGGGTACTCGTCAAGGCCGGTGCGGATGTACTCATATCGGTGCGCCGGGCTCTCGACGGCTTGACTCTTGGACAGTTGCGCGAAACGGTGGAGCGAGAATTTCTGACGCTGAACGAGCGAGAAAAGAGCGTGCGCTCGGTACTGGCGAAGATGGAAGGCGATCTTATTCGGCGCTTGGCGCGCCTGCACAGTGACTGATGGACCCCAGCACCAAGCTCGCGAAGCCGACACTGTCTCTTTCCGAGGAGGTCGGCGCGAAGGCGGATCGCAAACTCAAAGCGCGGCGTCATTCCGCACCCGGCGTCTGGTTCGGCCTGGGAATGATGGGGCTGATCGGCTGGTCTGTGGTCATCCCGACGTTACTCGGGGCGGCGCTCGGTATCTGGCTCGACCAGCATCATCCGGGCAGACATGCCTGGACACTGGCGCTCTTGGCGGCCGGGCTCGCCATCGGCTGTTTCAATGCATGGCATTGGGTTGTCAAGGAGGACAAGGCGATTCGAGACGAGCAGGAGGACGGCGATGAATGAACTTTGGCCTCTGGTGCTGCCGCTGACCGCCGGGCTATTTCTCGGTGCCTTCTTCTTTGGCGGACTTTGGTGGACGGTCATCCGCGGCGCTGCATCACAACGACCGGCGGTGTGGTTCTTCGGCAGCCTGCTGCTGCGAATGAGCATTACCCTGGCCGGATTTGCTCTTGCCGGGCGTGACAATTGGGAGCGCTGGCTGGCGTGTCTGCTGGGCTTTGTGCTGGCACGTCTCATTGTGACGCGACTCACCCGCGCGCCGAAAGAACAACACCGCTTGCGAGCACCGGAGAGCAGCTGTGCGTCTTAGCCCTGATGACATGGTCCTCTGGCGACACGGTTTCCTGAAGCTCAACGGCACGATTGCTTTCACTTGGGGATTGATGTTCGTGCTGGTCGTTGGCTCCAAAATCATCACGCGCAAGCTCTCCACCGATCTGACGCGATCCCGCTGGCAGAACCTGTTGGAAATCGTTGTCAGCGGCATCGAGAAGCAAATTGCAGATGTCGGCCTGCGCCAGCCCAAGACGTATATCGGCTTTCTGGGCACGCTCTTTCTGTTCGTCGCCTTTGCGAGCCTGTGCACCCTCATTCCTGGCTACGAACCGCCGACCGGTTCGCTCTCGACGACCGCCGCGCTCGCGCTGTGCGTGTTCGCGGCCGTGCCGTTCTTTGGCATCAAGCAGGAGGGGTTCGTCGGCTACTGCAGATCGTACGCAGAACCGACCGTCATCATGCTGCCGTTCAATATCATCAGCGAACTCTCGCGCACGCTCGCCCTGGCGGTGCGACTGTTCGGCAATATGATGAGCGGAACGATGATTCTTGCGATCTTGTTGACCATCACGCCCTTCATCTTCCCCATTGCCATGAGCGCGCTTGGCCTGCTCACCGGCATGGTGCAAGCCTACATCTTCAGCATCCTTGCGGCGGTCTACATCGCGGCCGCCACGCGCGGTCGCAAGCCGAGGCCGTTGCCGCTACCTATCCGTAAAGTATGAACGACAACGGTGAGAGGAAACACTATGGACTCCATGACGCTCATTGCCATCGCTTCAATCGCCACCGCTGGTCTGACGATTGCGCTGGGGAGCATCGGACCGGCTCTCGGCGAAGCGCGATCGGTCGCAACGGCGTTGAGTTCTCTGGCGCAGCAGCCTGACGCGGCAGCGACAATCACGCGCACACTGTTTGTCGGCCTGGCGATGATCGAGTCGATTGCGATCTATTGCTTCGTGGTCTCGATGATTCTGCTCTTCGCCAATCCTTTCTGGAATCATGTTATCGCAGCAACTGTCGGGAAATGACCAATGCTGATTGATTGGTTCACGGTCGGTGCGCAAGCGCTCAACTTCATCGTTCTGGTTTGGTTGCTGAAGCGTTTTCTCTACAAGCCGATCCTCAATGCCATCGATGCGCGCGAGAAGAAGATCGCTGCGGAACTCGCGGACGCGGACGCGAAGAGGACGCAAGCTCAAAAGCAGCGCGATGAGTTCGAGCGCAAGAATCGAGAATTCGACCAGCAGCGCGCTGCACTCTTGAGCAAGGCGACGGACGAAGCGAAAGCCGAGCGCCAAAGGCTCCTGGAGACTGCGCGACAGGAAGCCGAGCTCCTCGGCGCCAAGCGGCGAGAGGCGCTCAAAACCGATGCCAACGTCATCAACCGAGCCATCGCTCAACGGACCCGGCAGGAAGTGTTCGCAATTGCGCGGAAGGCCCTGGCCGATCTTGCCGCAGAAAGTCTCGAAGAGCGCATGTGCGAGACACTCATTCGTCGCCTGCGCATGCTGGATGGCAAGGCAAAAGGGGACCTGGTCGCTCTCTTCAAGACTGCCGCCGAACCTGCAGTCGTGCGCAGCGCATTTGAGCTTCCGGCGGCGCAACGCGCCGCACTGCAGAACTCTCTCAACGAGACCTTCTCATCCGAAGTTCACGTTCGCTTTGAGACGACGCCTGACCTGGTCTGCGGAGTCGAACTCACCACGAACGGACAGAAGATTGCCTGGAGCATCGCGGATTACGTTTCATCTCTGGAAAAGAATGTTGATGGGATCCTCAAGGAGACGGCCACAGCTGCACACAAGCCTGACGGATCCAAGCCCGAA
>Ga0335079_10003964_pt1 | contig 17039 bp, 11 predicted proteins | sample Lox_Sample_33_FD_206719 | JGI IMG/M metagenome (GOLD analysis project Ga0335079, IMG submission 206719) | Soil microbial communities from Loxahatchee National Wildlife Refuge, Florida, United States - Lox_Sample_3.3 | ecosystem: Environmental > Terrestrial > Soil > Wetlands | place: USA... | reverse complement strand
GCTCCACCCGCAATGACGAATTGCACCATCTTCGGATCGGTATTGAAAGTAGGGGGGCATTCGGCGGCGTCGAGAGCGGCGATCCGGCCGCTGGTGCCGGCTCCGACGTAGATCAGACGGCCGCCCGATCTGAGCGCCCCGGCAATCAGGTCAATGGCGCGGGCGACTTGCGAGAGTGCGGGCTTGATCGCGTCCGCGACTTGGGCATCTTCGTGATGGATGACCTGGGCGATTTCAAACGAGGATTTGGTATCGAGATCGGCGGAAGCGCAGTTGGCCTTCTCGGTGTTCAGTCGTCTCAAGTCCGACGGTGTTTGTGCGGCTCCAGTCTTCAATGATTCATCTCCAACCCCGCGATTATCGCATCGTGAAACGCCGGCCTCACTTGCCTGATGGCCTGGTTGCTGCAGTCTGGCCAGGTTCGGTTGGTGAGCAGCGTGATCGACAACTCGCGCTCGGGATCGACCCATAGAGAGGTTCCGGTGTAGCCGAGGTGGCCGAAAGAGCGCACAGAAAAATACTGTCCGGATTGGGACGGGGACGAAGGCGTGTCCCAGCCCAAAGCGCGGGAAGTGCCACGGGGTGTGGATTCGCGATGGGCAAAGAGCGCTACCGTTTCTGGCCGGAGGATGGGACCGCCGCCGTTCAGCATCACCTGGGCAAAGATCGCGACATCTCCGGCCGCGGCGAACAGTCCTGCATGTCCGGCGATGCCTCCGAGCCGGCTGGCGTTTTCGTCCTGCACTTCCCCCTGAATGATGCGCTTGCGGAAGGTGTGGTCGTCGGCGGTTGGCGGAATCGAATTCCGCAGGCTGGCTGCGGGATTGAATACGGTCTTGGTCATACCCAGAGGCCCGAAAATTTCGCGCTGGCAGAAATGGTCAAGACTCTCTTCCGCCAAACGTTCCAGAGCGACGCCCAGAACGATGAAGCCAATGTCGCTGTATTCCGCGCGAGCGCCGGGGCCGGCGGTGAGCGGGGTAGCGAATGCGGCTTGTAGCAGCTTTTCCCGCGTTCGCGCCTGCAAAAAGAGTTTTTCGTAGGCGGGCAGACCGGAGGAGTGCGCCAGCAGCATGCGTATTGTGATCTCGCGGCGGCGGGAATCGTCCGTGGCGAATTCGGGCACGATTGCGACCACGGGTATCTCCAGATCGAGGATGCCGCGCTCGTACAGAATCATGGCCATGGCGGTGGTCGCCACAACCTTGGTAAGCGAGGCGAGATCGAACAGAGTCGGTGCCGTGACCTGATCCGCGTCCGGTTCGAAGGTAAAGCGACCGAGCGCATTCAGGGCGACCAGCTTTCCGTGGTGATTAACCGCCAGGGACAGGCAGGGAAAAGCCCGGGCTCGAATGGCCTGATCCAGAATCTCGAATGCGCTGCGAAATTGCTGGTGCTGCAGGTCGTAGGCCGGGATCGGAAGATGAGCCGGTGGCTTGGCTGTGCTGTTCCGGAGCGAGGTGCTTTCAGACAATGGAATCGTTTCCAGCCGACTTCGGTTTATAGCAAAGTTGTGAGGCTGCGGTAAAGGCAAGGTAAGCGGAGGCGCTACAGTCTCCCCGTATGCCGGTACGTAACGGCCATTTTCTTCTTTGGCGTTCCGGGAACGAAGTGGTTCTTTTTCTGAGCATTGCACTGGGGCTTCCTGTGGCCACAGGTCTGTACCTATGGCACAAACGGCACCCCTTACTTGAGTTTCTTGAGCGATTCGTGGGGCCTTGTGTAAAGTCAAAGTATCCGTCTCATTCAGACCAATTCGCGATGCTCGCTGCGGCGGGGCCTCGTCATGCTGGTTGCGCTGTTTTCTTTCTGCGATCCGCGGCCGGCTGCGGCTGGCCAGCTTTCCGCCCAAGCTCAACGGCTGCCGGTCGTGGATTCCATTGTGCACGACGCCATGCAAGCCGGGCAGGTCCCCGGGGCGGTCGTGCTGGTGTGGCATGATGGCCAGGTTTTGTACCGCAAGGCGATCGGGAATCGCGCCCAGGAACCGCGGCGCGAGGCGATGACGGTCGATACCGTCTTTGACCTTGCTTCCCTGACCAAGGTCATTGTCACCACCACCGCGGTGATGCAGTTGGTGGAAAGGGGCAAAGTACGGGTCAACGACCCGGTGGCGAAGTACATCCCGGAGTTTGCGCAGAATGGGAAGGACGAGATCACCGTCCGCGACTTGCTCACTCATTATTCGGGGCTGCCTGAGGATCTGGACTTGACCGCCCCGTGGCGTGGGCGCGAAGTCGCTTTGAGCATGGCTTATGGGCAGAAACCGATTTTTCCTCCGGGATCGAAATTCCTTTACAGCGACATCAATTTTATTGTGCTGGGCGCGCTGGTGGAGCGGGTGTCGGGCATGTCGCTGGATGAATATGCCCGGGAAAACATCTTTTTGCCTTTAAAGATGACGCGCACGCGCTTTCTGCCTCCGGCGGCATGGCGGGCGAAAATCGCGCCCACGCAGTACGACGAAGGCGGGGTGATGCTGCGGGGAGTGGTGCACGACCCTACGGCGCGGCGCATGAGTGGCGTCGCTGGACACGCGGGATTGTTCTCCACGGTGGACGACCTTTCGCTATTCTGCAGCGCCCTGCTCAACGGAAGCTCGATCTTGTCAGCGGCGGAAGTCGAGAAGATGACGACTCCACAGCAGCCACCCACGGCGCCTGAGCTTCGAGGTTTCGGGTGGGACATTGACACGCCTTTCTCCAGCAATCGCGGCGAGCTGTTGCCGGTCGGATCGTTCGGCCACACCGGCTTTACCGGGACCTCCATCTGGATCGATCCGACCACCAGGACGTACATCATCATTCTGGCGAATGCGGTGCACCCGCGCGGAAAGGGCAGCGCGGTGGCGTTGCGGTCGAAGATTGCCACCGCGGTAGCGGCGGCTTTGCATTTGAATGTGGACGAGCGGGAAAAACTGCGCTGGGAGAGCATCACCGGCTACAACGAGGCGCAGACGGCGGCGCGTCGAGTAGCGACGCGGAATGGCGCAGTGCAGACGGGAATCGATGTGCTCGAGATGCACAACTTCGATGTTCTGGGCGGCACGCCGGAGAAGAAGAAAAAGATCGGCGTGCTCACCAACCAGACAGGAGTCGATTCGCAAGGGCGGCGGACGATCGATGTGCTGGCGCAGGCGCCGGGCGTATGGCTGGAAGCGATTTTCAGCCCCGAGCATGGCGTCACCGGAACGCTCGATACCGTTCACGTCGAAGAGACTCGCGATGCGGCCACTGGCGTTCCCGTTTACAGCGTCTACGGCGCGAAGGATGGCGAGCGGCGGCCTTCGCTAGATGTCCTCAGGCAGCTCGACGCGGTGGTGATGGACATTCAGGACGCCGGGGTGCGCTTCTATACCTACGAAACCACGCTCGGATATTTTCTGGAAGCGGCGGCACAAGCGGGAACCGAGATCATCGTGCTGGACCGGCCGGATCCGCTTACGGGATCGTTCGTGCAAGGCCCGATAAGCGATGCCGGGCGTGAGAGCTTTGTGAACTACACTCCCGAGCCGGTCCGGCATGGCTTGACGATGGGGGAGCTGGCCCAGATGTTCAATGCCGAGCGGAATATTCATGCCCGGCTCACCGTGATTCCCATGACCGGATGGATGCGCGGCGACTGGTATGACTCGACCGGGCTGGCCTGGATCAATCCCTCGCCGAACCTTCGCAGCCTCGCGGCGGCCACACTTTATCCCGGTGTCGCGCTGGTCGAGGGGACGAACGTGTCGGTGGGCCGCGGAACCGATACGCCCTTCGAACTGCTGGGTGCTCCCTGGATCAAGGCCCGCGAGCTGGCGGAATATCTCAATGGGCGCAATATTTCCGGCGTGCGCTTCGTGCCGGTGAGCTTTACGCCGACGACGGCCTGGTATGAGGGGAAAGTCTGTGAGGGCGTGAACCTGATGGTCACTGAACGCAATGCGATCGATGGGCCGGAGCTCGGTATCGAACTGGCGTCAGCACTCCACAAGCTCTATCCGGAACAATTTCAGATCGAAAAGATGATGGATCTGCTGCTGAACCGGGCTTCCTATGACGCCATCCTGGACGGCGAAGATCCGCGCCGCATCGCCGAAAGCTGGCGGGAGCCACTCGAGAAGTTCGAGGCCGTGCGGGAGAAATATCTGCTCTATAAGTGAGGGGAAGAGATTGAGACATTGAGAGATTGAATCCTTGAAGCAATCGTCAATGATTCCATGTCTCAATCGCTCCATGTTTCGTTAGAATGTCTTGCCGGAAAATTCCGTTTCCCGGCAGGAGATCCGAGCCAATGAATGCCAGTCACTCCAAACCCATGGGGGGCTTTTATCGCTGCGCCGGCCCGAACTGCGGAACCCTGAAGGGGATCACGGACCGCTGGTGGCTGATGTGGACCTCGTTCGGCGACTTCAACCGCCCGGTGCTCTATCTCTGCTCGTGGGACGAGGAGATTGCGCAGCGCGAGGGCACGCTGCATGTTTGCGGCGAGCTGTGCGCGCAGCGGCTGCAATCTCAGTTCATGGGCAATGTGCGGGAGAACCTGCTGCGGAAGTCCGGCAGTTAAGAACGATTGAGTCATTGAGGTGAGTGATCCCAGAACGATTCCGCAAGCGCGAATAGAGAGTTCAATGTCTCGATGCTTCAAGAAGGGTTCTTCCAACTTTCCAGTTCCGGCCTTGCATCCGACAATAAAGACTGAGTTAGCGTGGCTCGGGTTCTATACTAGGGCGTTCCCCGCGCGTCCTGCTTCGCGAGGTGTTTCATGAAAAAACGTGTCTCGCTCCTGCTTTGGGCAGCGCTGGCGATGGGCCAGAGCGGTCCTGCCGCCGCTCCTAACCCGCAAGCGGGCGCAGCCCCGGACAACAGCGGCGCCCGGAAAACCACCCTGACCATACCGGCGGGGACTAAAGTGCCGGTGGCGCTCAAGCACGCTATCTCCACCCGGAGCGCCAAAGAAGGCGACGCGGTCTACGCCGAGACCACGTTTCCGGTGGTGCTGGACAGCAAGGTTCTCATACCGCCGGGTACCTATGTGCAGGGCAAGATCAGCCATGTCGAGCGCGCCGGCCGGATCAAAGGCCGGGCGGAAGTGCTCATTCACTTTACCACCCTGATTTATCCGAATGGCTACACGGTCCTGCTGCCGGGTTCGGTGGAGAACGTGCCAGGCATCGACAAGACCTCGGTGAAAGGCAACGAAGGCACCATCCAGGCGGACAGCCGGACCGGAGAAAAAATAGGGACCGTGGCTAGTACCGCCGGAACGGGTGCGGTGGTCGGGGGATTGAGTCAGGGGGGCAAAGGCGCAGCCATCGGAGCCGGCATTGGGGGAGTCATCGGCACCGCCATCGCTCTGCTGAGCCGTGGCAACGACGTGAAGATGGATGCGGGTACAACTCTCGAGATGTTCATCCAGCGGGAAGTCGAACTTGACGCCACACGGATTAGCGGTTCGGCAAAATAGGGGAGCCGACGGTTTTCCTAGGGACTTGTTACTTAGAACCTCTCTCCTAGAACTTTTCACCCCAGCCTTCCTTCCCGAGCCTGGCCGGAGGGCTCAAGAACGCAACCCGCGAAACTTTCTGTTGACAGGCGGAACCAGCAAGGAGAAACTGACTGCCCCTGTGATGAGGGCGGTCCTACACGTTTGCCAAAACACGCCCGTAGTCCAGGCCGAGCGGTGGCGCTACTTTGTCGCTAGTGCTGAATGTCCTTGCGGCAAACGAAAAGAAGACCCAATTCCCTAAGGAGGAGAAATTGATGAAAGCGCGTCTTGCGATTCCTGTCCTGCTGGCAACGATATTGACCCTGGTTTCCATGAGCATGGCGGAAGCCGAGTTGGGATTCAAGTTTTCTGATGTAGTGATTTCCGGGGCGGCCGAAACCGACTCCTACGCGATCAACGACAAGGCACAAATCACCGGCGATTACATCGACAACAGCGGCAATTTCCACGGCTTCATCATGAAGGGGACCAAGGTGACGAGCTTTGACGCCCCCAACGGTGGAGTGGACACTCAGGGCTTCGGCATCAACAACGACGGCGTGGTTGTGGGCTGGTACATAAACAGCGCCAACGTCACCCTGGGATTCCGTTACAAGAATGGCAAGTTCAACGACATTAACTTCCCCAACTCAATCGAAACCGAGTGTACCGGCATCAACGACGCTGGCACCATCGTTGGGTTATACGTGGACGCCAGTGGCGTGCAGCACGGCTTCAAGAAGCTTGGCAACAAGTACAAAACCATCGATGTCAAGGGTGCGTTCGCCACTACCGCGTGGGGCATCAACAATGACAACGCCGTCACCGTATATGGGACGGACACGAGCTCGAACAACACTTCCTACGTGCTGAACTACATGGGCAAGAAGCGGGTTCACGTGGAAGTGCCCGGAGACGCTGCGCCCGGCACCGTTATCCACACCCCCAACAACACCAACGACATCGATATGACGTGGTTCGATTCCAATGGCGGCGGCCACGGAGCAATTCTCCGCTCCAACGGCAAGTTCGTCACTTTCGATGACCCGAACGCTAACAACAGCACCCGCGCGGACGGACTCAACGTCAAGCTGGTCGTGGTAGGACGCTACAGCCCGGCCGACGGTTCGACGCATGGTTTCAAAGCAGTTCCGAAATAACACGATGAATGTAGTGGACCCCATCCCCTTAGGAGGATACCTATGAAAACGCGCATTTTTCTGTCTGGTATGGCAGTAGCCGTGTTGAGCTGGTCTTCACTGGCTCCCGCGGAAACTGCTCTGAAGTTCAAATTCAAGGATGTAGTGGTCGCTGGTTCCACCGAGACCGACACTTACGCCATCAACAACAAGGGCGTGATTGCCGGCGACTACGTTGACGCGGCGGGCGCCCAACACGCCGCCCTGATTAAAGGAACGAAAGTCACCACGGTCGACAAAGCGGATTGTTCTCCCACACCCGGCACCACTGGCATTCAGTTCTTCGGCATCAATAGCAACGGGGATGCCGTGGGCTGGTGCACGGACACCAGCAGCAACCAGATCGCCTTCAAGTATTCCGGCGGCAAGGTCACCAATATCAAAATCAAGGGTGCTCTGCTGATGAATGCCAACGGAATCAATGACAACGGCAACATCGTCGGCACTTACATTGATTCTTCCGGAATCCAACACGGATTCCTGAAGATTGGCAAGAAAGTGACGAATCTGGATCCGCCGGGCGTGGTCGGCCTGGCGACTGCCTTTGGCATCAACAATAACAATGTCATTACTGTCTACGGGCAGGACTCCAGCGGCGCCTACGTGTCCTTCACCACCAAGGACAAGGGGAAGACCTACAAGCCCTTCCACGCCCCTGACGAAGGATCGGTTGGAACCGCCATCCACCACATCAACAGCAATGGTGACATCGTAGCCACTTATTTTGACGCCAACACCAATCGTCACGGTGTTCTGTTCAAGAACGGCAAGTACACCGTCATTGACGACCCGGACGGCGTAGGCTCCACTCGTGGTAACGGCATCAACGACACCTTGGTAGTCGTCGGCCGTTATGCTCCCGCAGACGGCGTGCCTCCCGACCAGGGCTACGTCGCGCATCCCAAGTAAGACGTTTCTGCCTCAAATGCCGTGCAACGGTGATTGAGGAGGTAACAGGAGTGAATTCGAGAGACAAGCGGCGCAACCGCTTGTCTCTTTTTTTTCTTGCGGCTCTACCGTGCCAACCGATGTACTCCTATCGCAGGGCGAACATCGCGTTCACGTGGGCGGTTACCGAGATCATCTGCGGGGAGAATTCCTCCGTGGGAGCGGCCATCGCTGCCATCGGCGCTATTTTCCTCTCCATGGTCATCGGTGAGACCACCCGCACGTTCTCGAAAGTATCCACGGAAGCGTACGAGAGTTGACCCAGGCTGCGCCCTCCCGCGCGGGCTACGGCGTCAGCCGACTCGTGGGCGCGGCGGTAGGCGTCTTCCACGGCTCGCGTTTTGGCGGCATCCATATCTTCCAGCGTGTAACTGATGGATTGGTTGTCGGTCACGTCGGCATCGGCCAGTTGCTGAAGGATGGGCGCAACCTTGGAAAAATCCTTCAACTTCAACGACACGCTGGCATTGACGCGATACGCCACCAGTTTGCGCTTGGCTGACTTGTAGTCGTAGACCGGCTGCAGCGAGAAGTAGCCGATTTCGGCGGCCTTAGGTTCGATTCCATTGCTCCGCAGGATCTGCCGAATCTGCTCAGCCTGTTTGGCGGCCCGGTCGTAGGCTCCCCGCGAAGTCTCGTCTTGCGCGCTGATGTTGAATTGCACCAGGGCGGTGTCGGGCGCAGCCTCAAATTTTCCATCGGCTCCGACGAAGACCGTATTTGGCTGCGCGGTAAGCGTAGGCCGGTCCTGAGCCGCACACACTATCACCGCGGCGAATAGCCCGACAACCAGCGCCCTTGTTATTTTCATGGTCGTTCTCCTTTTACGGCAAAGTTATACGCTGTGGGACGCATCTCTTCCAAGAACGATCAAGCAGGACAAACTTGCGCGGCGGAGGGACGATATCAGCCAGTCAAGCAAGAGCGGGCTTTAGTCCGGAGTTTAGCCTCTGCCACTGGCGGCGCGGCCATCGATATCTTTGCGCAGATTTTCCCAGATGTTCTCCGGCATGGAGAGAAATTTCTCCACCACGTCTGGATCGAACTGGGTGCCGGAACAGCGCTTTATTTCAGCCTGGGCGGCGGTGACCGACTGGGCGGGGCGGTATGGCCGGTCGGACGTAATGGCGTCCAGCGTATCGGCTACCGCAAAAATCCTCGCCCCCAGCGGAATCTCTTCCCGCTTCAGACCGCGCGGGTAGCCGTTGCCGTCGAAGCATTCCTGGTGAGCATAAACGATCTCCGCAGCTTCGGAGAGAAAGGGAATCCGCTTCAGAATCTGATAGCCATGATAACAATGCTCGCGCATGATGACGACTTCTTCAGGCGTGAGCTTGGCGGGCTTCCGCAGGATCTGATCCGGGATCGCCATTTTTCCAATGTCATGCAGAAAAGCGCCCCGGGCAATCACGGCAATCTGGTCGCGCGACAGACCCATGGCTTTTGCGATCGCGATGGTGAAGGCGGTGACCCGGCGGGAATGGCCTTCGGTCTCGGCATCTTTTAAGTCGAGCGCTCCACCCAGCGCCTCCAGGGTTATGTCATAGGATCGTTCCAGATCCTGCATGGCCAGCTGCAGCTTGCGGGTCCGATCGGCGACCAGGGCCTCGAGGTTGGTTTGGTATGCGCGATTCTCAAGCTTGAGGCGGCGGTTCTCGAGGGCGCGGCGCACCGTGTTCAGCAGTTGTTCCCGCTCGAAGGGCTTCAACAGATAGTCGTAAGCGCCATTGCGGATGGCGGCCAGAGCCACGGAAATGTCGTGCACAGCGGTCACCATCACCACCGGCATATCCGGGTAGCGCTCCTTGGTCCGTTCCAGCAGACCGATGCCGTCCAGTTCGGCCATCATCAGGTCCGACAGCATAAGCTCAAATTCCTCGCCGGAATCGAGCAGCGCCAGAGCCTCCAACCCCGAACCCGCCTGTTTACACTGATAGTTAGCGGTGGTGAGCATGGAGGTGACGATCTCACGGATCGGCTCTTCGTCGTCGACCACCAGAATTCGATTAGCCGGCATGGATATAAGCCCAGTGTAATGCTCATTCTACCGCAGTTCCGAGGTGCCGAAAGTAACCAAAGGGTGGCGGAAATCACGAAGGTATAGGGCGGGATCGTGTTATCAAAAAGCTGGGTAGTTTCGCCTTCGTCTTGTGATGAACGCCACGCTCTGGGGCATCGGGTTAGCGGTCGAGGACGTCAGTGTACTTAGGCTGACACCGCAGGAGTGCGCCGGTCTGGTCATGCTGGCTGCCGCTCTGCTCGCCTTCCGCACCTTTCGTGGCCGCTACCTGCTGGTCTGGATTCTGGGATGGCTGGCTTACTTTGTTTCCTGGTGGCCGCAGCCTCTTACCCATGTTTCCCGCGAATTCGTAGCCATTTCGCAGTCGGAGTTTGTCCTGGCCGTCTGCCTGTTTTCGGCCGCGGTCTTCATCTATACCGAAGCGCGCGATCTGCTGCTTCCCCTCATCATCATCACCGTTGCCCTCATTGGATATACCGTGCTCCGGGCGATGCTGTGGCCGGATTCTGTCAGCCTGCGGGTTGCTCTGGAGGTTGCGTACCGCCTGGTGGCCTTCGTGGCCGCGGTGCAACTCATTCGTTTTCGCTGGGGGCGCTGGGAGATTGGTCCGTGGCTGCTGAGTTTCAGCCTGCTGGCCCTGCATCTGGACTCTGGTCCCTTCAATATCCACCTGCCTCCGGGCAGTCATCTGGTGGCGCAAATCTTGTTCGGGCTCAGCATGCTGCTGATCGTCTTCGATGATTCGCGCATGCGCACCCGGCGCCTGGCGGTGGTGAATGCCCTGACCACCAGCATCAGCCGGGCCCAGCAGCATGGGCCGATGATGCTGACCGCGCTCGAGGAACTCAAAGCCCTCATGGGTGCCAGCGCTGCCTGGTTCCGCCTGCTGGACGGCGACAAGATGGTCATCGTGCAGCAGATCGGCCTGTCGCCGGAATTCGTGCACGACCGCGGAGCGCTGGACGTCAGCGAAGTCCTGCAAGGCGTGCTGCAGGCGGAGCGGCCTAGTGTGCTTCGCGCCAGCGATGTCAGCGAAGCGATGAAGAATTCGCTGCGCGCGGAACGCATTCATCACGTGGTGATGGTGCCGGTGCGCGGCAAGAAGTCAATCATCGGCACCCTGAGCCTGGGAAGCCGCCGGCGGGTGCGATATACCGCCGAGGAAATGGACTTCCTGGCCACCAGCGCGCATCAACTGGGATTGGCGGTAGAGAACCTGCGCCTGGTGGAACAGATTCTACGTTCCCAGAGGCAGTGGATCAACACCTTCGATTCCATCCAGGACCTCATTCTGGTGCACGATCCCGAGTTCCGGGTGATCCGCGCGAATCAGGCCTTGCTGCAGCGGCTGGGGCAGGCGCAGGCGGACGTGGCGGAGCGGCTCTGCGTCGAAGTGCTCCCCCGCACCGAGACCGACTGGGCGAACTGTCCTTATTGCGGGAGCGCCGACAACGGCTACCACGAAGGGGCAGATCCCTGCTTCGGCGGCTTCTCCATGGTGTCAACGTCGACCTCGACCGAGCAGGGTGGCCGGCAAAAAGGCATCATTCACGTGGTGCGCGACATTACCGCCCGGCGCATCGCCGAGGAAAAATACCGGCAGCTCTTTGAGCAGGTGCAGGAAGGGGTTTTCGTGGCCACTCCGGAAGGAAAACTGCTGGAGTGCAACGATGCCTTCGTTCGCATGCTCGGTTACGGCAGCCGCGACGACGTAACCGCGCTGAACATTGACCGCGAGCTCTACGCTTCCAGCGAGCAGCGGGACGCTTTCCGGCGGGAGGTGGAACTGCACAATTACGTGCGGAATTTCGAAGTAACCCTGCGGCGCAAGGATGGCAGCCTGCTTACCGCGCTGGAAAGCAGTTTCGCCACTCGCGATAGCGCGGGCAAGATCGACCGCTATCAGGGATTCCTGCTGGACGTAACCGAAAAGAAGCGGGCGGAAGACGAGATTCGGCGGCGCAACCGCGAGTTGAATGCCCTGAACGCTATGGCGGTGATTGCCACCCAGTCGTTCGACCTGGACGAGATTCTTAATCTCACGCTGCGCCAGGTCGTTTCACTGTTCGGAGCAGAAACCGGATCGATTTATCTCTCGGACGTCGATGACAAGACTTACCGCCGGCGCGCGGGATGGGGCCATCGCAGCGAGGATCGGGCGCGCTTTGCCGAGGTGGCCTTCCCGGATGGCTTTGGCGAACTGGTGACCCGCTCGCGTACCGAGGTGATCACCGCCGAGTATCTGCCGCACCTGCCAACGCCGGTGGCGGAATTCATCTCCGCGGACCGCCTGCCCTGCTGGATATGGGTTCTGCTGTGGAGCAAGGACAAGCCCATAGGCATCATGGGCATCAGTAACCGCGAGGCGCGGGAGTACAGCAGCAGTGACGAGAACCTGCTGGTCGCGATCGGCCGGCAGTTGGCCACCACCATCGAAAAGGTCAGGCTGTACGAAGAGACTTGCCGCGCCTATGAAGACCTGCGCCGCACCCAGGAACAACTGCTGCAGAGCGAGAAGATGTCGGCCGTGGGGCAGCTCATCGCCGGGGTGGCGCATGAACTCAACAATCCTCTGACCGCCATTCTAGGCTACGCACAGTTGCTCGAGAGCGAAAGCCTGGAGGATCGCGCCGCCGACTTCGTGAAGAAACTGTTTAAGCAGGCGCAGCGCACGCACCGCGTCGTGCAGAACCTGCTGTCATTTGCCCGGCAGCGAAAACCGCATCAGCAACAGGTCGACGTGCGCAAGGTGCTCGACGAGACCCTGGCCCTGCGCGACTACGATATGAAGGTGAACAACATCCGGCTGGAGAAGGACTTCGAGGAGCCGGTTCCTTCTGTGACCGCCGATCCTCACCAGTTGGAACAGGTCTTCCTGAACATCATCAACAATGCCGTGGATTCGATTCTCGAAACCGGCTCAGGCGGCACCCTCAAGGTACGCGCTTATAGCCAGAACGGCCATGTGTACGCGGAATTTCACGACAGCGGGCCAGGCATTAAGGAGCCCAAGCGAATCTTTGATCCGTTCTATACCACGAAGGGTGTGGGCAAAGGCACCGGGCTTGGGCTCAGCATCTGCTATGGCATTGTCAAGGAGCACGGCGGCGACATCGTAGCCAACAATCGTCCAGAAGGCGGAGCCGTGGTCCAGGTATGTTTGCCGGCGGCAGCCAGAGCTGCGGCCGTAGAAACCGCGCCCGTGCCCGCTCGACGGGAAGTGGTGATCGAGGGCCGGGTGCTGCTGGTGGAGGATGAAGAAGCGGTGCTCGAGTTCGAGCGCGACGTGCTGGCCGGCGCTGGAGCCCAGGTGACCACGTTGATGAACAGCGAGGACGTTCAGGCACGGCTTGTGGCCGAGCACTTCGATGCCGTCATCATGAACGGGAAGATGGCTGGTGGATGGGATGCCCCCGTGGCCCACAAGTGGCTAAGGGAAAACTGCGCCGGCATGGAGAGGCGGGTCTTATTCACTTTTTCGACCGTGGCCGAACCCGAGATACGCAGCTTCCTGCAGCAGAATAATATTCCCTGCCTGGTAAAGCCGTTCGAAGTGGCCGACCTGATCGCCCACGCCCGGCGGTTGCTGCAGAAGGTGCAGGCCGCGGGGGCGGGATCGGACTGAACCCGCCTTCTGAACTCCGCTACAACGCTTCCCGCAAAGCTTCTCCCAACTCTTTGATGGCTTTCTCGTTTCTCTGATACCACACCCACTGGCCCAACTTCTTACCATCCACCAGGCCTGCCTTGGTCAGAATTGCCATGTGATGGGAGATGGTTGGCTGGGAGAGGTGGATGCGCTGCTCGATGTCGCTGGCGCAAAGGCCGACCTCTTTGTCGAGGGAACAGCCGCCGCGCTCTTTAAGCGCCTTCAGAATCCGGCGGCGAGTGGGGTCGGCAATGGCCTGCAAGGTGCGGTTCAGCGCGTTTTCGCTTGAGGTCATGGTTCTTCAGGAATAGACGAGATATTGACGCTTGTCAATATGAATCCGGCGTGCTTCCCTGACTATAGCTTATAGCTTATTTTCTGCCACGTTTCGCCCTGGCGGCCAGTGGCGGTCCCGGTGAGATTTACCTGTCCGGGGGCCGGCGCCGCGCTCCAGGGCCCGCCAGGCGCAAAGAAATGGCATTCTACGCGCAACGCCGGATCATTTTCGGCCACTGCGGTTGGCCGCTACGAAATGTCAATCACTTAGCCGGTAGATATCATTTTGGGAAACTGGGACGGCCGGTGGATACTTCTGAGACAGTTTCAGCGCCGATTTGGGAGGGAAGACCTGAGGGTCGGCATGCCCGGTCTCTACGGGGATGGGTTACGCCTGCGGCCGGAGTTTGTTGCCAGAACACCTAGATCGGCATGACGCCGACTTCTTTTTCGACTTCCGTGGTCTCTACCATCACAATAGCGTCCCACGGGCAGCCGTCGAGGAAGGCGCCGTCGGGGCCTTTGCTGGTGCACTTCTTGCATCCGATGCAGAGGATGGGGTCGACTTGAATGCGGCCAAACGGCGGGTGATCTTCGTCGGGCACCCAGAACATGCAGTCTTCCACCGGACAATACTCGACACAGGCGGGCGAACCCGCGCATCCGGTGCAGCATTCGGTGATGACCGCCAGTTCTTTCGGCTTCTTCTTACGGGGCGTGTCAATTCCCCTGGACTTGGGTTCGAATTTGAGCTCGTCGGGGACCATCCCCAACGCCTTGGTCTCGGCACCGGCCATGGCCGAAATTATAACCCATCACCAGACGGTGTGATCGCTTCCGCCCCGCCCCACAAGGGCATTTCGGCGGGGGCCCGTCTGCCTAGTGCCGGGAGGTGCCACACGGAGGCGTGACTCCAGTCACTGCGCTGGGTTTAGGCTTTTCATAACGTTGGCCGTGATGGCCCTTGGCGCCCAGCGCAATGCGGATGGCGGCATGAGCGTTTATCTTGGTTTGGATATCGGGACGGTCAGCCTCAAGCTGGCGGCGCTTGGAGGCGTCGAGGATGCCTCCCTGCTGCAGAATCTCTGCCGCCAGAAACCGTCGTTATCCAGCGCTAGTTTCCCGAAGGGCAGCCCGCTCGGTGACCGGCCGCTGGTCCTGTCGGACTACCGGCGCTTCCAAGGCAATCCGGTTCAGGCTACTTGCGACTTGCTGCGCGACTTCCTGGATATCGTCCCGGAAGCTAGTATAGCCGGCATCCGCGTCACCGGCTCCGGCAGCCAATTTATAGCCAATATCCTGCGAACTCCGGTCGAGAATGAACTGCGCGCGCTGGCCAACGGGATGCGCGCGTTCTATCCGCAAGTCCGCACCGTGTTCGAGATGGGCGGCGAGACTTCGAAGTACATGCGGCTGGAGCCTTCGGCAAATTCAAGTTTCCTCGGAATTGTCGATTACCAGTTGAGCGGGGACTGTGCTGCCGGCACCGGTTCCTTCATCGATCAGCAGGCTTCCCGGCTTCTTTATTCCATCGAAGAGGTTGGTCAGGCAGCCTGTGGCGCCAGTTGTGCGGCGCGCGTGGCCGGACGCTGCTCGGTGTTTGCCAAGACCGACATGATTCATGCCCAGCAGAAGGGCTACACCACCGAGCAGATTCTGCGCGGCTTGTGTGAGGCGGTGGCGCGCAATTTCAAGTCGAGCATTGTGAAGGCACGGCCGGTAGTGCCTCCGGTGGCATTCGTCGGCGCGGTCGCGCTGAACCAAGGCGTGCGCGAGGCATTGCGCGAAGCTTTCAAGTTGAACGAGAGTGACTTCCTGGTTCCGAAACTACATTGCTGGCTGGCTGCGGTCGGCGCTGCATTATTTGAAGCGGAAAAGCCGGGTGCGCGGCCGCAGCACTGCTTACAGCAGCTGCAGGGTCAGATCGCGGAGGTGCAGGTTTTTGAATCCACCGATCCCTTGTCAATGGAGGATGTCGTTCTGTTGCGCAACCGCGTGCCCGAACCCGGGCGAGCGCCTGCCAGCAGGATCGAGGCCTATCTGGGAATCGACATCGGCTCGGTCAGCACGAATCTGGTGGTGCTCGACGGCTCTGGCCACCTGCTCAAAGAGATTTATCTGCCGACTGCCGGGCGTCCGATTGAGGTCGTCAATTCCGGCCTGCAGGAAATTCAGTCGGAACTGGGGGATGTTCTCCACATCTGCGGGGTGGGCACGACCGGCTCGGGGCGCGAGTTGATCGGCGAACTCACCGGCGCCGACACCGTCAACGACGAGATCACCGCCCACAAGACCGGCGCCATGCACGTTTGCCAGCAGCTCGGCATGAGGCCCGTGGATACCATCTTCGAGATCGGCGGGCAGGATTCGAAGTTCATTCGCCTCAACGATGGCGTGGTCGTGGATTTCGCTATGAACGAGGCCTGCGCCGCCGGCACTGGATCGTTCCTGGAAGAACAGGCGGAAAAGCTCGGCATCTCGATCAAAGACCAGTTCGCCCGCTTGGCACTGGCGTCAACCAGGCCCGCCCGGCTCGGGGAGCGTTGCACGGTGTTCATGGAGCGGGACGTCACCGGTTTGCTGCTCAAGGGCGCGGCGTTGGGCGATCTGTGCGCAGGCCTGGCGTATTCGGTGGCCATTAACTATCTGAACCGCGTGGTGCGCGGGCGCAAGATCGGCGATGTCATTTACTTCCAGGGCGGAACCGCTTACAACGACGCCGTAGCCGCCGCCTTCTCGAAGATCCTGGGCAAGACCATCATCGTGCCGCCACACAACGGCGTGATCGGGGCCATCGGCATGGCCTTGATCGCGCGTGAGCGCATGCAGGGCAGCGGGAAGGCGAGCGGCTTTCGCGGCTACGATCTGAACCGAGTGAACTTCACCAGCCGCGACTTTGTCTGCCGGGCATGCTCCAACTATTGCGACATGAAAGAGTTCGTGATCGATGGCGAGAAGAGCTACTGGGGCGACAAGTGCTCCGACAAATTCCGCAAGCGTACCCGCACCGACCGTACTCCGGTAATCGAGGACCTGCTGGAATATCGCGACCACTGTCTGCTGGCGGCCTTGCGGCCCTCAGAGCGGGATCGGCCCAAGGTTGGCATCCCGCGGGCGATGTTTTTCTACGACCGCTTTCCTTTCTGGTGTACCTATTTCCAGGAACTGGGATTCGAGGTAATCGTCTCGCCGCCCACGGATGGCCGGACTGTGACCGCGGGCGATGAATTGGCGATCGCTCAGCCCTGCTTCCCGGTCCAGGTGGCGCACGGTCACGTGCGGGCGCTGCTCGATTTGAAGGCAGACTACATTCTGCTTCCCAACGCGGTGGACGCGGAAACCCCCGAGATGAAAGTGCAATCGCATCTTTGCCCCTGGAACCAGACTCTGCCATTTGTGGTGCGCGCCGTGCCGTTATTGGAGGATGAGTTGCGCGCAAAGTTGTTCTGCCCAACCGTCCACTTCCGCTATGGGGGAA
>Ga0335079_10003961_pt1 | contig 17042 bp, 11 predicted proteins | sample Lox_Sample_33_FD_206719 | JGI IMG/M metagenome (GOLD analysis project Ga0335079, IMG submission 206719) | Soil microbial communities from Loxahatchee National Wildlife Refuge, Florida, United States - Lox_Sample_3.3 | ecosystem: Environmental > Terrestrial > Soil > Wetlands | place: USA... | reverse complement strand
GGCATCTCTGCCGCTCTGAAGGCGGGAAAGCGAGCCAATCGGGAGATTGGCGCTCCCGGGCGGCGGAGATGCCGCGCCGATAAGAGCGGGGCGAGAAAGAGAAGAGGAGAAAAAGAGCCGGCGAGACGCCAGCGCTACGACAGCATTTTCCGGAGTGAGTCAAAGGCCGGAACGGCAAGGCTGCCGCTCTGAAGGCCGCCCTTCGGCGGGCTCCCCTCGCGCTGGCTCGGGGCAAGCGGGGCAGGCCCTTCGGCTGTTGCCTCAGGGCAAGGCGGCGCTACAGAGGCCGCGCCGAGAAGATCGGGCGAGAAAGAGAAAAGGAGAAAAAGAGCCGGCGAGACGCCAGCGCTACGACACCATTTTTCGGAGTGAGTCAAAGGCCAGCGCGGCAAGGCTGCCGCGCTGAAGGCGGGGAAAGCGAGCCAATCGGGAGATTGGCGCTCCCGGGCGGCGGAGATGCCGCGCCGATGAGATCGGGGCGAGAAAGAGAAGAGGAGAAAAGAGCCGGCGAGACGCCAGCGGTACAAAGCCATTTCCCGGGGTGAGTCAAAGGCCAGAGCGGCAAGGCTGCCGCTCTGAAGGCCGCCCTTCGGCGGGCTCCCCTCGCGCTGGCTCGGGGCAAGCAGGGCAAGCCCTTCGGCTGTTGCCTCAGGGCAAGGCGGCGCTACAGAGGCCGCGCCGGTAAGAGCGGGGCGAGAAAGAGAACGACCAAGACGGAAAGCCGGGCACGGCCCTCCTACGGCGGATCTGCGACATGCCGTGCCCCTACGGGGAAAAAGCGGGGCGAAAAGAGCCGTGAGAGTGCTGGTAGGATTTCGCGGGGCGGGAGCGCAATGGAATATTTTCTGAGGACGGCGCGGCTGGGATTCCGGTGCTGGCGCGATGATGATTTGGCGCTGGCGATGGAATTGTGGGGCGATCCGGAGGTGACGGCGCTGATCGGCGGGCCGTTCAGCGAAGAGACGGTGCGCGCGCGGTTGGCGAAGGAAATCGCGCAGATGCGGGAATACGGGATGCAGTACTGGCCGATATTTTTGCTGGATGGCGGGGAGCACGTGGGATGTGCGGGGCTGCGTCCGTATCGCGTGGAGGAGCGAGTGTTCGAGCTGGGGTTTCATCTGCGGCGGGCGTTCTGGGGGCAGGGTCTGGCGACAGAGGCGGCGCGCGCGGCGATCGAATACGGGTTCCGCGCGCTGCGGGCGGAGGCGCTGTTTGCGGGGCATCATCCGCGAAACGAGGCGTCGCGGGAATTGTTGTTGAAGCTGGGATTTGTGAGGACGGGGGAGGAGCTGTATCCGCCGACGGGGTTGATGCATCCGTCGTATTTGATGAGGAGAACGGAATTTCAAATTTGAAATCGGAGATTTGAGAAAGGCAACGGCGTCCGGGGCTTCCACCCCAAGACACCCTCGAGCTGCCACGCGGCAACGCGATTTCAAATTCGAAATTAGAAATTTCAGATTGGGGAAAAAGAAGGCAGGGAGGGGCGTCAGAGGCGGGGCATGAGGGAGCTCGCGAGGAGGAGCGGGGCGGGCTCGTCCTCCTCGTCTTCGAGGAACGCATCGAAGAGGCGGCCGAGCGGGGCGGTCCAGCGGGCGAGCTTCTTGCGCCGTTCGGCGAGAGGAGCGAAGCGGAAGGGCGAGTGAGTCTCAAGGGCCGCGATGTAGCCGGGCGTGTACAGCGCGGCGGATTCGCCCGCGGACCAAATCAGCAGCAGCGAACAGCTCATGCGAATCATTTCCGCGAGGGAGCGGTGCCGGGCGGCGGCGCCGTCGAGCGCGGAAAGATTTGACGGCATGCGATCGAGCTGGCGCATCACGCGGTGGCCGAAATTGAACGTGTGAGCCGTGAGCTTATCGAGGCGACCGGCGACAGGAGCGGCTTCGGGAGCGGCCGCAAGAGCTTGCGTGAAGATTGTGAGTGTCCGTTCGCGAAGGTCCTGCTGAAGATCCTGGAGATCGTCGGCGAGCTGGAGCAGAACTCCCCAATCAAAAGCGAAACGGGCTTCGTCCGGCGAGAGCGAGGCTGCGACCAAATGGGCGTCGGCGACGACGGAAGCGCCACCCTTTTCGAAGCTGAGCTTGAGGACGTCGGCGCCGGCCGGGGACGAGCCGAAGCGCAGCAGGCGAACGCTGTTTTCCTGCGCGCGGTGGATTTCGAGGAGGCTAGCATGGACGCCGGGCCAGGCGTCGCGGGCGTACTGCTCTTCGATGAGCTCGACGAGACGCCAGATGAGCGCTTCGCGATCGTTGAGCGGAGCGACGGCGTCACCCTCGAGGCGCCGGCGGAAGCGGCTGCTGAAGGCCAGCTTCGCAGCGCGGGAGATTTCCGGGTCGTCGAGATAATTGTCCGTGTAGGGATAGAGCATGCTGTAGGCGAAGATGGCGGGAGTGAGGCGCATCTTCTGGCCCATGAGGATCTGAAGACCGCAGGCGGTCCACGCGTTGCGGCTGGCCTGAAAAATGTCGGCGGCGCTGACGGCGGGATCAAAGAGGCGCGCCTGGCGCGCGAGTTGCGTGGCGACGGCCGAAAAGCCGTCGTTCAGGAGCAGGTCGAGATGGCCGTCGTCCAGATCGAGGCAGGTGCGCGCGAAGTCCGTGAAGCCTGAGGTGACGCGAGCGCGCGCCGATGAGCGTTCGGCACGGGTGCGAGGCATCTGGCGCAACTCCGATTCAATCGTGTCCAGAAAGCGGTCGAGGAGAGTCTCGCGAGCGGCTTGCTCGACGGGCGTGAAGGTGCGGCCGAAGAGCGGGAGGCCGGATGGATCGTCGCCGCCGGCGGCTTCGGCCCAGAGAGCGAGTGACTGTTGAAGGAGTTCACACACGTCATCTGTGTCCTGTATTGAGATACGTCAGCGCGGGCGGGATTGTTTCGTGCGGAAGAGCTATTTCAAATTTGAAATTTCGAATTTGAGAAAAAGCCAATTCGACAGCGCGGGGAACAGCGATTACTTGCGGCGGCGGACGAAGGGAGTGTGCTCGTTGTCGAGCTCGTAGGGGATGCGCTTCGGGCCGGGCTTCGCGGGAACGAATTTCACTTCGCGGATCAGATTGCCGCCCCAGGCCTGGTTGATGCGCGCGACGAAGTCCTGGGTCATGTGCTCGAGCTGCTTCTGCCAGGCTTTCGAGTCAGCGGTGATTTCGAGATGGCCTTTCTCGCAGCGAAGCGGACGCGTGTGGGCGGCCAGGGCCTTGCCGACGATCCGCGGCCAGGAGCTCGAGAGCCACGCGAGCGCGGCTTCGGGGCGGTCGAGCTTGCGCACGACGCGTCCGAGGATGTCGCCAGCCTTTTTCATTGTGTCTGCGTCCGAAACTTCTTAGACACCGCGCTCGAAAAGCGGTGGGTACGCCGGGCCCGGCCGCTGGAAGCGGAACGGCGCGAGATTCTAGCACAACGGGAAGGCGTGTCGAGGACTGAAAAATGGCGCTGCGCGAGTGGCGTCAAAAAGCGAAGGAGCGCAATTTCTGTTGAGGTATGATGCGCGCGGGATGAGAGGACTGTGCGGATTTTTCGCGGCGTGGCTTTTGCTGGCGGCGCCGAGCGGGCGCTCGCAGAGCGATGCTCGAAGTGTGAGCGGGAGCGCGAGCGATCATGCGAGCGGGGGCGCGAATCAGGATTGGCCCGCGTACGGCGGCGGCCCGGCGCAAACGCATTACTCGCAGCTGGCGCAGATCAATCGCGGCAACGTGGAGCGGCTGCGCGTAGCGTGGGAATTCGACACGGGCGAAAGCGGCGGGCTTGAGACGACGCCGCTGGTCGTCGATGGCGTGCTGTACGGAATCACGCCGACGCAGAAGATCTTCGCCCTGGACGCGGCGACCGGCAACCAGCGCTGGAAATTCGATTCGGGCGTGCAGGGGACGCAGCCGGACCGGGGGCTGGCGTATTGGTCGAGCGGCGACGACAAGCGGATTTTGGTGGCGGTGATGAATTATTTGTATGCGCTCGACGCGGTAACCGGGAAGCCCATTTCGAGTTTCGGCGCGAAGGGGCGCATTGATCTGCGCGAAGGACTTGGGCGCGACCTGAAATCAGTGTGGACGCCGCTGACGACGCCCGGGATCGTCTACAAGGATTTGCTGATTGTCGGCGGCCGCAACCCGGAAACGCTGCCGGCGCCGCCGGGAGACATTCGCGCGTACGACGTGCGCACGGGGAAACTGCAGTGGTCGTTCCACACGATTCCGCATCCGGGCGAGTTCGGCTACGAGACGTGGCCGAAGAGCGCGTGGAAATATGCGGGCGCGGCGAACAATTGGGCGGGAATGGCGCTCGACGCGGAGCGAGGGATCGTGTACGTGCCGACGGGGTCGGCGGCTTTCGATTTTTACGGCGCGAATCGCGTTGGAGACGACCTATTCGCGAATTGCCTGATTGCGCTCGACGCGTCGACGGGCAAGCGAATCTGGCATTTCCAGGGCGTGCGCCACGATTTATGGGACCGCGATTTTCCATCGCCGCCCGCACTGGTGACGGTGGAGCGCGACGGGAAAAAGGTAGATGCGGTGGCGCAAACGACGAAGCAGGGCTACGTCTACCTGTTCGACCGAGTGACGGGCGCGCCGCTTTTTCCGATCGAGTATCACAAGGTACCGGCGAGCAACGTGCCGGGAGAAGCTGCGGCGGCGGAGCAGCCGCTGCCGTCGAAGCCGGCGCCGTTCGCGCGGCAGATGTTGACGGCAGACATGCTGACGGAGAGGACGCCGGCGGCGCACGCGTGGGCGGTGGAGCAGTTCCGCAAATTCCGGAGCGAAGGGCAATTCGTTCCGTTTGAAGTGGGCGTGGACACGGTGGTGTTTCCGGGTTTCGATGGCGGGGCGGAATGGGGAGGACCTGCGGTCGATCCGGAGACGGGGATTCTGTACGTCAACGCGAACGAAATGGCGTGGACGGGAGCGCTGGCGCCGAATACGGGAAAGAATTCTCCGCGCGGAATCTATCTGAGCCAGTGCAGCGTGTGCCACGGAGAAAAGCTGAAGGGCTCGGCGGGAATTCCATCGCTGGCGAATGTGGGGACGCGGCTGACGTCGCAGCAGATCGAGAAGACGATCCGGAACGGCAAGGGCCGGATGACGGGATTTCCGAATCTGTCCGAGACGCAGGTGGCGGCGCTGACGGATTTTCTGACGAGCGGCGAGAGCAAGGCGCTGAGCGGCGGCGTCCCGGAGATTCCGGGAATGAATTACAGGTTCACGGGATACCGGCGATTCGTCGATCCGGGTGGCTATCCGGCGATCGCACCGCCGTGGGGAACGCTGAGCGCGATCAATCTGAACACGGGCGAATTCGCGTGGAAGGTGAACCTGGGCGAGTATACGGAGTTGGCGGCGCACGGCACGACCGATACAGGCACGGAGAATTACGGCGGGCCGATTGTGACGGCGGGAGGGCTGGTGTTCATCGGCGCGACGCTGTTCGATTGGCAGTTTCGCGCGTTCGACAAGACGACGGGGAAGCTGCTCTGGGAGAAGACGCTGCCGTTTGCGGGCAACGCGACGCCTGCGACGTACGAAGTGGGCGGGCGGCAATATGTGGTGATTGCGGCGGGAGGCGGCAAGGACCCGAAATCGGCATCGGGCGGAGTGTATGTCGCGTTCGCGCTTCCAGCGGCAGACGCGAACCATGCCACGGCGACGGGCGCTCCGGCGGACGCTCGGGCCTCGAAGGATCCGCCCGAGAAGATCATCATCGATACGGATATCGGCGATGACATCGACGACGCGTTTGCGCTGGCCCTGGCGCTGCGGAGCCCGGAGCTGCAGATTCTCGGCGTGACGACGACGTTCGGCGATACGGAGACGCGCGCGAAACTGGCGGATCGGATGCTGGGCGAAGACGGACGCGAAGATATTCCCGTCGCGGCGGGGAGGCCGACGCCGCCGAAGAGCGTGCTGACGCAGCGAGCGTACGCGGAGGGCGGGCATTTCGCGCGGACGTCGCATCCGCCGGCGGCGGATTTCATTCTCCACGAAATCAGACGGTATCCCGGCGAGATCACGCTGGTGGCGATTGGGCCGCTGATGAACGTCGGAGCGGCGATCGACAAAGACCCTGAGACATTTCGCAAGTTGCGGCGCGTGGTGATGATGGGCGGCTCGATCGAGCGCGGATATGGCGGCATGTACGACGCGCCGACTCCGCCGCAGCCGGAGTGGAATATCGTCAACGATATTCCGTCGGCCCAGAAGCTGTTCGTCACGGGCGTGCCGATTTACATGATGCCGCTCGATTCCACGCAACTGAAACTGGACGAGGTGAAGCGCGCGTTCCTGTTCCGCCAGGGCAAGCCGCTGACGGACGCTCTGACGCTGCTCTATCACGAATGGGGACAGGAGACGCCGACGCTGTTCGATCCGATGACGATTGCCTACATCCTGAAGCCCGAGCTGTGCCCGGTGCAGCCGATGAGGATTCAAGTTGACGCCAAAGGGATGACGCGGCCTGAGGCAGGAACTCCGAACGCGAACGTCTGCCTGCACTCCGACGCCGAGGCGTTCTTTCGGTTCTACCTCGGGCGGCTGGCCGCTCCATAGTTACGCAACGACACGTCCTCGGAAAATTCGCCGATACTTCTTTGGTGCCGCCCCATAAATCTGAAACCCACCCATGATTGCTCCCGTCTGAAATTCAGGTGAGTTACACGGTGATCGGAGGTGACGATCATGCGAAGACTCGCACTGGCAGTACTGCTCACCACCCTGGCGTGCGCCGCACAAACCGCGCCACCCCAGACTGATTCCCCGGGCCAGCCGCAGGCGACAAGCCCGACCGCAGAAGCGAAAATCGTGGTTCCGGCAGGAACTGCGGTTTCGCTGGCACTCACGAGCCCCATCCTGGCCAAGACGGCCAAGGCCGGGGATAGCGTCTATGCGCAGACGGCCTTCCCGGTAGCGGTGAACGACCAAATGGCGATTCCAGCAGGCACGTATGCCCAAGGCCAGATCGATGCGCTGACGCGGCCCGGCTGGCTTTCGCCCCATGCTCAGCTTCAGATCCACTTCACGAAACTCATCTTCGTGAACGGCTATACGGTTGAGTTTCGCGGCACGCGGGATGCGACGGCGGGACTGGCTGCCGCTCAACAGCCGACGGGAACGCCGCGCGCTGGTTCGAACGATGTGATCGCCGCGGTGGCCAATGCGTATGTGGACGTGAGCTCCGCAAGCGACGTCCTTCTCGACAACGGCTCGCAGCTCGATATGGTTTTGCAAGTGCCATTGCGATTGAACGCGGCGAGCGTGGCCGCGGCCGTGCGGCAGTCGAGTCCAACGATGCCGGGCCCCTTTAGATCTGCGACGCTATGCCGGCCAACGCCCGGCATGCCGGGAACGCCCGACACAGTCATGCCCGGATCTCCGGGCACACCCGGCACGCCGGACATCGTTATTCCAGGAGCTCCTGGAATGCCGGATACGGTCATACCGGGCACTCCCGGGACGCCGGGAACACCCGACACGGTCATCCCGGGAACGCCGGGTACACCGGGCGTGGCGTGCCCTGGACCGCCCGTCGTGACGCCGAATCCCAAGGTTCAGAGTTACAAGGAATCGTTCCAGATTTCGGCGCCGGTTCGCGTTTCCGGAACGCAACTGGCTGCGGGAAGCTATCAAGTGACTTGGGAAGGAATGGGCCCGATGGCCCAGGTGGAGATTCTCCAGAACGGCAAAGTCGTGGCGAGCGTGCGAGCACGAGTTGTCCTATTGACCGCGAAATCAGCCGCCGATGTGCCGGGGACGCGCGCGAATTCCGACGGCTCGGTTTCTTTGCAGTCGCTGCGATTTGCGGGTCAGGCGATTGCGCTTTATTTCGATCGAGGTTCCACGTGAGGAGGCAATTTTATGCGAAGGGTTGCTCTTGTTGGACTGCTGGCGGCTTCAACATGCTGGGCGCAAGGACAGGCGTCGAATCCTCAGCCGCCGGCTTCACAAGTCCAAGCGCAGGCGCTGGACGCGCCGCAGGGCCAGACGATTACGATTCCAGTGGGGACTCGAATTCCCCTCGCGCTTAGCAGCACGGTCACGACCAAGTCACGGCCCGGAAACACGGTGCGCGCGGTCACGACATTTCCGGTGACGGTGGGCACGCAGTTGGCGATTCCCACCGGCACCTACGTGGAGGGCGTGATCGACAAGTTGACACGGGGCGGGCGCTCCGGTCCGACGCTTCAGATGCACTTCACTCGCATCCTTTATGCGAACGGCTACAGCGTGGCAATCGAGGGCAGCAACAGCCAGGCCAAGATTGTCGATCCAGGAATAAATTCTCCAGAGCCGATGGTGCGGCCGGCCGCGTTCGAGAGCGAGAGCGGAACGAACGATGGAGCACACTACGTGTTGGCGGCGCAGCAGCAACAACCGCCCCCGTTACAGCCCCCGGCGTCACATATCGGTCTCGCCGTGGGTTTGGCGGTCGGCGCCGCCGCAGTTGGAATCGTAAGCGTGATCCTGCTGAATCGGCATTATGGCGCAGGCAGTGGCGTGCTTTTTGACACTGGCTGGCAGTTCGAGATCGTTCTGCAGAGCCCGCTTTCGGTGGATGCGGCTAAAGTTGCCGCTGCGGCGGCGTCCGGCGCCGCCTGATTGTTACGCAGAGTGCGCGATGAGGCGGTACAAGCGACGATTGCGCGCCGAGAATGAGAATCGGTCCTTGCCGGTTGCGACTTGCGATCCGTTGGCGGCGTCTTCGACGGTGATTTCGCCGGCGGGCCATTGCCCGGTGATTTCGATCGTGTCGTCTCCGCTGACGACGAAACGGATTGAAAACCGACGCGAGCAGAGGTTCAGATTCTCGAGCTCGTAGGCGCGTCCGCGAGTCATGAATTCCGACGGCAGATTCGGCGAAAGAAGCAGCTGATTCCGGTCAGCCGTTTCGCGCACGCCCAGGATGTTCCGGATGATGTGAGCAGGCATCACGGCGCCCCAGCCGTAGCCCTCGCCGCCTTTGGCTCCTTCAGTGCCCCACTGTTCGCAACTGACGCCCGGCCAGCCCAACCGGCGATGATCCTCGCTCTGCGAGATGGTGCGGCGGTCCATGCTCGTGTAAATGCGGTCGGCGATCGTGTGAACAGCGTCGGCGAGCAGCTCGAACTCGCGCGCGGTCCAGAGCGATTCGAGGAAAGGCAGCACGAGTGAAGACCAGAAGAGAGGATCCTCCTCGCCGGCTTGTCCGTCGTGCGAGGCCTCGTAGAACGCGCGCAGCGTGGGAGTCATGCTCGCGGTCTGCTGCTCGCTCGCCACGCCACAGAAGATCGGGCCCACTTGTCCTGCGTCGCGAGCCACGGACGTGATGGGGCTCATCGTGCGCGTGTCGAAGTCGTTGAACCAATCCTTTCCATTCCAGAGCTGTTGCGTCTTCGCCGCGTACGTTTCGCGCAGATGCTTCCACTCCTGCTCCCCGCTTCTGTCCGCGAGAACCGCGGCGAACTCCGCCATCACGGCGCCGGCCTGCGCCGTGGCGGCTTGAAGCTCCACGAGCCGGACGAATTCGGTCAGGTCCGCGCCGGTTGGCTCGTTGACCAGAAAGCGGCGCGACGCGTCCATGCCGCTCTCCCAACTGCATTTGGCGACGATGAAGCCTTCCTTGTCACTGCGGTTCGCGAGAGTCCAATGCAACAGCGCGCCGAGGCGCGGATAGAGCGCCGCGAGCCATTGCCGGTCGTGCGTGCGCTGGTAGATCGAGCGCGCACAATGAAACGGGTAGCACCACGAGATCGACGTGCCGCACTCGCTTCCGTCCGCCGCCACCATGTTCATCGTTCCATCTTCGCGCGCGCACGGAACGTTCGGGGCGAGCGCATCGAGAAATTGTCCGAGAAAGACGGATTTGGCCGTCGCCGGATCGGCATAGCTGAGCGCCCACATGTCGATCGAAGTTTCAGCGAGGACGTTTCGCGGCGCCTGAATCTGCATCGCGTCCCAGGGATGGGCGTAGATTCCGATCGGCCGCCGGACCATCATGCGAAGCGTCTCGAAGTCATAGACCCAGCCGTTCAGCCAGTGCGACGGCCAATCGCCGGTGAGGTGCGGAGCCTGCGCCCAAAATTTCGCGTCCTGCGCAAGATGCGAATCGAGCGTCGCCGCCGACGGAGTTTTCGCCTGCTGCAGGTGCGAGAGCGCCGAGGCGGAATTCGCGCCGCGGGCTATGCAGACCGTGATGCCGCGCGACGCGATTTCAGGAGTGATGTCGTAAGTCATGGCAACGCGGAGAGGCTCCGTCGCGTAGACGGTCGTCACTTGAGGGCTGCCGGGGGTCGCGGCGCCTTCAGTCCATTCCGCGGGGCTCATCGTGGAGTGGAGCCGGCTCGCCGCATCGGCTGCGACGGCGAATGCGGGCCCTGCCGCGAACGAACGCGTGACCCACGCGTCAGCATGCGCGTCGTATGCGGCGGCAACACCATCGCCGCCCCACCACTCCGCGTTCCCGAGCTGGTATTCGTGAGCCGCGATCAGACGCGCGGCGGGGGCGTAGGCGGAAAATGTCTCGAATTGAACGCAAGCCGCGAGGACATCCTCACCGACGAGAAAAAACGAGCAACTCGCGTCCAGGCCTGCGGCGCGAATTCGGTACGTCAGCACATTCTTGCTGTGATGCGACGCGAATAATTCGCCCTCGCGAAAATCCTCCGGATTCCACAAACGGCGTGAGCCCACCAGAAAGCCGAGACGCAGCGAGGCATGGTAGATGCCGTTCTTGCGCTCGTCGAAGTAGCCGCCGGGACCGGCCGGGAAGTAGCGCCCGAAGCCGATTCCGGGCAGCGACCTGAAAACGCCGCTCGGATGCAGGTTCCAGCAGTGATAGGGATTGTCAAGGTATCCGTAAGGGGTGAAATTCCCCGGAGGCAGGGCGGGCGTTCGGGCGACCGGCGGCGCGGAAACCCTCTGCGCGAAGGCCAGCGTCTTAGAGAAAGGAAGCGAGAGCGCCGCCGCGATCGCCTTGGAATTAAATTCGCGCCGCGTGATCACGGCGGAAAGAATCGCAAAAACTGCGGGAAAAAGACAGAGGCTGCGATGGCAATCGATCGATGGCGGTGACGGCGACAGCGTCAATCTTCATGGGGGCCACGGCGGGCCGCCCGGGACCGCGGGCGCTCATCAATGTTACAATGCGAGAAACGCGCCCGTAGCTCAGTTGGATAGAGCATCTGCCTTCGAAGCAGAGGGTCGGGAGTTCAAGTCTCTCCGGGCGCGCCAGCTCTTTGGCGTTTCTTTTCGACGGCTTCCGGAACTGCCCTCCGTTGACTTCGAACTCAGGTGCTGCGAGGCATCCAAGCATAGGCCGGGACAATTGTCCGGCAAGCGCGTTTACCGCCCGATTGGAAACCGTTCCGCGCGGTGGGCTTGTCCGCAATTACATGGAGTGCTAACGTACGCGCCACGTTATGAAACGGCTACGTCGAACTGCCCCTGCTCTGGTTGTCGCGCTCACACTCGGACTGCTGACGTGTAGAGTTTCTTCAGCGCAGTCTGCACCGTCCAAGAAAGAGGCGGAAACGATGGTGCGGAATGCATTTGCGGCAATGGATCTGACATCGCCGGGGTCAACACCGTTCCATCTGGTTGCTAGCGTGCAATACGAACTCGCTGGGTCCGCTCAGGGAGTATATGAGCTTTGGTGGGCAACTCCTGACCGTTGGCGGGAAAGCTTTCAAACGCAAGGCGGGGAGTCGGAATCTAACCTCGCGCTGGGGAACAAACTGTACGTGCTACGAAGCGGGCCGGCGCCGAGCCTCGCCTCGCTGCGGACGCGTGAAATCTTGCATCCCACCGGACCGACGGCCTTTACGTGGACGCTCAGCGTGCAGAAAGTGTTGGTCACGAATGTAAATGGCAGGAAGCAAATTTGCGTTGATGCAAAGGGCAGCGTCATCGAGGAACGCGCTTGCTTAGACCCTGTCAGCAGCAAACTCGTGTCTGTGAGTGAGCGCACAAACTACCTTGAGGCTCACCGTAGCGATTTTCAGTGTCTGGGTGAGAAGTGCTTCCCAAGGGATTTTGAGTCGCGCTATTTCGACGAACGGATGAGAATTCAGGTCACAGATTTAGAAACGGCCGGGCGATTCACGCAAGACGTGTTTGCGGTCCCGCAGGGCAGCGTCGAACGGGATTGGTGCGCAGTGCCGACTCAGAAGGGGCGAGGCACGGGGACCTCTTTCAATGTGGCGATTGGTCCCCCTCGTCTAGTCGCATATTGGCTCCTAGTGGGGTCGAATGGCAGGCTTGAAAATGCAGTCGCGCTTCGGTCGGGAGGATCCGCTATCGACGGCAAACTGAAAACCTTCTTCCAGTCGCGGACATTCCCCGTCAAATTGTGCGGTGGGAGGCCCATCGAATACGACGTACTATTCGATTTGCCGTCACATGTTCAATGAATCCGCGACAGGCTCAGAACGTCCGCGTCGGATTCGGAAGGCCTGGTGAGTCAGATAACCGGACAAGTGCGTCGGGAATTCCTAACAGCTAGACACTCATTCCGGCAGGGAAGTCAAGCTGCGGCAGGGCAGCTGCGAAATCGCCGCGAAAGGTTGGGTGGCGATACTTGGAGGCTCAGCGAGCATCCGTGTCCAAGTGAACGCTCTTCAGTTCCTTGATTTGTGTGATTGCGATCGCGTGAGTTGCGTTTCGCGTGAACACCGGGCCGGTGGCCCGCACATACTTTCCCACAAACGGCATCATCTTTTCACGCTGGTCGGAATCGGGCATGTACTCTGAGATTGGGAAATAGATCAGCCCGGCCTTGGTGAGGATGATGATCGGTGAACCGTGCTTAACGCAATCCAGGGTGCACTGCAAACTGAAGCTGGTGGCGCTCCCAGCCGGATTTTGGACGGGACAAGCGAGGTCCCGAACGGCGCCCTCGATTGTCATCGTCTTCGCGTCGGGTGCCATCTTAGTACCCTGACGCGCCAGCGCCGGACAGATGAGCAGCACAGAAAAAGCCGTGGCAACGAGCACATGGAACAAAGTGGAGCGCTTCATAAGCCCCCCCGGCGGTGTGACGCGGCCTTCGCGGACATTCCGGTGTGGCCGCCCACGCTGGCAAGAGTATAGACCATGCCGAGTCTACCCTGATTGCCAGCTAGCGAACGCGGCCCGATTTAGTCGGTGTACTCTCGGGCTTCAAATGCAGGAGCGGGTTATGATCTGGCGCAAGGCCTCGGCTCGGTGAACGCCACGAACCTCGTATATCGCCGAAGGCAATCAGCAGGACGGGGATGGAACCAACAGGCTCCCCCGAACGGACTGTGGCTGGCAAAATCCAGCAAGAGCGGCGGCAGATAACTGGTCTGAATGTCCGAGGGCGTCCAAGTCGCATCGTATCGGATGGGCTGCACGAGCCCCGACCAGCGACACATGACATGTCCGGTCTGGTCGCTCTGCCATGATGATTTCATTGCATCAACCTCCGATGAAGGCGACGATAACACAGATTTCCGGTTGCACCAGAGTCATAATCCGCGCAGGTCAACTCCTGGTAAGTTCCTCCCAGTACGAACCTTTCCGGTTTCCGCGTTAATCGGGACTTCGCTATGCTCACATCGACGGTTGGCCGCCTTATCGGCAGCTAAGCCGGACCCGCAAGAACGCGGTAACCTTGCCCGATACGATGCCTGGACAGTCGGGGAGGGCATTACATGTGTTGTTTAGCACTACGTGCTCCTCGTTTGTGTTCGTCTTGTTCCTTCTCGTTGACTCACGTTAAATTTGCTCATGAGACCTAATTCTATGAGATCAAACCTCTACTTACTGCTTCTCGGCTGCGGCGTCGTAAGCGTTCAGCCGCCAGCCCGAGCACAGACGCTGGTGTACTCGTTCTCCTACGTTGACACGGCCTCCAGCCGGCGAGCCTTTTTCGCTAACGTGCCCCCGCCGGGTGCGCGATCCGAGGACCAAGACATTGCGATGATGCGCAACACCAGGAAGAACGAGATTTATTCAATATCCATCGCAGACGGAAAACGCTCTCTGTTGTTTTCCGATGAGGGGACCCACATGGAGATCAGTGCTGGCGCTACGGTGTCGCGAGGGGCAAAAGCTTATACCGTAGGTGTTTGGCGCGAGCGCCGTATGACTCCGTCGCCAGGCTTCTATTCCGGCGACGGTATTTACGAACTGAGCCTCGACGGCTCGAATCATTTCCGCAAGATCGGAACTGCGCTAAGCCGCGCTGCCCCCGTTCTGAATCCGCAAGCAACGCAAGCGGCGGTACAAAGCGCGGATGAGCAATCGATCCTCTTTTACTCTGTGCAGGATTGGAAAGTCCTTTTCACTCTAAATGTCGCCAAGCTCGTTCAAACTCATTGCCCGACGTGCATCATGGCCTCTTTCGGATGGCTCGCGGACGGCAGCCGTCTATTCGTCGAACTTGCCCTGGGCGATGAGGATGCGGATGACGCCAGTACTGCCCACCATCCGGGTGCGTACATTTTCTCTGCCAATGGAGTTGAGCAGGGCGCCATTCCGCCCGGACTCGGCGCGTTTCAATATCCTGGATACGTTCACGCGGGGGTCGACCGCCATCTTCTCGGCCAATTGCCGGACGGAAGGTACCTGTTCTTGGATTACGGCGTGAAGCAACCGAACTCGGACGGAAAAAATGCCCCTTTTCTCATCATCGCCGGATCCGACCCGAAATCTGTGAAGCAGTATCCGTTGCGTTTCTCCATTGGCACGATGTACCTCTCCCCCTCCGGGAAATATGGCGCCTATCTTGAATCGCGCCAAACGCCGGACTATCGAAGCGAGCCTCACCTATGGGTCAGGGACCTCAATTCGGGCGATGAAAAGGAACTGCTCTCGGTGCCTCCTCCGAATCCACCACAGTCGCCCACGCCAAATATCTTGCTGTCGATACTCGGCTGGACTGATTAAGGGGCTTTGCGTCCGCATACGATAAGAGCCTCCGAAACCTCCTGTCCTGTAATTCTCAACTTCTGATAAGTCGGATAATCGGTCATTTGCCGTACCAGGACTCGACTTGTCCGGTTTCCGCGTTACACGTCCGTTTGCCGACACGAAGTTTAGCTCACGTCACAATATCAGGTGATCTAAAGCACTGATTACGTATTCCGGGTGTAGTCATCTGATTCTAACCTCCGCGCGGATAGGGCGGACACTCCATGCCAATGCCGAGTTCAGGAGCGACGGCTACAGGACAGTGCCTCTCAGACGCGCACATGCCCGCATTCGTGTCCGGCAAGAGACTCGGCCCGTACGAAATCATCAGCCTGCTCGGCGCCGGCGGAATGGGAGAAGTTTATCGGGCGCGCGACGCGCGTCTGGGACGCGACGTGGCCGTTAAACTGCTGGCCTCGGATCTCTCGGGCGATGCTCAGCGCCGCGACCGCTTGAAGCACGAAGCCAAAATCCTCTCCAGTTTGAATCACCCTCATATCTGCGTTCTTTACGACGTGGGCCAGGAAGACGGCGCGGACTTCCTGGTGATGGAATACTTGGAAGGTGAGACGCTGGAGCACCGCATAAAGCGGAGCCCGCTCCCGGTGGAGCAGGTGCTTTCCTACGGCGTCGAGATTGCCGACGCCCTGGACAAGGCTCACCGGCAGGGCGTAATTCACCGTGACCTGAAGCCTGCGAACGTCATGCTGACCAAAGCCGGCGCCAAGCTGATGGACTTCGGCTTGGCGAAGCCCCTGGCGGCCAGCACCGCGCTCACCGAAACGGCTACCGGCAGCCGGTCCCTCTCCAACGAAGGCTCGATCGTCGGCACCTTCCACTACATGTCGCCCGAGCAGGTCGACGGCAAGGAAGCGGATGCGCGCTCAGACGTTTTCGCTTTGGGCGCCGTACTCTATGAAATGGCGACCGGCAAGAAGGCGTTTGAGGGGAAGACGACCGCGAGCGTGATTGCTGGTGTTTTGGAGCGCGAACCCGCTTCCATGAGGCAGATGCGCCCCATGACGCCGCTGGCGCTCGAACGCGTCGTGAAGAAATGTTTGGCCAAAGACCCCGACGCGCGCTGGCAATCCGCAGCCGACCTGCGCGACGAATTGAAGTGGATTTCTGAAGCCGGTTCGCAGGCAGACGTTCCGGCGCCCGTGACGGCGCGAAGGAAGCTTCGCGAGCGAGTCTGGTGGGGGATTGCGACGCTTCTGCTGATTCTGCTCGCGGTGCTCGGTATCACGACGTGGCGCTCGGCGACGAATACCGGGGTAGTGCTTAGGGCCTCAATTCTTCCGCCTGATGACGCCACTTTTTATTTCCAAGGGGAGTATGGCGGCCCCCCGGTCATCTCACCCGACGGGCGGCGGTTGGCCTTTGTCGCTCGCGGAATGGACGGCAAGAGCGTTCTCTACGTGAGGCCGCTCAACGCGCTCACGTCGCAACGGCTGGAGGACACGGAGAGCGCTTCCTTCCCCTTCTGGTCCTGGGACAGCCGCTCCATCGGTTACTTCGCGGCGGGCCGATTGAAAACAATCGCCGCCACCGGCGGACCTCCCGTGGTTTTGTGTGATGCGCCGAGCGGGCGCGGCGGGAGCTGGAACCGCGGCGGCACAATTATTTTCTCACCGGTCGCCGGCAGCGGAATTTTCCGCATATCGTCCGCGGGTGGTACTGCGGTGCCCGTTACCCGGCTTGATACAGGTCGCGCCGAGATCACCCATCGCTGGCCCCAGTTCCTGCCCGACGGCCGGCACTTCCTTTATTACGCATTTACCTCGTCGGGCGAAGCCTCGGGAACGTACGTGGGTTCACTGGACGGCGGCGAGCCGAAATTGATTTTGCGCGGGGACTCAAACGCCGTCTATGCGCCGCCGGGCTATTTGCTCTTTGTTCAGGAGGGTGCGCTGATGGCCGCGCGCTTCGACGCTGGCCTACTCCGCATGACGGGCCCAGCGATGCGCGTCTCAGAACACGTGCAACTTTCGCAGAACGTCTTGAGGGCGGTGGTGGATGTTTCTGGAACCGGCGTGCTCGCTTTCCAGGGGGATGCAGCCAGTTCGGGAAGCGGAGGAGTGCTCGAATGGTTCGATCGGAGTGGAAAGCAATTGGGGACGATCGGGCAGGGTGAACACGCCTCTTTTCTCT
>Ga0335079_10003960_pt1 | contig 17044 bp, 13 predicted proteins | sample Lox_Sample_33_FD_206719 | JGI IMG/M metagenome (GOLD analysis project Ga0335079, IMG submission 206719) | Soil microbial communities from Loxahatchee National Wildlife Refuge, Florida, United States - Lox_Sample_3.3 | ecosystem: Environmental > Terrestrial > Soil > Wetlands | place: USA... | reverse complement strand
CCATCGCGGAGATCTGGCTGCGACCGAAGCGGGAGAGGGCGGCGCGGCTACGGCAGAGGGTGTTGCCGCGGAGCTGCGGCTCGATGCCGAGTCCAAATCCCGCTTCAAGCGCCTGAGATCGGCGCGGAGCGCAGCAGCAGTGGGGTAGCGCAGCTCGCGGTCCTTTTCCAGAGCGCCGTTGATGATCTGTTCCAGCTTGGGCGGAACCTCTCGGTTGATGGTAACGGGAGCAGTCGGCGTCTGGTTCAGGATGGCGTTGAAGACGGCTGCCGAAGTGTTCCCGCCAAACGGCAGGGCCCCGGTCACCATCTCGTACAGCACCACACCGAAGGAGAAAACATCTGTGCGACCGTCCAGGTCCTCTCCCAGAGCCTGCTCCGGAGACATGTAAGCGACGGTTCCCAAAGCCGTGCCGGGACTGGTGAGATGGTCTTGGAACGCGACAGTCGGAGCATCAGAACCGCGCGTGCCCTCGGCCGCCATGGCCTTCTGGGGGGAAAGCTTCGCTAGACCGAAATCCAGCACCTTGGCCTGACCGCGGCTGGTGATGAAGATGTTGGCGGGCTTGATGTCGCGATGCACGATGCCGCTGGCGTGCGCAGCGTCGAGCGCGTCGCTGATCTGGATGCCCCACTCCAAAGCTTGCGAGATTTTCAGCGCACGCCCTTCAATGAGGTGCTTGAGAGTTGTTCCCTCAAGACACTCCATCACAATGAAGTGCCGGCCTTGATCCTCCCCCACATCATGGATGGTGCAGATGCTGGGATGGTTCAGCGCCGAAGCTGCGCGTGCTTCGCGGCGAAAACGTTCCAGTGCGGGGGCGTCAGCGGAAAGTTCAGGCGGCAGAAACTTGATGGCAACAAAGCGGCCCAGCTTGGTGTCCTCGGCCTTGTAGACCACGCCCATCCCGCCGCCGCCGAGCTTCTCCAGGATGCGGTAATGAGAAATGGTTTCGCCGGTCACGTGGGCGCCTTGATTGGGCGCGTGAAATCTTAGGCCCTGACGGCGGTAGCGTCAACGTGAGAGTGCGGCGGGGAAAGGAATCATCGCTCGACTCGGCTAGTCCGGCTGCTTCCAGCCGTCGCTGTGGTACTCCATGTACTCGGCTGTGGCCTGCGCCACGGTATCGCCGAAGCGCTTGGCGACGATGTGCAGGGCGAGGTCGATTCCGGAGGTCAGTCCCCCGGCAGTGTAGATGTTGTCGGCGGCGCGCACATATCGTTTCGATTTCTGCCAATCCACATCGGGAAACATCTGCTTGAACTGATCGATGTATTGGTGGTGCGTCGTGGCCTTCTTGCCATCGATCAGGTGGGAGCGCGCCAGCTTGCTGGCGCCGGTGCAGACCGACATCACGGTGGCCTTGTCGCCTGCCTGCTTGCGCAGCCAATCCAGCAGCGCAGGGGAACTGCTGCTCTGCGCTCCTACTACGACGATGTCCGGCTTGGGCGCGTTTGCAAAGCTGTATGCTGGAATCACTTTGACGCCGTCTGTGCCCGTTACCGGGTCGGTGCTGTCGGAAACCGTGTAGAGGGTGAAAGGCATGGCATGCTCGTCGTTCATGCTCTTGCCCGGTGCCATAAGCATAACGTCCTGGAAAACCTCCCAGGGACCGGCGAAATCCATCACATTGAAGTTTTCGGAGATGACGAACGCTACCCGCAGCTCCTGCGCCGGTTGTGGCGCGGTCTGTTCGGCCGTCAATGAAATCGTCAAGCCCATCAGCAGACAAAAAATCGCAGCGAAACGCATGGTTTCCTCCCATAGTGGTTTCTTGGCGTTTTGGTTAGCGGTGTGCGCGAGAAAGAGCGGCGCACTGGAAGCGACCGCGGTAGCTGGATGGCGTAACTCCGAAGCGGCGCAGGAATGCCCGCCGGAAGGCATCGGCGCTGGAGAACCCTACGGAAGCGGCAACGCGATCGATCGTCTCCTGACGCGCGCTCAACCGCCGGCGTGCCTCTCCCAAACGAGTTTCCTCCACGAATGCTGCCGGAGTGGAGCCAAGGGCGCGCTTGAAGCAGCGAGTGAAATGCCGCGGACAAAGGTGAGCGCGTCCCGCCAGGGCTTCGACGGAAAGGTCCTGTTCGAGATGCCCGGTTACCCAGGCTGCCAGGTCGGCGAATTGGTCCGCTGACTGCACCTGGAAGCGAAGCGGCTCGGAATACTGTTCCTGCCCCCCAGGACGCTTCAGGTGCACTACAAGATCGCGGGCAACCGAGAGCGCCACGGAGGGACCGAAGTCCTCCTCGATCAGCGCGAGGCAGAGGTCGATTCCCGCGGTGACGCCGGCCGACGTGTAAAACCGGCCATCCTTGATGAACAGGGCATCGGGATCGACCCGCAGTTTGGGGAAGCGCAGGGCAACGTCGCGGGCAAAGCGCCAGTGGGTGGTCACCCTGCGTCCATCGAGCAACCCGCTTGCTGCCAAGCCGTAGATACCGGTGCAGACCGAAGCGATGCGCCGCAGTCGCCCGCTGCGGCTTTGGAGCCACTCCGCGATGCGGGCGTTGGTTGCGGGATCTCGTATGCCGCGACCGCCGGGAATGATCACCGTATCCAGGCTGGAAACTGACGCCAGGGTCTTCTGCGGTCTGAAGACGACTCCGGACTCTGCCGTAAAGGGCTTCCCGCTGATGCCGACAATCAGAATCTCGTAGCCGCTCTCCTGATTCACCTTCGCGGTGGCGAAGGCTTCCGCCGGGCCCACCAGGTCCAGACCCATGATGCCCTCGAAGCCCAGAATCCCAATACGCTTTGCGTTCATCCCCCGGCATCCTTTCTGGAAGGTACTTAGGGCCCCGAAAGTCCGCAATGACACATTTACGACAATTCAGGACATTCTAGCTGGAAGGAAGCGCCAAACGCGATGCGTCTCTTGCGCGGGAGTCGGGGAGAGACCGGCCGCGGCCTAGCGGATTGCCAGAACTTCGCGGACGTTGTCGCGGGCGAGGAAAAACTTGATGGAAGCGAAGTCCCGGAACAGATTCTCGATGTGACGGTTATTGAATACACGCTGCAGGCGGAAGCGGGGACCGCTCTGTAGTTCGAGGGTATCTTCGCCGGCGATGTGATAGCGGTAATACGGCGCGTCCGGACCGGCGTCGCGGGTGTGGAAAAAGGCCAGCAAGATGCCCTTGGGCCTCATGATGCGATGAATGCGATTCACCATCGGCTTCACCAGCGCTTCGTGCAGATAGTCCGGCGTGTCCCAGCACAGCACGGCGTCGAAGGTGGTGGTGGGGCTGAAGACCAGGTTCTCCGCGAGAAAGCGATCGGCGTCGCGCGTGGGCCGGCCATCTTCAGCGGGGATGACCAGGGAAGGATCTTCGGACTCCTTGAGCACGTCTTCATTATGAATCTTGTGGCCCAGGCCGGTGACATAAGCGATGTTGGTAGGCGATGTGGAGCCCAAGTCAAGAATGCGCAAGCCTTCTTCGCCTTCGATGGCATGATTAAACTCTGCCAGTCCGCTCGAGCGCCGACGCAGGCGCTCGCCTAACTCCGCCGCAGGCGGCGCGGGTGTTTCTGTATTGCCCCGAAACTTTCGGAACAGTTGGTTCGTCACGGAACTCATCTACTGCTGGACCCAATTTCTACCCGGAACCCGGCTTCAAGGGTTACTTGAAGTTTCCCTGAGTCACTTCTTCTGTTCGACCAATGCCGGCTGCGCCGATCCCGCCGGCGCGGAAGCATAGCTGCTGGAAGCGCTGGCCGCGGCCGCCTCAACCGTCTCGCGCTTCGGCTCCGGCTTGGCGGGCGTGCGCTGAGTATCAAGCGATCCTTTAAAGAAGGCGCCGTCTTCAATGACGATGCGCTGGGTGATGATATCCCCGGTGAGCACAGCGCTTTTCTTCAACTCCACGCGCTCTGTGCCGTGGACATTGCCCTCCAGTTGCCCGTGCACCACCACTTCGCGCGCATGCACGCTGGCCTTCACCCGGCCATGTGGGCCGATGGTGAAGTGGTGGTCGTGGAGCTCGATGCTGCCCTCCACCTGGCCGTCCAGATACAGATCCTCGCTGCCCGAGAGCTCGCCCCTGACCACCACCGACTTTCCGATATGAGCAACCTCGGCGCGCGCGCTGTCAGCCGGCTTGTACGTTTCCATGGCAATCTCCCTTGCCCGGATGGGGCCACACCCATACTAGCGCTCCGCCGCATGGACAGCGGATAACACCAGTGAAACTATACCCTCTCCGCCAGATGGGCAGCAATCTGGAATTTGCCGCGCCATTGATGTTCTAGGGTCACTTTTGCATGCGGGACCACACGAAGGGGCATGCACAGTAGTTACGCACAGATACCTTCCTGTGGCATGATGTCAAGAGAGCAACACTGCGGATGATGGGTGCGTCTAACCTGAAGCATACCTTGAAAGGTGTCATGCTCAGCGCGCGGCTGGCTTTGGGTCTGTGGGTGTTGCTGCCGTTGGCGGCAGCGGCCCAGCAGCAGACTCCCCCGCTCCCGCCGGGATCTGCGCAAGATCTGGTGCGCCGCGTCATTGCCAATGAAGACAAAGCCAGCAAGACCCCCATGCGCTTTCTGTACCGCTTGCGCACGGAAACGCCCAAGTCCGGGGCTATCACCAAGGAATTGGTCGAAACCAACGACGGTGTCGTGGGGCGGCTGATCGCCGTTAACGACAAGCCCCCCACGGCCGAGGACCGCAGGAAAGACGATGAGCGTCTGGAGCAGTTGGCCAGCGATCCGCGGGCGCGTGCCAGCAAGCAGAAGCAGCAGAAAGACGACGAAGAGCGAACCACTCGCATGGTAAAAGCGTTGCCCGACGCCTTCCTTTATGAATATGACGGCTTCGAGGCCAGCAAGAACGGGCAGCAATTGATCCGCCTGAAGTTCAAGCCGAATCCGAGTTACGACCCGCCGAACCGTGAGTTACAGGTTTACCAAGGCATGGAAGGTGCCATGCTGGTCCAACCTAAAGACGAACGATTGGTTAAGATTTCAGCTCGCCTCTTCAGGGGCGTCAACTTCGGGTGGGGGATTCTGGGCCACCTCGATCCCGGCGGACAGTTCGAAGTGGAGCAGTCACGCGTCGGCGACGATCGCTGGGAGGTCACCGAGATGCGCCTCAGGTTTACCGGCAAGGTGTTGCTCTTCAAGAGTCTCAACATCAACGAGCACGAGAATACATTCGACTTCCGTCCGGCCCCTGCCAATCTGAGTTTTGTGCAGGGGATCGAATTCCTCAAGAAACAGCCTGAATCCCTGGCGGAAAAAACGTCGCAGTAATTGCCGCGCTATTCCTGCAGCGTTGATTGCTCGCGCTCGGGTGAGCGGAGCAGCCGCTCTACCGAGTAGGGCAGACGGCGAGAAGGTTCGTGGTAGTGCCGGGCTTGCATCTCGCCGAGCAGGCCGAGGGCGAGCATCTGCACGCCGGCTACGATGAGCACCGCAGAGAAGACGACCAATGGTCCGTGCTCGTCGATCACGTCCAACCTGGGATGCATGGCTTTGATGACGGCGAGCCAGGTGCCAACAGCCCCGCCGATCACGATGCCCGCCATTCCCATGCTGCCGAAGAAGTGCAGCGGGCGCGAGAGATAACGCAGCAAAAACCGGATGGTCAGCAGGTCAAAGAAGACACGAAAAGTGCGCGAGATGCCGTAGTGCGAGTTTCCGTGCTCGCGCTGGCTGTTATTAATGGGGACTTCACAAATGCTGGCGCCGTACCAGGAGGCCAGCGCGGGAATGAAGCGGTGCAGTTCGCCGTACAGCGGAATCTGCTGAACGACGTCGCGGCGATAGGCTTTGAAGGTGGTGCCGAAGTCGTGGATACTGACGCCGCTGAGCTTGGCCATCACCCAGTTGGCGCAGCGCGATGGGATACGGCGCATCCAGAGATTGTCCAAACGGCGCTTGCGCCAGCCGCTGACTATGTCGTAGCCCTCACTGAGTTTTTCCAGGAATTTCGGAATGTCTTCAGGATCATGCTGCAGATCACCGTCCATGGCGATGATGTATTCGCCCTGCGCATGGTCGAAGCCAGCGGCCAACGCCGAAGTCTGGCCGAAATTGCGGCGCAGCTTGACCACAACAACCCGGCTATCCACGGCGGCGATTTCTTCCAACAAGCGGAAGGTGGCGTCGCGGCTGCCGTCATCCACGAATACCAGTTCGAAGCTCTCGCCCGTCGCTTCCAACACCGCCTTCAGACGGTCGTAGAGAACGGTGACATTCTCCTGTTCATTGTGGAAGGGAACGACAATGGAAAACTTGATCATGGGGGACAGTATGTCCGATTATACCCTGCGAAATCGACAACCGCTTGCAATGAAAGCAGTTTTACCCTCGACTTGGGCGGCGTGCAAGGGCCTGGGCGGTGCCTTTCTGGGAACTCCCAAACGCGGACCCCGCTTGTGACAGAAATCACATCTGCTGGTGACAGTTGGCATAGGTGCGCCCGCGGGGAGCATGTTGTTATATCCCTGCACCAGAGATTCCGAGTGGGGTAGCGCATTATGGTGAGCTTCGGAAACGATACCGAGCGGGTCACGGCTGAAATCACCACCAGCGACGTGCTGCGCATCGCCCGGGAAGTAGGCATGCCGGTCAGCACGAAGGAAGCGCAGCTCTTTCTGCGCGACGGTTCTCGCGCCCACAGGATGTGGAAGCAGATGGTAGAGGCCGGGCGGCAATACATTGCCGAGACGCTCGAAGCGGAACGCTGCGACATGTGGTGGAGCGAGATTTCCGGCAATCCTAGTGATGAAACCGAGGAGTACGACGCATGACAATCCTATGGTCGCTGTTGGCGGTGGCTTTCGTCCTGGCGCCCACGTTGATCGGGGTGCTGGTTTGGACGGAGAAGCCCGGCCGCTAATGGCGCTCGAGTCATTGGGGGACGGCATCCGCATACAGCCCTTGGCCCCAGTCTTTACGGAGCAATAGATTTAATTCATCCAACCACTTTTTTGGATTCGTGCGCGAAGTGCGCGAAACCATCTTCCTGAGCGATACTATCCGGTCTCACCAGGTGCTCCAGGAGTCAAATCACGGTCCGATTTGCGAGGCGCAGATGAGCATACAGGCTGCAAAGGCCCCGACCAAGTCAAACGCCGGCCAACCGGCTATTGATCCGTCTCATGACCTGTTGCGGGTGGAAGGCCATCCCCTCAATTCCATTTTTTCGCCCAGTAACGTGGCGGTCATCGGCGCCAGCGAGCGCCAGGGCAGCGTAGGGCGGTCGGTGCTGTGGAACCTGCTGAGCTCTCCCTTCGGCGGGACCGTTTACCCCATCAATCCCAACCGCCCCAATGTGCTGGGAATCCGCGCTTATAAGGACATTCGCGAACTGCCGGAACGGCCAGATCTGATTGTCGTAACGACGCCGGCGCCAACGGTACCCGGCCTTATCCGGGATGCGGTCGAGCTGGGAGTGCCCACCGGAATCGTCATCTCGGCCGGCTTCAAGGAACACGGCGAGGCCGGCAAGGAACTGGAGCGGCAGATTGCCGAGATTATCCGCGGCCGCATGCGGATCATCGGACCTAACTGCCTGGGAGTGATGAATCCAGTGGGAGGGTTGAACGCTACTTTTGCCAGTGCTATGGCCCGTCCAGGGAACGTGGCCTTCATCAGCCAGAGTGGCGCGCTCTGCACGGCGGTGCTGGACTGGAGCCTGCGCGAGTTGGTGGGCTTCAGCGGGTTCGTCTCCATCGGCTCCATGCTCGATGTCGACTGGGGCGACCTGATCGATTACTTCGGCCAGGATCCGCGCACTCACAGCATTGTCATCTATATGGAGTCGGTGGGCGATGCGCGTTCGTTTCTATCCGCCGCACGCGAGGTTTCGCTCTCCAAGCCGATCATTGTCATCAAGGTCGGGCGCACCGCCGCCGCCGCCAAAGCCGCGGCCAGCCACACCGGGTCCCTTACCGGCAGCGACGGCGTGCTCGAGGCGGCTTTCCGCCGCGTCGGCGTCTTGCGCGTGAACTCCATTGCCGACATCTTCTACATGTCCGAGGTCCTGGCCAAGCAGCCGCGTCCGCGAGGGCCACGTTTGGCGATCCTCACTAACGCCGGAGGGCCGGGCGTGCTGGCCACCGATACGCTGATGTCCCTGGGCGGACAACTCGCCGAGCTGTCTCCGGAGACCATGGAGGCTTACAACAGCTTCCTGCCCGCGCCCTGGAGCCACAACAATCCCATCGACATCCTCGGCGATGCGGAACCGGAGCGCTATGCCAAGTCGCTGGAAGTCGCTGCCAAGGATCCCAATATCGATGGCATGCTGGTGATCCTGACGCCGCAAGGCATGACCAATCCCACACAGATCGCCGAGCAGCTCCGTCCCTACGCCAAGTCTACCGGCAAGCCAGTGCTGGCGAGTTGGATGGGCGGCGCCGACGTCGCCGGCGGCGAGGATATTCTGAATCGCGCTGGCATTCCTACCTTTCCGTTTCCTGACACCGCCGCCAAGGCGTTCTGCTACATGTGGAGGTATGCCTACAACCTCAAAGGCCTGTACGAAACGCCGTCGCTGCGCCACGAGGAGCGCAAAAACCGCGCTGCCGGCGTCAGCGTCCTCGCCAGGGTCTGCGACACCGGCCGCACCATCCTCACGGAATACGAATCCAAGCAGTTGCTGGCCGCCTATGGCATTCCCACGGTTCGCACCGAGATCGCCATGAACGCCGACGAAGCCACCGCGATTGCCGGCGATATTGGTTATCCCGTGGTGCTCAAGCTCTACTCGGAGACCATCACCCACAAGACCGACGTCGGCGGCGTGCAACTGAACCTCAAGGACGCAGGCGAGGTGCGCTCGGCATTCGAGGAGATTCGCTGCCAGGTGGAGCAGAAGAAGGGCCCGGGACATTTCCTGGGCGTGACCGTGCAGCCCATGGCCAAGCTCGATGGCTACGAGCTCATCATCGGCAGTTCCATTGACCCGCAATTCGGTCCGGTGCTGCTATTCGGTTCCGGCGGGCAACTGGTGGAGGTCTCCAAAGACAGCGCGCTGGCGCTGCCGCCGCTCAATTCCACTCTTGCCCGGCGCATGATGGAGCAGACCAGAATTTATACCGCGCTGAAAGGCGTGCGCGGACGGCCACCCGTCGATTTGGCGGCGCTTGAAGACTTGCTGGTGCGCTTCAGCGAGCTGGTGACCGAGCAGCCACGAATCAAGGAAATCGACATCAATCCCCTGCTCGCCTCGCACGAGCGCCTGCTGGCGCTGGATGCGCGCGTGGTGCTCCACGGCAGGGAAGTGGCGGACGAGAATCTGCCGCGTCCGGCGGTTCGGCCCTATCCCGCGCAGTACGCCGGCGCGTGGACAATGAAAGACGGCACGCCCGTGACCATCCGCCCCATCCGCCCCGAAGACGAGCCGCTGATCATCAAGTTTCACACCCGGCTCTCCGCACGCAGCGTATACCTGCGCTACTTTCAGCCCATGAAGCTGAGCACGCGCACCGCGCACGAGCGGCTCACTCGTATCTGCTTTATCGACTATGACCGCGAGATGGCGCTCGTGGTCGAGCGCGCCGGTCCTGATGGCGAACCGGAGATTCTTGGGGTCACGCGGCTGAGCAAGATTCACGGCACCGATTCGGCGGAATGGGCGGTGATCATCCTGGACGAATTCCAGCACCGCGGCCTGGGAACCGAGTTGATGCGGCGCAGCATCGAGGTGGCGCGTGCCGAGAAGCTCAAGCGCGTGATGTGCAACATCCTTCCGGAAAACTCGGATATGCGCGCCGTTTGCCAGCGGCTGGGATTCAAGCTCCATCACGAGATGGAGGACAACCTGGTGCGGGGAGTGCTGGAACTGTGAGGGGCGAGCCATGGGAAAAGTGAAGGGGATACACCCTCACCGTGGCCCTTCGCCCCCAAGTTCGCGCTACGTTTTGGGAGAATTGTTTAGCAGCAGCCAGTAGATGCCCAGCTCCTGCAGGGCCTTGGCAAAGCCGTCAAACGCTACCGGCTTGACGATATAGCTGTTGGCGCCGTTCTCATACCCGGCGAGCACGTCCTGTTGCTCTTTCGACGAAGTCAGCAGCACCACCGGAATCCGCCGGGTGCGGGGGTCGCTCTTGATGCGGTGCAGTACCTCGAGGCCATCTACTTTCGGGAGTTTCAGATCGAGCAGGATCAGGCGCGGGATGTCTTCGATATTTCTCTCGGCATAAGCGCCTTCGCAGAAGATGTACTCCAGCGCCTCCGCGCCATCGCGCGCCACGTGCACGCGGTTGAGGAAATTTGCCCTCTTGAAGGATCGCAAGGCAAGTTGCAGATCCTCTTCGCTGTCTTCGACCATCAGCACTTCGATCCCCGTAGATTCGCTCATGGCTGTGTTCCGCCTTCCAATGTGAAATAGAATGTGGCGCCCTGGTTGATTTTGGATTCCGCCCACACCCGGCCACCGTGGCGATGGATGACGCGCTGCACGATGGCCAGCCCGATTCCCGTTCCCTCAAACTGGTCCGCGCGGTGCAGCCGCTGAAAGACGCCAAACAGCTTGTCGGCGTACTTCATGTCGAAGCCGGCGCCGTTGTCGCGGACGTAATAAACATGGTTGTTCTTCTCCGTTAGCGAACCGATTTCGATCCTGGCCTGCTCGGCGTGGCGGGAATACTTGACGGCGTTGGAGATCAGGTTGGACCAAACCTGCCGCAACAAGGCTGAGTCGCCATGCGCGGCGGGCAGGTCGCCGTCGACGAGGTGAATCTTGCTTTGCTCTTCGTGAGGGACGGCCTCGTCGAGCACACCGCGCACCAGAGCTTCCATATCCACCGATTGCTTATTCATGGTCTGGCGCGTCAGGCGCGAAAACGCCAGCAGATCGTCGATCAGCGCTCCCATCCGCTGCGCCCCTCGGCAGATGGTGTCGAGATACTCTTTCGCTGGTTCCGGTAGCTGCTGGCTAAAGTCCTCCAGTAAAGCGTTGGAAAATCCATCCACGGCCCGCAAGGGCGCGCGCAGGTCGTGTGCCACCGAGTAACTGAAAGATTCCAGCTCCTTGTTGGCCGCTTGAAGTTCCGCGGTGCGCTGCTCCACGCGCAGTTCGAGATCCCGGTTCAAGAGTCGGATTTCCTCTTCCGCCCGCTTGCGTGCGCTGATGTCCTGAATCGTCACCAAAGCGAGCGCTTGTCCAAGAATGGTAAGTCGTGCCGTGGCCAGCAGGTACGCAACCTCTCGGATGTTGCCGTCGATGACGGACGACAGGCAAATCTCCAGTTGCTGATGGCTGCGCCCCGTGGCCAGTGTGTCGAGCACATTGCGGCGTACGGCACAGTCCTGGCAGCCGGGCGTGGAACCGCAGCCTTTTGGGTCAGCAAGCGCATTCAGGCAGCGCAAGGCTTCGCCGTAGCGCAGGCCGGACAGGTCGCCGGACACGGTGAACTGCTCTACAAACCTGTTCGCCTTGCGCACGCGGTGTTCGCTGTCCACCAGCAACATGGCCAGGGGCGCGTTCTCGTAAATCGCCGTCAGCTCCGCTTCGCGATCCCTCAGCCCTTGTTCCGCGAGCTTGCGCTCGGTGATGTCGAGAAACGAGAGCACTGCCCCAACGAATCTTTTGCCGTCCGACATCGGGTGCAGCCAGCACTCGGCAGTGAAGCTCGCGCCGTCTCTCCTCCAGAAGAGCACTTCATTTGTGTAGCTGCACTGCCCTGAGCGAATCGCACGGTGCATGGGGCAGTCTTCGACGGGGAAGGGTGTGCCGTCGGGATGTGTGTGGTGGATCAGCTCATGCACATTTCTTCCCAGTAGCTCTTCGGCACGGTCATATCCAAGCAGGCGCGCGCTCGCAGGATTGCAAAACGTGCAATTGCCCTCGAGGTCTTCGCCGAGGATAGCTTCCGCAGTCGACTCGAGCAGCAGGCGAAACCGCTGCTCAGTCTCGCGAAGGGACTTCTCGGCCCGCACCCGCTCGCTTACGTCGCGCAGGATGGCGGTGAGCAGTTTTCGTGCTCCCAAATCCACGCGGGAGATGGATGCTTCAATGGGGAACTCTTCGCCATTGGCGCGCAAGCCAAAGACCGTGCCAAATTCCCCCATTTGACGCTGTGAGATGCCGGTGTCGTAAAAGGCGCGATGGTGTTGCGCGTGCGCCGAGCGAAACCGCTCCGGGATGCAAACGTCCAGCGGCTGGCCAACCACTTCGGCGGCGGCGAAGCCGAACATTTTCTCCGCCGCCGGATTGAACAGCACGATCTTCTGATGATCATCCACGGTGATGATGGCATCCATGGCCGAGTTGATGATGCCGTTCAGGCGCATCTCGCCCTCGAGGGCATTGGCCGTAGCTTTCCATAGTTCAGAGGTGCGCTCCCGTATCCGGGTTTCCAGCAGATCGTGCGCTTCTTGCAGCGCCGCCTGCGCGCGCCGGCTGCCGGCGAAATCCTTATTGATCATGAAAAGGGCCAGCGCAACAAAGCCAAAGGCCAGGGTCAGGCCAATCAGGATTATGGTTCGTGCGAAAGCGGCGGCTTTGTGGGCTCGGGCAGTTCGCTCGTGCAGCAGGCCTTGCTCTGTGCCTTCCATCTCAGCGACGGCGTTGACAATCCGCTGGTGAAGTTGTTCTCCCCTGCGGCTGGCTACGACCTGTTGCGCTGCACGGAAGCCTCTGCGGCGTCGCAATTCAGTGGCCTCCTCCATCAGCCGAAGCCGTTCCGCGATGATGGCCGACAACATCTCCAGTCGCGCCTGCTGCCGGGGATTGTCGGCAGTAAGGCTCCGCAGGTTGCGCATTTGGGCGTCAGCTTCGCCCAGGGCAGCTTGCATGCGGCCAACGAATTCTTCGTCACCCGTGATGATGAATCCCCGGATGGCTGCCTGGGCGTCCAGGAAGGACGACGGCACCAGCCGCAGGCAGGCGATCACCTGATAAGTGTGATCCACCCAGAGCCTGTCCTCGTGCATGCGCATGAAGCTCAGGTATGACGTGCTTCCAATCACCATCAGACAAGCCAACCCAAAGGTGAGGCCACCGCGAACCTTCCACTCTGCTGACCGGAGGCTTCCTTTCAATGCCATCGGGCTCGCCTGCCCCGCAGCCAGGGCCATGACACCCAAACCCAACACCACGAATCCAACCGAAGCATTCGGCACCATGGGCCTTACGCTGGCCCATTTGTACATGGGAACGCCGGTCAGGTATCCGTAGACCGCCGATGCTCCCAGCGCAAACACCATTGCACCCACCCCGCCGATGAAGGCGGCGCCTTTGTCCCGCCAGCGGGCGATCGTCGCCCAAAGCAAGGCGACTCCTACCAACACCAAACACAGAGCGGCGTTGGGCGCGGGGCGTCCCGCGGCGAAAGACCAGCCGCGGATGTAGTCGCGCACGAGTAGCTCATCGATGTGGAGGTCTATGGAAAAAGCGTGTTCTGAAAGCGTCAGGGCGCCAGCCAGCAAGCTCCAGACCGCGCCTGGCAACGCCGCTTTAGGCCGCTCGGCAAGCAGGAAGACCAGGGCCAGGCCATCCAGAAACATTCCCAAAGCCACGTTGGCAACCATGGGCGGGTAGGAGGGCCCAAGACGCGTCAAGGCGGGGACGTGAAAGAACCAGCCGATCAAGGTTACCGCGCCAAGAGACGCACAAATGCTGCCCGCGCAAATCACAACCGTGCGCGAAAGGCCTGCCTGCCTAGCGTCGTCCGTTGCTAACTTCTTGCGGGCCGCGGGACCTTCAAGGGCAAGACCTGAGCTGAAGCGGTTCTTCCGCATCAGGACGCTTATTAAGGTTCCGGCCAGGATCAGTACGAGCCACTCCAGGCTCTGGGCGGCGCTTTGAATCGAGAACGAGTGCTTGGGGGGTAGAAGAAAATAATTCGTGCTCAGGGCGACCAGGGCGGTGGAGACCAGCCCGGGGCCCAGTCCGCCCGCATAGGCGCTCAGGATGATAGCAATGAGAAACAGCTCCAGCGCGGGATCGTCACCGAAGCGTGAGCTCAGGCCGAGGCGTAGAAGCAGACTTACCGCCGGCAACATCACCGCCAGAAGATAGGCCAGCCCAGCCGGGACGCGGCGGCGTGGAATGGAATCCACCCCCACCCCTTTCTTTTCTATCAGCTTCTTTTAAGGCTAGTCCTGGGCCAGCGATGCGCGAGAAGGTTCTGAGCAGAAAGGCCGCCGCGTCGGTCTCATTTCGGGCAAGATGCTGAAACGGAACCAGCGGAGGTTCAAAAGCGGAGGCTCAGATAATCCATCCCCCGCCGACCACGATGTCGCCGTCGTAGAACACGGCAGCCTGGCCGGGGGTGATGGCGCGCTGCGGCTGATCAAAGGTCGCAACCACTTCGCCGCTGACGGAATACTCGATGACTGCGGGCGCGGGCTCGTGGCGGTTGCGAATCTTGATGGAAACGCGCATGGGGCCGCGCAGATCGTCGATGGCGATCCAGTTGACGTCGCGGCAGCGCACCGTGCGGGAATACAGTTCGTCGTTAGCGCCGACCACGACCTGGCGGGAATCGCTCTTGATCTCGAGCACATAGAGCGGCGAGCCGGTGGCGACGCCTAACCCCTTGCGCTGTCCGACGGTGAAGTTGTGAATGCCGTTGTGCCTGCCGATCACCTCGCCGTCGGGTGTAACCAGTTCGCCGGCGGTGTCCGGCAGGCTCTTGCCCTGCTCGGCGGCATAGGCATCGAGAAACGCCTTGTAGTCGCCGGTAGGGACGAAGCAGATTTCCTGCGAGTCGGGCTTTTCGGCGAGCGCCAGGCCGTGCTGCCGCGCCAGCTCGCGCACTTCCGACTTCTGCAAACCACCCAGCGGGAACAGCGTGCGGCTGAGCTGCTCCTGCGTGAGCCCGAAGAGAAAGTATGTCTGGTCCTTGGCGCGGTCGGCGGGACGCTTGAGCAGCCAGCGTCCGCGCTCGTCGTCGAACTCGACGCGCGCGTAGTGTCCCGTGGCCAGGCGCTCGGCGCCGATCTGCCGCGCCGTCACCAGGAACTGATCGAACTTGATGGAGTTGTTGCACAGTGAGCAAGGGATTGGCGTGCGCCCCGCGAGATAATCGGCGACGAACGGCCGAACTACATCCTGCTCGAAGCGCTGCTCGTAATTTACGACATAGTAGGGGATGCCCAGTTGCTCGGCGGCGCGGCGCGCGTCGTAAACATCGTCGAGCGAGCAGCAACGGCCGTGCGCGACCTCCGGCATGCCCGCACGCCCGGCCAGCCGCCGCTGGTTCCAGAGCTGCATGGTCAGGCCGATGACGCGGTGTCCCTGGGCACACAACATCGCCGCGACGGTGGATGAATCCACCCCGCCCGACATGGCGACGGCGATGGAGAAAGAGGCCATTGGCTGTTGGCTCTTGGCTTTTGGCTTCAGCCCTAAACCCATATGCGAAAAGCCAAGAGCTAATAGCTAAGAGCCAACAGCGCTCTTGTGGTAGAGCGGCGACAGCTCTCTCAACCTCGCCACCGTCTCCGGCAGAATCGAAATCGCGAAATCCACTTCTTCCGCCGTGTTCTGCTTGCCTAGGCTGAAGCGCAGGCTCGAGCGCGCGCGCTCGGGAGCGAGGCCCATCGCCAGCAGGACGTGGGACGGTTCGAGGGCGCCGGAAGAGCAGGCAGCGCCGGTCGAGACTGCCAGGCCCTTCAGGTCGAGCGCGATCACCAGGGCTTCGCCTTCGATGTAATCGAAGCACAAGTTCGTGGTGGTGGGAACGCGCGGCGCGCCGGCGCCATTGATGGCTACCGCCTCCACCTTATCTAGAATTAGCGCTTCCAGACGATTACGCAATGCGGCAAACCGAGCGTCATCGCCGTGCGCCAGCGACTCGCGCGCAAGATCAGCAGCCTTGCCGAGGCCCACGATCCCAGGCAGATTCTCAGTGCCCGCTCGACGCGAGCGCTCGTGGCTGCCTCCGACAAACAGCGGATCGAGCAGCGTGCCGCGTCGCACGTAGAGCGCGCCCGTGCCCTGCGGCGCATGCATCTTGTGGCCGGAGATGGAGAGCAGATCGCAGCCGATCTTCTTGACGTCGATCTTCACCTTGCCCGCCGCCTGCACCGCGTCGGTATGGAAGTAAACGTCGGCTTCGGCGGCGATGCGGCCGATTTCTTCGATCGGCTGCAGCACACCGGTTTCGTTGTTGGCCATCATGATGGTGATCAGCCGCGTCGTCGGCCGCAGTGCCCGGCGCACATCTTCCGGATCGACTACCCCGCGCGTACTCACGGGCACGAACGTTACCTCACACCCCCGCTCGGCCAGGCGCTTGGCGGAATTCAGCACTGCATGGTGCTCGATGGCCGAGGTGATGACGTGATCGCCGGGGTGCGCCAAGCCGAAAATGGCGAGATTGTCGCCCTCGGTGCCCCCGCTGGTGAAGACGATCTCCGCCGGCCGCGCATTGAGCAAGTCCGCCACTGACTGCCGCGCGCGCTCCACCGCCGCCCGCGCCTGCTGTCCGAAATGGTGGATCGACGATGCGTTGCCGAAGCTCTCGGCAAAGTACGGACGCATGGCCTCCAGCACTTCCGGCAGCACCGGCGTGGTCGCGTTGTTGTCCAGATAGACCCGGCGCATAGGCTTATTTTACGCGCGCCAGCGAAGCGCCGCAGCCGCAATCGCGGGCGGCTGGATCAATGTGTTTTGCGACGCGTCTCAATCTTCCATCCGAATTCTTTTGCCATTTGCCGCACGTAATGCTTTTTTGCCTTAAGTTCTTCGGAAGGATTGCGCCGATGCCGCTTTGTCGGCCTGTCCACTGATGTGCTTTCGACAATCTTAACCCGCACCTCGTCGCCCACTCGAAGTGGCGGGTTCCGCCAGCGGACATGGTCGCCTTGAGGTGTAATCAGTCCGCCAACCTCCAGACGTAACTCCTGTCTGCCAGCTCCTGTTACATAGTCGATGATGGCCGTCAGGACGCCGTCATCTCCGATACCAGCAAGACATAACCGCTGGTCATTCAGGTAAACCTCAAAGGCTCGCATTCGGGCAATGCTATCACCTATAGGCACCAGTTCAGCCCCCGCAAGAATGATCCGGGGAGTACAATGGTCGGCTTTTCATGCGTATGAGGAGGAGCCAGATGGATGCTCTCACCCCGATCGGCCCGCCGGT
>Ga0335079_10003959_pt1 | contig 17047 bp, 15 predicted proteins | sample Lox_Sample_33_FD_206719 | JGI IMG/M metagenome (GOLD analysis project Ga0335079, IMG submission 206719) | Soil microbial communities from Loxahatchee National Wildlife Refuge, Florida, United States - Lox_Sample_3.3 | ecosystem: Environmental > Terrestrial > Soil > Wetlands | place: USA... | reverse complement strand
ACCCGAAGCGCTTCTTCGTCGAAAGCTAATCCCGCTTCGATATATCCATAGCCGGTTTCCGGGCGAGTCGGATGGATGCCGAGCACAACGATATTTTCTGCTGCCGCAGCCAGCGCGATGCCTTTGCTCAGCACCTCCTGATAGCGTTTCTCGTCGCCGATCACATGGTCGGAGGGAAACATCCCGATGACCGCGTCCGGATCGTTGCGCAGAAGCAGAAACGCCGCTAATCCGATGGCCGGCGCGGTATTGCGCCCCGCCGGCTCCGCCAGGATTTGACGCGGATTCAGCCGCGGAAGTTGCCGCAGCACCGCCGGCCGTGACTCCGTGTTGGTGATGACCCAAAAGCGCCGTAGCTGGGCTAGACGCATGAGCCGCGACACCGTCTGCTGCAGCATGGTCTGCTTGCCATCCAAAACCAGCAGTTGTTTGGCGCGGCGCTTGCGGCTCAGTGGCCAGAACCGCGTGCCGCGGCCACCGGCAAGGATCACGGGATAGAAGTTAGGCTTCACAAGAATTGCAGATTGCAGATTGCAGAATCGGCGACCGTATCGCGATTTGAAATCAACAATTCAAATCACATCCTCGTTTCTGGCTCTGGCAGTGCGCTGCCTGGCACTCGCGCCCGCAGGAATTCTACTTTCCATTGCGGCCTGATCGAGAAACTGCCGAGTGTCGCGGGCACCACCACAGCATCGCCCTTTGCCAGCGTCACCGGTTCCGCCCCGGGACATTCCACGACCCCGCAGCCCTCCAGCGCAACCAGAATCTGCACTGCGGACCTTGCCGACTCATCCACCGTCACCAGATCAATTGCCTGCGAGAGCTCGTACTTCTCGACTACGAAATAGGGTGCGGCCACAAGCGGCGATAAAACATTCTTCGTTCCGCCGACGGCCTTCGGAGCGGGCCGGATCACCTTGCCCGAACAGACTACTTCTTTCACCGCCTCCAGACCTGCCTGCAGATGCAACTCGCGCGGCCGCCCGTAATCGTACAGGCGATAGGTGGTATCCGACTGCTGCTGAGTCTCAATGATCACCGATCCGGGTCCCAGCGTATGTACGGTGCCGCCGGCCACGTAGATCATCTCGCCGGAATAGACATTAATCCAGTTCAGCAACTCTTCCGCCCGCTGTTGCTGGATCGCCTGCTCAAACTGCGGTCGAGTAGTTCCCGGCCTCAGCCCCAGCGCAATCTGCGCCCCCGGCTTGGCGTACGCCACGTACCAGCACTCGGTTTTGCCCCACGGTTGACCGACGCGTTGCGCCGCGGCATCGTCGGGATGCACCTGCACTGACAGCTTGTCGTGCGGGAAAAGAAACTTCAAAAGCAGAGGAAAGTGGTGGGGATCTCGCGCCGTCTCCCCGACCAGTTCGCGCCCGTATTGCAAACTCAATTCGGCCAGCGATCTCCCCTTGAACGGCCCGCCGCCAACGATGCAATCATCGCCCGTCAGCCACGACTCGCCAATCTTTTCGGCGAACTTGTGATTCGGATAGACGGGCGACAAATCGGTCGTGCCCCACGGCCGCGGGTCAAACATCGGCGCCATCAAAAGTGGATGCAAATCACTCATCAGGAATACCGGCAGCCTTGCGACTGCCATTAGACGCCAATACGAGCGAAGACGCCGCCTGCTCTAAACCGCAGAGGACACAGAAGAACACAGAAACCCCTCCGTGTTCTTCTGTGTCCTCTGTGGTTTATCTTTTACAGCGCCGCAAAGAACTTCCGCATGCGTTCCAGGCCGCGATCCAGCTCGGCCATCGAAGTGGCGTAAGAAACGCGAATGTGGTCACGGGTCCCGAAGCCTTCGCCGGGAACGGTGGCTACGTGCGCCTCGCGCAGCAATTTTCCGGCGACATCCGCAGCAGAGTTCACGCCGGTCCGCCCGAAGAATGCGGAGACATTGGGATAGGCATAGAACGCACCTTCCGGCATTGTGCACTTCACGCCCGGAATCGATCGCAAGCCTTTTACGACGTGATCGCGAAGCCCGATGTATTCCTGCCGCATCTCCTCGACGCACTGCTGAGGACCCCTCAGCGCTGCGACCGCGGCCTTCTGCACAATCGAGGTTGGGTTGGACGTGGACTGGCTCTGGAGCTTCGCCATCGCGCTCACCACAGTGGCTGGCCCCAGCGCGTAACCCAGCCGCCAGCCGGTCATGGCATAAGTCTTTGAGAGGGATCCCACGATCACCATGCGGTCGCGGTATTCGCGCAGCGATCCGACAGAGAACCGCTTGCCGGTATAGTTCAGATACACATAACACTCGTCGGAGATCACCCAAATGCCGCGCTGGGTAGCCAGTCTCACGACTTCCGCCAGATCGTCCTGACTCATCACCGCGCCGGATGGATTCGACGGCGAATTCAAAATGATCAACTTCGTCCGCGGCGTGACCAGGCGCTCGATCATTTCCGCTGTTAGTCGGAAGCCCTGATCTTCGTCGCTTTCGAGCAGCACACAGGTGCCGCCGACATAGCGCACCATATCCTTGAAACTAACCCAATACGGAACCGGCAGAATGACTTCGTCGCCATGATCGACCAGCACCGAGATCGCATTGAACAGAGCATGCTTGCCACCCGTCGAAGCGATCACTTCTTCACGCCGGTAGTCGGAATCGAAATCCACGGCATGCCGGTGCACGATGGCATCGCGCAGCTCCGCCGTACCCGCTACCGCGGTGTACTTCGTGAAATTCGCCTGGATCGCGGAAATGGCCGCGTCTTTGATGTGCTGCGGGGTCGAGAAGTGCGGCTCGCCGGCGCCGAAGTCCACGACGTCGATGCCCTGCTGGCGCAACTTGTCGGCTTCCGCCACGACGGCCATAGTGGCCGAAGGTTCGATGCGGTTAATTCTTTCCGTGAGCTTCAGTGCGGGAATCGCTTCGGTCGTGGTCGGTGTCATGATCGTTTTCCTTTGGCTTCGGAAAATTTCAGGGAAGGATCGAGCTTTTCATGGAGCCGCTGCTCCACCATCTCAGGCACCAGGTCGTGAATCGACCCGCCAAGCTGCGCAATCTCACGGACCAGCCGCGAACTGATGTAGGAATACTGCTCGGCGGGGAGCATGAAGACGGTCTCCAGCTGCGGTTGCAGTTTGCGGTTCATCAAAGCCATCTGCAACTCGTACTCATAATCGCTGATTGCCCGAATGCCGCGCAGAACGGCCGTGGCCTTGATGCGCGCAGCGTAATCCACCATCAGCCCGTCGAAGGTGTCTACGCTCACGTTCTTGAAATCCTCAGTCATGGTTTCCAGCATCCGCCTTCGCTCCGCTATGTTGAATAGCGGATCCTTCTCGGGATTGCGCAGGATGGCAACCACCAACTCATCGAAAATCCTGCTGCCACGCTCGATCAAATCCAGGTGCCCCTTGGTGGGCGGATCGAACGAGCCGGGATAGATGGCAACGACTTTCTTCAATGGTCCTCGCAGAAAACAAGGCTGGCTGGGAGTACAGAAGATTCTATGCGGCAAGGATGCGGGATGGCAATTGTTTTGGCAAATGAAGCGCCCGGGGCTGGGCTAGGTGTCGCCCTGAGCGAAGTGGATGCGGCGCGAGGTACCGCATCCCACGAAGCCGAAGGGCCTTGACCCGCGCGCACCTTCGCGGCTCCTATCGTTTAGCCGCAATCTTCCCTGCGTCCGTACTCGTCGGCATGGTGGCGACCTTGGCGCTGGGCGCCGCAGTTTGCGTTGCCGCTTGTGGCTGTGGGGCCGTCGGCGTCAATCCCAACTGCTTGCGCACATCCAGTTCCACCTTGGCCAGCATATCGCGATTTTCTTTGAGGAACGTGCGCGCGTTTTCGCGGCCCTGGCCAATGCGCTCGCCTTTGTAGCTGAACCACGCCCCGGATTTCTCCAGCAGGTTGTGGTTCACCGCCAAGTCGAGCAGATCGCCCTCGCGCGAGATGCCTTCGCCGTAGAGGATGTCGAACTCGGCCTCGCGGAAAGGCGCGGCTACCTTGTTCTTTACGACCTTCACCCGCGTGCGTGATCCGGTCACGACATCGCCTTCTTTTATGGCGGCGATGCGGCGAATATCAATGCGCACCGACGCGTAGAACTTAAGCGCGCGTCCGCCGGTCGTGGTCTCGGGATTGCCAAACATCACGCCAATCTTCTCGCGAATCTGGTTGATGAAGATCAGACAAGTGCGCGACTTGGAAACGATGCCAGTCAGCTTGCGCAGAGCCTGCGACATCAGCCGCGCTTGCAGGCCCATGTGGCTGTCGCCCATTTCGCCGTCGAGTTCGGCTTTGGGCACGAGTGCCGCGACCGAATCCACCACCAGCACGTCGATGGCGTTCGAGCGCACCAACGCCTCCGCGATCTCCAGTGCCTGCTCGCCATAGTCCGGTTGCGACACCAGCAGATTGTCCACGTCGACGCCCAGTTTCTTTGCGTAGCCGGGATCGAGCGCGTGCTCGGCGTCAACAAAAGCGGCCATGCCGCCGGTCTTCTGCGCTTCCGCAATGACCTGCAGCGCGATGGTCGTCTTGCCGGAGGATTCCGGCCCGAAGATCTCCACCACGCGACCGCGCGGAAATCCCCCTACCCCTAGTGCGGCGTCGAAGGAAATTGATCCCGTGGCGATCACTGCGATGGGAACGATCGCTTCCTTCGAACCCAGGCGCATGATCGAGCCCTTGCCAAATTGTTTTTCGATCTGGGCAAACGCCAGATCAATTGCTTTTGTCCGTTCATCGGCCATGATGGCTGCTCCTCGAAGAATTGTGGGTTAAGAGGGGGGACCCACGTAGCGTACACCGCCGGGCTGGGTAGTCGTAAGTGTCGCGCATCACAAAGCTGTGGAAACTATAACATGGAGGCGAATGAAAGGCGAAATAGAAAATAATTAGGGAAGGCCACCCCGCCCGACCCCCATCACGCTCAGCGCTTCAGCAGATCCACCGGCTCGCGCACATCCGATACCCGGAAGTGTTTCGCCAAGGCCGGATGCTTTCGTGCCACCGCCTCATACATTGCATAAGCCACCCGGCGATATGAGGGATGCCCGGCCACGCCCGTCCGCAGCTCCGATATGTAGACGACTTCGGCAAAATCCATCTTGAAGAGGGTGCGTTTTCGGAAAGCGAGTGGAATAGCATATTGGGAATTGTCATCGGCTTCCGGGTCCCGCCGAGCTGCCAGGCTGGAGACCGCCGCCTGTGTCTGCCGCATAACGGCGTCGTAGCTCTCGCGAGCGCCCGCTGCATCGAGTTCCTCAGGCACATCGTAGCCGTGCCGTGTGGTGAAGCCCTGCATGATCTGTACGCAGCGCCGGTGCCGGTGCATATCGCGGAACCCGCCGATGTCCATCAGAATGTCGAAGCGGAACTGTTGCCCGGCGCAGAACGCCCGCGGCAGCTCATCGTGTTTGCCGCGATGCCGCAATCCCAGGTCGATGATCTCCCGCCGCATTTTTTCTCCCGCTACCTGCACGGCTTGCCGTATTTGCCGGTAAGAATAATGGGAATGTTCATAGAGCAGCGTGGTGGCGAGTTCCAGTTCCAGCGGATCCTCTTCCAGTAAATCGACCAGCTTCGCCGGAGCGATGGGAGATCTTCCCATCAATTCGGCGGCCGCCTTCTGCAGCTCAACCCGCGTCTGCATCTCGTAGGGACTCGGGTTGGCGTACTTCACCAGGGTCGGCGCGACCCGCACTTCGCGCAGTAATTCCTGTTGGGCTTCCCCGGCAAGGGCCGGCGATAGTTCGCGAATTTTTTCCACCAACGCGTGCAGCGATTCCTCGTTCGCGTTATAGGCAGGTTCAGCGGCGGCCGCTTTCAGCAGCTCACCCAGACGGCGGACCTCACGCTGAGTGTGCGACAGCAGGTGAGCCACCTGGCTCTCCAGCGTGCGCGCGTTGACGATCTCACCCAACGACGTATTGGTCGCCAGCGGCAGCAGGTAACGGGAAAAATCGAAGGCACGCGCCCGCAAGGTGCGCTCGTAAGCTTCCTGCTTCATTTCGGAGGGCTTGGGCGTGACGTCTACCAGATAATGGAACATCTGATCGGAGATCCGCTCGTATGCCTTGAACAGCCCGTCAATCGTGCTGCGATAAAGACGCCGCGTCTCTTCGTCCTCCCCGAAGTCCGGTGTGTAGTAGCCGCTCTTCTTGAAGTCCTGATAGCGGGTGGAACGCTCCTGACCGTCCCAGCGCTGCTCGTCGGCGATGACAATGGCTGCCAGGATCGACAACTTTTCAATCGCCAGCGCCAGGTGCGCCAAATCCGCAATGGAGCGGTGTCCGTACTGAAAATAGAAAGTATTGAGAAACTTCTCCGCCTTCTGCTGGCTGATTTCGCGCAGCGACTCTCTCATGGAGAGCGCAGAGCGCGAGTATTTCGCCATGGCGTAAGCCTGGATCTCCGGCTCGACGCCATACACGGCAAACACCTCCACGGAGGGCGCATGCGGAGACGTACTCTGCTGGTTGGCAGGCTCCATTTGACGGATGACTTGGGTCATACCTGGGTCGTGACCTTGGTTCGATGAAACGTGGACAGCATGTTAATCCTCGTGCCGATGATACGCAATCGAGCCAGGGAACGAAACTTCGCCCGAAAACGTATCGTATAAGGACCACATCGAGGCGTGCGGATCTGTGGCAGGTACCGTCGGGCGGCGGCCCGGCTTACTATTGTCACTTTTCGCCGGGAGCCCGAATCGTATATAAATGAAGGATTCCTTTTATCGCATGAGACGTCTTCCTATTGCAGTTCTTCTATTTGCTGTATCAGCCGTCGCACCGATGAACGCCCAGGGTCCGCGCCTGCTGGCAGCGGCCGCGGGCGATAGTCTGGGAGTCTCGGTCTCTGGCGCGGAGAGCGCGATGCCGTGGTTCGCTCTTCCGCCTTCCACCGGCCGCTCTGCGCCATCGCTCTCTGCCTCGGCCACTCTTCCCTGCATGTCGCAGGAATTGGCTCTGCAGGTGTACCAACAGCGCTCCGCGATGCAAGCGTCGAGTCTCGGCTCCTACTCAGCCACGACACTCATCCGCGCCCAGTTGCCCGACACTGCTCAGTCCGCCGAGCTGGAAGCGCAGCGCCACTATACGACTCCGCGCAGCCTTCAGTTCAAGGCGGTGCATTTCAGCGGCGACGGTTTCGTAAAGAGCAACGTCATTGCCCGCATGCTGCAGTCGGAGGTGGATCACGTCCGCAAGGACGATCCAGCGCTTACCGCGCTCGACTCCTCTAACTACAAGTTCTCCTACAAGGGCGTCAGCCAGCTGGATGGCCGCCCGGTGCACATCTACCAGGTCAAGCCGCAACAAAAGCGCGTCGGGCTGTTCAAGGGCCGCATGTATCTCGATGCTCATTCCGGCTCCCTGGCCCGGGTGGAGGGCAGCATTGTGAAGTCGCCTTCGTTTTTCGTGAAGAAAATAGATTTCACCCAGGACTACGCCGACTTTAGCGGATTTACCTTCCCGGTGCGGATGCATTCCGACGCCCGCGCCCGCATCATTGGCCGAACCGTGGTAGACATCGACTATCGCGACTACCAGCCGATGCCGGCAGCGCATCAGCCGTCCCCAACCACTCCCGCAATGAGCCGCAGTTTCAATCGACAAGCGGCAATTGAAAATTGACAATGGGGGGCTATGGATCATGGCCCTCAGCAACTGCTGCTCGAACTGTTTGCCATCTTCGTCGCCGCCAAGGTGATCGGCGAAATCTTTGAGCGGCTGAAGCTGCCCTCCGTTCTGGGAGAGATTCTCGCGGGTGTGTCGCTGGGCCCGTTTGCCCTAGGCTGGATTCATCCCTCGGACGTCATCCATTCTCTGGCCGAGATCGGCGCCATCTTCGTGCTGTTTCACGCCGGCCTGGAGACCAGCCCACAGGATCTCATCCGCGTTGGGCGCAAAGCGCTGGTCGTTGCGGTAGCTGGCATCGTTGTACCGTTCATCCTGGGCTTTGCCTACATGAAGTGGCGCGGGGATGCTGCGACCGAGGCGATTTTCGTGGGCGCCGCCATGGTTGCTACCAGCGTGGGGATCACAGCCAGAGTGCTGGGAGATCTGGGAGTACTCTCCGCCCGCACCGCGAGAATCATCCTTGGCGCAGCCGTCTTCGATGACATCCTGGGCATGGTATTGCTCGCTGTGGTTGCTAGCCTTGCCTCAGGCGGGCGCCTTGAATTGGTGCACCTGGGCATTCTGACGGTTGAGGCCGCCGCCTTCGCACTGTTCATGATCTTCGTAGCGCCGCGCCTGGTGCGGCGCATCCAGCCGCGGGTGGACAATCTCTCCACCCAGAATGCCCCGCTGGCGATCGCTCTGATCCTCTGTCTCTTCCTTTCCTGGCTTTCGACTGCGATCGGAATGGCGGCCATCATCGGAGCGTTCTTTGCCGGCCTCATTTTCGCCGACTACGCTCCGCAGTGGAACCTGCTGCCGCGCGTAAGTGGCATCACCGACTTCCTCGGACCTTTCTTTTTCTTCTCGATCGGTTCCCGCCTTGACCTCGGTCTGTTTAAAGGCAACGTCCTGGTTGCCGCCGTCATCGTTTCGCTGCTGGCGATTATTTCCAAGGTGATTGGTTGCGGATTGCCTCTTATTCGGGAAGGCTGGACATCGGTGCTGCAGGTCGGAGTCGGCATGATGCCGCGTGGGGAGGTCGCGTTGATCGTCGCGCTGGTGGGGCTTAACTCGCAGATCGTTACCCAGTCGACCTACGCCATCGTGGTATTTATGACTGCCGTGACCACCATCCTGGCGCCGCCCCTGCTGCGCTACCTCTACCGGCCTGTAGCACAGGTATAATTTCGCTTCCGAACAGGGAGAATTCCTCATGAGCCTTTCCGAGCGGGTGGCGTTTGTTACCGGCGCCTCCCAGGGAATTGGACGCGCCTGCGCTCTGAAGTTGGCGCAGTCGGGCGCGGCCGTCGCTCTGGCCGCCCGCAGTCAGGACAAGCTGAACGCGTTAGCGGGGGAGATTACGGCCGCCGGTGGAAAGGCCGCCGCGTTCCCTCTGGATGTCGCCGACGAAGCGCAGATCAAAGAAGTGCTCAAATCTGCCATCGCGCGGTTTGGCAAGATCGACATCCTGGTGAACAACGCCGGCATCACCCGCGACCAACTGGTCATGCGTATGAAGCGCACCGACTGGGACGCCGTCCTCAATACCAACCTGACCTCCGCCTATCTCTGCATCCAGCAGGTGATCGGCTCCATGCTGAAACAGCGCTGGGGACGCATCATCAACATTACCAGCGTTTTCGGTCAGACCGGACAGGCGGGGCAAGCCAACTATGCTGCATCCAAGGCCGGACTGATCGGATTAACCATGGCCATCGCCCGCGAAGTTGCCTCGCGCAACATAACCTGCAACGCCGTCGCTCCCGGTTTCATCGAAACTGCCATGACCGAGTCGCTCAGCGACGACTTCAAGCAAAACGCGGTGAAGATGATTCCGCTGGGCCGAGTGGGAACTCCAGAAGATGTGGCTAATGCAGTGGCGTATCTCGCCTCCGAAGAGGCCGCCTACGTCACCGGCCACGTACTCAACGTCAACGGCGGAATGTTGATGGGGTAAGAAAATAGTCATAGAGGACATGTTCGAACCTAGGGATGTTGATGCGATGAGTGGTCCAATGCGATTGAATTCCCCTGAGCCCTCTGTGGCAAAGGGCTTGGTGGTTTCGCAGGCGGGATCGACCGAGCAGATTGCGCTGGCCCGAGAGCTCTTCCTGGAGTATGCCCAATCCCTGGGCTTTAGCCTCTGCTTCCAGAGTTTCGATCAGGAACTCGCCGGCCTTCCCGGGGATTACGCGCCGCCCGAGGGCCGCTTGCTGCTGGCAGAATACGAAGGCCAGCTGGCGGGATGCGTTGCGTTGCACAAGCTGGAAAGCGGCATCTGCGAGATGAAACGTCTCTATCTCAGAAGCCAGTTTCGCGGTAAAGGTTTGGGACGCGCGCTCACGATGGCGGTGATTGCCGAAGCCCGAGATATTGGTTATCGCCGCATGCGCCTGGATACGGTAGAGCCGGTTATGAAAGGCGCGGTGGCGCTGTATCGAATGCTCGACTTCAAAGAAATCGCCCCTTACCGCGAGAATCCGATCAAGGGCGCGCTGTACATGGAACTGGAACTGTAGCTCCGGCGTCTCGCCGGCTGTCGTGCGTGCCGTGGCACTAATCCGAGAGACTGGCGAGCACTGTGCAACGAGAAAGCTATTTTGAAAACAGGGCGCCGGCGCTGCGAGGAGTCTTATGAAAATTGTCGCGATCATTCTGATGCTCTTGTCTGCTGTGCTTGCTTTCGCGGCCGACGGCAAATCCGTCTCCTACAAGTCGGGCGACGAGACCGTGCAGGGCATGCTCTACACGCCTCAGGGCAGAGGCCCGTTCCCGGCGCTGGTCGTCATCCATGAATGGTGGGGGCTTAACGACTGGGTTAAGGAGCAGGCCTCGAAGCTGGCCGATCAGGGATATGTCGCGCTGGCTGTAGATCTGTACCGGGGCAAAGTGGCTACCACTCCGGACGAGGCGCACGAAATCATGCGCGGCGTGCCGGAGGACCGCGCCGCTCGCGATCTGCACGCCGCCGTCGAATATCTGAAGTCGCTGCCCAGTGTGAAGCAGGACCGCGTCGGCTCCATCGGCTGGTGCATGGGCGGAGGATATTCTCTCGATGTTGCGCTCACCGAGCCAACTTTGGCGGCTACGGTGATCAACTACGGCCACCTCGCCACCGACCCCGACTCGCTGAAGAAGATCAACGCGCCGATTCTGGGGCTCTTCGGCGGACAGGATCGCGGTATCACGCCCGACGACGTGAAGAAATTCGAACAGTCCCTGAAAGCGTTAGGCAAAAAGGTGGAGGTTCATATTTATCCCGATGCAGGACACGCATTCGAAAACCCAAATAACAAGACCGGTTACCGGGCCGACGATGCTGCCGACGCCTGGAAGCGCACGACTGACTTCCTCGCCGCCACACTGAAGAAGTGAACTCGCCCGCTCCAGACTTCCCGCGCCACCTGCGCTTTTGCGGCCAACTCCTACACTCGGCGGAGTTTCGCTCGCAATCAATTTCCCCTTGCCAGACGGTGCTACTCTGGTTACTATGCAGCCATCCTTCGAACGTTTCCGTTTGGAAGTCTTCTTATGAACATCGGCGAGACCATCCGGAGCTATCGGCTGCAGAAAGGCATGTCCCAGGGCGACATTGAAAAGCGCACGGGACTGCTGCGCTGCTACCTCTCCCGCGTCGAGAACGGGCACACCATTCCCTCGCTCGACACGCTCTCCAAAATCGCCGGAGCCATGGAACTCCCCCTCTCGCAGTTCTTTTCCGAAGGCGGACACACCAACGGCACCAAGGGCTTGCCCCAACTTTCCGACGACGAAGTGCGCTTCCTGAGCCAGATCCGCCGATATTCCGTCAGCCTCAACGATAGCGACCGCAAACTGGTGCTGGCCATGGTGAAAAAGATGGCCGCCAGCACAGCGAAGTAAGCCGACGTCAGAACCTCAGCCTTCGGACTTGCGGCCCCATGGATTTCGGGTATGAGGGTTATCGTGGTAACAACCGCAATCCACCGGCATCAAATCGTCGAATCAGCGCCCGTCGCCGTCACTCTCCTTCCAGCCGCACCGAGAGCGAGATAGCCCAGCGATGCAGGCTGAATATTCGCGCCGCATGGATGGATCGTTGAAGGCGCAGGGTCCGGTTGGTGATCTGGCACGGAGTCTGCAGCCTCCTGCGTCTGACCTGCTCTTATGGACTTGTGCGGAATGGTTTCGTACGCATAGCCGGTAAGGGTGGCAGTGATACTGAATCGCTGTACGCTAACACTCAGACGCGCCCAACCAAAATGATTCTCCCCATTGATCTTGAATCTGAGCCCCAGGTAGCGGTCCTTGAAGTTGATCCAGCTGCCGCTGGCGTGGGTGCCAAACAAACTGTAGATACGGGCCAACAAGCTGCCGACGAAATATTGGTGCCGATTGATGCGGCTACCAGCCTTGAGCGCAAAAGCTGGCGCGAAAGGAATCCCGGTGACACCGGCTGCGCCGTTACCCTTGGCAGGCTTCAGGAAGAGCCGGGCACTGGTCCCGGAACACTTATCGGTGCAGGTTCGGTGGAACGCGTCCTTGATAATGAAATCGGTGGTTCCATCCTGGTCGAGGTCGAGATTGAAGCTCTGACGAGCCCTAATGACATCATTAGCGGGAGTGTAGATGATCTCCGCGGGGGATGGCATCGAAGCTGCCAGCACAACCACTCCGGCCGCACTCGCAGCAGCGACATATGTGGTGAGATTGCGCTCTAGCTTGGACTTGATGCTGGCACTAGGACGACTTGCCATGACTTGCTCCCGCGAACGGATTCGAGCGCCGAAATTATGCGTCCGTTCGGGAAAGGAGTCAACAAATCCGGCACTTAATAAATTATCGCGATTACGCTCATTGATTTGTAGTGCCGACGCGGCCGTCTGAGGCCTGAGGCCCGACGCCTGACTTCCATCGTCCGCCGCTTCGCACTTTAGTACTATCCCCCACGTGACCCTCAGCTACCTCGTCCGGTTCCGCGGCTCCCCTTAAACTGTTCCGTGGAGAAGCCTCTGTGACCATCGACGAAGAAATGTCTCTGCTCGATTCGCACCTGCGGCGGCTGAAAATCGAGTACGAAATATTCTTTAACAATCCGACCAAGAAGCCGCCCACCGATATTGAGTGGAAGGTGCTCAACCTGCTGCGCAAGTTTGCCGACAGCTCGCGCCTGAGCTTCTCCCAGCGCTTTCGCTACAACGAAATCGCGCAACGCTATGCCATCTATAGCGATTTGTGGCGCAAGAAGGCCCGCATCCGCGAAGAAGGCTACCGCCGTCCCCAGGATGCCTTATTGTCCGTGCAAGGTGTCCGCCCCGAAGAGCACGAGCCCGAGCACAAAGCCTACGGACTGGCCCAGGCCGCCGCAGCCGGTGCCGAGAAACCCTTCACCATGCAATGCTCCGACGTGAATGCCGAACGCGACAACGTCGAGAAGCTCTACCAGGCGCTTAGCGAAGCCAAGAAGAAATCCGGGGAAGCCGTCAGCGGCAACCTCAACAGTTTCGCTTCCTTCGTAGAAAAGAAAACCGCTCAAATCCGCAAGCAGTACGGCTGCCACGCCGTCGAATACTCTGTCGAGATGCAGGATGGGCAGGTGAAGTTGAAGGCCAAGGCAAAGGTCTAATCGCCACGGCGGAATCCTCGCAACTTAGCTCGGGAAGCATTACGGCGTTAGCTCGAACACCACGCCCGCGCCGCCGGGGCCGCCGGTGAAAGCGGTGCCATAGAGGTTGCCGTGATCGTCCAAAATCAGGCCGCCGCCCGGACCGGCTCCGTCGGTGCCGGCGAAATTGTGTAGTACCGTGTACGTCCACGTGCCATCCGGATTCGGCGAGAGCTGATAGATTACGCCGCAGTCGCAGTAGCTGCCCCCTCCCGCCGTGGTTCCGTACAAATTGCCGTCCTTGTCGAAAACCACTCCCGCGCTGGGACCATAACCACTGGAGATTTTCTTGAAGCTGTGCAGGATGGTCTCTTTCCAGTGCCCGTTGGGCTGTTTGGTCAGTTTGTAGACTGTCCCACAAGTCGTCTCACCACATCGGTGCCCGCCACCGGCGACGGTTGTCCCGTATAGGCTACCGGCAGCGTCAAACACCGGAGTTGCAAATCCTGGCTCTCCACCGTCGTTAGAAAAGCTGGGGAAACTGTGCAGGATGCGTTCCTGCCAAGTCCCGTCGGGCATATGCCTCAGCTTGAAAACGACCCCGGCGCCGCCCTTGCCGCCACTCAGAGTGGTGCCGTAAAGATTACCCTTGGCATCCAAAGTTACGCCGGAGAACGGCTGCCAGCCGTCGTTGCACTTCTGGCAGAAGTCGTGCAGCACGGTTTCCATCCAACTGGGCCCGGCAGGGCTCAACTCGAAGACATTAAAAGCAGTACCAAAAATGTTGCCCTCACCATCCAGCGTAACTGGGCCCGAAGGTCCTCCCCCGTCGCTGCAGCCTGGTTGAGCGCAGAACTGGTAGGTGACAGTAAACGTCCAACCCGCTGGACTAGGGGTCATCTGGAAAATCGATCCGCCGTTGTTAAGACCTCTGAGTTGGGCCGCACCGTAGAAATTGCCTGCAGCATCGAATGTGACACCGGCCTCCGGTTCTATGCCTTCGTCATTGTTGAAGCTATGCAGTACCTTCTCAACCCACTCGCCGTGAGACTTGGGTTTGACAACATAAACCGTGCCCAAGCCGTAAGCTCCACCCCCGCTGGTAGTGCCGAAAACCTTACCGTTTCTGTCCAGCGCAGGGCCGCCGAAGGCGCCTCCCCCGTCTGCCCCTCCTGTAAACCCGTGCAGAACATGGTATTGGGGGGCGGCTCTGCAGAAGGAGACGGTGAGAAGGACACAGGACAGGACTCGTAAGGAGATCTTGGGAATATCTAACACGAAATCCATGGAACACCACGTGCGCCTGGCGGAAAGGTCCGCTGGCCAAGAATTGGCGAAATAGTACTACGAAATTTTCCATATTGCCAGCAGCATTGACAAAGCAACCAACGCTGCTGGCGTCTTGCATTCACCTAGTTCTGTTCATCGATCGAATCGTCATCTGGATCAGCCTCAACGAAGTTCGCCGCGAAGCAGCTTCCGTCGTGGAAGCAACTCTTGTCGTATTTGGTGGGCGTGATCCTTACTGGATTGTGGAATTGACTGAAGTTGAAGAAGTCGGCAAGTGGGTACGGGCAAACCGCTTGAGAGCAGCCGCCGCCCAGACTGTCCGGGGACCAATGGTCCGCAAAGTGATAGTTAGCCTCGATCTCATTGGTTCCGAAAGTGTACTCAATAAAGCCGAGAATACTCCCGAAATCGTGAATGTACGGCTGGACTTCGCCACCTTGGCTTGGAGTACCCGAGATGTAGCCGGGTGTCACGTATCCCCCGACCACCAGCATTGGTACGCGGAACCCATACACGTATTGGCTACCGTCCTGAGTCGGATCCGGATAACCGATACAGCCCAGTTGTTGGGTGCATCGATATGGCGGCACGTGATCGTAGAACCCACCCCAGTCATCCCAGACGACAAAGATCACAGTGTCGGACCAATAGCCCGCCCCGCTGTCGCAGGTGCTAGCGTCTATCACGTCGTTGATAATGGCTGCCACCCAGGATGGGCCGCCGTCGTGGGGACCGTCGCCCTGGGCAATGCTGTGTCCCGGATGGTCGGACCAGTGGCCATCAGGCACCACCCAAGCGACTTTGGGAAGCTGGCAACCCTCGATGTCGGTCAGAATAGCCGCATGATCGCCATTGCGCGTCTTGCCGGTAACCACCCTCTTCCAATCATCGGTGTTGTCGCACTGGCCGTTAGGATGCAACCCGCAGATGCTGAGGATGGCATTCGGCGCGGTCCAAATCGATGTCGAGCCGTGGTTAATCAGCGAGACATAGTACAGCCAGTTCTGCGGATCGGTTTGTCCTCTGGACAACGGGTTTAAAACATTCGCCATGGTCTTGTGGTCATAGCATGTGTAGGCGCAGTGCAAGTCGTTCGGATTCGGGCAGGAGCCCTCCTGTTTTCCTGTATCAATTAATGTGGAGTATTCTGTCGGCGGGGCGGTGCAGCCGGTGTTTTCACCAGCACCCGGCTGCTGAGGTATCACCGGGTTCTCAGCGGCAAACCACTGATACAGATTCTGTGAATCTCCACAGCAAATAGGGGCCGAAGTACCGCCGAAGAGAAACTGGTGAGCCGGGAAGCTCGGGCCTTGGTTGGTTTGGAAGAAGTAGTTGCTAAAACCGTAGTTTTCCGCAATCTTGAAGTAAGCGTCCAGATTGTGGTCCGCATCGGACACATAAGTGTACTCAGGATAGGTGATTTCACAACTCGCTGGGGGCGGTTCGAAGGGATACTTCACGCCGAGGTTGCACGCCCCGTCCATGGCCCCGCTATCCCAGGTTGCTTTCCATGCACCATGAGAATGGTTGGGGTCGAAGCAGGCATCGAGCGGCGCGCTTACGAGCGGTACTTCGAAAGCCGCCTGGTTTGGCTTCTTGCATTGTGGTGTGGCGAGCGGAATCACGTCCGCACCGCGGCTGACCAGGGTTGAATCGAGATGGAAGAGATTGTCCGGCGTGCGATTCTCCTGGACTACCGCGATCACGTGCTTGATGGTGCCTTGCGGACCGGTAGCCAGGGCGCGGGTCGATGTCAGCAGCACCAACCCAGAAACTAACAGCGAGGGAACTAAACGGCGGGGGACCCTACAAAACCTCCAGAAGTGATTTGAGGCAGGGCCCGATCTTGCGGCAGGCAAGATACCACGATTCCTAGTCCGTCAAGCGGTCTCGCGGCGCTTGTTACAAAAACAGGACAGACTCAGCCCAAATCAGAACCCTTACCCTGTGCTCGGCATCTTTCAACTCACCTGTCTGCATCCCGCGGCTCCGATCCTGATAGAATTTTAGGTCCCAGCAATCATCGTTCTTCCCAGGGAGTCTGCCATGTCCAAGATCCAGCGCGCCATCCTCAGCGTTACCGATAAAACCGGTTTAGTTGATTTCGCCAAGAAGCTTTCCGGCATGGGTGTGGAACTCATCTCTACCGGCGGCACAGCGAAGATGCTGCGCGATTCGGGCATCGCGGTGAAAGACATTTCGGAGCTCACCGGCTTCCCCGAGATGCTCGATGGCCGGGTCAAGACGCTGCATCCCAAAGTGCACGGCGGCATTCTGCATCGGCGCGAAGATCCTAGACACCGCAGCGCCGTCGCCGAGCACGGCATTCAGCCCATCGACATGGTGGTGGTGAATCTCTACGCCTTCGAAAAGACCGCGGCCAAGCCCGGGGTGCACTTTGAAGAGCTGATTGAGAACATCGACATCGGCGGGCCCTCGATGATCCGCTCCGCCGCCAAGAATTTTCAGGACGTGGCGGTCGTCACTTCGCCTTCCGACTACAATGCCATTGCTGACGAAATGGCCAAGTCGGGCGGAGAGCTATCGCAGCCGACCCGCTGGCGGCTGGCC
>Ga0335079_10003957_pt1 | contig 17052 bp, 18 predicted proteins | sample Lox_Sample_33_FD_206719 | JGI IMG/M metagenome (GOLD analysis project Ga0335079, IMG submission 206719) | Soil microbial communities from Loxahatchee National Wildlife Refuge, Florida, United States - Lox_Sample_3.3 | ecosystem: Environmental > Terrestrial > Soil > Wetlands | place: USA... | reverse complement strand
ATCGAATGACCACTTATTGCGAACTGAGAAGTCCGTCCTTTGGTCGGGATGGACTTCTCAGTTCTAAGCGGATTTATTGCTCTTTTGCCAGATTGCCAACTCCAGCGTCAGACGTTCAAAGAAACTATTAGTCGGCAAAGCGCCGTTCCCATATTGGAGATCAATCACCTTGGCCAGCAGCTGGAGGGTTGCGGTTTCAAGCATCACCTGTTTTTGCGGGTCAACCAGAACGAGCTCGCCTTTCGGCTCAAGCCTGGAGCGGGTGGTCGCATCAGAAAACGCATGGGCGCTCATCAAAACCTTGGTTGCCGTCTTGATATCGTTCTTGTCAAAAAGCCAGATTTCAAGAGCCGTGACCTTCTTTGGGTCCCCAACACCTATGATCTCGGAAACCCCTACTCCATATTCGCCTAAAAAGTCGCCGCTTTGCGTGTCAATGCTGAATGACTCGTCGTATAGATCATCTCCCAAAACGTACGTGGTCATATTTTGAGTGATGGGCGGCGCGACTCCCAAAGACTGAAAATCGGTCTTCTTCGATTCAGCTTCGCGATTGGCCTCGGTCATTTGCATCGTCGGAGTGACTTCACCGCTGGAACGCTTGCCGAGCAACCTCCGCAAAAAGACAACCGCTACAACCACCGCGACCAAAAGAATAACTGCGATTGCCCCAAACAAAACTTCCATTCCGAACGACAGGCCGCCGGACGATGCCGGAGGATTGGCGGACGACGCTCCCAACACAGATTGAATTACCTTGCCATAAGCCAGGATCACGGCCGGATCCAGCCCACGCGGATTTTTCTGGATATCCGAAAAAGCGGGAGCGGCTGCCGGGCCGAGATTCTTCCAGCGCTGGACAGCCAGGTTCGGGTCTTGATTGACGCGGAAGGAATCGATCGCCATCCGCAGATAATCTTCCTGCAAATCAAACCGCATGACAGCCGGCGTCGTGTTGACCACCGTTACAGTATTCCAGCCGATAAAAATGCCCAAAACTATCCCTACAATCAGGGCCACCGCTCCAACAACGAGCGGCTTCTTGAAAATAAGTTCTAGCAGGGAAGACATGGAAGCTCCTTCGAGCAGGTCTGCCTTAATTATACAGAATATCCTTTAATCTGCAATCATCTATTTTACTCGGAAACCTTATCAGAAGTGAAAGCCTCCAGCGCAAAACTTTCGGTACAATTTGTGCATTGCGCCTCACGCTTGTTAGCAACCACCAATAAACCTCCGCATTTCGGGCACGGATCAGGGAGCGGCTTTTTCCAAGACGTGAAATCGCAGGTGGGATAATTGGCGCAGCCATAAAACGTGCGTCCCTTGCGCGTTTTGCGCTCGACCAGATCACCGCCATCCTTCGGACATTTTATGCCAATCTTCTCCAGCCATGGTTCGGTATAGCGGCATTTGGGAAAGTTGGAGCAGGAAATGAATTTTCCGAATCGACCGTAACGAATGACCAGATCACCGCCATCCTCGGGACACGCGCGACCAATCGGTTCGGGCCCAGACTTTGTGACAGGCATCTCTGCTTGGGCCCTCTTGATATCCTCTGCAAACGGACGGTAGAACTCATACATCACTTCCGTCCATTCCGCCTCGCCCGCCGCAATCATGTCGAGATCCTCTTCCATGCGTGCCGTGAATTTCAAATCAACAATCTCGGGAAAATATTTCACCATCAAGTCGTTGACCTGAATCCCAACTTCTGTCGGGACCAAGCGCTTTTCTACGCGTTCCACATACCCGCGTTGCTGAATGGTGGAAATCGTCGGCGCGTAGGTGGACGGACGACCAATTCCATCTTCCTCCAGAGCCTGAACCAGCGATGCTTCCGTATAGCGCGGAGGCGGCTGGGTAAAATGCTGCTCGGGAATCAAACGGCTGAGGTCTTGCCGTTGACCTTCAGCCACGTTAGCGGGAATCCTTACGTTTTCTTCTTCCTCGTCGGCTTTCGCATCTTCGTTCCGGGCCTCCTCGTAAACAACCAAAAATCCGGGAAACTTAACCGCCGAACCGGAGGCTCTCAGCAAATATTCATGTGCGCCCGTTTTTCCGGTGACCTCTACTTGCAATGTATCATATAGCGCCGCTTCCATTTGCGAGGCAACAAATCTCTGCCAGATCAAGTTGTAGAGTTTATACATAGATGCCTCGAGAAATGGCTTGAGACGGTCCGGTTCGCGCATCACCGAGGTAGGCCGAATGGCTTCGTGCGCTTCCTGCGCACCAATCGTTCTCGTCTTATATTGCGGCGGCTCGGCCGGAAGGAAATCTGCGCCGTATTTGTTCACCACAAAATCGCGCGCTTCCTTCTGCGCGATCTCGGAAACCGTGGTGGAGTCGGTGCGCATGTAGGTGATCAAGCCAGTGGAACCGCCGTTGCCCACATCCTGGCCCTCGTAAAGTCCCTGTGCCAGCGCCATGGTGCGCTTGGCCGTAAACCCCAGTTTGCGCGAGGCTTCTTGTTGTAACGTGGAAGTTGTGAACGGCGCAGACGGCTTTCGCCGGCGTTCTCCGCGCTTGACTTTCGTTACAGAATAGGCGGCGGTTTCCATCTCCACCAGAACGGGCTTCACCGACGCTTCATTCGGCAGTTCAGGTTCCTGTTCGTCAATTTTTACCAGCTTTGCCATGAAAGCGGATTTCATTCCATCCGATTTCAGTTCGGCGTGGATAGTCCAATATTCAACCGGAACGAAATTGTCGATTTCGTTCTCTCGGTCGACGATCAGACGCAACGCAACCGATTGAACGCGTCCCGCCGAAAGTCGGCTTCGTACCTTCTCCCACAGGATCGGGCTAATGCTGTATCCCACCAACCGATCGAGAACGCGACGCGCTTGTTGTGCATTGACCAAATCCATGTCGATCGGACGCGGGTTGGAAAATGCATCACGAATCGCGGGCTCAGTAATTTCATGAAAGGTCACGCGCTTGGCAAGTGCTGGCTCGATCTCCGCCGCCTCCATCAAATGCCATGAAATCGATTCGCCTTCGCGGTCGGGATCGGTGGCCAGATAAACCTCCTCCGATTTCCTCGCCAGCTGCCTGAGTTCCTTGACCACTTCCTTCTTCTCGTTCGGCACACGATACTTCGGTTCAAAATTGTTCTCAATGTCCACCGACAATTGTGATTTCAAGAGATCGCGTACGTGTCCCACCGAGGCCTTGACCGTATAGCCCCGGCCCAGAAAGCGTCCAACGGTTTTGGCTTTCGCAGGCGACTCGACAATAACCAGTTTGCCGTCCCGCTTTTCTATTTTTTCCGGTCTGGCTGGAGGCGTGAGACCATCGTGGGCCGGAGTTCTACCCATTCGATAAAGCTTCGTTCCACACACGGGGCAGGACCCAAGAGTCACGGGAGATCCCTTTGCGTTGAACTGGGCAACAGGATCTTGCATTTCTCTTTTGGTCTTGCACTTCATACAATAAGCTTCCATTCACAGCTCCAAAATAATCTACAGGTATTTATCCTGTCGGTGTTTTTTAAGATGTTCAACTACATCGCGAACCTTCTGCGCTTGGTCCGCTTTGCAAATCAACAACACGTCGCCCGAATCTACCACAACTGTGTCATCCAGGCCAATCGTGACGATCAATCGCTCATTATCCGCGCCATAGACCAAAGTGTTATTGGTCTCCAACGCAAGGTGCTGGGCGTTCACCGAAACATTGCCGGTCATATCCGGGAAGAGGACATCAAAAAGCGTATCCCATGATCCGATGTCGTTCCAGCCCAAACCACTTGCCGGCAGCACTGCCACGTTCCCGGCGCGCTCCATCACGCCATAATCAATCGTCTCCGGTTTCAATCCGCGCCATTGGGCGCGCAAAACTTCGCTCTGTTTTGGCGTTCCCCAGGCCGAGGAAATCTCCGCCAATGCCGCCGCGAGTGCAGGCATCTGTTTTTCGATTTCCAACAGAATCGCATTCACCTTCCAGATGAATATGCCGCTGTTCCAGGAATAGCCGCCGGTGCGCATGAACCCCTGCGCCGATTTCTCGTCCGGTTTTTCCTTAAAGCCTTTCACTTTGTATACGGGATATTTGAATTCTCCGTCCAAATGTTCGTCCTGCTGAATATATCCGTAAGCGGTTGAAGGAGAAAGCGGCGCAATACCCAGCGTTACCAAATAATCCTTGCGCGCCACATCAAACGCGGCGCGAAGCAAATAATGAAACAGGTCCTGGTTACGAATAAAATGATCCGAGGGCAACGCTGCCATAATGGCTTCGGGATCGCGTTTCTTTAACACAGCCGCCGCAAGTCCAACAACCGATGCGGTTCCGCGGGGAGATGGCTCGATCAAGTAATTCTCTTCGGGGATGGCAGGTACCTGTTTGCGCATCTGGCGCATTTGTTCTTCAACGGTCACGACCAAAATACGTGTGGCCGGAAATACGTCGGAAAGCCGATTAACGGTGCTTTGAAACAGTGTCTCTGCGCCCAACAAGGGCAGGAGCTGTTTCGGTTGATTCTTCCTCGAGACCGGCCACAGGCGCGTTCCGCCACCGCCGGCCATGATTACCGCATAACAATGTTGATCCATATTCAACAAATCCTAAGCAGGATAGCCCGATTGTACCTCACGCGCCGCATCATCATTCATTCCGTCAACCTGCCGCGCCATTCCATTCAATTCGATCCTTAGCAAGGCTGCGGAAACCTTTTCGGCCGGCAGGTCGGTTAGATTGCGAATCCCGCCCACATGCATTCGATCACGCCCATGTGCGTTCAGCAATTGCGCTTTGACTTCACCGGAGGCCAAAAATCTTTCTGGCAGGTTTCCGCGTGTCAGGGCGCGCGAGGCTCAGGGATTGCAACAAGTCCTGAAAAGCAAGCAATGGCAATGCTTCATTCGCCATCAACTAGTTCGTGCCCTTCGGCTGCGGCGCAAGTATACTACGGTGCGCTGCAAAAGCTTTGCGACCTTGCTGCAGTGCAAGCTCGGCAATGCAATGATTAAGGCACCGCAGGTTTCACCAGGCTCAACGGCCAGGACCGCCAAGGACATGCTGGAAACGATCCGGCTGTGCGGTGGGAAATTTCCTGCATCCGGCGCAGCGCCAACCGGATAATCAATGACCGGCGTGCCACGGTGAGCCAATCCGTGGACGTTGATCATCCACGCCCTACCATAATGAACTCAATCCTCATATTCGTCAAGCAGGCCGGGGATGAGTCGAATGTGAATCAAGCGGCGATCCGAATCGATCTCCTGAACAACCGACGGAATAACCGGCAGCAGGAGTTCACTGTCATCGGGCCGAGTGACAACATAGACATCATTGGCGCCGGTCTGCATGATCTCGTGCAGAGTCCCAATGAGTTCTTTTTGCTCGTCCAGCACCTCATATCCAATCAACTGGTGATGATAGAACTGTCCCTTTGGCAAGCGCGGACGATCTGCGGCGGTGACAGAAACCAATTGATTGCGATAGCGCCTCGCAGCCTCCGGTTCATTTAATTCGCCAAACTTGACTAACAACCCTTCGCCGTGAATGCGAACGGAGGTGATCGTCATCGGCTGATTCTGCCGGCCGACATAGACTCGTGTTTTTGGTTTAAGCCTTTCGGGAAAATCAGTCAGAACCTCCATCACCATTTCCCCGTGGACGCCGTGCGCCCGCCTCAAATAACCAACTGCCAAATAGACAGGCTCGCCATGTGTCGGCGAGCCTGAATCTACGTTGCTTACAGTCTTTTTCGAAGGCATCACTGCGGCTCGACGACGTCGAGAGTTGCCTGCTTGCCTTCCCGCTCGGCGGCGACCCTCAACAATGTGCGGATCGAGTTGGCAACTTTCCCGCTCTTGCCAATGACGCGACCCATATCATCGCGGGCCACGCTCAATTCGAGGCGAACGTGATCGCCGCTCCCATATTCGCGGACCTCGACTTGGTCCGGGTGTTCAACCAGAGATTTGGCAATGAATTCGATGAGGTCTTTCATCATAATTAGGGAGATTCTCTAGCCCATTCCCCTCTCGCTAGGAAAGGGAGAGAGGAGGGCACGGAGTCAATCCTTGCGCGTCTTGGCCGGCGCGGCGCGCTTGGTTGAAGCCTCAGCAGCCTCCTTCAGAAGGGTCTCGACGGCCTCGCCTTTCTTGAAACGCTCAAAGCGGTCCAGCACGCCCGCGCTCTTGAAAACCTGTCCGACCGACTCCGTCGGCAATGCGCCGTTCTTCATCCAATCATAGACGCGATCTTCCTTGAGGCTCAAAGTCGAAGGCTCGGTGCGAGGGTTATAGAAGCCCAAGATTTCCAAAAAGCGTCCGTCACGCGGCGCTTCCTTGTCGGCCGCGACGACGCGATAGGAGGGCTGTCCTTTCAAACCGATGCGGCGAAAACGAATACGAACCATTGAAAACGTTCTCCTTCAAGTGATAATCAATTTAGTTGGATCAAGCAAACGAGAGAGAGGTTGCGTGAAAGGATACGCCTCGCCAGCCAAACCCACAGGCGCTTATTTTACCAGAGATTACGCAGGAAGTGAGAACGAAATTGCTGTACCTTTGCCTGCGGCACTTTCGGCTTTGATGTCACCGCCGTGCGCTTCAACGATATACTTCGCAATGGACAATCCCAGTCCCATGCCGCGCGAATCGCTGGATTTATAATAACGATCAAAGACATGCGGCAAATCCTCGGACGCGATCCCCGGTCCACTATCCTCGACAGAAATGCAGGCGCGTCTTTCTCCGCCCAAGGCGGATTCCGTGAAACCAATTTTGATCGAACTGCCGCGCGGCGAATAGCGCAAGGCATTCGAGATGAGATTCGTCAGCACTTGGCGAATTCGTTCTGGGTCAATTTCCAACACAAGCGGCGGTTCGCTCACTGACAATTCCAGCCTCACCTCGGCCGCCTCCGCCTTGGACTGGAAAGCAGAAACCGTTTCGCGGATCAAAGAAGTGACATCAGTAGATTCCAGCTTCAATTGGAGCGTGCCACTTTCGGCGAGCGCGAGCGTCCGCAAATCTTCCACCAAGCGCGAAAGGATTTGAGTCTCTTCGAGAAGAGATTTTAGGCGGTCTTCATCGGCAGGATACACGCCGTCGAGGATGGCTTCGAGGTTGCCCTGGATGATCGTCAACGGCGTGCGAAGCTCGTGCGAAACATCCGCCAGCATGGCGCGGCGCTGCTGATCGTTGACCTGCAAGCGCGAGGCCATCGAATTGAACGCCCTCGCCAACGAGCGGACTTCATGCGGGCCGCGTTCGTCCACGCGCGCAGAGAAATCCCCATCGGCAATTTTGTTGGACGCATCCAGCAAATCGTCGAGCGGAATGGTCATGCGGCGCAAATTTAATGCAGACATGACCAGCATGGCAATCACCAAGCCAAAGAAGATACCGCCCACCGGCGCAAGAAACGATCGAAATTGATCCACCGAAAAGTGGACAACACCAAGTGCGTTAAGCAGGAGAGCAACAATTATGGCAGCAAAAATTAAACTGAATAGATTAAAGAAAGCAAACACACAACCCAATCTTCTAAAGAAAGGATTGTGTCTGTTCATACGCCGCCACGGATGGCGTCCGCGCGGAGGCCATTCTTCATTCTCGGGCCACCACGGCGGACGGTGTTCGCTCAAATTTTGTTCACGCCATTCGCGGCGCGACACGCGTCCATGATGCCACGCGGGAGGATCAGTTTGAGATGAATCGGGTGGCTGTTCCATGGCTCAACCGGTTGACTCTATTTTTCTCCAACGTGAATGGCGGCATGCCAGTTGATTCCGTTTTTCGTCAAATACTTCAAACCGGCTTGCTGAAACAAGCTTCGGAATTCCTTGGTGCTGTAAATCTTTACATGTTCAGGCTCTTTCAACTTGGCCAACACATCCCAGAACTTTATGATCCACGAGTCGGCGACCGGATCAAGGAGATAAAGCTTCCCGCCGCTTTTCAGCAGGCGGCGCATTTCCTTCAAAACCTTTTCGGGATGTAGATAATGATGGAATGAATTGGTACAAATGATGATATCGAAGAAATCATCATCGAGCGGAATCGATTCGGAATTTGCCTGCAAAAAATGGAAATTCTCTTTTCCACTAAAATTGCTCTTTGCCTTTTCGACCATCTTGGGAGAAAGGTCAACACCGTAGAACAAACCTTGGTCATTCACCAAATTCGCCGCCTGACCAACCGCCCAACCCGTTCCACAGCCGATATCGAGAAAATGAATGCGGGGCTGAATATCCAACCCAGAAATAACCTTGCTTTGCGCTTCCCTGAGATACCTCGTTCGCCGATTGTCCGTATCCAGCCAGCCTGCCCATTCATCCCACATGGCCTCATTCATTTGAAGATGTTTGGTTTCGTCTTTCATTTTAATCATCCCTTTCCAAAGTTAACTTTCACTTATCCGCAAATTTATATCCAACGCCGTAGACTGTGATGATATGTTTTGGTTCACTGGGCTGGATTTCAATCTTATGGCGGATGTTCTTGATATGCGCGTCAATGGCGCGCTCATAGGATTCAAATGCCACGCCGTGAATCGCATCGAGGAGCTGAGCGCGCGTGAAGACGCGGCCGGGCTGGCGCGCCAGCGTGGCCAGCAATTCGAATTCGGTAGGCGTCAATTCTTCAATATCGCGACCGCTGGCAGTCACGCGCAGACGGGGCACATCGAGGATCAAATCCATCGCACGGATCATCTCTGTGTTTCCGCTGACGGCGTTTTCGATACGACGAAAAACCACACGGACACGTGCCACCAATTCCTTCGGGCTGAATGGCTTGGTGATGTAATCGTCCGCGCCGAGCTCGAGACCAATGAGCTTATCCGATTCGGCGGAACGCGCCGTGAGCATGATGATGGGCGCATTGGAGATCTTGCGATATTCACGCGTGAAATCCAGGCCGTCCATCTGCGGCAAGCCCAGATCGAGGACGATCAGATCCGGCTTCTCGGTTTTGGCAAGCGAAAGCGCAGTCTTGCCGTCATGCGCCACGCGCACACCGAAACCTGCGCTTTGCAGATAGTCGCGCACGAGCTGGGTGATCTTGGGTTCGTCGTCGACAACCAGAATGGTTTTCATCGCCAACAGATTATAACGTTGTTACAGCCAGCGCCGGACACGGCTTTTATATTCTTCGTATTGCGTGCCAAACGTGGAAGCCATCCTCTGCTCCTCCATTCGGATGAAGGTTCTGTCTATTAAGAGAGCGAAAGCGATAACGATGATATAAGGCGTCAGCGATCCCAAGAGAATAGATGCGCCAAACAACATCAATGCAGAACCAAGATACATCGGGTTACGCGTGAACCGATAGAGTCCAACCGTGACCAATGTGGATGGCGCATCAAACGGATTCACCGCCGTGTTGGCTTCACGGAAGGTTTGTTCCGCCCTGACGGCGAAAATGATTCCGACCGCAAGCGGAATGATGCCCAAAAGAGTCCACGGCGATGGGATGAGTGTTGCGACAGGTAACAAGACATGCAAGATAACAATAATGACAACGGCAATGAAAAGATATGTGGGTGGTAGGATCTTATAGGATCTCATAATCATCTCCTTTGCGAGGCAATCGCCTCAATACTAAATTCCCTGAACCTCGAGCTGATGCTTGGGTTGATAAAAGTATTCGATAGCATGATAAAGGCAAGAGTCAACGCACTTCTTACAGCCCTTGCAATTTTCGCTCGCTTTGATACGAATATGGCGGTGGGGTCCAAATTCAAGCTTTCCCAATACATGATTCGGGCACACCTCCAAACAACCCCAACAAGCTTCGCACAAACGCGTATTGACCTGAATAAACTTGGTCATGGTATGGCGCCGAAAAGGATTGTGAAGTTTCATCTGCGTGCTCCTGAAGCTTATGGAAAATGCAGAGGCGGTTTTTGGTCGCCTCTACATTTTGCGTGCTTATGCCTGTTTATTCTCTTCGGGCTGTTTGCCATGCAGACGATCATGCATCTCCTTGACCATCGGCGGGACTTCACCCTCATACCAGCCGTGACGCCAAGCGTGACGAGACATGTGGCCGCCGCCCCAGCCCCACCGCGGTCCGAAGACGACAAAGCTGATCAGTCGGAAGACGAAGAGCAGCACGAACAATGCGACGATGAACCCGAAGATGCCACCGAAGATTCCGAATGGATGCCAGAAGAATGGCGCGCCGTAATATGGCATTGTGCCGGGCTGGGTTGCAGACTGCGGCAGTTTCGTTGCCACGCCTTGGGCTACACCGGCGTTGAATGCGAAGAAAGCAATTCCTGCGATCACGGCAATCAGCACCAGTCCAGCCACGATACGACCAAAAACATTATTTCCGTTCATTTTCAACTCCTTTTTGATTTCAAGGCCGAGTATAGAATTGAGTTATGAATTGGGTGTGAAGTGAGCACGGAGAAAATGCTACAATTGATGGGGGTTGAAACAACGAGGATAATTCTGCAAGGAGACAAAGATGACCATTCCAACTTTCAGCGATTTAGATCCTCCGACCCGCATCTTGCTTGGACCCGGACCGGGCATGACGCACCCGCGCGTTACCCGCGCCTTGAGCGCGCCGACACTTGGACATCTTGATCCGGTTCTCTTGAAAATCTACAGCGAGGAACAAGAACTGCTTCGCTATGTTTTCCAAACCAAAAACGAATGGACGTTTGCTTTATCCGGCACGGGCACATCAGGCATGGAGTCGGCATTAACGAATCTGATCGAGCCAAATGATTTGGTGTTGGCTTGCGTTCATGGATACTTCGGCGCGCGGCTGGCAGAAATTGCAGAACGTCTCGGCGCGAGCGTAGATCGAATCGAAAAGCCGCTTGGACAAATCTTCAGCATCGAAGAAATCGAATCGGCGTTGAAGAAAAAGAAATATAAGTTGATGACCATCGTGCAGGCGGAAACATCAACCGGCGCGGAACAGCTTCACATCCAAGAGATTGCGGAAGCCGCGCATAAGAATGGCGCGCTGATCGTGTTGGATACAGTCACATCGTTGGGCGGAATCCCGGTCAGGATTGACGAATGGGATATTGATATGGCTTATTCCGCCAGCCAGAAGAATCTCGGCGCGCCATCTGGCTTGGCACCGATCACGGTTGGACCACGCGCGCGTGAAGTTATCAAGAAGCGCGCAATACCCGTTCCATCGTTTTACCTTGACTTGAAGCAATACGCAAATTATTGGGGCGGCGCACACGGATATCATCACACCGCATCCGCCAGTTTGCATTTCGGATTGCGTGAAGGCTTGCGCGTCATCGCCGAGGAAGGTTTGGATCATACCTTTGCACGTCTGCGTTCCAACGCAGAAATATTATGGAACGGGTTGGAAGAGATGGACACACCCCCATTCATTCCAATTGAGTTTCGCCTGCCGCCATTGACCACAGCCAAAGTCCCGGCCGGATGCGATCCGCACTACGTCCGGGCGCGTCTGCTCGCTGAATACAACATTGAGATCGCTGCAGGTTTCGGCGCGCTCAAAGATCGAGTTTGGCGCATCGGCTTGATGGGATACTCAAGCCGCAAAGAAAACATCACCCTGTTCCTCGCGGCGTTGAGGGAGTTGTTGAAAGAAAACGGGCAGCGGGCGTAAAGCAAGAAGGGAGGAGTTCGGAGAAAGGAATCTTTTCGGTTATGCTGGCCTCGGCTTAGGAAATATGTTCGATGCACCTGATCTATCACCATTCCATTCGCATTGTTATGTGCCATTTCAGCATCTATACTGTTTGGCCCAATGTTCCTAAGCAGCGCGCTCTGTACTTAAAGCGAAGAGGGAAATCGCAGACGAGACCTTGAGGAACAGGCTCTCCCTACCAACGAAGACACTATTGACATCGGGGATCGCTGCTATGGCGACTTGCGGACTGTGCATTGCGTCGATATGGATCTCCATCTATCAAGAGAATTCTGCAAACAATGCGTGTGCAACTGCAATAGGAGGCGAGGTTTGTTCAGAGACATCGTTTGGTGATAGCATGAGGATTGTTGACAGGAGATACCCAAATCACGCAGAACAGATTGATCTGCCTGATTCGTACGGGGAATCGTTAGTAGATTATGTTCAGCGGTATGCAGTTGTTGGACCATACATGATCGCGGAGTATCAACCCATCGGCGATACAGGATACTTCTGGGTTGATCTTCATGCTGGAACACATGATTATTTTGAAATTGAAGGCGAGTATATCAACTCCTTGAACAAATTAGGAATTGCCCAGATCCCTGTACTCATGCCAGTTCAGGCAATATGCAGGACTCAAAGATGTCAGCCTTGTGCTGCCCACATCACCTTAGGAATTTTCGACACGAAGCAATATGGACAGCATCAGCATTGCCTATATCCTGATCGTGATGATATTATGCGGTTTTATATTCGGCATTAGTTTGGTGTCCATAGCTAGAATATTGAAGAAAAAATGGCGCCGTTCCTGATGATCCCTTAAGAGGCCTCACCAGCCTCTTGATTTGTTCGGGAGGATTGATACTGATTGTGTCGCTACTATTTTCATGTAGTTATGCTGCATATGCTTTCATGTGGTTTTCCACATCGCATTCGATTACTGAAGCCGCTTGCAAGGAAATGCCAATTAATGAGCAATACAAGGTCATCGTTACTGATGCATATGATGGCGCCAGTGAGGTGTCTCTGGAAGATTCGAGAGGCAAAACGGTTGTAGATGAGATGGACCCGTATGCAATAGCAGGAAAACATTTCCTAGGAGCCTATGAAGGAGATTACTTTTGGGCTGACTTGGACGCTGGAGGATTTCGGTATCTAGGCAATCAGAACCACTTCAAGGAATCGCTGCATTTGCTTGGAATCTCAGATGTTCCAAATTTTTCGTCAGCCTATTCAATTTGTGATACCGGCCAATGCCAGCCATGCACTATGGCACACACCGTCGCCATGAACAACCTAGAAACCTCAAAACAACTTCAATGATATTATCCGAACATATTTCCCAATCCCCTGCCGCCAGTTCTCTGAATCGTCTTCATCAATTTCTGTGCTTCGCGGAATTGCTTGATGAGGCGATTGACATCCTGCACATCCGTCCCCGAACCAGCCGCGATGCGGCGTCGGCGCGAGGCGTTGAGCAGATCAGGATTGCGGCGTTCCTTGCGCGTCATCGAATCAATGATCGCCTCGGATCGTTTGAGGTGCTCCTCGATCTCTTTCGGGTCTGCCTGACGCGCGGCCTGACCGAACTGTCCGGGCAACAGATCCATCATCTGCGAAAGCGGTCCCATCTTTTTCATCTGCTTCATCTGTTCCAAAAAATCTTCGAGTGTGAACTGACCTTTCATCATGCGCTCGGCAGTTTTCTGCGCGGTCTGCCGATCGAACGCGGCTTCGGCTTTCTCGATCAAGCCGAGCATGTCGCCCATTCCCAAAATGCGCGATGACAAACGCGACGGGTCATACGTTTCGAGCGCGTCGAGTTTTTCACCTGTGCCGATAAATTTGATGGGCACGCCGGTCACAGATCGAGTCGAAATTGCCGCACCGCCGCGCGCGTCGCCATCCGTCTTCGTCAGGATTAAACCGGTGATGGAGACGTTGTCCCGAAAACCCTGGGCGATGTTCAACGCTTCCTGACCGATCATCGAATCGACCACAAGCAATGTCTCCACAGGCGGGACTTTTGCCACGATGGACTTCAACTCGTTCATCATTTCCATGTCCAACTGCGACCGACCGGCGGTGTCCAAAATCATGACGCCGAATCCGCCCTTATCCGCTTTCTCGAAAGCGCGCTTGGCGAGTTCGGGCGGTTCGAGATTGGAATCAGATTCAACGGGAACATCAATGCGCACGCCGAGTTGCTGCAATTGTGTCACCGCGGCGGGACGATAAGGATCACAGGCGACCAACAACACGCGCTCGCCTTTTGATTTGAGCAGGCGGGCCAATTTTCCAGCAGCAGTTGTTTTCCCTGAGCCCTGCAGACCAACCAACATGATCACGCGCGGCTTTGGTCCCGATAAATTCAAAGGCGCAGGTTCACCAAGAGTCGCAATCAATTCTTCGTGGACGATTTTGACGACCTGCTGGCCGGGGTTCAATGCTTTCGATACTTCCGCGCCGACTGCGCGTTCACGCACGCGCGCGATGAATGTTCTAACAACACTGAAATGGACATCCGCTTCGAGCAACGCCAGCCGCACTTCGCGCATGGCGGCATCCACGTCCGCCTCTGATAATTTCCCGCGGCGCCGGAGTTGGTCAAAGATTTGATTGAGTCGATTCGTAAGCGTTTCAAACATAAGAGTAGGTCGGCATTGTAGTGCGGAAGCAGGCTGAGGTCAAGAGAAGACGCGACCCAAGGGTTATTACGAGCGACGCGAAGCAATCTAACATCGATTCGGAGCTTGCTGCACGGAAGAAACACAGTGCTTCGTCGCCACTGCGCGGCTCCTCGCAAGGAGGTCGACATCCTTTGTCGACATCCTTTGCTGTAAGGAAAGGTTGAAAAGTGGACACGTTTAAGGTTGAAAGGTGGACAGGTATTTTTGGGGCTTGAATTACAGCTGAAAAGTGGACAAGTGTGGATCGAGGGGCAAGGTGAACGAGTGAACCATTTTCTGTTGAGACCAGCAACGGACCTCCAAGGCCCGGTGGGTGAAATCGGGGACCAAATGTAGTTCGATATCTTCGCGCCAAGGGACGTGCGGGATTTCGAATTCCTGGTTAAAAATGGAAACCCGGTGATAGGCGTTCACTGTGCGGGTCTGCCTTAGGCAGAAGATATCTTTGGCAGAGCTAAAAGGTTTGGGGATGGAAAAGGGGCGGAAGAAGGTATTGCCGGACTGGCGAGCATTCTCAAATCGGATGGAGGGGATCTCGCCCGTGGTGGAATGCACCTGATGATTGTTATAGCGATCGATCTCTTGGCGTAGGACGGCGCGCACATCATAGAAATTGGAGAGATGTTCCAAGGCACAGGTGCGGACGATACGATCCTGCAGCCAGCGATAAGGTCTTTCAATCTTGCCCTTGGCTTGCGGAGAGAGGGCGTAGCTGACCTGGACACCCATCAGCCGCATAACCTGTCGCCACTGGGGATCCACCTCATCAGTATGAAGAACGTGTTGGCGCCAAACGCTATCCCGGTTTTGGACAAAGCGAAAGACACGTAGGTTGTCTACATAGTATTTCAATGGCAGGCCATAAGTCTGCATCAGGCTTTGAGCCGCTTGAATATGAGCCCAGGAGGTTTCCTGATCGATGAAATCGGCGTATAGCAATTTGCGGCTATAGTCATCCAGGGACGTGATCAGCGTCCATTTTTCTGAAGCATAAGGCGACCACAGGTGCGTGGAAGCATCATGCTGGATCAAGGCTCCGATGGAGGTGGTGACCACCTGCCGGTCATGCGGTTTGTGACGTTTCTGTTCGCGATAGCAATCTTGTTCCTTGGCCCGTTGAATAATCGTGGGAAGCGATACCCGCATGCCCTTTTGTTGCAATCGATCGCGCAACGCCGAATAGTTGTAACTCGAGATTGGCAAGCGTTTATCTTCCACCAACTTCTTCTCGCGTTGAAGTTCGGTACGAATGGCTTGTTCGACATTCATTCCGATCTTCTTCGGAGTTGGGCGTTCATACTCGATCGTGAAATGTTCCGGATCCCGGCGATAGGATTTCAGCAGAGCGAAAAAATGGCTCTTGCCAATCCCTAAGCTTTCTTGAGCCTCTTGACGACTCAAGCGCCCCTCTCCATAATGCTTGAACACTAGTCGAACTTGCTCGTCTGATAATCGTTTGTGCAGCTGTTCCATGTCGCTCTCCATTTTTGGCGACACTCTATCACAGCCTGTCCACTTTTCAACTTTAGACCCTTTTGCCGCTCCTCTACCAGGTGTCCACCTTTCAACTTTAAACTGTCCACTTTTAAACCTTAAGTAACAGTCGACATCCTTTGCTTGACAAGACCTCCCTCGTCTAGTAAAATCACGAACGCTTAACAATAGAACATCTGGCCGAGATAGCTCAGTTGGTAGAGCACGCGACTGAAAATCGCGGTGTCCACAGTTCGATTCTGTGTCTCGGCACTCTCGGTCAGAAACGAGACCGACCCGCGGGCGTGGTTCAGTGGTAGAACGTCTCCTTGCCAAGGAGAAGGTCGTGGGTTCGAATCCCATCGCCCGCTCTGGAATGAGGATTGCAAATCGGCAATCCTCATTTTATAATATGAACAGATGGCGTCGTGGCCAAGTGGTAAGGCAAGGGTCTGCAAAACCCTCATCACGGGTCCGAATCCCGTCGACGCCTCTCACGATCGTAGCTAAATAATTCAAGAGGGAAGATCTGCGCCGCGAGGCGCGTTTTCTTTTATATGATTCGAACACAAGGGTCGCGAAGAAAAAGAAATTATAGAGCCTTTGTTCACTTAGTGCCTTTTGTGTCCCTAAGTGTTTCTATTTCACTCTGACAAACTTGCGTTTGCCCGCCTGCAAGACTCCTGCATGCGGAAATGGAACATCGCCGTGCTCCAGCGTTTGGCCGTCCAGACGGACGCCTCTCTGCTCGATCAATCTGCGCGCTTCGCTCTTGCTGGCAGCCAAGCTGGCGCCCAACAAAACGTCTACCACTGTTGCGCCTTTTGGTAAAGCAAAGTCGGGCATTTCTTCTGGTGCTTCCCGTTCCTGAAAGACTCGCCTGAATTGTGCTTCGGCTTCCTCTGCTGCGGCTTTGCCATGAAATATCTCGACGACCTCGCGTGCTAATTCCATCTTTACGTCGCGCGGATGCCGTGCGTCAGTTTTCAAAGCAGACTCGATTTCCCGAATCTGGGATGGCGTATAACGCGTTGCGAGTTTGAAGTAGGTCACCATCACGTTGTCGGGGATGCTCATGACCTTGCCATACATATCTTCGGCTGTGGCATGAATTGGAATGTGGTTGCCCAGTGACTTCGACATGCGCACAACGCCATCCGTGCCCGGCAAGATGCTGACGAGGATTCCGATTTGAGGGCGCTCACCATAGAGTTCCTGTAATTTTCGTCCGGCAGTGATGATGTTGAATAATTGGTCGCTGCCTCCCACTTGAACGTCCGTATTCA
>Ga0335079_10003954_pt1 | contig 17062 bp, 16 predicted proteins | sample Lox_Sample_33_FD_206719 | JGI IMG/M metagenome (GOLD analysis project Ga0335079, IMG submission 206719) | Soil microbial communities from Loxahatchee National Wildlife Refuge, Florida, United States - Lox_Sample_3.3 | ecosystem: Environmental > Terrestrial > Soil > Wetlands | place: USA... | reverse complement strand
CCACCACGGCCGCTTCGGCACGTACGAGACCGTCGAGTCTGCGGCGGCGCTGCGCCTCTACGCCATCGGCCTGTGCGGCTACGCAGCGCTCAAGGTGCTCGTGAATGCCTTCTACGCGCTCGGGCGCCGCAAAACGCCGATGGTCGTGAGCTTCGTCGCCGTGGCGGTCAATCTGCTGCTCAACTGGACATTCACCCGCGAGCTCGGCTGGGGGCACCGCGGACTCGCGTTCTCCACCTCGTGCGTTGCCACCAGCAATTTTCTGCTCCTGTATCTGCTCATGCGCTCACACCTGGGACGTCTTGAGTCGCGTGCCATGCTGGTGCTGCTCGCGAAGGTGGCGCTCGCCACGGCGGTGCTGTTCGCGGTGGCGTGGGCGGGCGCGCATCTGCTGCTCGCCGACTGGGCGGTGCAGTCGTTCTGGCCCACCTGCGGCTCGCTGTTGCTGGTCATCGCCGTCGCCGGCGGCGCGTTCTTCCTCTGTGCCAACGCGCTGCGGATCGGCGAGGTTCACGAGATCGTGAGCGCCGTGCGCCGCAGGCTCGAGCGCGCGCGGTAACGAACTGCGGCAGTTGGTTCGCGCGGCGCGCCGCGCCCGCCGCCGGGTCCGCCGGTCGGGTTGCGAGTTGCCGACCTCGCCGGCTATTCTTCCTTCCGTATGTCAACACTGGTCGAATGCGTTCCAAATTTCTCCGAAGGTCGCGATCGAGCCAGGGTGGACGCCATTGTCGCGGCCATGAAGATGAACGGCGTGTACCTGCTCGATCGCGAGATGGACGCCGACCATAACCGTTGCGTAATCACGCTGGTGGGTGAGCGCGAGCCGATTCAGGAGGCGGCGATTCGCGGCGTGGGCAGGGCGGCCGAGCTGATCGATCTGAACGTTCACCAGGGCGCGCACCTGCGCATGGGCGCGGCGGACGTGGTTCCTTTTATTCCCATCGACGGCGTGAGCATCGAAGACTGTGTCGCCATGGCGCGGCATGTCGGCGCCGAGATCTGGCAGCGTTACCAGATTCCGGTTTATCTCTACGAGGCCGCCGCAACCGCTCCGGAGCGGCAGAGCCTGGAGAATATTCGCCGCGGGCAGTTCGAAGGCATCCGTGCCGAGATGGCGACGAATCCAGCAAGGAAGCCGGACTTCGGCGCTCCACGAGTACATCCGACGGCTGGGGTCACAGCGGTCGGCGCGCGAAAAGCGCTCATCGCCTATAACGTCTTCCTCAGTACGCCGGATGTCCAGATTGCGAAAAACATTGCCAAGGCGATTCGCTTCTCGAACGGCGGGTTGCGTTTCGTGAAGGGCGCAGGATTCCTGGTGCGCGGCATGGCCCAGGTCTCCATGAACCTCACTGATTTCGAGCAGACGCCCATCCATCGCGTGTTCGAGATGGTGAGGCGCGAAGCGGCGCGCTACGGCGTGTGGCCCGTCAGCAGCGAAATCGTCGGCTTGATCCCGAAAAGAGCTTTGGAAACGGCAGCGGAATGGTTTCTGCAGGTCGAGAACTTCGATTCGTCATCGATTCTGGAAAACCGCCTGGCTGCGGTAATGGGCGGCAAAGCGGCGATCGGCGGGTTGCGCGCCGGAGTCGAGCCGTTTGTCGAGCAACTCGCAGCGCCAACGGCGACACCCGGGGGCGGCAGCGCCGCGGCCGCGAGTGCCGCCATGGCCGCGGCGCTGGCGACGATGGTGGCTTCCATGTCGCGGGGCAAGAAGGCGTACCTTCCCTACGAGCGTGAGCTCAGTGACGCTATCGCGCGCCTCGGCCAGTTGCGCGAGGAATTGCAGGCTGCCATCGATGCCGACGCCGAGTCTTTTAACGTGGTGATGCGGGCTTACAAGCAGGCGAAAGGATCGCCCAACGCCGACAGCATGATCGACGCCGCGCTGAAGCAGGCCACCAGCGTGCCGTTGGCGGTGGCCGAGAGTGGCCGCGAAATCGCGGCGATCGTCGAGAAACTGAGGCCCATCACCAATCCGAACATGAAGTCCGATCTGACGACGGCTTCGGCCCTGGCGCATGCCGCTATCGAGGGCGCAGCGGCCAACGTCGAGATCAATCTGGAATCGATCAAGGACGCCGCCTTCGCAGCGGATGTCCGTAAGCGTGCCGCAGTGCTACGACGGTAGGCCTGCCCCGTTTCATCTCCGTCCGGTTCGCTTCTTTCACTCGCCGCCAATTTGCCGCATGCCGCACGGGGTGCGATCCTCGTAGCCTTGCCTGCCACGACGAGTACGGGGAACAACATATGAAGAAGATCTCCGGCGTGCTGCTCGCGGTGGTTGCAGCGTTCGCCATGGGCGGACTGGCGCTGCACCGCCACGAGCCGATCAACGCGTTATGGATCGTCACGGCGGCCGTGTGCATCTACCTCCTCGGCTACCGTTTCTACGCGGCCTGGATCGCGACCCGGGTGCTGCGGATCGACCCCTCGCGCGCCACTCCGGCCGAGCGGCTCAGCAACGGCCGCGACTTCGTGCCCACGCACCGGGCGATCGTCTTCGGCCATCATTTCGCGGCGATCGCAGGTCCCGGGCCGCTGGTCGGCCCGACACTCGCCGCGCAGTTCGGCTACCTGCCCGGCACGCTGTGGATCCTCGTCGGCGCGGTGCTCGGCGGCTGCGTGCAGGACATGACCATCCTGCTGCTCTCCGTACGCCGTGACGGCCGCAGCCTCGGACAGATGGCGCGCGACGAGCTCGGGCCGCTCGGCGGCTTCGCCGCACTGATCGGTACGCTGCTCATCCTCATCGTGCTCGCGGCAGTGCTCGGCCTCGTGGTCGTCAACGCCATGAAGCACAGCCCCTGGGCGACCTCCACCGTGGCCGCCACCATTCCGGTCGCGATCCTCGTGGGCCTTTATCTGCGACTGTGGCGGCCGGGCCGGGTGCTGGAGGGGTCGGTCATCGGTGTAGTGCTGGTGCTGCTCGCAGTGCTGGTGGGCGGCTGGCTCGACCAGCAGCCGACCGTGCGCGCCTGGTTCGACTACGGCCCGCTGCCGCTTGCGGCCTGCGTGGTCGTATACGCCTGGGTGGCGGCCATCCTGCCGGTGTGGCTGCTGCTCGCGCCGCGCGACTACCTCTCGACGTTCCTCAAGCTCGGCACGGTGGCATTGCTCGCCGTCGCGATCGTGCTCACCCATCCGCAGATCAAGATGCCCGCGGTGACGCAGTTCATCGACGGCAGCGGGCCGCTGTTCGGCGGCAAGCTCTTCCCGTTCGTGTTCATAACGATCGCCTGCGGAGCCATCTCCGGCTTCCACGCGCTGGTCTCGAGCGGCACGACACCGAAGCTCATCGGCAACGAGGCGGACGTGCGCCTGGTCGGCTACGGCAGCATGGCGCTGGAATCGTTCGTCGCCATCATGGCGATCATCGCCGCGACGCTGCTCGACCCGGGCGTCTACTTCGCCATCAACTCCGGCGCCGGCGTGGTCGGCAGCACCCCCGAGCTCGCCGTGAGCACCATCAGCAGCTGGGGCTTCCCGGTGAGCGTGCAGCAGATGCACGATCTCGCCCGCGCCATGGGCGAGCAGACGCTGTTCGCCCGCACCGGCGGCGCACCCTCGCTCGCGGTCGGCATGGCGAGCATCTTCGGCAGCAGCTTCGGCAGGGGACTGCTGGCGCTGTGGTATCACTTCGCCATCATGTTCGAGGTGGTGTTCATACTCACCACGCTCGATGCCGGCACGCGCGTCGGCCGCTTCATCCTCCAGGATCTGCTCGGCCACGCGTGGGCGCCGCTCGGGCGCACCTCGTGGTATCCCTCGGTGCTGTTCGCGAGCACGCTGCTGGTCGGTGCGTGGGGCTACTTCCTCTACGTCGGCGTGATCGACCCGAACGGTGGGGTGAATATCCTCTGGCCGCTGTTCGGTATAGCCAACCAGATGCTCGCGGCCATCGCGCTGTCGGTGGCCACCGGAATCATCATCAAGTCGGGCCGGGCGCGCTACGCGCTGGTGACGCTCGGGCCGCTCGCCTGGCTCGCCGTCATCACCAGCACCGCCGCCTGGCAGAAGATCGTGAGTCCCGACCCGCACATCGGCTTCCTGGCGGCCGCCGCCGACCTGGCGGCGAAACTCGCCGCCGGTACGCTGAGCGCCGAGCGGGCCGCGGTGGCACCGCAGCTGATATTCAATCAACGCCTCGACGCCGCGCTCACCGTGCTCTTCACGGCGATCCTCTGGCTCGTGATCCTCGACATGGTGCGGGTGTGCATGCGGCGGCTGCGCGGCCTGCCGCTGCGCTCGAGCTCCGAGGCGCCGTACCGCGAGCGCCGCCTGCCGGCGGCAGTGGCGGCGGGGCACTGATGGAGCGCGCGACCCGCATCGGGCGCGCGCTGCGCGCGTGTGGCGCGGCGCTGTGGCGCGGTCTGCGGGCGCTGAGCGGCGATGACGCCTACGAGCGCTACCGCGCTCACCACGCCGCACATCATCCCGGTGAGCCGCCCCTCAGCCGGCGCGCATTCTGCGCACAGGCCACGCAGCGCAAATGGGGCGGCGTCAGCCGCTGCTGCTGAGGCGCGACGGCGCGCAGCAAACGGCGCACCAACGGCGGAAGATGCTAACATTGCACGTTTAAACGGGGCGCGCCCTGGGGTCAGCGTCCCAGGTCGGCGGCAGGTGGCGGCATGGCACTGAAGATCATGATTCTCGGGGCGAACGGCTTCATCGGCAGCGCGCTCACCGACGCGATCCTGCGCGAGCGGGATTGGGAGGTCTATGGCATCGACCTCGCGGATAACAAGCTCGGCGCGCTGCCGGAGAACGAGCGTTTCCATTTCGTCGAGGGCGACATCACCATCAACAAGGAGTGGGTCGAGTACCACGTGAAGAAATGCGACGTGGTGGTGCCGCTGGTGGCTATCGCCAACCCGGCGCAGTACGTGACGCATCCGTTGCGGGTCTTCGAGCTCGACTTCGAAGCCAACATCGACGTGGTGCGCCATTGCGTCAAGTACGGCAAGCGGCTGATCTTTCCTTCGACCTCCGAGATCTACGGCATGTCGCCGGACGCGGTGCTGGACGAGGAGAGGAGCGCGCTGGTGTACGGCCCGATCAACAAGCAGCGCTGGATCTACGCGGCCTGCAAGCAGCTGCTCGACCGCGTCATCTACGCCTATGGTGTGCGCGACAACCTCGACTACACGCTGTTCCGGCCCTTCAACTTCATCGGCCCGAATCTCGACAACGTCGAGGAGCCCAAGGAAGGCAGCTCGCGCGTGTTCACGCAGTTCCTCTCCAACGTGCTCTACCGGCGCCCGATCAAGCTGGTCGACGGCGGCAGCCAGAAGCGCTCGTTCACCTACATCGACGATGCCATCGAGTGCCTGCTCACCATCCTCGAGAACCGTGACGGCTGCGCCAGCCGGCAGATCTTCAACATCGGCAACCCCGACAACTGCATCTCGATCCGCGACCTGGCGCAACGCACCATCCGCATCGCCCAGGAGTTCCCGGTGCTGCGCGACAGTGCGCGCGGTAGCGAGATCGTGGACATCTCCGCCACCGAGTACTACGGCAAGTACTACCAGGACATCCAGGTGCGCGTCCCCAACATCGAGGCCGCGCGGCGCGCGCTCGGCTGGTCGCCCACCACCGACATGGACACCGCCATCCGGCGCACCATCGAGTTCTACGTGAGGCAGGAAGGCTTCGGCACGCTCGCGGCGGCGATGGCGGCTGGCTAGCTGCGGCGCGCTTATCAAGGCACGATGGGCCCGGGTTCGGAGCAGGGGTTGCGCGCCGCCGCACCCGCCTGGCTCTTATGGCTGTTGCTGGCGCTCGCCTGGGGTGCGAGCCTGCAGGTGCGCCCGATGCTCGATCCGGACGAGGGCCGCTATGCGGAGATCCCGCGCGAGATGCTCGCGAGCGGCGACTGGGTTACACCTCGCTTCAACGACCTGAGGTATTTCGAGAAACCGCCGCTGCAGTACTGGGCGACCGCAGCGATCTACGCCGTCTTCGGGCTCGAGGAGTGGAGCTCGCGGCTGTGGTCGGTGGGGCTCGCGTTCGCCTGCCTGGCGTTGGTGTTCGCGTGGACCGGGCGGCTGTTCGGACGCGACAGTGCACTCGGCGCGCTCACGGCTCTCGGCGTGAGCCCCTACTTTCTCGTGGTCGGCCATCTCAACCTCCTCGACGGCGCATTCACCTTCTGGCTGACCGCGGCGGTGCTCGCCTTCACCCTGGCGCAGGGCACGCCGCCGCGCTCGAGCACCGAACGCAACTGGATGCTTGCCGCCTGGGCGCTCGCCGCGCTCGCGGTGCTCTCGAAGGGAATCGTCGTCCTGGTGCTGGCCGGCGGGACGCTCATTCTCTACACGCTCCTGCAACGTGACCTCATCACCTGGCGGCGCTTGCACGCACTGCCCGGGCTCGCCCTGTTCCTGCTCATCACCGCGCCGTGGTTCGTCGCGGTCTCGCTGCGCAACCCGAGCTTTCCAGGATTCTTCTTCGTGCACGAGCACTTCGCGCGCTTCCTCACCACGGTGCATCAGCGCGTCGAACCGTGGTGGTTCTTCCTTCCGCTGCTGCTCGCCGCGGTGATGCCGTGGCTGGCGCCGCTCGCCCGCGGCGCGCGCGGCGCATGGGAGGAGGGTGCTCCCGGCGCGCCCGCCGGGCCCTTCCGGCCGCGCCGCTTCCTGCTCCTCTACGCTGCGCTCACCCTGGTGTTCTTCTCCGCCTCGGGCTCGAAACTCGCCCCCTACATCCTGCCGATGGTACCGGTGCTTGCCGCGCTCGCCGGGGCCGCCACGCGCGACCCCGAGCGGCTCGCCCGTCACGCCGCGCGCGTCGGCGCGGGCTTCGTCCTTTTGGTCGCGGCGGGTCTCCTCGTCTACAGTGCGCGCCGCAACAGCTTCGTGCCGCGTGAGGCGCTCACCTGGGCGTCCGCGGCGAGCCTGGTGAGCCTCGCTGCGCTCGCGGCGCGCCCGCTGCTGCGCGGGCGGCGGCTCTCCACGGTCGTGGTGACGGTCGCGGCGGCGAGCCTCGCCTGGCAGTTCCTGTTATGTGAGTACACCGTCATCCCGCCGTCGCGTTCGGCCCGGAGCCTGGTCGATGCGGTGCGGCCCTTCATCGGCACGCACACGGCGCTGTACAGTGTCGGCCAGTACCGTGAGACGATCTCGCCCTATCTCGGCCGCACACTGCAGCTGGCCGGTTACGAGGGGGAGCTGCGCTTCGGGCTGGACGAGGAGCCCGCGTGCAGAATGTCGACGGCGCAGTTCGCCGCGCGCTGGAGCGCCGGCGGCCCCGCCGTGGCATTCTTCGATCCCGGGGTCTGGGACACCTGGCGGCGGCGGGGTCTTCCCGGGCGCGTGATTGCCGCCGACAACTACACGGTCGCCGTGAGCCGCCTGTGAGACTGACCGACTTTGCGATCCTCTTCTGCGGCGTGCTGCTCAATGCACTGGCGCAGCTCGGACTCAAGGCTGCAACGCGCGCCTCGGGCCCGCTGGTCGCCGGGGATGCGCGCTTGTGGCAGCGGGCGCTCGACGTGCTGGTCGTGCCCTCGCTATGGTATGCACTGTGTGCCTACGGCCTGTCGGTCATCGTCTGGCTGGTCGGACTGTCGCGCGTGCCGGTGAGCCAGGCGTACCCGTTGCTGTCGCTCGGCTATGTCATCAACATCGGCCTCGCCTGGTGGCTGCTCGGTGAGGTGCCCAACGCACAGCGCGTCGCCGGCATCGGCGTCATCGTGCTGGGTGTGGTCCTGGTTGCGCGCTCATGAACGATTCCACTAAATCCGCCCTGCCGGTGCTGCCCTTTACCCGCCCGAGCATCGACGAGGAGACGATCGCCGCGGTGGCGGAGGTGCTGCGCTCGGGGTGGCTGGCGAGCGGCCCGAAGGTCGCGCAACTCGAGGCGGAGCTGTCGGCCTATCTCGGCGGCCGACCGGTGCGCACGCAGACCTCGGCGACTGCCGGCCTCGAGATGGCGCTGCTCGCCTGCGGCATCGGCCCGGGCGATGAGGTCATCACGCCCGCGTTGAGCTTCGTCGCCACGGCCAACGTGATTCTGCGCGTCGGCGCCCGCCCGGTCTTCGTCGACGTCGGGCTCGACTCGCGCAACATCGACCTCGAGCAGGCGGAGGCTGCGATCACCCCGCGCACCCGCGCCATCCTGCCGGTGCACTTCGCCGGGCTGCCGGTGGACATGGAGCGGCTGTACGCGATCGCCGGGCGGCACGGGTTGCGCGTGATCGAGGACGCGGCTCACGCCATCGGCTCGGTGTGGCAGGGCCGTCGCATCGGCAGCTTCGGCGACCTGGTGTGCTTCAGCTTTCACCCCAACAAGAACATGACGACGATCGAAGGCGGCGCGATCTCCGGCGGCTCACCCGAGGAGGTGAGGGCAATCGAGCTGCATCGCTGGCACGGCCAGGTGAAGTCGGGACCCGACGGGTTCGATACGCTGCTTCCCGGAGGCAAGTACAACCTCTCCGATGTCGCCGCTGCGGTCGGCCTCGGGCAGCTGCGAAGCCTCGAGCGATTCAACGCACGCCGCCGCGAGCTGGTGGCCCGCTACTATGAGCTGTGGGGTCGCGATGCGCCGCTGCGGCTGCCTGAGCGTGGGGACGACGGCCACAGCTGGCACGTGTTCACACCGCTCCTGCCGCTCCCCAAGCTCACCATTTCACGCGCGCAGTTCATGGAGGCGATGAAGGCGCGCGGGATCGGCGTCGGTGTCCATTACCCGGCCATTCATCTCTTCAGCGCTTACCGGTCGCTCGGATTTCGCCCGGGGCAGTTCCCCAATGCCGAGCGCATCGGGCGCGAGACCGTCACGCTGCCGCTCTTCCCGGCGATGGAGCTGCGCGACGTCGAGCGGGTGGTTGCGGCCGCGAATGCCGTCCTCGCGGAGGCTCGCAAGTGAACCCCGACGTATCGGTCGTCATTCCCGTATACAACGAGGAGGAGGGGCTGCCGCTGCTGTTCGCGCGGCTCTATCCGGCGCTCGACGCGCTCGGCCGCCCGTACGAGGTCGTGTTCGTCGACGACGGCAGCTCGGATGGCTCCGTCGCCGAGCTGCGCGAGCAGTTCCAGCGCCGCCCGGACGTGACACGGGTGGTGGTGCTCGCGCGCAACGCCGGGCAGCACCTGGCGATCCTCGCCGCGTTCGCACAGACGCGTGGCACCTACGTGATCACCCTCGACGCCGACCTGCAGAATCCGCCCGAGGAGATCGCGCGGCTGGTCGCCGCCATGGACGCGGGCGCCGACTACGTGGGCACCATCCGCGTCAGCCGTCAGGACGTACTGTGGCGCAAGGCGGCGTCACGGCTGCTCAACCGGGTGCGCGAGGGGACGACCTCCATCCATATCACCGACCAGGGCTGCATGCTGCGCGGCTATCACCGCAACGTGGTCGACGCGGTCAACCGCTGCACCGAGGTCAGTACCTACGTGCCGGCGCTGGCCTACACCTTTGCGCGCCATCCGGTGGAGATCGAGGTGGCGCACGCCGAGCGCACCGTCGGGCAATCGAAGTACTCGCTGTTCCGGCTCATCCGCCTCAACTTCGACCTGATGACCGGCTTCTCGGTGGCGCCGCTGCAGTTCTTCTCGATGAGCGGCATCGTCATCGCGCTCCTCTCGCTCGGCTTTGTGCTCTATCTCGCCATCCGCCGCCTGATCGTCGGTCCCGAGGCCGAGGGCCTCTTCACGCTGTTCGGCATCGCGTTCTTCCTCATCGGCGTGGCGCTCATCGGGCTTGGCGTGGTGGGCGAATACGTCGGCCGCATCTACGAGCAGGTGCGCCAGCGGCCGCGCTACACGGTGGCAGCGGTGCTCGAGGATAGCGACGCCGCGTCGCCGGCACGCCTCGCGCGCGCGACGTCCGCAACGCTGCCGGCGCCGCTGTCGACGCCCGAGCGCGTGGGAGGAGCGGCGGAGTGAGCCAGGCGCGGGCGGTGGTCTTCGCCTATCACGATGTCGGAGTGAGGTGCCTCAAGACGCTGCTGTCGGCGGGAGTGGAAGTCCCGCTCGTGGTGACAGCGCCCGACGATCCGCACGAGACTTGCTGGTACGCAAGTGTCGCGGCCACCGCCGCCGACTACGGGCTGCCGCTGATCGCCACCGCCGAGGCCAACACGGCGGAGTTGCTGCGCACGGTGTGCGCGCTGCGGCCGGACTTCGTGTTCTCCTTTTACTACCGCTCGCTGCTGCCCGCGCCGCTCCTGGCGGCGGCGCGCCGCGGCGCCCTCAACATGCACGGCTCGCTGCTGCCGAAGTACCGCGGTCGCGCCCCGGTGAACTGGGCGATATTGCGCGGTGAGCACCAAAGCGGCGCGACGCTGCACTACATGGTCGAACGTGCCGATGCCGGTGACATCGTCGACAGCGAGAGCGTCCCGATCCTGCTCGACGATGATGCCCGCGAGGTGTTCGCCAAGGTGACCGTGGCCGCGGAGATGGTGCTGGCGCGCTCACTGGCGGCACTGGTTGCCGGCACCGCCCCGCGCCGCCCGCAGCCGCTGCTGCCCGGCGAGTACTTCGGACGGCGCAGGCCCGAAGACGGGCGCATCGACTGGACGCGTCCGGCGCTCGAGATCCATAACCTGGTACGCGCCGTCGCGCCTCCGTTTCCCGGCGCGTTCGGCACGGTGGCCGGTGAGCGTTGGGCGATCCACCGCACCCGCGTGACCGCGCGCGCGGCGCCGCGCGGCGGGGTGCAGCTGTTCGGCGCAGACGGTGGCTGCTTCATCGCCTGCGGCGACGGCGCGGTGCTCAGGCTCCTCGCGGCCGTGAGCGAGCAAGGTCCCATCGACCTCGCGGCCCTCGCAGTGCGCCTGGCGCAGCAGCCGCTGCCGCTCGGCTGAGCCGTGGCGCTCGTTGCGCTCAAGATCGACGTCGACACCTACCGCGGCACGCGCGAGGGCGCGCTGCGCCTCGCGGACCTCCTCGAGCGGCTCGGCGTGCACGCCACCTTTCTCTTCAGCCTCGGCCCCGACCATACCGGCCGTGCCATCAAGCGGGCGTTCCGGCGGGGTTTTCTCGGCAAGGTCAAGCGCACCTCGGTAATCGAGCACTACGGCGTGCGCACGCTGCTCTACGGCGTGTTGCTGCCAGGTCCACACATCGGGCGCCGCTGCCGCGCACCGATGCAGGATATCGACCGTCGCGGCTTCGAAGTGGGCGTGCACACCTACGATCACGTGCGCTGGCAGGATGGTGTCGCCGGGGCGAGCGAGCCGTGGACGCGGCGCGAGCTCAGCCTCGCGCGCGATCAGTTCATGGAGGTGTTCGGGCGCGCACCGAGGGTGCACGGTGCCGCCGGCTGGCAGATGAACCGCTACGTGCCCGCGCTCGAGCAGGCGCTCGGCTTCCGCTACGCCTCCGACACCCGTGGCAGCGGACCGTTCCTGCCGATGCTCGACCACGCGGCGGGGACGGTGCCGCAGCTGCCCACCACGCTGCCGACGCTCGATGAGCTGATCGGACGGTCGGATCTGCACGGCACAGATCCGGTGGACCATCTGCTCGCGCTCACCACGGCAAGCGCCGGGAGCGACCACGTCTTCACTCTGCACGCCGAGCTCGAAGGCGGCCGCTACCTCGCCGCGCTCGAACGGCTGCTGCGCGAGTGGCAGCAGCGGGGCACGCATCTTACGGACCTCGCCGGCTACGTGGCGACGCTGGATGTCCACGGCCTGCCTCACTGCAGCATCGTCGCCGGCACCGTGGAGGGACGCTCCGGGACGCTGGCGTTGCAATCGCAGTGGCGGCGGCCTTGAGCCTGCTCAGCGCCCCCTGACATACCCGCGCGCCTGGCCACGCGCGCCGTGCAATATTCCGGCGCCTCGCGCGTCTTGATAGACACATGGAAGCTGCGCCCGCCCGCCAAATCGCGTCCTCGCAGCCGGACCGTGAGCTTGCGCGCGCGGTGCGACGCGAGCGTGGCCGGCTGCTGGCCTTCATTCGCGGCTGGGTCGCCGACACGGCAGACGCGGAGGACATCCTCCAGGACACCTTCCATGAGCTGTTGCTCGCCTATCGGATGCTGCGGCCGATCGAGCAGGTGGGCGCGTGGCTCATGCGCGTGGCACGCAACCGCATCATTGACCGCTTCCGCCGCGACGCGGTGCGCGGTGCGCCGCAGGCGCGGCCCGCGCAGGCCGACGGCGCCGGTGCTCTCGCGGGCGACACCGCCGGTGCTCTCGCGGACCTGCTGCCCGCGCCCGCGGACCCCGAGGCCGAAGCGATGCGCGAGGCGCTGCTCGAGCAGGTCGAGGCCGCGCTCGAGGAGTTGCCCCGTGAGCAGCGCGAGGTGTTCATCGCGCACGAGCTCGAGGGTCTGAGCTTCCGCGAGCTCGCGGCGCGCTCGGGCGTGAGTATCAACACGCTCCTGGCGCGCAAGCACTACGCCACGCGTTTCCTGCGGGCACGCCTGCAGGCTGCGTGGGACGACTGGCTGACGACATGAGGAGAGAGGCGTGAGAAGAAGTCCGGTTCGATGGGTGCTGATGGGGCTGGCGGCGTTTGCCGCCGTGATTGCCATCGTGGCGCTGCTGGGACTCGCGGTGATGCTGCTGTGGAACACCCTGGTTCCGGCACTGTTTCACGGCCCGCAGCTTCAGTACTGGCAGGCCGTGGGGCTGCTGACTCTCTGCCGGCTGCTGTTCGGCGGACTGCGCCGCGGCGGCTGGCATGGCCACTGGCGGCAGCGTATGTGGCGCGAGCGCTGGGAGCGCCTGACGCCGGAAGAGCGTCAACGACTGCGCGAGCGGTTCATGAGCCGCTGCGGGTCCGGCGGCGGCTCCGCTGAGGGCACCACGGCGCCGCCGGCTCCCTGAGGCAGTTCTGCAGCGGTTGACTCTACGCGCGCGCCAACCTCAACATGCGCGCCGTGAATGTCGCGACCATGACCGCGGTCGAGATCCGCGAGCCGGGCCCGCCGCAGGTGTTGCGCGCCGTAGAGCGCCCGGTCCCCGCGCCGGGCGCGGGCGAGGTGTTGATTCACGTCGCGGCCGCCGGCGTCAACCGCCCCGATGTCCTGCAGCGCAAGGGATTCTATCCGCCGCCCCCCGGCATCACCGACATTCCCGGGCTCGAGGTCGCCGGGGAGGTGGTGCGACTCGGTGAGGGAGTGCGCGAGCCCGCACTCGGTGCCAAGGTGTGTGCGCTGGTCGCAGGCGGCGGTTACGCGCAGTACGTGAATGCGCCGGCGCTGCAGTGCCTGCCGGTACCGCCGCCGCTGACGCTCGAGGAGGCGGCGGCGCTCCCCGAGACCTTCTTCACGGTGTGGCTCAACGTGTTCGAGCGCGCGCGGCTCAAGCAGGGCGAGACGCTGCTGGTGCACGGCGGCTCGAGCGGCATCGGCACGACGGCGATCCTGCTCGCCAGGGCATTTGGCGCGCGCGTGATCGTCACCGCCGGCAGCGCGCAGAAGTGTGCCGCCTGCCGCGACCTCGGCGCCGAGCTCGCCATCAACTACCACGAGAGCGACTTCGTCGAGGCGACGCTGCGCGCGACCGACGGCCGTGGCGCCGACGTCATTCTCGACATGGTGGGCGGAGACTATCTGCCCCGCAACGTCGCCGCGGCGGCCGTCGAAGGCAGAATCGCGCTGATCGCGACCCAGGGCGGAGCCAAGTCCGAGCTCGATCTGCGGGCGCTGCTGGTGAAACGCCTGACGATCACGGCCTCGGCGCTGCGGCCGCAGCCGATCGCGAACAAGGGACGCATCGCCGCGGCGCTGCGGCAGAGCGTGTGGCCGCTCTTCGCCTCAACCGGACTCAAACCCGTCATCCAGGCGCGCTTCCCGCTTGCCGATGCGGCCGCTGCGCACGAGCTGATGGAGTCGGGCGGGCACATCGGCAAGATCGTGCTGCTCGTGTGAGGGTGGCCGCGGGTCGCGGAATTCCGCACGGGCGTCACCGAATTGCCGTACCCTTGCGCCCGGGTCGGCACAACAGGCGACGGAACACCTCCGCATGAGTCTCACCCCCTATGGCCTGCTGTCGCTGCCAGCATGGGGCTATTTCCTGGTGACCTTCCTCACCATCCAGACGATGTTTCTCGGCGTCACGCTCTACCTGCACCGCGACCAGTCGCACGGCGGGCTGATCCTGCATCCGCTGCTGCGGCACGTGTTCCGCTTCTGGCTTTGGTTCAGCTCCGGGGTGATCACCCGCGAGTGGGTGGCCGTCCACCGCTGCCACCATGCACACGCCGACCACCCCGGCGACCCCCACAGTCCGCTCATCTTCGGTCTGCGTCGGGTGGTGTTCGAGGGAGCGGAGCTCTACCGCGCCGCCGCGCGCGAGCCACAGCTGCTCGAGCGCTACGGGCGCGGCACGCCGCACGACTGGCTCGAGCGTCGGCTCTACAGCACGCGTCCCTACGCCGGGATCGCGCTCTTCACACTCGCGCATCTCGCGCTCTTCGGCGTGGCCGGCATCATCATGATCGCCGTGCACCTCGCCGCCATGCCCTTCTTCGCCGCCGGGGTGATCAACGGCCTCGCCCACGCGGTGGGCTACCGCAGCTTCGAGATGCCGTCCACCGCGACCAACCTGCTGCCGTGGGGGCTGCTGCTCGGTGGGGAGGAGCTGCACAACAATCACCATGCCTTCCCGCGCTCGGCCTGCTTCGCGGTGCAGCGCTGGGAGCTCGACGTCGGCTGGCTGTGGATCCGCTTGTTCAGTGCGCTCGGCCTCGCGCGGGTGCGCTGGTTGGCGCCACGGCCGCGTCTTGCGCTCTGCCACCGCGAGCTCGATGTCGAGACCGTGAAGGCGCTGTTCACCAACCGCATGCACGTGCTGCGTGCCTACGGACGATGCGTGGTGGGCCCGGTATGCCGTGAGCTCGCGCGGCGTGAGCCGCAGGGTGCGCTGCCGGCGGGTGCCCGCGAGCTCCTCATCCGCCACCCGGCGCTGCTCGCGGAAGAGGCGCGGCGCAAGCTCCGCGAGCTGCTCGAGCGCTACGAGGTGCTGCGCGGCGTGGTCGAGTACCGCGAGGGTCTGCAGCAGCTGTGGAACGAGACTTCGGCAAATCCGGCACGCGCGCTCGCGCAGCTGCGCGACTGGTGCAGCCGCGCCGAGAGCAGCGGCATCGGCGCGCTGCGCGAGTTCGCGCAGGGTCTCACCGCCTACGCGCGCGCCTGAGCCGTCTTCAGCGCGCGGGGAGGCTCGCCGCGCGTGTCACGGTACGCATGGCGAAGCTCGAATGCACCCGCGCGACGCTCGGCAGTCGCGTCAGATGCTGGTTGTGCACGCGCTCGAAATCCGCCATGTCGGTCACCACGAGGCGCAGCAGATAGTCGTGCTCACCGGTCATGAGATAACACTCCATGACCTCGGGCACTTTGCGCACCGCGCTCTCGAACGCTTCGAGCCCCGCCCGGCTCTGGCGGTCGAGGGTGATGCTCACGAATACGTTCACGGGAAAACCCGCCTTGTGCTGATCGATGACGGCGGTGTAGCCCTCGATGAGCCCCGACTCCTCGAGCGCGCGAACGCGGCGCAGACACGCCGACTCCGACAGGCTCACCTTCTCGGCAAGCAGCGTGTTGGTGATGCGGGCGTCCTGCTGAAGGATCCTCAGGATGGCGCGATCGTAGCGGTCTAGCTCCATTGGCGCAATAATCCGTCTGTAGATAGGCTCCTGACGGCAGATTCTGCCACACAGATGGCCGGCGGTCTCCTGTTTCGCAAGCCGCCGCCGCGGCCGTGCCCCTAATCTTGCGGGCAGAACAAGTCAGGGAGCCACCTGCCATGCGTATCGGCGTACCACGCGAGATCAAGGTTCATGAGTACCGCGTCGGCCTCGTGCCGGCGGGCGTGCGGGAATTGAGTGCCGCGGGACACGAAGTCCTCATCGAGAGCGGCGCCGGCAACGGCATCGGAGTCGACGATACGCAGTTTCACGCCGCCGGGGCGGCGATCGCCGCGCGCGCGTCCGAGGTGTTCGAGCGCGCCGACATGATCATCAAGGTGAAGGAGCCGCAACCGGTCGAGTGCGAGATGCTGCGCCGGGGCCAGGTGCTCTTCACCTACCTGCATCTCGCCGCCGATCCGGCGCAGGCGAAGGCCCTCATGCGCTCGGGCGCCACCGCGATCGCCTACGAGACCGTAACCGGGCGAAACGGCTCGCTGCCGCTGCTCACGCCGATGAGCGAAGTTGCGGGACGCATGTCGATACAGGTCGGCGCGGCGAGTCTGCAGAAGGCCAACGGCGGCTTCGGGGTGCTGCTCGGCGGGGTGCCGGGTGTGCCGCCGGCGAAGGTCGTCATTCTCGGCGGCGGAGTCTCCGGCACGCACGCGGCGGAGATGGCCGTGGGGATGCGTGCCGATGTCACCGTGGTCGACCGCTCGGTCGATCGGCTGCGTGAGCTCTCGGCGCTGTTCGGCTCGACGCTGCTCACCGCCTACTCGACGACCGAGACGATCGAGCGGTTGGTGCGCGATGCGGATCTCGTGATCGGTGCAGTGCTGGTGGCCGGAGCGGCCGCCCCGAAGCTGGTGACGCGCGCGATGGTGAAGACCATGAAGCCCGGCGCCGTGCTGGTCGACATCGCGATCGACCAGGGCGGTTGCTTCGAGACCAGCCATCCGACCACGCACGCTGAGCCAACCTTCACGGTCGATGGTGTCATTCACTATTGCGTGGCCAACATGCCCGGCGCCGTTCCCCGCACTTCCACGCTCGCGCTCACCAACGCAACGCTGCCGTACGCGCGCGCGCTCGCCGACCTCGGCTGGCAGGCAGCGTTCAAGCGCGATCCCGGCCTCGCCGCGGGCCTCAACGTGTACAACGGCGCGATCACGCACGACGCCGTGGCCCGGGCGCTCGGACTCACGACCCACCCGTACGGCTGAGCCGCCGCGCGGCGGCCGGCACGGGTCTCCACAAAGGGAGGTGGCCACGCCGGGCGCGTGCCGCTACGCTACGCGCGCACCGCTCCACCTTTGGAGGTTTCCGTGACGAAGATTGTGCTGCCGGCGCTGCTGGCACTCGCGGCAGGCTCGGTCCTCGCTGCCCCCGTGACCTACCAGGTCGATCCCTCCCATACCTACCCGAGCTTCGAAGCCGACCATTTCGGTGGCGTGTCGACCTGGCGT
>Ga0335079_10003953_pt1 | contig 17067 bp, 14 predicted proteins | sample Lox_Sample_33_FD_206719 | JGI IMG/M metagenome (GOLD analysis project Ga0335079, IMG submission 206719) | Soil microbial communities from Loxahatchee National Wildlife Refuge, Florida, United States - Lox_Sample_3.3 | ecosystem: Environmental > Terrestrial > Soil > Wetlands | place: USA... | reverse complement strand
ATACATTGAGGCGATAGAAAAGATCGCTGCGGAACTGGCGTTCGGCAACCATTTGAACGAGGTCGCGGTTCGTGGCAGCCACGAGGCGAATATTCACGTGGATGGTGCGCGTGCCCCCGAGGCGCTCAAATTCCTGCTCCTGCAAAACGCGCAGGAGCTTGGGCTGCAGCTCTGGTGGGATGTCGCCTACCTCGTCGAGGAACAGCGTGCCGCCATCAGCCAGTTCGAAGCGGCCGATTTTTTGCGCGATGGCGCCGGTGAAGGCGCCGCGCTCATGCCCGAAAAGTTCGGATTCGAGAAGGCCCGTGGGAATGGCGGCGCAATTAATTTTGACAAGGGTGCGTTCGCGGCGTGCGCTGAGGTTATGGATAGCGCGCGCGAAGAGTTCCTTGCCGGTGCCGGTTTCGCCCTGAAGGAGGACGGTGGATTCAGTGGGCGCGACAGTCTCGACCTGCTTGAGAATTTTCTTGAGCGAGGGGCTTTCGCCGATGATCTCCTCAAAGTTGCGTTCGCTGCGGATTTCATCTTCAAGATAGAGCTTTTCCTCGGCGAGCTTGTTCTTGAGGGCGGCAATCTCCTCGAACACAAGCGCATTCTCCACAGCAATGGAGATTTGTGCCGCGACCTGGGTCAGTAGGTCCACATCGGCCTGCGAGAACGCGCCGTCGGAAAGGCTGCCGACATTTAGCGTGCCCAGAATGCGATTGGGAGAAAAAAGCGGAACACAAATCATCGTGCGGACGCCCTCGGCTTGGAGGAGTTCCGAGACTCGGTTGGCATAATTCGCGAAATCCGGCGCACGAAGAAGGATCGGTTTGCGTTGCAACAAGCAAGTTCCGGCGGGAGTATTGTTTTCGAGCGTGCCTTCCATTTCTTCGCGAAAGAACCCGCGGCCCTGCGGAAAATCGAGGGCTTGCAGGCGCATGACGTTTCGCTTGGGATCATAGAGAGCGAGGCTGGTGAAGTCATGGTGAAGAACACGCCGCAGGGAGGTGGCGATGGCGGTGAAGAGATTTTTGGAGTCGAGATTTGAGATGACGGCGTTGTTGACCTCGAGGAGCAGGCGCAGGCGGTCGCGTTCCTCGGCCAACTGGCTCTGATATTTCTGCACGCGGTCATAGTTAAGAGCGTTATCCACGGCGACGGCGACGAGCCTTGCGGCCTGTTGCATGAATTCAATTTCGCCAGCCGCATAGGGAACGGCATTCGTTCGCCCGAAGCCGAGGCAACCCAACCGACGCTGGGCAAAGGTGAGCGGCAGAACGCAAAGAGAAACGATCCCTTCACGCTGCATGACTTCTTTCATGGCCGGAAACCGGTCTTCCATTTCAAGGTTCGGGATCACGAGGGGCTGTTGCGTCTCGTAGACCAATCCTGCTGCTGACCATTCAATGGGAATTTCAAGGCCCGGCTCGACGTGGGTGGGGCGCGAGGTTTCCAAAATATGCAGTCGCATGACGTTGCGCTTCGCGTCATGAAGAATGAGATTCAAGTAATCAAATTCGACGACAAGATGAAGGCGTTCCGCGAGGACATGAAAGAGTTCGCGTAAGTCACGATAAGAAGAGATTGCCTCGGCCACATCCAGCAGAATCTGGTAGGGGGCCGGTGGCGCAGGCGCGGGGGATGCTTCCATAACGGGAGAATAACATCCGGCTCGATGTTGGCCCAAATGAGTGGCAACTGGAGCGAGGCGGAACTTCAATTCAAGTTGCTCTCACCGGCCGGATGGGACTCGCAACAGAAATCCACAGCAACGCATTTTTTACTTGACGGCGGTTTATGCGGCCCGTATAAATATACATAGGCATGAATAATCTAGCAATCGCCGTGAGCACGCAGAAGCGCTACCGACAGGGACAGATCCTGAAAGTGATTACGGGTGAACCGATCACAAGCCAGGACGAGTTGCGGAAGCGTCTTCGGCACATCAAGCTCCCCGTGACACAGGCAACACTCTCGCGCGATCTGCGTGAGTTGAAGCTCGTGAAGACGGCGGCGGGCTATAAACCGCTGGCCACGGCACCGGTGGAGTCCGCGCCCTTATCCGCGCTTGCAAGGGCGCTGAGCGAATTCCTTTCCGACATACGCCCCGCGGGAAACCTGCTTGTGCTGAAAACTCCGCCGGGCGGCGCGCAGCCGTTGGCCGCGGCCGTGGACGCGGAACATTTTACGGAAGTGGCGGGCACAATCGCGGGCGACGACACTGTCCTCATTATCACGGCGACCTCGCGTACGCGCGGTGCTGTGCAGAAGCGTATTGAGGAACTTCTGAAATGAGCGACCCGCACAGGGTCGCCGTCGTGGGAGCAACGGGCTACGCTGGATTTGAACTGGCCCGTCTACTGCTCCGGCACCCGGAAATCCAAAAGCCAACTTTTTATTTGCGTGACTCGAACGCGCACGTGCGTTGCCTTACGGAGCTTTTTCCGCAACTGCGCGGCTGGGGCGAAGCGCCCTGCCGTACTTTTTCGGTGAATGCCGTGGCTGCGAGCCGGGCTGGAACGGCATTTCTTGCGACTCCTCACGAAGCTTCGACCGAAATCGTTCCACAACTTGCCGCCGCAGGAATGCGCGTTGTGGATTTGAGCGGGGCATTCCGCTTCCGCAGCGCGGAAACGTTCACACACTGGTACAAACTGCCCGCGCCGCCTCAGAACTTTTTGGACGAGGCAGTATATGGCCTGCCGGAGATTTATGGCCACCGGCTGCCCGGGGCGCGAATTGTTGCGAATCCCGGATGCTATTCCACGTCCGTGATCCTTGGATTGAAACCGGTTATGGATGCGGGCTGGATTGCAAAAGAGAGAGGGATCGTCTGCGACTGCAAATCTGGCGCGACGGGCGCGGGGAAAGAACCGAAGAAAGAGCTGCACTTCGCGGAAGTGGATGAAAACTTCCGCGCATATGGACTTTTCACCCACCGGCACACACCGGAGGTGACGGAGCACCTCGGGCTCTCGCTTGACGACGTGATGTTCACGACGCATTTGCTTCCCGTGGCGCGCGGGATTCTTTCTACGCTTTATGTGTGGCTGAATGAGCCGCGCGAAGCAAACGAGATTGAGACACTTTACCGGAAATTTTACGCGGACTTGCCGATGATCCGGTTGTGGCCCGCGGGGAAATTGCCGGAGCTTCAGCACGTGGTAAATACAAACTTCTGCGACATCGGATTCGCACTGGACGCCACAGGGCGCCGGCTGACGATCGTTTCCTGCCTGGATAATTTGGGCAAGGGAGCGGCGGGGCAGGCCGTGCAGAACCTGAACGCGATGTGGGGATTCGATCCGCAGGCAGGAGTGATATGAGACTCGTAATCAAACTGGCAGGCGCGCTGCTGGACGACGCGGCAACCGTTGCGTCGATTGCGCGGCAGATTGCGGCACTGGCGCAGGAAGGCCACGAGCTGCTGGTAGTACACGGCGGCGGGAAAATTTTCACCGCTACGCTGGAAAAGATGGGAATTCAGAGCCGGTTTGTCGGCGGGCTGCGCGTGACGGACCGCGAAACACGCGAAGTCGCAGTGATGGTGCTCGGCGGGCTGCTGAACAAGCGCGTCGCCGGCGCAATCTCGCAAGCGGGGCAGCCGGCCATCGGCTTGTGCGCGTCGGATGCGGGTGCGTTTCTCGCGGAACCGATGAGCTACAACGAAATGCGCGGCGGGCTGGGATTTGTGGGATACCTGACGGGTGTGAATTTGGAATTTCTCGAAACGCTGTGGCGCGCGGGCGTGGTGCCCGTGGCGTCTTGCCTTGGCCTCGGCGCCGACGGCGAAATTTACAACATCAATGCGGACCACATGGCTGCAGCGTGTGCGGAATTCATTCACGCCGACCGGCTGATTTACCTCACCGACGTGGCGGGCGTGCTGGACGGCCGCAAAGTGATGAAGGCGGTTTCCGCCGACGAAGTGGAAGACCTGATCCGGCACCACAAGGTCTCCGGCGGGATGATTCTAAAGCTTGAAGCGTGCAAGCGGGCGCTGGCGGCGGGCGTGAACCAGGTGCGAATCGTGGGGGGTACGAAGATGGACGGGCTGCTTTCCGCCGCAAACGGGGGCAAAGGCCCCGGCACACGCGTTTTGCCCGCGTATCCAGCTGCGGCCAGCGCGGCGCGCTGAGACTTTTCCAAAAACAAAACGAAAAATGAAAACAAACAGGAAGACCCATTCCCGAAAGACGGCTCAGTTAGGCGGCGCGGCCGCAATCCGCGATGCCGAGAAGTATCTGGCGAATACTTACAAGCGCCCGAAGATCGTGTTCACGCACGGCAAAGGCAGCGTGCTGTATGACAATCGAGGGCGAGCGTACCTCGATTTTCTGGGCGGAATCGCTGTGAACGCGCTGGGGCATGCGCATCCTCGAATGGTGCGCGCGATACGGCGGGAGGCGGGGCGCGCGACGCACGTGTCAAATTTATTTCACAACCCCTATCAGGGACCGCTGGCGAAGAAACTGGCCAAGTGGTCAGGAATGGATCGCGTTTTCTTCACAAACAGCGGGACGGAAGCGGTGGAGGCGGCGCTGAAATTAACTCGCGCTTACGCCCGGGCGAAACACGGCGAAGGTAAGACGCGCATTTTGGCGTTGGAAAATTCATTTCATGGCCGGACGTTTGGCGCGGTGTCTATCACCTGGCCGACGAAATACCGGCAGCCTTTCGCACCGCTAGTGCCGGGCGCGGAGTTTGTGCGATTCAACGACCTAGCAGATCTCGAGGCGAAATTCGACGATACGGTTTGCGCGATCATCATCGAGCCGATTCAGGGCGAAGGCGGGATCCTGCCCGTCAGCGAGAATTTCTGGCGGCGCGCACGGGAGCTTGCCACGCGGCACGATGCGGCGCTCATCGCGGATGAAATTCAGTGCGGATTGGGGCGGACGGGTCGCGAATTTGGGTACCAGCGATTCGCAGGCGCACCGGACATCGTGGTGATTGCAAAGCCGCTGGCGGGCGGACTACCGCTTGGTGCGATGCTGGCGCGGGATTCGTTTGCGTCGGTGCTTTCGCCGGGGATGCATGGGACGACGTTTGGAGGCGGCCCGCTCGTTTGCGCTGCGGCACTGGAATTTCTGAACATTGTTAAGGAAGAAAAACTTTTGGCGAATGTGCGCGCGCGCGGGACTGAATTGCGCGAGGGATTGACGGAATTGGCGAAGAAATTTGATTTCATTAAGGAAATCCGCGGAGAAGGATTGATGGTGGGCGTGCAACTTACAGTGGACGGAAACCCGTATGTGGCGGAGGCGCTGGCGCGGGGCGTGGTGATTAATTGCACGCACGAGACGACGCTGCGCCTGCTGCCTCCTTTCAACGTGAAACCGGCGCAGATTAAGGATTTCCTACGCCGCATGGAAACAGTTTTTGCAAAGACCAAGAAACCGGAAACGAAAACTGCCAACGCCGCGCACCGGGAATCCGATGGCGCGCGAGCGCTGGCGGCCGCGAGGTGAATATGAGCACAGCAGCCCCAGCTTCGATTTCTTTGAAGCGCGACCTGACGACCGGCATGGAGTTTTCCACCGGGGAGGTGCGCGACCTCTTGAGTCTCGCCGCGGACGTGAAGGCGCATCCCGAGAACTTCCGCACAGCCTTGAGTGGGCGGTTCCTCGCGCTGATATTTGAGAAACCGTCATTGCGCACGCGGACGACATTCGAGGTCGGAATCCAGAGCCTGGGCGGCGGGGCGGTCTTCCTCGACCACACGACGACGCGGCTCGGCGAACGCGAAACGATCCTTGACGTGGCGCACAACCTCGAGCGATGGGTGCACGGAATCGTGGCGCGGACTTTTGCGCAAAGCTCGATTGACGAGCTTGCGGCGCACGCTTCCATTCCGGTTATCAACGCGCTTTCCGATCTCTATCACCCGTGCCAGGCATTCGCGGATTTCTTCACGCTGGAGGAGCGCTTCGGTGGCGTGCGCGGTCTAAAACTCGCTTACGTAGGCGACGGAAACAATGTGTGCCATTCGCTGCTGCTTGCCGGGGCGCGTGTCGGCGCGCACGTCCGTGTGGCGACCCCGCGCGGATACGAACCGAATGCGGAAATTGTGGCGGAAGCAAAGCGCGCTGCGCGCGAGACGCGCGGGAAGATCGAGCTATTCCATGACGCCGCAGAAGCCGCGGCTGGCGCGCAAGCGATTTACACCGACGTGTGGGCCAGCATGGGTCAGGAAGAAGAGGCTGCGGAGCGGGCAAAGATATTCGCTCCATTTCAAGTGAACAAGGGATTGATGAAACTCGCGGCGCTGGACGCTGTTTTTCTCCATTGCCTGCCCGCGCACCGCGGACTGGAAGTGACGGAGGATGTGATTGACTCGTCGCGCTCCGCGATTTATGACCAGGCGGAAAACCGCTTGCACATACAGAAGGCCATCTTGCTGCAATTACTAAGCTAAGGGGATTTCAAATTGCCGAAGAAAGTCGTACTTGCCTATTCGGGCGGGCTGGACACGTCCATCATTATTCCGTGGTTAAAAGAGACTTACGGCGGATGCGAAGTGATCGCCATGATCGGCGACGTCGGGCAGAAAGAAGATCTCGAAGCCGCGAAACGAAAAGCCCTTGCGACGGGGGCCACCTCGGCAACGATTGAAGACCTGCGCGAAGAATTCATCACCGAATACATTTGGGCGACACTGCGCGCTGGCGCTGTTTACGAGCACAAATATCTGCTGGGGACGTCATTTGCGCGGCCTGTAATCGCGAAGCGGCAAGTGGAAGTCGCGCTCTCGCACGGCGCGGACGCGGTGTGCCACGGTTGCACTGGCAAGGGCAACGATCAGGTGCGGTTCGAGCTGACCTACAAGGCGCTGGGGCCGAATTTGCAAATCATCGCGCCGTGGCGCGAATGGAAGATTTTTTCGCGTGAAGATGCTATCGCCTACGCGAAGTCGCACAACATCCCCATTGAGCAAAGCAAAGCGAACATTTATAGCCGCGACCGCAATATATGGCACCTGTCACACGAAGGCGGGCGGCTGGAAGATCCGGCGAACGCTCCCGAAGAGGGCATGTGGCAATGGACGGTCTCTCCCGAAAAAGCACCGGACAAGGCTGCGGATGTGGAAATTGGATTTGAAGAGGGGAATCCTGTTTCAGTGAATGGGAAGCGGCTCGGGCCCGTGGCGTTGCTGGACACGCTAAATGATCTGGCTGCAGCGAATGGAGTGGGGCGGATCGACCTGGTGGAAAACCGGCTCGTGGGTATGAAGTCGCGCGGCGCGTATGAGACGCCGGGTGGAACATTGCTGGTGCTGGCGCATCGAGAACTCGAAACGCTTTGTCTGGACCGCGAAACGGCGCACTTTGCGCAGGGGCTTTCGCTGCGTTACGCGGAACTGGTTTATTACGGACTATGGTTCACGCAATTGCGCGCGGCGCTCGACGCATTTTTCGCGAGCGCGCAGAAACGAGTGACCGGCTCGATCGGACTGCAACTTTACAAGGGAAATGTGACGGTGACGAAGCGCACCTCGCCACATTCCCTTTACCAAAAAGATCTCGCGAGTTTCGCAATGACGCGCTACAACCCCAAAGATGCCGAGGGATTCATCAATCTTTTCGCGCTGCCGGTAACGATACCGCAGGAAGAGTCCGCGAAGTGAACGCACCTGGACCCAGCAAAGGCGGGCGGATGTGGAGCGGGCGCTTTGAGCGCGGGCCGGACGAGGTGTTTGACCAATTCCAGGGGTCATTTCCATTCGATCGGCGGCTCTTGCCCTACGAACTCGCGGTGGATCGAGCGTGGGCACATGCCATCGAGCTCGCGGGGATACTCTCGGCAGATGAAACAAAAAAATTGCTCGCCGCACTGGACCAGATCGCGGAGCGCGCGAGCCGTGAACCTGCCTGGCTGGACTCCACCGACGCGGAGGATGTTCACCATTTTGTTGAGATGGCGCTGATCGACGCGCTCGGGCTGCTGGGCGCGAAGCTGCATACCGGGCGAAGCCGCAACGAATTGATCGCCACTGATTTCCGGCTGTTCATCAAGGATGCTGCGGGGGAATTGCGGCGCGGAATTGCGAAACTGCTTTGCGCATTCGTGGCGCAGGCGGAAGCAAATTTGGAAACGCCGATGCCAGGGATGACGCATCTCCAGCATGGACAGCCCATTTTGTTTTCGCATTTCCTGCTGGCGCACGCGGAGGCGTTCCACCGCGACGCAGGGCGTCTTGCGAGGGCGGCTCACACGGCGGACGAATGTCCGATGGGGTCCGGAGCTTTGGCGGGTTGCTCGTTTCCGATCGACCGCGCCGCCCTTGTGCGCGAACTGGGGTTTGCGAGAGCGACATCAAACAGCATTGATGCCGTAAGCGATCGCGATTTTGCGCTCGAATATCTTTTTGCCCTTACGGTTCTGGCGACGCATCTTTCGCGGTTGGCGGAGGATTTTGTGTTGTTTGCGTCGCAGGAATTCGGTTTTATTTCTCTACCCGACGAATACGCAACCGGAAGTAGCCTGATGCCGCAGAAAAAGAACCCGGACGCATGGGAATTGACGCGCGGAAAAACGGGGAGAATCGTGGGTGCGCTTGTTTCGCTGTTGGTGACGATGAAGGGACTGCCGACGAGTTACCAGCGCGACCTGCAAGAAGACAAGGAGCCGGTTTTCTCGGCGCACGATCAGACGCTGGCGCTCGTGGAAGTCGCGGCAGGCAACATCGCGGCGACGCGGGTGAATTCAGCGCGGCTTCGCGAATTGGCCTCCGATCCATCGTTGCTTGCCACAGACGCTGCGGATTATCTGGTGCGGCGGGACGTCCCCTTTCGTACGGCGCACGAAATCACCGGGAAAGTCCTGCGCGACGCGGAGAAGCGAGGCGAGCCGTGGACGAAGACTCCCTTGGCGCGCCTGCGTGAGTTTTCGCCTGCATTTGGCGAAGACTTTTATGCCGCGCTGACCGTTGAAGGATCGCTCGCGGCGCACAGTGTCTCCGGCGGCACGGCGCCCGAAACCGTGCGCGCGGCAATTGGCCTGTGGCGCAAGAAAATTTCCGACCTTGAGGCCGGGCGATGACGGCAAAGAAACATCCTGTTTCCGCAGCAGAGCCTAGCCAGACGGCCGCGCCCACAACGACCCCAATCAATGTGACGGAGACCATCCCATCGCGAACGCTGCCCAAGGGATTTCGCTTCGCGGCGGCGGCGTGCGGACTGCGGCGCAAGAACAGACTTGACCTCGGCGTGGTGATCGCTGACAAACCGTGCTCGGCAGCTGGAGTTTTTACGCAAAACCTTGTAAAGGCCGCCCCCGTTGTGCTTTGCGAGAAGCATCTCGCCGCGGGGGCATCGCGCATTCGAGCCATTGTCGTAAATTCCGGAAATGCAAATTGTGCCAACGGCTCCACGGGAATGCGCGCATCGCGTGCCACGGTAAAAACCGCGGCGCGAGCGCTTCGTTGCCGCGATGCGCAGATCCTTGTTTGCTCGACGGGAGTGATCGGGCTGCCGCTGCCGGTGGAAAAAATCGTGGCCGCGCTGCCGGAGCTTTCGCTGACGGCTGCAGCAGCGCCCGCAAATTACGACGGCTTCATCCACTCGATCATGACGACGGACACGCGGCCCAAATGGGCCTCGGCAACCTGCCGAATTGGCGGCAAGACGGTGCGTCTGCTCGGCTGTGCCAAGGGTGCGGGGATGATTCATCCGAACATGGCGACAATGCTTGCGTTTTTGCTGACGGACGCCGCGGCCTCGCCGCGTGTGCTGCATTCAGCACTTGCGGAAGTTGCGGCCCGCACATTTAACTCCATCACTGTGGACGGCGACACATCCACGAACGATACGGCGCTTCTGCTGGCGAGCGGCGAATCCAAGTCGTGGGGCGCTCCCGTAATCACTGCCAAGGGCCGCGGATACAAAGCCTTTGTTGCAGCGCTCGAAAAAGTTTGCATGAAACTCGCGCTCGCGATTGTGTCCGATGGCGAAGGAGCCTCGCGAGTGGTCGAAATTGAAGTGCGTGGCGCATCGAGCGATATCGCCGCGAAAACCGTTGCACAAACGATCGCCACTTCGCCACTGGTGAAGACAGCCCTTGCCGGAGGCGATCCCAACTGGGGACGCATCCTCGCTGCTGCGGGACGCGCTGGCGTCCAATTTCGCCCCGAACGCGCCGCCATCCGTATGGCGGGCATTCGCGTTTATGACCGCGGGCGCGCGCTCCCGTTTGACGAGGGCGCCGCTCACGAAAAGCTCCTATCTACAGAGGTGCCGATTGTGATGGATTTGCGCGCCGGGCGGGGACGGGCGCGCGTCTGGACCTGCGATTTCACTGCTGAATACGTACATATCAACGCCAGCTACCGGACATAGGCCAGGTGCGCGTCTCAGGGGACGGATTTTTACAGGCCCCGGCAGTGCGCAAGTGTGAGAAAAAACCGGCGTCCTCGGGAACTGTGCTAGCAAACTCTCACGGCCGCAAAGCATCATAAATTGCGTTAAGATACATGGCTTCCAAAGAGGGCACCCTTAAATGAAGATCCGGGTCGTCGGGGCGTGGCTGTACCTATCACTTGTGATACTGGCCGTGGCTGGTTGCAAGCCCAACACCACCCCGACCAATGGTGTGCCTGTAATCAGCGTGCAGCCAGTGGCGGCCACCATCACAATCGGGCAGACGGCCACGTTTAGCGTAACCGCATCAGGAAGCGGCACGCTGACCTATCAATGGTTTAAGAACGGAATAGCCATCGCAGGCGGGACGGCTGCGACATACATGACGCCGCCGGCGATTAGTACGGACAACAATGCCTTCTTCTTCTGCTACGTGAGTAACTCGATTGGCAGCACCGAGAGCAGCGTCGTCATTTTGACGGTGAACCCCGCGACTAGCACTACATCTGTCCGGAGCAACAATTCACTCACGGGGATGAACTCGAATGAAGTTACACTCACGCCCGGCAACGTCAATCCATCCGCATTTGGGAAAACGGGATTTATTGCTGTGGATGGAGCGGTGAATGCGCAGCCGCTATACCTTTCTGAAGTGAATGTGCCCGGCAAGGGCGTCCGTGATGTATTGTACGTGGCCACGGAAAATGACACCGTGTTTGCGATTGACGGATTCTCCGGCGAGCTCCTCTGGCGCGCAAATGTAGCGGGGACCGACGAAAACCCGGGTGACAATAGCGCGTGCAATCCGGCTTCGCCAAACGCGGGCATTTCCGCAACTCCCGTGATTGACCGTACGCGCGGGCCAAACGGCGCGATTTATCTAGTCGCGAAATCGCGAGATGTTGCGGGGATCACTTACGAGCGGCTTCACGCACTCGATGTGTCCACGGGCGCCGAACTCTTCGGCGGCCCCACGACAATTCCAGCTTCGCTTCCCGGAGGAGCGCCGGCGTTTGACGCAGCGGTGATTAAGGCGCAGAACAGTCTTTTGGTATCGAACGGAAACTTGTACGCGGCCTGGGGCGCATCATGTGATTCAGTCTCATCCACTCCTCCCAGCGGCAGCCCGAATTGGACCGTGGCGTTTGACACTGAGAATCTCGCCATCACAAAGACAATGATTGGTGAAACGGCGAGTTCGCAGGGAAATTCAGCGCCGAATGTTGCCGCAGGTGGAATTATTTGGTTGGTGGAGGGAGGCGAATCCGGCGTGCTCCACGCATATGATGCTGCGGATTTGTCGCATGAGCTTTACAACTCGAAGCAGGCGCCGGGTGGGCGGGATGATTTTGGCCCCGGCAATTCCTCACCCTTGCCGCTCGTGGTGAATGGACGCGTCTATGTCGGTACCTTGAATGGCGTCGCAGTTTTCAGCTTATTGAAGTAGCCAGTTCTTTGCTCAAATTCCGCAGGGCCTTGCGTCACCTCCACCAGATTTCTACTCCCACTTCCAATCCGCGTATTGTTCGCGGAGTTTGCTCTTCAGAAATTTTCCGACAGATGTGCGCGGAATCGCATCCGAAAAAACAAACGCTTCGGGAAGCTGCCATTTCGCGAATCGCGCCGCGAGATACTCGCGCAGATCTTCCGGTTTTGCTTTCGCGCCTTCCTTCAGCACGACCACCGCGAGCGGCCGCTCCTGCCACTTCGGATGCGCGACGCCGACGACGGCGGCCTCGCGCACGGCAGGATGCCCCATCAGCGCGTTCTCAAGGTCCACGGAACTGATCCATTCGCCGCCGGATTTTATGAGGTCTTTGCTGCGGTCCACGAGGCGGATGTAGCCATCCTCGTCCCATGTGGCCACATCGCCGGTGCGGAACCATCCGTCGGCCGTCCAGCGGTTTTGCTCTTCCGGAGCGTTGTAATAACTTGATGAGACCCACGGCCCGCGCACTTCGAGATCGCCCGCCGTTTCGGCGTCACGCGGAACTTCGCGGCCATCGCGCGTGACGCGTAATTCCACAAATGGCGAGGCCCAACCCTGCCGCGCGCGGACTTTATACTGCTCATCTTCGGTCCATTCACGCATGTGCTGGCGAATGCCGCCGGTAGTGGCCAGCGGCGAAGTCTCCGTCATGCCCCAAAGGTGGCGAATGTGAATTCCAAATTTATCGAGCGCGCGGATGAGCCCTTCGGGCGGGGCCGTGCCGCCGCAGGGCGCGTTTAATGGATGCGGCAGCTTCCACTTGCCGGGATTCTTTTCAAGTTCGGCGAGTACTCCAATCCACACAGTCGGCACGCCGCAAGCGATGGTCACTTTCTCTTTAACGATCAGATCGAGAATGCTTGCCGCATCCAGATGCGGCCCGGGCAGCACGATTTTCGCGCCCACCATCACGGAGGTGAACGGCAACCCCCATGCGTTTGCATGGAACATCGGTGCGATTGGCATCACCGTGTCATGGTGGCCAAGCCCAAACGTATCTTTCACCGCTTCCGCGAAGGAGTGCAGAACAATCGAGCGGTGCGAATAGACCACGCCCTTGGGGCGTCCTGTGGTACCGGAGGTAAAACACATGGCGGCTGCGTCATTTTCCTCGATGGCCGGATATGCAAAATTTCCTTTTGCGCTGGCGAGGAGCGCTTCGTAGCTCTCAAATCCGGCGGGAATAGGCGCGCCGCTGTACGGCACCACAAAAATGCGCTCGAAGTGTGTCTCCTTGTGAAAAGATTCGAGGCACGGCAACAAGACGTCGTCAACGATCAGGAAGCGGTCTTCGGCGTGATTCGCGATGTAGGCAAGTTCCGCGGGATGGAGACGCACGTTCAGCGTGTGGAGTACGCCGCCTGAGCAAGGCACACCGAGATATGCTTCCAAGTGCGCTTCATGATTCCACATCAGCGTGGCGACGCGGTCGCCGCGTTTAATTCCCGCCTGTGTGAGCGATTCCGCCAGTGCCCGCGCACGGCGATAGAAATCGCCAAAGGTGTAGCGCGCGATAGATTTATCGGGCTTGCGCCAGACAATTTCGACGCGGCTGAACTCGCTGCGGGCGCGCTCAAGGAGCGCTGGCAGCGTCAGCGGAAAATCCATCATCAATCCGCGCATGAATCCTCGTGAGGCCCTGAAAAATTGGCTTTTTCGGGCGGTTGCGGCAAATCCTACCACTGAATCGGGTGACGCGGTTCGCGAGGCCTAAAAAATATCAAGCAGTTGCCGTCTTGAAGGACTCCACCAATTCCACGCGGCCCGCCTGAAAGCGGAATCGCTCTTTCGTGGCAGATTCCGAGCCGCGGCGCACCATATCCAAAATATCCAGCATGGATTCGGCTTTGTTCAGATCGTCGGCGGTAGCGTGCAGCGCCGGTGTTCGCGGCAGGAAGAGCGGGCAGCAATCGTGAAATGGCTCGGAGGATATATCGTAAGTCCCGATCTTCCGTGCGAGCGCCATGATTTGTTCTTTGTCGTCGCCGACGAGTGGCCGGTAAATCGGATACTCCGCCGCCGCGCCCACAGCAGCCATGTTGTGCAACGTTTGCGAAGCCACCTGACCGAGGCTGTCTCCGGAAATTAGTCCGAGTGCGTGGTCGCGCTTAGCGAAGTGCTCCGCAATCCGCAGCATCAGCCGGCGATAAAGCAACACTCGATATTCTTCAGGCGCACGATCCACAATTTCGCGCTGGAGCGGCTCGAAGGGCACCAAATAAAGTTTCGCGGTGAATTGGTAAGGCACAAGCTTGCGCACCAGTTCGCGTGCCACATGCACGGAGGATTCTCCGGGCCGTGCGCCTCCGCCCCAAAAGTGGACGAAGGAAACGTGCGCGCCCCGGCGCATCATCTTGTACGCCGCGACCGCAGAATCGAATCCACCGGAAAGCAGACACATCAAGCGCCCGGCTGTGTTCGCCGGCAATCCGCCGACGCCCTGGATTTTGCGCGCGTAAACAATCGCGGACCGCTTCGTGATTTCGATGCGGCAGGTCAGGTCCGGATTGTCCAGTTTCACGCGCACATCGCGCCGCGCCGCGCGCAGCTTCTCAAGAAGGTGGCGCCCGACAATCGGCTCGATTTCCGACGTGCGCAGCGGAAAAGTTTTGTCGGCGCGCTTCACGCGCACGGCAAATGACTGAATTGCCGCGCTTTCTACCTCATTCCACGCGGCTTGGCAGATCGCGCGAAGCTCAAGGTCGGCATCATCCCGGGGAATCTCGCGCGCTAAGGCAAAATTTGCCACACCAAGGACGCGTCCGACGCGCTCCAACACAGGTTCGACGGGCGCGCCATCGGCCAGTTCAAGCAGCACGCGGTCGCCGGGACAGTGCAACTTGGTCAGACCCAAATCCTCAAGCGATCGCCGCAATGCAGTAATGAGCTTGCCCAGGAAGAAGCGGCGGTTGCCGCCCTTCAGCCAAAGCTCATGGTAATGGACGACGATGTAGTGCTTGGACACGAATCCTCTGCCTCTTGCGGGGTATCGGAAGTGCAAGTATAGCAGCGGCGGCCGGGCTCCGCGAGCATCCCGGCCCGCCCAGCTCGAAAAACACCAATTTCAATCCAAGACTAATCCGCCCGTAACGGGTTTGAAATACTAGATGGAACAACCTATAGACGCCGTCCCGGTTTGTAGCGTACAAGTGGCTGTCGGCGCGACCCAGCAATGAAGCGACCGATTGGGCCCAAGCCGCATCAGAGTATGCAGTGAGGCTCCCGGCAAAAGGGACGGGAGAACGAAAATGTGGGGCAAACGCGATTGGCAACAATTCTTTGAGATTTCCCGGCGTCCGATGAACCGCCGCCGCCCGCCCCGGCCCATCTTTGCGGCCGAAAGCAATAGGGTGAAGCCCGCGGTCGGGTTCAGTCTTTCTGAGTTGGACGATGCCGGGATCAACATTGATCAGGCCGAACGGCTCGGCTTGCCTGTGGACGCTGCGCGCATCGGCGCTTACGGCCCGAATGTGGCTGCCCTGCGGGAGTACGTACGGGCCGCCCGTCACCCCGCTTAGTCACCTCTTCGAGTCCCGGTACTTTTGTTCCCCTTGACGCGATTAGGAGTTCAGGTAAACTGCCTTTTCTTTGCAGATGACAATGCAAACGCATATCGCCAACACGGTTAGCCCGCCCATCGCTCAGGACGATGCCGCCCGCGATCTCGAATACCCGAAGCGCGAAGCAGCATTTTTTTACGGATTATTCCTGCGCGGTCACGACGCGGAAAAGCTTCGCCGCGATATTGCCGTCCCCCCGGAAGTGCTCGCCAAGTGGCACCGCGAAGCCGAGCGCGAGCCGCAATTGAAAGACGTCCTCGCACGAGTTGTGGAATACAGGCGCCACGTGCTGGCCATCTTTGAAATGCTTATCGGAACGGAAGCGGCACTCGAACGAATTCAGTAATCCCGCCAGGGCACACCTTCACCACGCAGCAGGGGACGTAGCACGCCAATCTTGGTTTTACATCCCGCCTTTGGTAATTGTCCCGCAAGCAATCCTGTCGCCTGCATTGCCGGAAGGATCGGTCCTCTCGTCATCGGCCTTGGCATGGATCACGAGCGCCGTTCCGCCGTTAGTGAAGATGGAATGTGAGTCGTCGCCCATCGTTACGCTTTTCACCATGAGCGTCTTCTTCAGCGTGCCATCCGCGCCGATAGTGATATTCGGCAAATCGCCCGCGTGCGGACCCATCGGGTTATCCATGCCGTGCTGTTTGCCTTCGGGGTTGAAGTGCGGCCCCGCTGTTGTGAAGGCTGGGCCCTCGCATTTCGCATTCTGGTGCACGTGAAGGGCATGTACGCCGGGCGGCAGGTTTTTCAAGTCCAGCTTAAGATTCAACCCGCCATTGGCTTGTGAAATTGTGACCGACCCCACGCTCTGCCCTTGCCCATTTGAAAGCTGCACGACCACTGGTTTTGGCTTAGTCGCGCCGTACGCAGTCGCAATCACCACCGCCATCACAACCACGCTCAGTAAACCGATCAGTTTTTTCATTGCGAATCTCCCTGCCGCCCGCCCATCAAGGAGCGTCAGCAGAACGATTCAATCGCTTTTGCGCCGCCGCTGTCAAATCCGCCGTGGTTTAAAATGAGCACCTTCTGAGCGCGTTGACACCCCGGAACCCCTCCGATAAACTGTATTACTCGGGTTCGCGACATCTTTTCCGCCGCTTCCCGCTACTCCCCGGTAGCTCAACGGTAGAGCATTCGGCTGTTAACCGAAGGGTTGCTAGTTCGAATCTAGCCCGGGGAGCCACTTCCTCATTTGTAGTCAATTAGTTAGAGTCGGTTTTCAACCTCTCCTGTCCTCTCTTGAGCGGGCCGTAGTAAGAACGTAGTACGCTTTCCTTTGCCGTAGACGGAATCATTGGCTTTCTCCACGGCTTGCCGAACTTGGCCCGCCATCCCGAGTTGATAGCGACGCTTGGTTTCTGGACTAGTGTGCCGCATTGCTCGCTGCACGACCGCATCCGGTGCGACCTCGCTCAAGCGAGTGCAGAAAACGTGCCGCAGGGTATAAAGCGGAAACTGCGGTACGCCTGCCCTCCTCAACGTGGCGTGCCACGCTGTCTTGACCGTAGAAATTGGCCGGTCAGGACAGATCGGACTAGGAAAGACATATGGACTCTTCGAACCTTGTTCCTTGCTCCAGGTCTGCAATACTTCGCAGGCGTAGTCGGAGAGTGGAACTGGCTCTGAAGAACCTGGAGTCTTCACGTCGTTGCCCAAACGG
>Ga0335079_10003952_pt1 | contig 17068 bp, 24 predicted proteins | sample Lox_Sample_33_FD_206719 | JGI IMG/M metagenome (GOLD analysis project Ga0335079, IMG submission 206719) | Soil microbial communities from Loxahatchee National Wildlife Refuge, Florida, United States - Lox_Sample_3.3 | ecosystem: Environmental > Terrestrial > Soil > Wetlands | place: USA... | reverse complement strand
GAGGACAAGACTCAACCCGACGATCCGGGCGAGCCCGTTAGTCGTCCTGAAGCTCATGGCAGACGTATTAACAGTAGCAAAACCCGGGACGGAGTCTGCGACGCGTTCCTGTTCGCCGGCTGCAACCCTTGCCTGTCCCCCCCGGGCAAAATATACCTTGACACGTATATGCCCCTTGGAGTATATCAAGAGGGTGGAATCGGTGTTCGAAATCATCGCGGAGCCAAACCGCCGCGCCATATTGAGCCTCCTGGTCTCCTCACAACAGTCGGTGGGAGAGATCGAGCGTCAACTGCGTATGCCGCAGCCGACCGTGTCCAAGCACCTGCGCGTGCTGCGCGACGCCGGCTTCGTGGAATCCACCGTGGACGCCCAGCGCCGTCTCTACCGGCTGAAACCTGAGCCGTTTCAGGAGGTGGATGCCTGGCTGGCTCCGTTCCGTCGGTTCTGGTCCGCTCATGTAGATGCTCTCGAACGCCACCTCGATCGCATGCATCAACCCACACCGGCGAAAAGGAAGACAAGGAGAACACGGCGCGGCCCAAACCGCGAACGGGACTTTGGAGAAAAACAATGAAAATCAAAGTGACCAGCATACATGTCGACGACCAGGACAAAGCCCTGCGCTTCTATACGGAGGTCCTGGGTTTTGCCAAAAAGACCGATTTCAGTCAGGGCCCTTTTCGCTGGCTGACCGTGGCCTCGCCCGAGGACCCCGACGGCACCGAGTTGCAACTGGCGCTCAACAATAACCCCGCCGCCAAAGCCTACCAGCAGGCCGTTTTCCAGCAAGGCCAGCCCGCGGCCATGTTCTTCACCGACGACCTGCAGGCCGATTACGAGCGTATGAAAGCGCGCGGCGCCGAGTTCACCATGCCGCCAACCGACGTCACGGGCTCCAAGATCGCCATGCTGAAGGACACCTGCGGCAATCTCATTCAGGTCACGCAGCTTTTGCGCTGGTAGGCGGACGTTTCGCCCGTCGCCGCCAGAGAAAAGGAGAAGAAGATGACCGGCCGCGAACAGTACGAACCGGGCCCGGCCCGCGGAGCGCAGGTTCGAAAGGGCGGAGAGAAGTGGACCCTCATTCTCGTCAGAGAACTGCGCCACTCGCCGGAAAAAGTCTGGCAGGCGCTTACCGACCCGGCGCACCTGTGCGAGTGGGCTCCCTTTGACGCCGATGGAAGCCTGGGTACGGCTGGAAACAAAGTGAATCTCACCTGGACGGGAACGCAGCAGGTTTCCGAAGCCACAGTGACGCGAGCCGACGCTCCCAAGCTGCTTGAGTACAGCGATATCCGGTGGGAACTTGAAGCCTTTGGTGGCGGCACGCGCCTGACGCTGTGGCACAGCATCGATCGCCGGTTCATCTCCTGGGGCGCCGCGGGTTGGCACATCTGTTTCGATGTCCTGGATCGGCTCCTCTCCGGTGAGCCGATTGGACGCATCATTGGCGCCACGGCCATCAAGCTGGCCCGCTGGCAGCGGCTAAAGGCGGAGTACGCCCAGCAGTTCGATATTGAAACACCCAACCCTCCGCCTCCGGCCGCTCAAAAGTCGTGAATCGCCAGGCTTCGGTATGGTCTTGGGTTGCGGCCCGGCCAGTGAACTCGGCCATTCGGCCCATGCATGCAGCAACTCTCTATGGAGGATCAATGATCAGTAGCGCCACCCAACGTACGATTTTTCGCTGGGTTCACATCGTCTTTAGCATTCCGATACTCGGCTATATCTACAGTCCGTTCGAAAAGCTTCCAGACTACGCCGCCCCGACCCGGTACGTCTTCCTTCCCATCATGGTCCTTACCGGATTGTGGATGTGGAAAGGCCATGTCCTGCGGCGGCTGATTTCGAAAAGACCTGACCAGCAACATTCTGCGGAGAACTCCTAGCTCGCTTGGTGTCCGCCTTCACACGAACGCCTGGCGGGTGGCACGGTCTGCTACGCCAGGCCGCGGCTCGCGAGCTGGCCGCGGCGCAAGCTAGTATGATCGACTCATCCGCAGGACCGGGCAAAGTAGAGGTTGGCCTTGACCGCGACATCCATCAGGGCGCCTCACTCCGGTCCGAGCATGCGCGGAGCGTGCTTTTAAGGAGGGGCCTGCATGACCCGGCCGACACTAAACGGTATCGCGCCATTCTTCATTGTGCGCAACGCTGCAGCCGCCGTCGCCTTTTATCGCGATAGCCTTGGCTTCGATGTCATCTACCAGGCGCCCGGGGATGATCCCTTTTTTGCGATCGTGTGCCGCGACGCTGCCATGCTCATGCTAAAGGCAGTCGAGGCGAACCCGGCGCCCAACCCCACACGCGATCCCGCGGCCCGGTGGGATGCTTACATTAATGTGCCCGATCCTGATGCGCTGGGTGCCGAGTTCACGTCGCGCGGCGTCATGTTTTCCGTACCGCTGAAGGATACCAGCGACGGCCTGCGTGGATTCGAGCTGAAAGACGCTGACGGCTATGTCCTGTTCTTCGGGCGTCCTCGCGAAAATTCAAAATGAGACACCACCCTGCGCGGCGCGCCACCGTACACCGCAGACCCTGCGATCGTCGAGGAGTGAAAGTGGATGGCGACTCCGGCCGCATCAAGCTCAGAGCTAGCCGTTTTCGACCCGTTGGGGATCCCGGCGAAGTGAAGGAAAGATGCTCCTAGCGGAGAAAGGGTGCGGGGAAAGGGGCGGCAGCCCTTGTCCCCGCCCCAGCGCTGGAGAGACTGGAGCGCGAAGCGCGCCAACGGCATTCACCAATTCGTTTTATACTGCGGCGCTTTCGGGGCCCTGTCGGGAACCTCTGGAAGGTCCGCGGTGTCAATAGTCCAATGCTTCGCGCTGCGGTTACGATCTTTCTTCCGCTGACGCTAGACTTGGTCACTATGGCACAGACTTCCAAGACTCCCGATATTGAAGCCCAGCGAACGGCGATGAAAAAACTCGATTTCCTGGTCGGTGAGTGGTCAGGGCAAGCTTCTGCAGCACGTGGCCCCGGAGTAGTCATCGAACTGAACCAAAACGAATTGGCCCAGTTCAAGCTTGGCGGATTGGTTTTGATGATCGAGGGTGTGGGACGAACGAAGTCCGACGGCAACTTAGCCTTGCAAGCGCTGGGTTTGATCTCGTTCGACGATGCTTCAGGAACCTACCGGATGCGCGCTTACAACGACGGGCGATGGCTTGAAACAGAAGTGAAGCTCCTTGACGGTGGTAAAGGGATGAGTTGGGGCTTCTCGCTCGGAGACATCAGCACGAAATCAATTATGCGGATCAACGACAAAGGTGAGTGGACCGAGCAGGCGGAGATCACAATGGGCACAAGACCGGCGCAAAAGCTGATGGATCTTGTTGTTCGGCGAGTTAACCCAAGATAGAACACAAGTCGCGCGAAGCGTTGATCGATCCAGGCCCGGTTGTGACTCTTATGAGTTTGCCTTTGGCCGCTTCTTGCGCATCGAATCACCTTTCATCTCGATACGGTGGGCGTTGTGAACAAGGCGGTCCAGGATGCCGTCGGCTAATGTGGGATCGCCAACCTGTTCATGCCAGCGCGAAACTGGCACTTGCGATGTGAGAATCGTCGAACGCACTTGGTAGCGGTCCTCGCAGATCTCCCAGAAGTCACGGCGCTCGGGCTCTGACAACGGAGCCATGGCCCAGTCATCGATCACCAGGACATCGATGCGGCTGAGTCGCGCGGGCAAACTGCGCAAGCTGCCGTCTGCTCGCGCCATCGCCAGATCACGGAAGAGCGGGTGGGCGCGAATGTAGAGCGCAGAATAACCATCGCGGCATGCCTTCTGCTCCCGGCCGCATCAAGCTCAGAGCTAGCCGTTTTCGACCCGCACCTTTATGTCCGAGTACGCCACATCGATGAGCCTGCTCAGAGCCGCGGCGTTTGTGGCCGTTCCCGGTCTCAGCTTCACATGGCGCATGAACTTGCCGCTGCCTTGCAACATGCGGGCCGGGTCCGGCAGCGCCGCTCCGTGAAAGAACCCCACGTTTACGTGCGACGTGAATACATTGACGTAGCCGAAGGGCGCATCTCCCAGACAAGCCACCGGACAGCCGTCATGCAAGAGCTCCCTGACTTCGTCCCCGCATTTTCGCATCACCTCAAACCAATGATGCGCCATGGCTCCCAATTCACTTGCATGCTCGTTCATCCAGGCATCGATGGCGGGATCCCGCTCGACCGCGCCGTTGAATCGCAGCAATTCCGTTCTCATCGCCTCAGTGGCCAAAAGCCCAGGGACGGACAAAACGTTTGCCGGAGAATCCCGCCACCGCCCCGTTCCACTCACGCTTATTCGCGTGCATTCGCGTGCATGCGCGGCCCGTCTAACGTCACCTTCTGTCCCGCCCGGCACGATTGATACACCGCCTGCACCAGCTCCAGCGCCTGATATCCCTCTTCTCCTCCCACCAGCGGCTTCCTCCCCGTACGGATCGCATCGCCAAAATCGCGAAACTGCCGCTCGAATGGTTCCACCGAAATCGCCATGGGGTCGGACGAACCCGAAGCCACCTCTTTCGAAACCGGCGCCGGCTCGCCCGAATCATTTTCCACGTCCCACGTAGTGAGCTTGTCGCCCGAGATGATGGCCGTGCCTTTCGTGCCGTGAAACTCGGTCCGCTCCGTGTATCCCGGCCAGAACGCCGTCGACGCCTGGAATACGCCGGTGGCCCCGGAACTGTAGCGCACCACCGCGTTCACCACGTCCTCCGATTCGATCTTGTGCCGCGCCCCCAACTGCCAGTAACCGAACAATTCCTGAACCGGCCCCGCCAGCCAGCGCAGAATATCCAGTTGGTGGATGGCCTGGTTGATCAGCGCGCCGCCGCCTTCGGTGGCCCAGCTTCCCTTGATCGGCCGCGAATAATACGCCGGCGAACGATACCATTTCACGTAGCAGTCGCACTGCAGCAGCTTGCCCAACCGGCCCTGCGCCACCGCTTTCGCCAGAAACTGGCTGGAATCGTCGAAACGGTGCTGGCTCACTACTCCCAGTTGAACGCCCGCCCGGCGGGCCACATCGATCATTTCCTGCGCCGTCTCCAGCGTGGTGGAAATCGGTTTCTGCACTTGAATGTGCTTTCCCGTTTCCGCGCAGATCCGCAGCGGCTGCAGCCGGAAGTCCGGAAACGTGCACACATCCACGTAATCCACTTCCGGATGCCGGCACACCTCCTCGTAGCCCTTCACAAATTCCGCGCCGTTGGCGGCGGCGAAACGGCGGCCGCCCTCTTCGAAAATGTCCGTGCACACCGTGATCCGGTAGCCGATGTTCCGGTACGCACGGGCGTGCAGATTCGAAATGGCGCCCGTTCCAATCATGCCCACTCGCAACGTAGTTTTCTCCTTGGACGACTCAGTATATCCGCTCCGCGCGGCGCACTTCCAGTAGAATAAATATTTCCATCATGAAACAAATAGCTCTCGCCGGCGGCGCGCTGCTGCTCCTGCTTCTCTCCGCTGCCTGCAAGAAATCGCCGTCCGCCAACGTGGCCGCCACCGTGAACAACCGCATCATCACTTTTGGGGAACTGGAAAAGACGTTTCAAACGCAGTTCACCGGCAACCCGGAAGGCTCCAGCGAGGACCAGGTGATGATTCAGAAACTCGAACTGCTGCGCAACCTCATCGACAACGAAATCATGCTGCAGCGCGCCGAGAAAATGGGCCTCATGGCCGTGGATGCGGACGTGGAGTCGAAGTTCAACGAGCTCAAAGCTCCCTACACCAAAGAGGAGTTCGAGCGGCAGCTCCAGAATCGCAAGATGACCGCCGAGGACCTCAAGGCCCAGTTGCGTCGCGACCTCAGCATTCAGAAATTATTCAACAAGGAAATCACCTCGCATATCACCATCACCGATGCCGATGTATCCAATTTCTACAATTCCAATAAATCCAGCTTCAACCTGGCGGAGCCCCAGGTTCACCTCGCCCAGATCGTCGTCACCCCCGCGCTCGATCCCAATGCGCACAATCTGAAAAGCGACAAGGCCAGAAACCCCGAAGAGGCGCAGCGCAAGATTCAGGCCATCGAGGCCCGCCTCCGGTCTGGCGAAGACTTCGGCTCTCTCGCTCAGAATTATTCCGAAGATCCCACCAGCGCCCAGAACGGCGGCGATCTCGGCTTCGTCCCTCAGTCGGCCTTTGACAAGACCAGCCCCGAATTGCGCCGCGTCATCCTCGGCCTGAAACCCGGCGAAATCTCCCCCGTCCTTCCCTCCCCCGACGGATTCCGCATTTTCAAAGTTATTTCCAAGGAGCCCTCCGGCCAGCGCGAACTCACCGACCCCAGAGTCCAGCAGACCATCCGCGAAACCCTTCTCAACCGCAAGGATCAGTTGCTCAAAGCCGCTTATTATGAAATGGCCCGCAATGAAGCCAAGGTCCTCAACTACCTGGCGCGCAGCGTCGTGGAGAATGCCGGTAAGTCTGCCAAATAGTTTCCGAATGCGCGCGGCGCTCTGCGCGAATCACCCGCCCCGCAAATTTCTATTGCCATTTCCTTCAATCACTTACTTGCCTGGAAACCGCCGTCCTCGCCCCCGCCCGCTGTAGCGTTGAAACTGAAAGTGGCCTTGAGCCGGTCAATCAGATGCCCGATGACGAAACATCACCCCCGAATGCCTCGGGGCGGCGCGGCGCCAACCGGGCCGATCTCCTGGACAAAGCCATTCAGCGCATGGAAGAGAAGCTGGGATCAACCGATGTAAAAGCCACCTTCGGCGACTTCATCAAGCTCCTGCAATTGCAGAAGGAAATGCAAATCGACCAACCACGGGAAATTAAGGTTACATGGATCGAACCCAGCGAGACGGAGTCTGCCTCAGAGGAATAACGTATTCTCCGCTTCCCTCACAAAAAAAGTTCCATGCTTCTCAAGCGCGATTCAAAGGATTTTCGGGGCCGATCGGCTCCGGCAAAAGTCAGGCACTGTGTCACGAAGCCATCAAATTGAGTTATCTGAACAGCGGCAGAGTGGGGCTCATCGGGGCGCCAACTTACCCAATGCTGCGCGACGCTACTTTGGCCACCCTCTTTGATATCTTGAATACCAACTTCATACCGTACGAATACAGCAAGGGCGACAACGTCCTCACCATGGTCGACACTCAGTCGCGCATTCTGTGCCGGTCCATCGATGAGTTCGAGCGCTTGCGCGGTACCAACCTCGCCTGGTTTGCTCTGGACGAACTTACTTACAGCCCCGAGGCTGCCTGGCTCGTGCTGGAAGGCCGGTTGCGCGATCCAAAAGCCGCGCGTTTATGCGGTTTTGGCGTTTGGACGCCAAAAGGTTATGATTGGGTCTATCGCAAGTTCATTTCCGATCCTCGCCCAGGATACAACACAACTCTTGCCCGTCCTTTCGAAAATCGCTACCTGCTTGAGCAGATCCCCGACTTCTACGATCTCTTGAAAAGCAGTTACGACGATTCCTTCTTTCAGCAGGAAGTGCTGGGAAAATACCTCAACGTCCAGGCTGGCTTGGTCTACTACGCCTTCAACCGCCAGGAACACGTCAAAAACCTCCAAGTTCGACCTCAGGCCCCGCTCCTGTGGGCCTTGGACTTCAATGTCGACCCTATGTGCTCGGTGGTTGCCCAAATCGTTGGTGGAACGATTTTCGTCCTGGATGAAATCATCCTGCGGCACGCCAGTACTCTTCAGGCCTGCGAGGAATTTACCCGCCGTTTTCCATCGCATCCCCGCGGAATTGCCGTATATGGTGACGCTTCCGGCAACAATCTCCACACAACAGGCACATCAGACTATCACATCGTACGCGAATATTTCGCCACGGCCTATTCCGGTCCTCTGCATTATAAGGTTCCAAAAGCCAACCCCAGCGTCCGCGACCGAATCACCTTGACAAACGCCCGGCTGAAAAACGCCTCTGGCGACGTCCAGCTCTACATCGACACCAAATGCATCGAGCTGATTAAAGACTTTGAGCAGGTGTCCTACAAGGCCGACAGCAACATCCCCGATAAGGATAGAGATCGTCGCAGAACCCATGTATCCGATGCTCTCGGTTACCTTCTCTGGCAAGAATGCCGGCCACTTCAACAGATTGGCGATCGCCCCAGGCGATTGTTTTAGGGCCGGCCCGCATGCTGAACATCAATATCGAACATCCCGAGTACGTTCGATCCAAGCCGATCTGGCATAAATACAGGCTTCTCTATGCCGGCGGAGAACAACTTCGCGAACATGCAGCCGAATACCTGGTGCGCCGCAGTAAAGAGCCCAACGAAGTCTATTCCGAACGATTGAGCCGGGTGTTCTATGAGAACTATATTGGTTCCATCATCGACTGGTACGCGGCCACGCTCATGCGGCGGGAGCCCGTTATTACGTATGACGGACCGAACGATGCCGGCAAAGGGTTCTTCGCGACGTTTTCCGACAATTGTGATTTACGGGGCACGTCTCTCGCCGACTTTTTTCGCCAACAATTAGTACAAGCCTTAATAGCCGGAAAGAGTTACATCGTGGTTGACTTTCCCCGAGTAACCGCCCCGATCACCACCAGGGCGCAAGAGGACGCCGTTGGGCAATCTCGCGCGTTCCTTGCGGACTACTCCCCGGATGAGGTGATTAATTGGGGCTGTGACAACAACGGCACGTTAGAGTGGGTTGTCCTTCGCACATCGTCTTTGCGACAGGTCAGTGCGGGTAGTGACACCTGGATGAAAGACACTCGGTGGATTTATTACGACCGCGAGATGTTTAAGACCTATCACTCCACCGTAAGTCCTTCCGGCCAGTCGAGCGGAATTCTATTGATCGATGAAGGGCGTCACGGACTCGCTTCGCAAGCCATGGTGCCTTTGTTCTCCATGCACGTTTCCGAGGGTCTTTGGCTAATGAACAAGGCGGCCCTATTGCAGTTAGAACACTTTAACAAATCCAACGCGCTGTCCTGGGCTCTGACAATGGGACTCTTCGCAATCCCAGTCATCTACTCCGAACGCGAGTGGAGCCAGATTGTTGGAGAATCGTACTATATACAGCTAGGACCAGACGATAAATTCGGCTGGACAGAACCTGAAGGTCACGTATTTCAAATCGCCGCCGACAATCTGGAACGCCTCAAGGACGAAATCTACAGAGTATGCCACCTAATGGCGCAGGCCGGTGGGACCAGCTCTGCTCAGACAACTCAATCGGGGTTCAGCAAGCAACGTGATTTTGGCATAACCCAGGAGGTCCTGCGCGCCTACGGAGATGCTGTCAAGCACACTATGAAGCAAGTTCTGTCGGCGATTAACACGGCTCGTCAGGACGGTCTCTTGATTAATGTCTCCGGCCTGGATGAATTCGACATCGGAGATTTTAGCGTTGAGTTAGATGATGCGAGAAAGCTGTTGGCGTTGGGAATTAATTCTGACACGTTGAAAAAGCAGCTCTATAAAAAGCTTGCCTTCAAGTACTTCTGCGACCTCCAACAGAGCGTCAAGAATCAAATCGCCGAGGACATAGACCGATCATTCGCATCACTTACTTACAATAAGGAGAGCCATGGAGGACACTAGGCAGGAGAAAGTGGACTCGGCGGAGTCCGAACGAGTCGACGTGCAGTCGCTCGTAAGACAAACGGTGGAAGAGTATACACGCACTCAACAGGCAAATGCCGAGCCGGCTTACCGGGCGGAACTGCAAGAGGAGCGGAAGCGCCGAGAGCAACTAGAGCGCAGAGTGAACGACCTTATAGAGGAAAACAAGCGTAGCAAGCAGATAGCGGATGAGGCCGAGCGCAGCGCCGCTATTAGAGCCGAATTGCAGCGGTTGGGCGTGGGGAAAGTGGATTTGGCCTTTAAGGCCGTCAAGGACGACATTGCGAGAACAGATGAGGGACGGCTGGTAGCAAGAACGGAGGCCGGCGAGGTAGGCCTAAAGGATTACCTTACAAGTTTTGTCGGTTCGAACCCAGAGTTTTTGCCAGCTCGGATATCGGGCGGCTCTGGAATCCCCGTGACACATAAATCGCCGCCAGGCGGTAGCGGTGCGATTGACCTTGACAAAATCCGGCCTGGGATGAGCCCCGAGGATCTAGACAACGCGAGACAGGAGATTGTGCGGATCGCCGCACAGGCTTTGCGCGGATCGTAGCTGAAGATAAGGACTTAACTTTCAAACAACTATAGGAGATATCGATGCCAGCAATCACTTCCACTAACGTGGCCTCCGCTATTGTGAAACTTGTGGCGGCCGACGCCTTGCCAGCCCTCGTTAGCAACCTCCTCCTGGGAAACCTTGTTAACCGTGATTATGAGCCCACACTAGCCCAGGCTGGCGATACCGTAAATGTACCGATTCCGCCGACGCTTGTCGCTAACAACATTGCTGAGGGGGGAACTGTGACCACGCAGAACCCTAGTTTGGGGAATGCCCAAATCGTGCTAAACACGCATGCGGAGGCGACGTTTCAGATTCCCGATGTCACCAAAGTCCTCGCCGTTCCCGATCTACTGAGAGTTTACATGCAGCCAGCGGTCATTGCGATTGCCGAGCGAATTGAGTCAGACCTCTTGGGACTGTACGCGAGTTTCTCCGCGAACGCTCCTGTTGGAGTGGCGGGAACGCCCATCACGGAAGCCGTCGTCGATGCAGCCGAAACCGCACTCTTTCAAGCAAAGGTCCCCGCCAGCCAGCCAAAGCATTTGATCGTTGATGCCGGCACCTATTCACAAATGCGGCAAATTCCTCGCTTCAGCGAATTCCAAACGGTTGGCGAAGCCGGCCTTCGCGCCCTGATCGAGGGCACAGTTGGAAAAATCAAGGACTTCTTTGTTTTTAGATCACAACTGGTCGCAAAGACAGGAAGTTCTCCGGTGACGACCCATAACCTCGCATTCGTCCGAGACGCGATCGGGTTGGTGATACGACGCTTACCTCAGCCGCTGCCTGGAACTGGTGCAATCGCAGAGTACGCGGATTTGGGCAATTTCGGCATGCGCGTCATCATGAGTTATCAACCAAACACGTTATCACAGCAGTTTACAGTGGACGTTCTGTACGGAGCGGCAGCCCTCCGGAACAACTTCGCGGTGCAGGTGAACTCCTAAGGTACTGCACGACCATTCCGAAGTCGACGTTTTGGAATTCATATCCGCCAGTTTATGAACTTAAAGTCATACTATCAAAAAATTCGAGAGTTCGAAAGCAGCATAGCCGAGCCCTTCGTGGTCTTAGTAAGTCATGAGACACCTGACGGCGGTAAAGAGGGCCTGCTAACCGAGGTCCCCAAGGAGGTGGCGGCCAAAATGATCGCCGACGGCCGAGCCCGGCTTGCGAGCGACGAGACCGCGCGGGAATTTCACGAAAAAAAGGCAGAAGCAAAGAGAGCGGTCGACACTGAGGCGACAACCAATCGGATGCAAATGACCCCTGTACCAACGGTTGACCCAATGAAGACAAAGCGCTTCACAAAGGAGCGGTAAAACGGTTCGGACGCAGATGACTATGGCTCTGTTTAACGATGCTCCGATTTCGACTTTGGACCAGCTGGCAGCGCAAGATAGTGCCGTCCTAGATGTAGCCAGTAACGAAGGAATCGATGCCTCCGCTAAGATATCGCTCGCGCAACAGGAGTTGGGTGCTGAACTCACGTCGGCATTTTCGCGCTCAACATTTTCACGCACAAGTCCTTCCACCTGGTGGCCAGGAAGCGTTGCGACTTCACTATATGTTTTGCAACTCCCGAACATAGTGGTGACACCGCCACTGCAACTCTGGCACACGTTTCGAACCCTGGCACTGGTCTATCGTGATGCTTACGGAAACCAGCTAAACGATCGATATGCGGCTAAGTGGAAAGAGTACCAAGATCTCGCGAAGTGGGCATCAACCATGCTATTTCAGACCGGCATTGGGGTCGTCTCAGATCCTATTGCGGTCGCTGGCACCCCGGAAGTCGATGTGTTGAGCGGAACACAACCCGCGATGACGTATTACGCGCAAGTCGCATGGCTGAATTCTGCCGGCGAAGAAGGAATGGCCAGCCCTGTCACGTCCATTAATGCACCAAATCAAAACTCGGTGCAGGTCAGGCCTACCAATCCACCTCCAAATGCAGTGGCCTGGAACGTATATGCCGGCGCGGCTATCGACTCTATCACGCTGCAAAACGATCCCCCCCTGGGCATAAATCAGACGTGGCTGCTTCCGCCCTCCGGCCTGGTGCAGGGCCGAGGACCGGCAACCGGACAGTCACCAAACTACTATTCCCAGGCACCACGATTCCTGCAGCGAGGCTAAACGGCATGCTCAGTTTAGCGGGCAAGGCCACATCAAAGCTTCAGGAAGTTTTAGCTGCTCCGAGTGGCCTGAACACAAGTCTGGCCGAATTAGCCGAGTCGGAAAGCGTGACAATCCCGCCGATTCCCTCCACCAATCTTTTCACAGACAATGTCTCGAGCGATATTGCCGAAAAAAGCACCGAGCCGAAATACACGGCCATTTACATTTACTGCGACAAGATGGCCAATGCTCTGACGGAAAAATTCCGAAGCTTTTCCGGAACGATCGCGATGATCATCGATGTGCGGGTATCGCAGGACCGACTCGAGGGAATTGATCGTACCTCTCAATTGTACACTGCTGCGGTCACTCAAACGCTTAACCAGAATCGCGGCGACTGGGGCCAAGGCCTCTTTTACGCCGGCCGGTACGAGGTAGCGTTCGGGCCGGTGAAGCATGGGGGCCGTAACTTCATAAAGTCCGCAAAGATCTCGGTCCAATTGGACGCGAGTATTGACTAACGATATGCCGGTATATATCTCTTCCAATGCGAACCGATTCTATTGCGCCACAGAAGCCACTTACGGTCAAGTGCCGTCGATTACATCTGACAACCGGATTCCGGCTCTAAGACTCTCCGCCAAACAACGGCTCGAAGTGACTAGCCGCAAGGACAAAACAGGCAGTCGGACGTTTGCAGGATTACCGCCTGGTGGCCGGCGTCAAACCACATACCAATTGAACACGCTGTTAACGACCTGGGCCGGAGGTCCGAGTTCGCCCAGTTATGGTCCGCTATTTCAAGCCGCGCTTGGCAATAGCGCACTGGTATCCACGGGCGCGACACTTGGCTCCGGCTCGACCAGCTCCACTCTGGCGTTTTCTGCGCCGCACGGGCTCATTGCGGGACAAGCCGTTGCCTATCTTGGAGAACTCAGGTTTGTAACTGCCGTCGTTGATACTCACACGGTCCAGCTGAATGCGTCACTCACGGCAGTCCCAGTGCCCGGTTCCAGCACTGGCCCGACGGCGACCTACTTTCCTAGCACAAACCTTTCTACTGCAACGGTGTTCGACTATTGGGATCCAGTCTCCGCGGTACACCGTATCCTGTGCGGAGCAGCCGTGGATCAGATGAGCGTCAAGATCAACGGAGACTATCACGAGTTTGCGTTTAACGGAATCGCTCAAGAACTAGTGGACAGTACTAGCTTTACGGCCGGAATCGGACAACTCACTACATTTCCTCCTGAGCCGGCCCTAGGAACATTTGATTATTCGATTGTTCCGGGTAACCTCGGCCAGGTCTGGCTAGGGAATGTGCCAGGCCAGTTCTTCACGCTCACCGACGCTCAACTCTCTTTGAATAATAACTTAGATATGCGCGCCCACGAGTTTGGATCGAGCCTGCCCAGAGCCGTTTCACCGGGCGTTCGCGCCGTCACTCTAGAGTTTGAGTTGTATCAAATGGACGATGCGGCAACGCAAGGGCTGTATCAGGCAGCGAAACAACAGTCACCAATCAGTGCCATGATTCAGCTTGGTCAGCAGCCGAACCAGTTATTTGCCGGGTACTTGAAAAGTCTTATTCCGCAGGTACCCGAGTACGACGATAGCGAAGCACGCTTGAAGTGGAGTTTTAGTAGCTCACGCGCGCAAGGCACCGTGGACGACGAGATTACGATCGCTTTTGGATGAGCATGAATTATGAAAGTTGTGTTCGGATCGACTCTAAGGTCATTCCGGGAGTAGCTTTTGTTGTAGCGAAAATGTCGCTCCAGCGACGGATGGATCTGATTCGCCGCATTCGGGATTTGTCGCTCAAATGCGAATTTCTGACCGCGGGGGAGCAGGCGGAAGAGAAGCTGCAAGGGGCGCTTTTCTCTGCCGAGATCGACCGGCTTTACGTGACCTGGGGCCTGCAAGCGCTGACCGGACTGGAAGTCGACGGGGTAACAGCGACACCGGAACTGCTTGTGACCACGGGGCCCGAAGATCTGTTCCGCGAAATCGTTGCGGCGGTAAAGGCCGAGTGTGGCCTTTCGGAGCCGGAACGAAAAAACTGATCGTCGCCTTCCAATTTCTGCGTTCGAACCCAACCGCATGGAAGTGCGACACATGCCGGAAATCCGGTTTGGAAAAGACACGAAGGTGCGGTTGGGTGCCGCCGGAGCGGCAAACATCTCCTCACGTTGTCTGGGCCAGAGGACGGATTTCAACCGACGAGTGCCCGAAGTCGTTGATCACAGCGCAGAGCATCGGCTGGGTGGAAGAGTTCCTGGTCTGGAAACGGCTTCATCTAAGTCTCCCCTTCGATATCAATGTGCGTCAGGCGGAGGCATTTCTGATCCTGGAGGAACAGTTGGATTTGGAGAAGCAGAGTGGCGCAGAGTAGCTGGAGCAACATCACCGGTCCCGCCTCAGATAACTCGGGAATCGGACAGCTACTAAGCGGGCTTGTGCCGCCGAGTGCTGGAGGACTCGGGGAGGCCCTAACCGAATTGACACGCAACCTCGGGAATCTCGTGCCGGCAGGCCAACTGCAAGCGGAAGCACTGCTGGCCAACACACAGGCGATTGTACAGAACACGACTGCGCACGGGGGCGGCGCGGCAAGCACCGTCAGCCAAGTGGTATCGACGCTAACAGGCGGTCTATTAGGAGGGTTGTCGCCCATTTTGTCCGGCGTAATGAGCCTGTTCGGAGGCGGAGGATCGAATACGCCGACGCCGCTGACGACCTATATCCCACCGCCCAGCATCCAGTTTCAAGCCGCCAATGGTCCCGGGTCAGCGGTTGAAGGCGCAGACTACGGCCAGAGCGGCGCTCCCCGTGCAATAAGCAATACTCCGCAATCCATGCCGCAAATCACAGTGCAGGTGCAGGCGATGGACAGCCGTTCATTCCTGGACCACAGCCAAGAGATTGCGACCGCCGTGCGTGAAGCGGTCCTCAACATGCACTCTCTGAACGACGTCATCAGCGACCTATAATGCCCGCAGTTTTTCCAACTCTCAAGACAGGCGCCGTGGCGCAGTACCCGGCGACAAATGCTAATCAGTTTGCAAGTTTCGTGGTGCGATTCCTGGATGGCGTTGACCAAAGGTACCGGCAGTTCTCTGCCCCACTGCGGAGCTGGGTTATCAAACTAACCATGCTGGATGAAGCAGAATTGAATGCGCTGGAACAATTCTTCGTTGCACAGGAAGGGCTCTTCGGTACATTTTCATTTGTGGATCCCTGGACTCAGACCACCTTTACAAACTGCAGCCTGAATCAAGATACGCTTCAGTACACCGTTCAAGGCGAGTTACAAGGAACGGCACAGCTGGTGGTGGTGGAAAACAGAGTGTAGATGTTGTACTTTCCACAATTGTCATCGGGGGCCACGGGGCAGTATCCGATACAGAAACGTTGCATCGCGAGAACGATTGTCAACCAACTCCCCGACGGGCACATGGTGAAGTACGCGGATGCGGGCGCGGAGCAGATCGAGTGGCAGCTCACCTTCCAGGACCTAACAGATTCCGAGATCGCCGGCCTGCAGCAGTTTTTCACCACTTGTGAAGGGCAGCTCAACGGTTTCACGTTTCTCGACCCACTGGGCAACCTGCTGGCGTGGAGCGAGGCTCTGGGCCAACCCACGTGGGAAGCCAGCACACTGCTGCAACTCACGGCAGGGATCGATGATCCTAGCGGCGGAACCAGTGCGACGCGGATCGTAAATCCGACTGGGTCTGACCTGAGCGTGCAGCAGAGCGTCAATGCGCCCGGAGGGTTGGTCTATTGTCTCAGCGCATTTGTCCGGAGCCAGAACGGATTGCCGATCTCTTTATTCCGTCAGAGCGCCGACGCGTCGGCCAGCGTCTTGTTTGCAACGCAGGCAGCGTGGAACCGGATTAGTCTCTGTGGAAATCTCAATACCTCCGCAGATTCCATCACGGTTGGCATCACGGTGCCCGCGGGGCAATCGGCAGATGTGTACGGATTTCAACTCGAACCGCAGCCGGCGGCGTCGCCTTATAAGTCAAGTTATTCTGCGGGCGGCGTCTACTCCAACGCGCACTTTTCTCAGGATGCCCTTGCGGTGACGACAACGGGACCCAATCGCAATCAATGCACACTGACCGTTTCGACTCGCTGACAAATGTCCACGGCGTTTCAAGTTAAAGAGCAGGCTGTAACCGACACACCGCTTCTTCTCTTCACCTGCCAACTTTCAGATACCCGAGTAGAAAACTGGTCGACGCACCAGATTACACTATCGGGGACCACTTACCAGGCGAGAGTTCTTCAACATAATCTCTACGAAATCCAAACGTCCTCAGACCTGGGCGTAGACGCGATTCCGAAGATCTCGCTCTCGCTAGCCAACGCCGACTCCCACTTTTCAGAAATCGAACGCAGCACGGGGTTCAAGGGGGCGACACTCACCGTCAGTTTTGCTTTCTTCGATCTGACGCAGAGCGCGGCCACAACCGCAGTTCTTACTCTCTTCAAAGGAATTTTCAACCCACCGGACGAAATCACGGAATCCATATTTCGTGTTACCGCCGTCAACAAGATGAACATGCAGCGGGTATTGATGCCGCAAGTGCGGGTGCAGCGGCGATGCCCGTGGGAGTTTCCAGCGACGTCCGATCAAAGGCAAGAAGCCGTCGCCGGAGGCGTCAATGGAAGATACTCGCGGTTCTACCGTTGCGGATATTCCCCGGACGTACCTGGCGGCGCGGGAATGCTCAACGGCGCCGTTCCATACACAACGTGCGGATTCACCAGGTCCGACTGCGAAGCGCGGGGCATGTTCGACCAGGATCAC
>Ga0335079_10003950_pt1 | contig 17072 bp, 12 predicted proteins | sample Lox_Sample_33_FD_206719 | JGI IMG/M metagenome (GOLD analysis project Ga0335079, IMG submission 206719) | Soil microbial communities from Loxahatchee National Wildlife Refuge, Florida, United States - Lox_Sample_3.3 | ecosystem: Environmental > Terrestrial > Soil > Wetlands | place: USA... | reverse complement strand
AAAAACTCCAGGTACGCGAATTTTCCGTCCTTGCCCGTGGGATAAATCATCTCCATTACCGCCAGCCCTTGGGTGTAGCCGAAATATCCGCTGAGCGTCAGATTGCGGCGCACGCGAAAGTCCGCACCCAGATCATAGAGATTGCCAAGCGATCGCCGCCCGGACGTGGACCGGCCGGTATAGCCGAACGTCCATGGCTGGTACGCGCCGCCGCCGCTGTACCAGAGATCGTTAGCGTTGCTCAATCGCAGTGCGTGGAATTCACTGGTCAGGGTGACTCTCGGGTGCGGCCTCAGGATCAAAATGCCGTAACGATCTTCCGTATTCATCATGTTAAAGAACGGAAATTTCGCATACGGCCGCGGTGTCGGGAGGAGTTGGAAGAATGTGTTGTGGCGGCCGTCGTTCGCATTGGAGTCGCCCGATCCGTACGTGTAGCCCGCGCGAATCCATGGTTTGACCGCGGGCGCGATCTTGGGCTGCAGTCCGCCTTCCAGGTCCAACGCGCCCGCACGCTGCGTCTGGTATCCCCATCGGCCGGTCTGCACCGCCCCCCAAGCAAGCAGGTCGACGGTACCGGCGTCGGTCTCGATGGCGTGCAGCGAATGGCCGCCGAAGGTTTCGATGCGGATGTTCTCCAGGTCGCCGCGGCGCATTGCGACTGCCCGATTGTCGGTCTTGAGAATGTGGCGGAAGTCGTCGTATTCGATGGCGAAAAACCGCGTGTCGGCGGCGTGCCGGCCCGAGCCCCAGGAGTGGGTGTAGGCCGCGTAGCCGAAGCCGATGCGGTTCCAACCCCAGCCATCCACCTGGAAGACGCCGCGGGTGGGTACCGCGCCCACAAACGTGAAGTTATCGCGGCCGCTTGTGTACGAGTAGTGGACGCCATCGAAGCTCCGTCCCACATCCGAGAATCCGAAGTTCCCGATGAGCCGTTGCGCCACCCGATCCCGCTTCAGCGCGGCCAGGGTGGTACTCTTGGGAGTCAGTTCGCTGCCGTCCGAAAACTCGAAACGGCCGATCTGCAAGGTGTGCTTTTTATTGCCGCCGAGGCCATCGAAGCGCACGAAGAGTTGCTTCGGAAAGATCATCGCCGTGTTCTGGCTGCCGGAATTCGCCGACAGGTAGTTCGAACCCAACCCGAGCCCGCCCTGCTGCGGCCCCGTTCCGGTGGCGCCGTTCGGCAGTCCGAGAAGGAACGGTACGCCGAATTCGGCATTCCAGTCCCAGGTGTCGTGACTCTGCGACAATCCGATGCGGAACACGTTCCCCGAGTACTGATAGCTGTTGTTTCCCGCCGCCGGTTGAAACCAATCCCAGAAGTAGACGCGCGACCTCAGGCTGGCCGTAACAGTCAAGTCGCCAAGCTTCACCGGCGTCGGCGCGACGGTCTGGGCCGCGAGAACGGTTGCGGAGGCGATTCCGAATACACTTTGAGCGATGAGCTTCATTTTCGATCTTCCTTTGATGCCGACGTTACTCTGAGGATGAGACCGGCCCCTGCGCCGCGACCGTCAGGGAGCGGTCGCGCGCAAGATGGTGCCGCGCCCGACCGCTCGCTCACGCGCGCGGCTCAGGGTCAGTCCACCACTAATGGTCTCATCCTGTACCATCAAGCGGATTACACTCTCCCCTGAGCGAACGACATCTCTGGCTCGGCGGGCGCCGGCTTCGGATCCGCAGCCGGACGGAACGTGGCGTATAGCGCCAGTCCGGTACACAGCGACCCGGAGAGGATGTTGCCGATGGTAACCGGAATCTGGTTCCACAGCCACCAGGTACCGGCGGACACCGGCGCGCGCAACATCATGCCCGCCGGGATGACGAACATATTCACCACCGAATGCTCGAATCCCTGCGCGAAGAAGGTCAGGATCGGCAGCCACATGGCGACGATCTTGCCGATGGTCGATTTCGACACCATCGCCAAACACGCGCCCACCGTCACCATCCAGTTGCACAGCACCGCTTTGACGAGTGCGGTCGCCCACCCGGCGCCACCCGCCGACATGTAGCCGAGCGTCTTTTTCTGGGCGGCCGCGCGGAGCAGATCGCCCACCGGGCCCCCATTATTGGCTCCGCAATTGGTGATCGCAAGATAGAACAGCAGCGCATATCCGGCGCTGCCCAACAGGTTGCCGGTATACACCCAGAACCAATTGCGCAGCATCCGTCCGGGGGTGACCTCTCCAGCCGCGACCGCTACGGGCAGGATTGCGAAGTTGCCGGTCGCCAGCTCCAGGCCGAGCAGCACCAGCATCACGAAGCCGACCGGAAAGAGCACCGCGCCCACCAGCGGCGGGATGCCCTGCGACTGTACGACGAACACCATCGACGTCGCAAATCCCAGAAAGACACCCGACAACGCGCCTCGCAGCAGCATATCGGAGACATTCAAGCCAGCCTTGCGCTTGGCCGCGCGCACGATTTCGCCGATCAATTCGACGGGAGTGACGTAGTCCATATCAGGCTGCCTCCGCTCGTTCGGCGGCCATCCGCACCATCACCACGCCGTCGACAACTTTCACCGGATACGACAAAACGCAGGCCGATTCGCCCTCCGGCCGCACCACATCGCCCGAGTCGAGACAGATTTTCCAGGAATGCAGCGGGCAGACCACGGAATCGCCGGCGACGATTCCATCGGCGAGCGGTCCGCCGCGGTGCGGGCAGCGGTTTCCCACCGCTACGAACCGGCCGCCCAGGTTGAAGATGGCGATCTCCTCGGAGCCGAGCTGTATCGCACGGCCCTCGCGGAGAGGAACGTTATCAGTGTGCGTGATGCGAATCCAACTCATACGTTGACAGTCTCCATGGGTTGAATTTGGACGAACTGCGTTTGGTGGCGTGGCTGGTTCCGTTCCAGCCAGGGATCGGGCGCGAGCGCTTTCGATTTGGCGAGCCGGTCGAGCAGCCCGTCCTGTGCCGCGGGCGGCGCGTAGACGGTTTCGCGGCGGACCTGTTCGATGCCGACACGCTCCACGAAGTCGTAGGTCCGTTCCAGATAGTTGGCGTTCTCGCGGTAATACTGGAAGAAGAGGTGCGCGGCGCGGAGCGCTTTGTCGGTAGTCTCGACGGTGATCAGCAGATCGGCCTTGCGCACGCGCTTGCCGGCGGCGCCGCCGACCACTACCTGCCAGCCGCCCTCCTGTCCGACAAGACCGATGTCTTTGACCGTCGCCTCGGCGCAGTTCCGCGGGCAGCCCACCACCGCCATTTTGGTTTTGTGCGGCGTATAGAGATTCTCCAGGCTGCCTTCCAGTTCGATGCCGGTAGCGATCGCGTCCTGCGTGCCGAAGCGGCAGAATTCGGTTCCGACACATGTCTTCACCATGCGCACGCCCTTGGTATATGCCTGGCCGGAGGTCATGCCGAGATCGGCCCAGATTTTCGGCAGATCCCGCTTGGCGACGCCCAGCAGATCGATGCGCTGGCTGCCGGTAATCTTCACCATGCGGACGGAGTACTTCTCGGCGACGTCGGCAATACGGCGCAGTTCCGTCGGCGACGTCAGCCCGCCGCGAATGCGCGGTACCACCGAAAAGGTGCCGTCGCGCTGAATGTTGGCGTGGACGCGATCGTTGATAAATCGCGCGGAGCGGTCCTCGTCGTGATCGCCGCACCACGCCATATCCACCATGTAGCTCAGCGCCGGCTTGCACACTTCGCAGCCCGCGCCGTTGCCATAGATATCGAGGATTTCCTGCACCGATTTCAGCTTCTGCGACCGGACCATCTCCCGCAGCGCCTCCTGCGGGAACGGCACGCACTCACACAGCACTTTCTTCTTGTCTTCTTCAAATTCGGGAGCGACGGCCTTCAGCAGGCTCGAACAGAGATCGGTACAGCTTCCACAGCCGGTCGACGCGCGAGTGCACTGCTTCAACTGGCTCAAGGTGCGGATCGACCGCTCGTGAATCGCCGACACGATGGCGCCCTTGCTGACGCCGTTACAGCCGCAGACGATTTCGGAATCGGGCAGCTCGGCGACGTTGGCTCCGCCGTCGGGCGCCGGATCGGGCGAGAGCAGCGAGCGGCGCTTGTTGTTGAGGTCCTCTCCTGTACGCAGCCATTCCATGTAGCGCCGGCTGTCGGACAGATCGCCCACCAGGATGACTCCCGCCAGTTTGCCGTCGCGGATGTTCAGCTTCTTGTAGATGCCGAGCGATGGATCTTCGTATCGGATGGATTCCACGCTCGGCGGGTTGTCCTGGACGAAGCCGGCGGAGAAGACATCCACGCCCATGATTTTGAGGCGCGCTTCGGGGATGGAACCCTGGTAACGCGGGCCGCGGTGTCCGCTGATGGTGGCGGCCAGCACCTTACCCTGCTCGTAAAGCGGCGCCACGAGGCCGTAGACGGTGCTGTTGTGCTCCACGCACTCGCCGACGGCGAAGACGTGCGGGTCGGAGGTCTCCATGTAATCGTTGACCACGATCCCGCGATTCACCACCAGTCCCGCCATGCGGCCGAGCTCGACATTGGGACGGATGCCGACCGCGATCACCACCAGGTCGGCTTCCATCCGGTAGCCGTTCACGAAGGCAACGCCTTCCACGCGGCTATCTCCCAGGATGGTGGTGGTGTTGTGCGAGAGCAGGACGTTCACGCCCAGTTCTTCGATCTTGCGCTGCAGATATTCGGCGCCGCGCGCGTCGAGCTGGCGTTCCATGAGCGTGCTCATCAGGTGCACCACGGTGACATCGGCGCAGCGGAGTTGCAGTCCTCGAGCCGCTTCCAGGCCGAGCAGGCCGCCGCCGATCACTACGGCTTTCACCCCCGGACGGGCGCGTTCCATCAGCGCCCTGGTGTCGTCCAGGTTGCGGAAGCAGAAGACGCCGTCCTTTTCGACGCCGGCAATTGACGGAATCAGGGGGGAACTGCCGGTGGCCAGCAATAGCTTGTCGTAGGTGGTGATGCTGCCGTCATCGCCGGTGACGGTGCGCGCGGCCGCGTCGACGCCGGTGATGCGGACGCCCAGCCGCAGGTCGATGTTGTTCTCGCGATACCACTCGAGGCGGTTGAGAAAGATCTCCTCGGTCTCCTTCTCTCCCGCCAGAACCGAAGAAAGCTGGATGCGGCTATAGTTGACGTGAGTTTCGTCTCCAAACACCGTGATGCGGAAGCCGGGCGAGTGGCGCAGAATCTGTTCCACGCACGCCATGCCCGCCATTCCATTGCCGACTACAACCAGTCGTTCCATAGCTGCTATCTGAGTACCTCCGCCGATTGAGGCGATTTCCACGCCGAACCCCGCTTGCGACGCAGCACCCCGGCCGCCGACTCCGCGGCTGCCCGCACCAGCGCCGCCATCTTCGGGTGGGGCGGGACAATGTCGGGCGCTAAGCCATAATCCATGAGCGTGGTATCCATCACCGGACCCACGGAGCCGATTGCGAGGTCGTCCGCCAAGGCCTGCCGAACGGCGTGCAGACAGCCCAGTGATGCGGCCACTTCCAGCAGATGAGTCAGTTGGATGGAGGTCGTGAACAACACGACGTCGCATTCGCGCCGGCCGATGCGCCGCGCCGCTTCCTGCAATGGGCCGGGATCGTCCGGCAGCGTCCAGCGGTAAATCGGCAGCGCGCAGACTTCGGCTCCGGCCGCTTCCACGGCCGCGATCAAGTCGCGATTGGAGCGGCCGTATTCCTGTATGGTGATGCGTCGTTCCGGCCGCGCCGCGAGGATCGGGACGATTTCGCGCCAGGTGTTCGGCTCGGGAACTACGATTGCGCCCGCGACACCCATCTCGCGCAGCGCGGCGACGGGTTTGGGTCCGCGGGAAACGATAGTGCTGCGCCGCAGGGCGTCCGGCAAGGCTTCCCGTGGATAGCGCTCGGCGAGAATATCGGCCAGAAACGTCAGGCCGGCGCCGGTCATGAGGACGATCAGGTCGAACTCGCCGGCGAACAGGCGCTCGGCCCAGCGAAAGACCTCGGCGTGGTGTTGAAAGGGGACTTCCTTGACGGATGGGGCAACGAACGGCTCGCCGCCGTGACGGCGGATGAGCTGCTCCATTTGTTCGGCGCGGCGCGACTCGAGCGAGATCACTCTCAGGCCCGCGAAATCCGCTGGATTCCCCATCCCCCCTTGCATCCCTCCAAGCAAATGTTCGAATCCGGCAACCCCTAATTGCCGTGATCAGCGCGAGTGTTACCGATGAGATACCGACGTGGATGGCTCAATCCATGAGCCAAGGAAGGAGGGAAACGGGCTCCATTCATACTGCCCACCGGAAACCCGCTCGTTGCCCGTGAGGTCAAGATCAGAATACTCAAACCCTGCCAAACGGTAAAGAAAAAGTTTTCTATGGAGTGGATTTGAGTTTGTTAATGCGATCGGTGCGGTCAATTGGCGGACGGCTTTTCAGCGTGATCGATCACCAGAAAGTCCGCGGTGATTTTTGCCGGTTGAAGCTGGAGTCCGACCTTTCGCAGAGCGCTCGGGATATTGCCGGTGGGTTCGCTTGCCTCGGGCACTGGATTGTTTGACGTGACGCTTGGCGAGCGGGGAGAGATCAGAAGATCATTCATCGTGAGATTCAGGTGGACATTGTAAATCCCTGTTAGGCCCGTCTGGTCGATGACATCGCGGCCCGTCACCACGGAAAGCCGCCAGCAGAGAAAGGCCATTGAGACACCTGCCAAGTCCACACCACCCGTGGGCGACACCCGCGTGCCGCCGCAAATCGGGCGCGGAGCGTCCTGTCCCGGCTGGCGCGTGGGAGGAGGTTTGTCAGGAGTGAGCACCAGGCAGCTTCCCTCCGCGGCCGGCTGAAATTTCGGGGCACCCTTGGCCACTGTCAGCTCGTAGGCCGCGACCGGCCGGGGCTCGCGATGGATGAGCAGCTTGAACCGGTCTTTGAGGACTTGCTGCATCATCGGTCCGCGCATCATCGCACCGATGGCGGGGCCATCGGCCTTGGCGTCGATAGTGAAACGATCCGATTTGATCCAACCGGTGCTGCCCTTGATGTCCTGGCGCCACTGCCAGTAGGGTACCGGGGGCATCATCAGTCCATTGGTCGGCAATGGTTTTCCGTCCGGGAACGTGAGATAGGCATCGTGGATCAGACTGTCGAGCGTGAAACACTCCAGGTGCAATCGGCCCGCAGTCTCGCGACCGTCAAATCCACCTCGTGGAGCAGTCGTACACGGCTTGATCGAGAAGACTTCGAATTTGGGCGCGATTGCAGGCTGTTGCGCGGAAACCAACCCGCAGGCCAACATCAATAATGGTATCGGCGTCCTGATGGCCGTCAGTGTAGCAAAGCCGACCGCTGACGGCCAGAGGCCGTCGAATGCGGCTTCCCGCGGAACTTCGACGGTGTCGGCGTTGAGGGCTGTCTCCACTTGCTCCAGATTGCCCTTGCCATATTGGAAGGCGCGCTTGTGCCAGGGATCTATGACCCAAATGTGCGGCACTCCGAAAGCCTGGTATTCGGCGACTTTTTGCAGAAGGTCGGCGGGTTGGTCGTGCCGCGCGAGGATCCCGATGACGATTAAGGGTGGGGCCTGAATGACGGGCGTGCCGGGGCGCCCGACGGTTACGCAGACATCCGGCACACGGCGTCCTGGAACGGTTATTATGCGCATATTATGCGCTGTTCGGGCCAAACGAACAGGTGGCGATACCGTGCCCGGAAGTGTTCGAGCAAGTTGGCCTGTATTAAGCTGTGCGGAATTTCTCCCAAGTTTCGTTCCAGGACCTGACCGTCGACGAATTCTCGATCACCATCTTCATAAATGGTTTTGAGGTACTCGTGGATCGAAATCGGCGGAGACTGTGGCAGAGCTGCCACAGGTTTAGTTTACTCCGCGCCGGCAACCCGGGCCGGCGCGGAACCTGAGTATATGAGCGCGGCCCTTAATTCGCCAACGCCATCGTCACCGTCTTGACTTCGCTGTACTGCTGGAGGCCGTATTCGCCCAGTTCGCGGCCAATGCCCGATTGCTTGAAGCCGCCGAAGGGCGCCGCCGCGTCGAAGACGTCGTAGCAGTTCACCCACACGGTTCCGGCGCGCAGCCCGTTGGCGATGGTCGTGGCCTTAGTGATGTCTCGGGTCCAGACCGCCGCCGCCAGGCCGTACAGCGACTTGTTGCCGCGTTCGATCACCTCGTCGATGCTGTCGAACGGAATGATCGACATGACCGGTCCGAAGATCTCTTCCTGCGCGATCTTCATTTCGTCCCGCACATCCGAGAATACTGTCGGCTCGACGAAGTAACCGCGGTCTCCCACGCGTCCGCCGCCGCACTTCAAGTTGGCGCCTTCTTTCCTGCCGGCGTCGATGTAGCTCATCACTTTCTCGAACTGTGCCTCGTCAACTTGAGGACCCTGTTCGGTTTTGGCGTCAAGCGGATCGCCCACGGTGCGCCGTTTGGCGCGATCCACGCTGCGCTCCACGAATTCGTTGTAGGCTTTACGCTCCACGAACAGGCGCGAACCCGCGCAGCAGCACTGTCCCTGATTGAAGAACAATGCGAAGTGAGAGCCTTCAACTGCCTGATCCATATCGGCATCTGCAAACACGATGTTGGGGCTTTTCCCGCCCAGCTCCAGGGTCACGCGTTTCAGATTCGTCTGTGCCGCCGCTTCCATGATCAGGTGCCCCACTTCCGTCGAGCCGGTGAAGGCCACTTTATCAACGTCCATATGGCGCGCGATCGCGCCACCGGCGGTTGGTCCGTAGCCCGGCAGAATATTGACCACGCCGGCCGGGAATCCGGCTTCCAAAATCAATTCGCCCACGCGCAGCGCCGTCAGCGGCGTCTGCTCGGCGGGCTTCAGCACGACGGTGTTGCCGCAGGCCAGCGCGGGCGCCAGCTTCCAAGCCTGCATGAGCAGCGGGAAATTCCACGGAATCACCTGTCCGACGACACCCACAGGTTCCAGCCTGGTATAGCAGAAGTAATTACCGGAGATCGGAATGGTGCGGCCCTGGATCTTGTCGGCCCATCCCGCATAGTAGCGGTAGCAGGCGATGGTCAGCGGCAGATCCGCGGCGGCGGCCACTTTGTAGGGTTTGCCGTTGTCCAGGCTCTCTAAGCGAGCCAGTTCGTCGGCGTGCTTTTCGATGAGATCGGCGAGCTTGTTCAGCAGACGCCCGCGTTCGGCGGCCGCCATTTTGCGCCAGGGCCCGCGTTCAAACGCGTGACGCGCAGCTTTGACCGCCATATCGACATCTGCGGCGTCGGCTTCGGCCACCTGACAGATCACTTCGCCGGTGGCGGGGTTGATGGTGGGGAACGTGCGGCCCGAGACAGCCTCGGTCCAGCGGTTGTTAATGAGAAGTTGGGTTGCCGTGACAGGGTTAGCCCGGTCCGGCACGTGTACGGTCGACGACATGGACAGACCTCCTATCGAGCGAGGAGAGTGGCTCGATATACGCAGATATTATGTCAGAACCTCCATCCGTCCGGCGCAGCTGTTTAGAGCCGCCGGAAGGTTTGCGGTGCGGACGCGAACCGATCCGGCCGTGGCAGACCGCGTCGCGGGAAGTCCGGATTTCTCTCATGTTTATTTTTCTGCATTCCGTCCACTCTACAGTTGCGCCGCGAACGCACCGATTGTTATTGTCGTGGGCAATAGCACGTCGATGTCGCATACCGTAGCCGGCAAGGAAGAGGAACTTCACTGGCTGGCGCTCAAGCTTGTCCCTGGTCTCGGCGCAAGAACCGCGGGCAAAGTTCTCGATCGTTTCCGTACGCCCCAAGCCGCGTTCCGCGCGTCGCGGTCCGAACTCGAAGCGGCCGGCCTGAGCGGGGCCGTGGCGCAGTCCATCGCCAGCGGCTGCACGTTTGAGGACGCGGTCCTCCAGCAGGAAAAGATGATGGAAGCGGGCGCGGAGTTGCTGACCTGGAATGACCCGCGATATCCCCGCCCGCTGCGCGAGATCTTCGATCCGCCGGTTGCGCTGTTCGCCCGTGGACGATTGGAGCTGCTCGGATCGATCGCGATCGGCGTGGTCGGAACCCGCCGTCCGACGCCGTATGGACTGGCGGCCGCGGAGCGTCTGTCGGCGGATCTGTCGCATGCCGGCCTGGCGATCGTCAGCGGCATGGCGCGCGGCATCGACACGGCGGCGCACAAAGGCGCGCTCTCGGTAGGCGGCGATACCATCGCGGTCTTTGGCTGTGGCGTGGATGTGGTCTATCCTTCGGAAAACCGCAAACTGGCGGCCGAACTGGCGGCCAAGGGCCTGATTCTCTCCGAGTTCCCCATGGGCGCCGTAGCCTTTCCCCAGAACTTCCCGATCCGGAACCGCATTATCAGCGGCGTCAGCGTCGGCGTCCTGGTGGTCGAGGGGGCGCAATACAGCGGCTCGGCCATTACCGCCAAACTGGCCATGGATCAAGGCCGGGAGGTCTTCGCTGTGCCTGGAAACATCACGTCGAAACTCAGTTGGGCGCCAAACCTGCTAATCAAGCAGGGAGCCCGTCTGGTGCAGGACTGGAACGATGTGGTGGCCGACCTGCCCGCCGAGTCGCGCCGCTATCTTATTGAAAAAGGAAGACAAAGAATCCTCGGCGAAGACGGTGCATCGCCCGAGGGTGGGGCTGCATCAGTAACTAGCGCAGGGTCAGACCTCAGTGAAATTGCCCGGCGGGCGCTGGCGGGATTGCAGGTTGACAGCGCCGTCAATTTAGACGATCTCCTTGAGAATGTGCAGGATACGTCGCCGTCTGAGCTCATCGCGGCGCTCTTTGAGCTGGAAATGCTTGGCCTGGTGAAGCAGCTGCCGGGAAAGAACTTCGTCAAAGTGTGGTAACGTCACTAGGGTATTGGACTGCAATTCTACCGTCGCGGCGGAGGGCGCGCGATTTTTCTGAAAGTTTCCTATGGCAAGATCTCTGGTAATCGTGGAATCGCCTACGAAGGCGAAGACCATTAATAAGTACCTGGGCAAGCAGTTCGTCGTCAAAGCATCGATTGGTCATATTAAGGATCTCCCCAAGCGCGATCTCGCCGTCGATATCGACAACGGATTCGAGCCGCGCTACGAAGTGATCGAGGGGAAGAAGAAGCTCATCCAGGAACTGAAGCAGGCGGCGAAAGCGGCGGACAACGTGTACCTGGCGGCCGACCCGGACCGCGAGGGCGAAGCCATCTGTTTCCACCTTCAGGAAGTGCTGCAGGACGGCAAAAAGAAGGACGGTCCACCCATTTACCGGGTGATGTTCAACGAAATCACCAAGAAAGCTATCCAGAAAGCGATGGAGAAGCCGGGCCAGGTGAACACATCCCTGGTGGAGGCGCAGCAGGCGCGCCGCGTACTCGACCGGTTGGTGGGATATAAGATCTCGCCGCTGTTGTGGGACAAAGTACGGCGCGGACTCTCGGCCGGGCGCGTACAAACCGTGGCGCTGCGCCTGATCGTCGAGCGCGAGCGTGAAATCCGTGCCTTCCAGAAGAAGGAATATTGGACCATCGATGTCGATCTGGCTGCCAAAAAGCCTCCGGTGCTCACCGCCCGCCTTATCAAGCAGAACGATGAGACTCCCGAAATCGGCAATCAGGAGTCGGCAAACGCCATCCGGAAGGCGCTCGAAGGCGCCGAGTACGACGTTAAGAGCGTGGCCACGCGCGAAAAGCGCCGCAACCCCGTCGCTCCGTTCATCACTTCCACCCTGCAACAGGAATCGTCGCGTAAGCTGCGCTTCAGCGTGAAACACACCATGATGCTGGCGCAGCGCCTGTATGAAGGCGTCGAAGTGGGGAAGGACACCGTCGGCCTGATCACCTACATGCGTACCGATTCCACGCGCATTGCCGACGACGCCATCGCCGACGTCCGCCACTTCATCACCGAACGATGGGGCAGAGAGTTCGTGCCCGACTCGCCCAACACCTACAAGTCCAAAAAGGACGCGCAGGATGCGCACGAGGCGATCCGGCCGACTTCGATGGCCTACACGCCGGAGATGGTGGAAAGGTATCTCGCGGTCGACGAAATGAAGGTCTACCGGCTCATCTGGAACCGGTTCGTCGCCAGCCAGATGGTCCCGGCCCTCTACGATCAGACCACTATCGACGTCTCAGCCCGGGGGAATAACGGGATGGATTACACCTTCCGTGCCACCGGCAGTGTCCTGAAGTTCGAAGGGTTCCTCAAGATCTACCAGGAAGGCAAGGACCAGGCCGACGAGGAAGACGAGGAGATGAAGCATCGCCTGCCGGCGGTTTCCGAAGGCGAGCGCCTCCGTTTCCGCGCCATCAAGCCGGAGCAGCACTTCACCGAGCCACCCCCCCGCTACAACGAGGCGACCCTGGTGAAGCGCCTGGAAGCCGACGGAGTGGGACGGCCGTCCACCTACGCCTCCATTCTGTCCACGATCCAGGAACGCGAGTACGTCAAAAAGGAAGGCGGCCGTTTCTCGCCCACGGAATTGGGCGAGATCGTGACGGATCTGCTGCTGGAGAGCTTCGACGATATCTTCGACGTGACCTATACCGCCCGCATGGAGGCGGAGCTGGACGAAATCGAAGACGGCAAGCTCGACTGGCGCATGGCCATGAGCGACTTCTACGAGCGCTTCGACAAGGATCTGAAGCACGCCGAAGAGCACATGACCGACGTCAAGCGCATGGAGGAGCCGACCGGCGAGAACTGCGATAAGTGCGGCAAGCCCCTGGTGATCAAGTGGGGCCGGCACGGCAAATTCATCGCCTGCACCGGCTATCCCGACTGCACGTATACGCGCGAGCTGCCGACGGCGGAATTCTCCGAGCAAGGCGAGGAAGAGTATTGCCAGAACTGCGGCCGGCCGATGGTTTTGAAGAAAGGGCGATTCGGCACCTTCCTGGCTTGCAGCGGCTATCCCGACTGCAAAACCACCAAGCAGATCGGCGGCGTGCAGAAGAAGCCCGATCAGCCGCTGGATGAGAAGTGTCCGCAATGCGGCAACCACTTAGTGCTGAAAACCGGGCGCTTCGGGGAGTTTACTGCCTGCAGCAACTATCCCACCTGTAAATATGTTAAGCAAAAGACGATCGGCGTAAAGTGCCCGCAATGTTCCGAGGGCGAGATTATCGAGGCGCGTTCGAGGAAGGGCAAGACGTTTTACGGGTGCAACCGGTATCCCGAGTGTAAGTTCGTGGCTTGGGGCAAGCCTATTCCGGAGAAGTGCCCCGAATGCGGCAGCCCGTACATGATCGAAAAGTGGTTGAAGGCCGGACCTGTCTGGCAGTGCCCCAACGCGGAGTGCAAACACAAGATTCCGCCTTCATCGGCCGCATAGCCGTCTTCTTTCTTACGCCAATCTGTCCGGTTGCGCGTTTTCTCCGTGTGGACCTCGACTGCCGGGTTCCACTAAGTGTTGGCAGTCGCTACTAACATCCCTATACTTGGAACGAGATTTCCGTCGAACGGTAACTTACTCGGAGGAACTTATCCCCATTGTTGCCATCTGGTTTCGACGGAAGTTATAAGAGAAAGGGATGATGCATGAGAACCGTAAGGTATTGGTCGTTTGCCGCACTCCTCTCTGGAATCGCGCTGCCGCGCGGGGACAGGCGGCTAATGGATGTTCATACACGTATCTGGCCGGATCTTACAATGCGCAGGTAAGTACCGCGAATCTGACTTCGGTCGTCAATCTGTCTAATGGAGTGACCACCGGCTCCGCCAGCACAACCGGGACGGGCACGACCGGCAACACGGGAAACGACTCGACTGGAACCGGGTCAAGCGGCGCCACGAGCACCTCGTCGGGCCCCGATTCGCTGGCGCTGGGGAGTAACGCAAACAGCCTCGCCGGAACCCCCCCGGATTGGGCCGATATTATTTCGACGGCAACGGGACGATCGATGGACTCGCAACCGGATCGACGGCATCCAGTCCGGTGTTCGCCCCCCTGGGCACGTACAGCGTGAATGCCAATTGCACCGGAACGATTACACTGGCCAGCGGCCGAACGTTTTCGATCGTGCTGGCTTCCGGGGGCCAGCAAGTGGTCTTTATGGAGACGGATGCCAACGGCGGCGGCGCCGTTGGCACGCTGACACAGACGGCGAACACCTGCAATGTGGTCAATCCGACCAGTTATGCCTATGTGATCAACGGCCAGCTCGCGAATCTGCCGAGTACCACCGGGACCGGGTCGACGGGCACCGGCTCAACCGGCACGGGCTCGACGGGGACAGGTTCGACCGGAACTGGCTCCACTGGCACTGGCTCGATCGGCACCGCTTCCGCAATCACAGCTCTTCAAACCTTCTCCGCTGTCGGAACCATCCAATTGAACGGCGCCGGTCAATTCACCCTCACCCAGGCGACCTTCGATGGAGCCAACTTTTTGGCGCCGCAGACCTTCAACGGATTAATCAACCAGAACGAAAGCAAGGGACCCAGCGCGACGTCGGGCGAAGTCACCATTCAGCTCGGCAGCGGCCGGATGGTGGTCGGGCAGATTTATCAGCAATAACCTGGCTCATCACAACAGCCTGAGCCCGAACGACAGGCCGCTCAACTGGGCGGCCCTTCTTTTCGAAACTACCGCGATTCCCCGCATTCGACCCTCAACGACGTCCCCCGCCCACCCACTTGGGGGGAATCCGCGCCGCCCGCATAAGACCATTTGAATCAATCGTGGAATTCGGCTACGTTTAGTCCACATGCGGAAGAAAGTCTGTCTTACCTGCAAAAACCGCGGATGCACGGGACTCTGCCGATTTGCGGATCGACAGTCTGCCCAATCCGTCGAGCACCCCAAAAGGAGGGCTGAAGAGATGTTCAAGCTATATCGAAGCGCGGTTCACACCAACTACTGGATCGTCAACTCGCAGAGCACTGGGTGGATGATGTTCCCCGCCCGCGAGAATGGCTGGCAGGACCGCCGGCCGGTGCGCGGACTCGATCCCGTGCACCTGCGCGAAGTTCCGTTGAAACTGGCTTCAAATACCGGTTTGCTCGAGCACAGCGACGATCTGGTAGCTGCGTAACTTAGGTTCGAAACCGCACAGCAGTCGTATTGCCGCCGCACACCAGGACGCCGACGCATTCCCCTTCCTGCGGTCGGTATCGGCCCGAGGTCAAGGCTGCCAGCGCGGCCGCTCCTCCCGGCTCGGCGGCAATGTGCAGCACCTTCCAGAGAATTTCCTGGGCATCCTGAATGGCCTCGTCCGTCACCAGAACCACCCGTTCCACGAACTGCCGCGCAATCGGAAACATCAGGTGCCCCACCTGGCGGGGCGCCAGGGAGTCGGCCGCGATCCCGCCCGCCGGAGCGTCCACGGGATGCCCCGCCTCGAATGCGCGGGCCAGAGTCGGAGCCTCCTCCGGTTCCACACCCAGGACTTTTACCCGCCCCTGATACCATCCGGCCACCCCGCCGATCAGTCCGCCGCCGCCCACCGCCACCAGCAACGTGTCCAGCGCCGGCGCCTGCTCCTCAAACTCGACTCCCACGCCGGCCGCGCCCAGGAGCGTCTCCACCTGATCGTAAGCATGCACCGGCATGGCGCCCGATTCGGCGGCGAACAGTTTGCTCGCTTCCAGCGCGTCATCGTATCGATCGCCGGTAATCACCAGCTCGGCTCCATAACTACGGATGCGCTCGACCTTCGCCGGCGAGGAGACCACCGGAACGAAAATTCGCGCGGGCTTGTGCAACCGGTGCGCCGCGAACGCCACCGCGGCCCCGTGATTCCCTCCCGAGGCTGCGACTACGCCGGCGTCCGGCACCTCGCGCAGCAGCATGTTGGCGAAAGCTCCGCGCGGTTTGAACGATCCGGTGTGCTGCACCAGCTCCAGCTTGAAGGCCAGGGACACGCCCGGCAAGCCGAAATCGGCGCCATCCGCCTCCACCACCGGCGTGCGCCGCACGTAACGCCGGACGATTCCGTAGGTTCTGAGGATATCGTCGGGATGAAGCATCCTTCATCATACCCGCCCGGTTAATCCGGACACCGGTGTCCGGATTTTCGTGTAAAATGGCTCCATGCGGCCTTTTCACTGGACCCAGGCCAAATCAGTTTTTGTGCCCGAATTGGACGCCGAGCATCGCAACCTACACGATCTCGCCGGCGAGTTGCAGGCCAGCATAAGCGACGGCGCCCCAACGTCGGTCTATTTGCCCGGATTGCGGGCTTTGGTGGCCGCCGCGGAGGACCACTTCTCGCATGAGGAGCGGATGATGCGCAGCGCCCACTATCGCCTTCTGAAATGGCACAAAAGCCAACACGATACCGTCCGGACCCGCGGCGCGGCGTGCCTGGATCGAATCGAGAATGGCGACACCCAGGCCGCCGGCGAACTGGTCGAGTTTCTGGGTCGTTGGCTGCACGACCACCTGGCGGTCGCCGATCGTATGATGGCTGCCGCATTGCGGGCGAATGCCCGGCGACGCGTGGCTTAGATTGAAACCGGTACCCGTGGCATACTAGTGGTTTCATGCGAAAACCACTGATCCTCACCGCAGCGGCGGCTTGTGTGCTGCTCGCCGCATGTTCCTCGTCGAACGAATCGAAGAAGGAAGAAACGCAAGCGCCTTCCGCCGCAGCTTCGCCGACACCGACGCCGACTCCGGAGGCGACGCCCAGCCCGACTCCCGAGCCGAAGAAGGAAGAGCCGAAGAAGTCCGCTTCCGCGCTGCCGGAAAAGGCCCCCGATAACTTCAAGGTCAACATGGACACGTCCAAGGGCATGATCGTAATGGCCTGCCATAAGGCTTGGTCCCCGCATGGCGTCGATCATCTCTATGATCTGGTGAAGTTGCATTTCTACGATGGCGCCAGGTTCTTCCGCGTCGTGCGCACGCCGCGGCCGTTCATGGTTCAATTCGGCATTAATGGCGACCCTGCCACCGACAAGGTTTGGGCGAACGCCAATATTCAAGACGATCCTCTCACAGGACGCATGAACACTCGTGGCATGGTTTCCTACGGACAGACCAGTATGCCAAACTCACGAAGCACTCAGTTGTTTATCAACTACGCCGACAACAGCTTTCTGGCGTCGCAAGGGTTTCCACCGATCTGTGAAGTGACCTCCGGCATGGAGGCTGCCGACCAGATCTACGATGGCTATGGCGAGCGGCCCGACCAAGGCCTCATGCACACCCAAGGCAATG
>Ga0335079_10003948_pt1 | contig 17076 bp, 14 predicted proteins | sample Lox_Sample_33_FD_206719 | JGI IMG/M metagenome (GOLD analysis project Ga0335079, IMG submission 206719) | Soil microbial communities from Loxahatchee National Wildlife Refuge, Florida, United States - Lox_Sample_3.3 | ecosystem: Environmental > Terrestrial > Soil > Wetlands | place: USA... | reverse complement strand
ACAGACTTCTCCGGTGGCGAGGTTCCAAACAAGCGTGTGCTCCACTCGGCGGGCGTGTGTTCGAAAGAATTTGAAACCTGGGCATGTGCAATGCCGAGATCATAACCCCGAATCATAACGACTCTAAGCAGGTCGTGTTCTTTCACCTTCGGATCGTGCTCAATGATCAGTTTCGCAACTTGGTCGGCAAAGGCTTGCTCATCTGTCGCCTTGCCTGTCCAGGTGACGCTTATGACCAAAACTGTTTTCTTCCCTCCACCGCTCCAATACTGAGTCAGGTCCTGCACTCCTGCAACTTGAACACTTCCCATCCGTTCAACTTGTGCAACATCATCGAGCAACTGTGGGAAGGGCCCCCACCTGGATAGTTTGTTGCCGAAAATCCCTGCGGCAATGGAGATGACGACAAACAACGAGCCGAAAATTATCCAGTGCATCTTCCAAATCGGTTCTATCTTTAGAGGGCCGTCCTTGTCTGAGTCTGCAACGTAGCTTCCGACTGCTAAGTCATGGATTCCTTGTCTCGTGTGCCTATTGAAGAGCACCAGATAAAGCGTGGCACCACCCACTCCGAAGATGAGGAAGGACACAAGGATAAAAATGGCTTGGGGTGTGCGAGTCGTTGGCAGTGACATGCCGTTGAGGAAATAAGGAACCGCAAACACTCCATAACGGGCGACAGATAGTCCCACCGAAATCGTAGTCCCATTGAGGTTGACGACTTGCACGTGCATCAGCCGTTTTCCAATGGTCTGGCCATTTCCGATATGACTATTTAAGAGTGCAAAATAAGGGAGCGCTAAACAAAAACCGATGAGCCGTCCCCACAAACCTAGGTGTGAAAATTTCTCAAAGAAGGGCATAGCGATCACCATGCCCGCCAAGCCAAGGATTATTCCATCAATAGCAAATGCAACGAATCGACGCCAGAGCGAACCGATGTCCCGATCAGGCGGAAGCGTTACGGCGGCTAAGTTTGGGTCACCAGCAATGGGCGGAATAACGATGCTCATCGAGTACCCCCTTTAGAAAAAACTGAACAGTGCTGGGTTCAACGGATTCTGCCGTCGCGGAAGCCATGGTTGCTGCACGGCTCAGAATCATACACGTGACGTGCTGCGGATGGAAAATGACAGGCACGCCGAGGGGGGTGCAACTCCATCCCGTCGTATTCTCACCCCATCCTCAGTTTGACACTGCCTGCGCCCGCCCCTAGACTGGATGCGTCCGAGGACATCGCATGGGCTGGCTGCAAAACAAATTCGAAAAGAATTTCCTGATCACCACCGTTGACTACGTCTTCAACTGGGCGCGCAAGTCGGCGGTCTGGCCGATGACTTTTGGCTTGGCCTGCTGCGCGATCGAAATGATCGCCTCCTCCACGGCGCGTTTCGATATCGCCCGCTTCGGCTCAGAAGTCTTTCGTCCCAGCCCGCGCCAGAGCGACCTGATGATCGTGGCCGGCACGGTCACGTTGAAAATGGCGCCGGTGGTGAAGCGCATCTACGACCAGATGCCGGACCCCAAGTGGGTCATTTCTATGGGCGCATGCTCCTCGGTCGGCGGCCCGTTCAACACCTACGCGGTTTTGCAGGGAGTGGACAAAATTGTCCCCACCGATGTGTACGTGATCGGCTGCCCGCCGCGCCCGGAGAATCTGTTTTACGCGCTGCTCAAGTTGCAGGACAAGATCGACCAGATGACCCTGGCCAAGAAGCCCACCGAAGTCCGGCTCGATCCGAATATGGTGGAGAACTTCAAGCGCCAGGTCATGATCGCGCAGACGCTGCAACCGAAATAGGCCATTGGCATTTAGCAATTGGCATTTAGCCATGAAAGGTTCGATCTCTCCGTCGCTGCTTTTGCCCGGTGGTGACCAAATGCTAAGTGCCAAGTGCTAAATGCTAGTTTTTTCCCAATCCGAACTCCCCGCTGAAGGCGAAGCCAAAGAATTTCCCTGCGGCGATAAAGTCGTCTGCGTCGCCAATGTGAACGGGACCATCTCTGCACTGGACAACGTCTGTCTGCACCGTGGCGGTCCGTTGGGACAAGGTGTCATCGAGGGTAACAAACTGGTCTGCCCCTGGCACGGCTGGCAGTGGGATCCGAGGACCGGCGAAGCTGCGCACAATCCCAGCGCTAAGGTTGCGGTCTATCCCTTGAGGATTGAGAACGGGGAAGTGATCATCGAAGTGTAGAGGCTGGGGTCCTCTAGGAGGCTTTTGGAGTCCGCACCTTTCCGGATTCGAGTTCCGCGCCATGCAGTACCACCGTGGCCAGTGCCATTCGCTTGATAGTGTCGGCTACCTCGCTCGGTCTGCGGCTCGCGCTCGCCAGATGATCGAATGTTTCAAAACTGGTGAGCATGGATACGATTTCCAGCGCTTCAGAGAATTTGCTGAAGCCGGGATGTCCATATTGTCCGCGCACGCGTTTCAGAATCACTTCCAATTCGTGTCTTCGGCGCGCGTTGCGCGCCTGCACGCTTTGTGCCAGCGCTGGATCAAGCGCTGCCAGCGCGTGCACGCGCCGAATCACCATGCGATCAGAACTCCACACGCGGATGAACACATCAATGAATTCCAAAAGTGCCCCGAGTGAATCCGCTTTGCGAAGCGCATCCGTTGATTGCGCCGTCTCGTTCCGCCCTGCCAGATGCTCATACAGGGCTTCGAGAAGCCCCGCTCGTGATGCGAACTGGTAGTACACCGTCATGCGCGCCACGCTCGATTTTCGCGCCACCGCGTCCACGCTGAACTCCGAGAATCCCCGGGGCGTGGCCAGCAACTCCCGGGCCCCCGCCAGGATGCGGGCGCGGGTACGTTCCGTGGCGGCGTTGCGTTGTCCCATGCGATAGCGGCGAGGGCTCATAAAATCAAGCAATTATACTTTTAGCTATACCGTATGTCCAATTAAATATAGTGCTTTCTTTTCATATGCCGATATGGGTTCAGGTTGTCATTTCAGAGGGGTCTGGGTGAGCAGTTCCCTCGATAAGTGGGGGCTGTTACGTAGTGCCCGCCGCGACGTTCTCTACTTTGATCACCAATACTGTGATGTCATCATCTTGGGGATCGTTTTCCACATAACTCCGCGCTGCCTGATGCATACCGCTGGCGATTTGTGAGGCGGGTTCGTGCGCGTGTGTGCGGGCATAATCAAGCACGCGCTGCGCGCCGAATTGATTGCCATCGCGCGATGCGGCTTCCGTGATGCCGTCGGTGGTCAGGATCAACATCTCGCCACCCTCCAGGCAAATGGTTCCGGGCTGCAAGAACTCGCTCTCGGCGAACAGCCCGAGCGGTGGGCCGGTGCTGTCGAGCGACTGTTTCATTTCTCCGGAGGAAAACAACAGGAAGCCGGGCACGTGTCCGGCGTTCGCATACGATAACTTGCGGCCCTCAGGCTGCAAACGGACCAGGCAGAGAGTGACGAACTGGTGTTGCTCAAGATCTTTCAGCAGCATGTGATTGATGCGCGCCAGAATTTCATGGACCTCCAAGTGCATCGAGGCGAACGAACGCAAGTAGGCCCGGGTCAGGGCCATCAGTAGGGCCGAGCCGTAGCCATGCCCTTTCACATCTCCCATAACGATGACGATGGAGCCATCTTGCTGATGGATGAAATCGAAGTAGTCACCGCCGGTTTCGTACGCCGGGTGGGACGCCGCTCCAATGTCAAATCCTGGTACGGCGGGCGGAGGCTCGCAGAAGCGGCGCTGTACGTCCCGCGCCAGTTGCAACTGAAAATCCTGTTCCTCTTTCCGCTTCAGCTCGGTGATGTCTCGCGAGACGGATACGAAATGCGACAAGCTGCCAGCCTCATCCCGCAGGGGTGTGATGGTCTGTTGCGACCAATAGAGTTCGCCCGTCTTGCGGCGATTGATCACCATGCCCCGGTGGGGTTGGCCCTCCTTGAGCCGTGACCAAAGCTGGCGGAAGAACTCCGCATCATGCAAGCCGGACTTCAGGATGCGCGGAGTCTTGCCCAGGGCTTCGGGCTGGCTGTATCCGCTGGTAGTTTCGAAGGCGGGATTCACATAAGCGATTTTCCCTTCCACGTCCGTGATGACCACGCTGTCCCCGGTCTGCTCCAGCACCCGTGTCAGCACTTGCAGCGCCAAGGGCAACCTGCCGTCCAGGTTACCCACCGAGAGGCCGGTCGACAGGCTTTCGAGGATGGTTCGCAGCACATCTGCTTCCGGCGCCAAGCTCTGAGGTTCGCGCACAGGGGGCATTGTTCACCTTTCGTTTCTTCGGTTGAACCGCAGTCTGTGGGCGCAAGGTCCGGCCCACGAAGGTTGAAAGTTGGGAAGGTCAGGGCTTGACTGATCGCAAACATTATCGGCCAATTGCGGAGCAGGCTTTAGGAGGGTTGAATCCGAAACGCAAAATACCCAAACGGGCCAGCAAGAATTTGACTTGTTCGTTTACGTGAGCTTTTCCACAATCGTTGGAAGCTGGGGTGCTTACGTCAGGAACAGCTTTCCGCGGGTCACTTTGTGCTGTAGGCTGGCCGCTAAATGGTCAACATCAGGCGCGGCAATCGTGTCCGCCATTCGAGTTTCGAGAAACGGAGTGCGGTTGCTCTTCACGGCATCGCGCCGCACTTGCAGCAGCAGACCCTGCACAACGTTGGGGTCGAATTTCAGCGGAGTCAGGCGCACGATCTCGCTCAACGAAACCCCCAGCGACATGGGTTCGCGATAGGGCCGCTCGCTGATCATGGCATCGAAGGTGTCTGCCAGTCCCACAATGCGCACCCCCAGCGGCACTTCTTCCATCGCCAGTTTGTCCGGATACCCCGACCCATCTGCGCGCTCGTGGTGCCAGCGCACGATCTCGGGAATGCGTGGCCAGGGAAACGGCACGCCGCTCACAATCCGGTGTCCCACCACGGTATGGTCGGCCATTTCACGAAATTCCTCCGGATCCAGCGAGGTGGTTTTGCCGAATAGGCGTTTGTCCACGGCAACTTTGCCGATATCGTGCAAGTAGCCGGCGGAACGCAGCGCCGCAACTTCAGAGGTCTCCAAACTCATGGCCTCGCCGATGGCCGCCGCATACCGTCCCACGCGCAGCGAGTGCCCGTGAATATTCACATGCTTCACGTCGATCGCGGTGGCGAAGACTTCGAGCGCGTTGTCGTAAAAGCCATGCAGCGAGGCCACCAGCCTCAGGTTTTCCGAGACCCGCTGCGCCAACGTCTGACTCAGCGTCTGATTATGGATGGCCAGGGCCACATAGTGGCAGAGCAGATCCAACGCTTCCAGTTCCCCCCCGTCATAGTTGGCATCGCCTTCGCGATGCCCCAGTGCGACCACGCCTACCAGTTTGCCGCCCACCCGCAGAGGAGCAATGCAGCGAAACAACTCCGGGGCGACATTTCCGTTGGAACTCAGGAACGCGTCGTAGGATCCCGCCTCCACCGCCACCGGACCGCGGGCTGTGGTCAGCGCATGCACATGCTTGGGCAGCAACGGAATGAGGGCCGGGTCCGGCATCAACGCGAAACCGTTGGACGCGATCGACGTCAGCAGGGAAGGTTTGTCGCTGTACGTGAAGAGCACAACTTCGCGCGCGCCGGCCGCCTGTTGTAACGCGGTCAGCATGAGACCCGAAATCTGCGTGAAGCCGCGCTCGGCCGTTATGGCGGGGCCAAGATCGGAGAGCGCTTCGACTGTCCGCAGAAGTCTGCGAAAGTTGTCTTTTTGCACTGCCACTGCGCTGGCGGGCGCACAAAACCAGAGCAAGTTGAGGTTACCATGCGTGCATCCACCGGTCAGTTTGCTACTTTGGTGCAGCAATGTTCGCAGCAGTGAGAAGCTTAGCGCGTGGGGCTCCTGGTCACCGAAGCATAGGTCATTTCGCGGGCGGAACTCCGGGCCTGTTTCTTCCACAGAAAAAACAGTGCCGCGTAGGTCTCGGTGATGTAACTGTCCTTCGGAACTCGCAAGTGGCGCGCCGTTTGGTCGATCCAGCGGGCGGGGCCTTCGATCTCGCCGAAGTTTCCGATCGGGGTTTCATCCACCACTACATGCCCCGTCCCGTCGCTCCATTCCGCCCGAAACTTCTCATAGCGGAAGCTCGGAGCAAATCCCAGCGCCCGCAAAATGATGTCCATCTTGACCCCGTCCGCGACCTGGGTCTCGTTTTCCACGCGTGTTTTGTGACGTCCCGCTTTGCCTTTGGCCTTGTGGGTCAGCGTCCACTTCGGCCCGTACTTGCGCAAGCGGAGCAGTTCGCCCCGCTTACGTAGGCGCTGCCCTGGCAGATCATAGAGGGTGTTCATTTCGTGCGTGCGTCGTGTGACCAGCCGGAATCCCAACTGCTGCAGCCTTCGGTTTAGCGCCCGCCGCTGGTCCACACGAAACTTGATTTCGATTTCTTTATGGGGAGTCATAAAAACTGGGATCGCGAACCACAAAGAACCGAGTTACGAAAACGTCGGCAGCTTGACCAAATCATCACGCGGCACCGGTTCCAGCGGCTGCCCCGCTTTTCGCCAGGCGGCGAAGCCACCAACAATGACAAAGGCATTGAACCCTTTTTCCTCCAATTGCAGCGCCACCCGGGCGCTGGTCGCCTCGCGCGCTCAAGTACAGTAAAGATAGATGTCCTTGTCTTTCGGTAGTGTCTTCAACTCTTCGATCAGATTGTTGGGCTCAATCCGAACCGACCCCTTAATGCGGGACGCGCCCGGATCGTAATAACCATGGCTGCGGACATCCACCAGCAGGACTTTCTCTGCCTCATCCGCCAGCTTCCTCGCCAGTTCCTCCACCTGCACTCGTGGCACCACCTTGTACACCAGGTTCTTGCGATAGATCCATACCCGGTAAGCGGTGTACACAACGGCTGCCGTGAACAGCACTTCCCCAAACACATGGCCGGCAGTCTGCAACCCACGGGTAATCGCTGCCAGGAAATCATGGAACAGGAAGCCCAGGCTGCCATACGCCAGGATGTAGAGCGTCGCGCCGGTCAGGTCGAACCGCAAGAATTGCAGCGGACGCATCTTCATGCTTCCGGCCAACGGAGGCGCCATGGTATTTACACCGGGGATAAACTTGGCGATCAACAGTGTCAGCTTGCCGCGTTTGTAAAATGACTCGGCCGAGCGCAAGACGCAACTTTCCGGGTTCACTGACAACCGGCACAGGATGGCCAGCAGGGTCCAACCCATGTAGCGGCCCAGTACGAACAGCAGCGTGTCGCCCAGCAGCATTGCGCCCAAAGCTAGACCCAGGGTCAGCGGACCATTCAAAGCTTTGGCGGCAACACCCGCTCCGGCCGCCACTAGGGCCAACGCTGCTGGCACGGGCAGGCCGATGGCCTCCGACAGCACCACCAGAAAGGTTAGAAGGTATCGATGCTGCGCGATGAGTGAGAAGAGCGGATTCACTGGGGCTAGAAAGCGCTAAGTTTTGGTTGCCAGTATAAACAAAAGGGGGCGGCGTTTTCGCCGCCCCGAATTCTTGCTGCGTCAGCCTACTGCACCATCTTGACGCTCATCACGTGGATGGCGCCTTTGTCCGCATAAACGTGCGCGCTGAGCAGGACGTGGTGACCATCATGACCCTTGAGCGCTTCGGGGTTCATGACATCCCACGACTTCTGGTCCTTGTCCGCCACGAAGGTCGCCTTATCGCCGTCGAACTTCACCGTGCCCTTGATGTTCTTCAAAGGCGCGCCCGCAGCCGCTTTGTTAGGGGACTGTGCCATGGTGTCTTGCGCGATGGCGGAAACACCGATCATCATGACTGAAAGTGCGATTGCCAAAACCAGCAGCTTCTTCATAGTTGCGGTCTCCTTGGTAATTCGAAATTAACGTGGTGGGTTATTTACCCAATTGTATTACGAAGCGCGGGGCAAAACGGATTTACCTTACTTCTCTCTCCCCACCACGTACTCCGGGGCCCACAGAAGCGCCCGTTTGCTCTCGCTGTCAGGGAAACTGCAGATGGCATTCCGCGCCAGACCGGCATATTGCAGGGCGCACTGCTGCGCGGCATCAATCGCCCCATAACGATTCAGGACCTCCAGGATTTCCGCGTGGCTTACGCCGTCGAAAGCCTCCTCCCGCACCACCGTGCCAATCATCTCCCGCTCTCGCGGGGTGCAGCGCTCGAGCGCGTGAATCACCGCCATCGTGACTTTGCCCTCTCGCAGATCGCTGGCGACCGGCTTGCCGAGGACGGTCTCCGAAGCGGTCAGATCCAGCACATCATCCACGATCTGAAACGCCATTCCCAGATCCCGTCCGTACTGTGCCAAGTTTTCTTCCTGCTCCGGCGTCGCGCCGCCGAGGATGGCGCCGATTCGCATGCACACCGAGAACAGGCACGCTGTCTTCCGATAAATCAGGTCAAAGTGTTCATCCAGCGAAATCAGCTTGCCGAGCTTCTCCATCTGCAGCAATTCGCCCTCCACCATCTGCTGCGTCAGGTCGATCAGCGTGTCCAGCGTACGAAAGTTGCGCTCCTGCACCGCGATCTTGAAGGCCTGCATGTACAGCCAGTCGCCTGCCAGCACACATTTCGGGTTTCCCCACTGCGTGTTGGCTGCCGGCCGCCCGCGCCGGGTCTGGGCTTCGTCAATGATGTCGTCATGCACCAGGGTCGCGGTGTGAATGATCTCGACCACCGCTCCCAGTTTGATGGCGCCGCGCCCGGAGTACCCAAAGAGTTTGGATGAAAGCAGCAGCAGCATCGGGCGGATGCGCTTGCCCCCGCCCGCGCGCAGGTATTCGCCAATCTCAGTAATGGCCTCCACGCCCGAAACCGTGTCCCGTCCGAACTCCCGCTCGATCGCGGACAGGTCCTCGCGCAGCAGCTCGAAGATCTCTTTCCCGTTGATGGCTGGCGATGTGCTCAGCTCAGTTGCTCCGGTAGTTCGTAAACTGCATATCAATGCCAAAATCCCGCTGCTTCAGCAGCGCGATGATGTCCTGAAGAGTATCACGGTCCTTGCTGCTCACCCGCACCAGGTCTCCCTGGATCGAGGCGTTCACCTTTTTCTTCGTATCCTTAATCGTCTTCACGATTTCCCGCGCCTTCTCGATGGGAATGCCCTGCTGCATGGTGATGCGCTGCTTGGCGGTGCTGCCCGCGGCCGGCTCGACCGCGCCGTAGGTCAGCCCTTTGAGCGGCACGCCGCGCTTCACCAGTTTCTGCTGAAAAACATCATTCACCGCCTTCAGCTTGTACTCGTCGAGGGAGTGCAGCACGATCGCATCCTTGCCCTCCAGTTCAATCATTGACTTCGAATCTTTCAAGTCGAAGCGGGTGTGGACCTCTTTCAGCGCCTGCTGAATGGCGTTGGAAACTTCCTGCAGGTCGATCTTGCTCACGATGTCAAACGTGTTCTCTGGCATGGTATTCGGCTTCTAACTAACAGATTCCGGTGTCGTGATGAAAGATGCTGTCTACCAAACTAAATGGAGTTGGCCGTTTCGTGAAGTGAAAAGAAACGGTAGAAATTCTTCGCCGTCTGTACGCCAACCTCTTCCGTCGAAAGCCCGCGCAACTCGCCCAGTTGCCGCGCCGTCTCCCGGACAAATGCCGGCTCATTGCGTTTACCGCGATGCGGCACCGGAGCCAGGTAGGGACAGTCAGTCTCTATCAACATCCGGTCCAGCGGGACTTCCTTCGCCGCATCCCGAATCTGCTGGGCCTTGGGAAATGTAACGTTCCCGGCAAACGAGATCATGAATCCCAGATCCAGCCCGCGTTTCGCATGGTCCCACGTGCCAGTGAAGCAATGTAGAACGCCGCCCAGCCCGCTGGCCGCCCAATGCTGCGAAATCAATTTCAGGCACTCCTGCCAGGCATCGTCACTCCCTTGCGATGGCCGGCAGTGGATGACGATAGGTAGTTTGGCCGCGTGCGCCAGTTCCATTTGCTTCACAAATACTTGCCGCTGCACGTCGTGCGGCGAATGGTCGTAGAAATAATCGAGTCCAATTTCGCCCCACGCGATGACCTTGGGTCGCTTCGCCAGTTGCTCAAGTTCCCCGAACGCCGCCTCGCTCGCCAACCGTGCCTCATGGGGATGAATGCCGACCGTCGCGTAGATGAATTCGTACAGTTCGGCCAGCTTGATGCCGCAATCCAGATTCCCCGGCCCGTCGCCGTTCCCCATGGCGACCATGGTCTCTACGCCCGCTTCTCGCGCTCTTGCGATGACCTGTTCTCGATCCGCCTGAAACTGTTCGCCATCAAGATGCGCATGGGAATCGACGAGAACCAGTCGTTGCTCGTTAGTCATTGGTCGTTCGCGCCGACTTTCGTCGTTACAGATTTCCTGTATACCTCTGTGTCTCTTGTGGGTGATGTTGTTACTTCAACTTCGCTCCCACCGGCACATCTTCCAGAAAACTCGCCAGCACCGGTTTCCCGCCCTCTGCGGATGCTGCCAAGATCATGCCGTTCGACTCCAGCCCGCGCAGCTTTCGCGGCGCAAGGTTGGTCACGATCGCCACTTTGCGCCCCACCAGCGTCTCCGGCGCGTACGCCTCGGCAATCCCTGCCACAACCTGCCGGACTTCGTTGCCCAGATCAACTTCCAACCGGAGCAATTTGTCTGCTCCTTGCACCTTCTCCGCCACTTTGACCTGTCCGACCCGCATCTCGACCTTTGCAAAATCGTCGATGCCAATCTTGCCTTCGGGAATGGCGTTCGCGGCCTTGGCCGGCGCTGGCGCCGCGGGCTTGGCCGCTGGTTGCGTTTCACTTGTCGCCGGAGCCGCCGCCCCGCGTCCTTGTTCTTCCATCTTCTGCATCCTTTCGATTGCGCTCTTGTCCGCTCGCGGAAACACCGCGACAACCGTCCCCAGCTTCGTCCCTAACTCGAGTTGTCCCCACTTCAGGTCTGCCAGCCGGAATGTCCTGATATCTCCCAGGCCGAGTTGGGCCCAGATCTTGGCCGTCGATTCTGGTATCACCGCGTGCACCAGCGCGGTCACAACTCGTAACGCCTCGGCGCTGGTGTACAGGACCGTGGCCAGCCGCGCGCGGCTTCCTTCATCTTGCTTTTCACCCAGCACCCACGGCTCGTTCTCCACAATGTACTTGTCCACCGCCGCGACCAGTCCCCAGGCCACTTCGAGCGCGCGCGAGAACTGATACTGATCGAATAGCGCATTGCACTCCGCGATCACTCGACCTGCAGCTTCGGCGATGGCATGATCGGTCGCCTGGCGCGCCACTCCCGCCGAAGGATACGGCACCTCGCCGCGGAAATATCGCGTGATCATGGCCAGCGTGCGGCTGGCCAGATTCCCCAACCCGTGCGCCAGATCGGCGTTGTAACGCTGCACCAGCGCATCGAACGAGAACGATCCGTCCTGTCCGAAGACCACTTCGCGCAGCAGAAAGTAGCGCAGGGCATCCTGGCCCAGAACGTCAAGAATTGTTTCCGTGCGCACGATATTTCCGCGCGATTTCGACATCTTGTTCTCTTCGAACAGCAACCAGCCGTGCGCCACAATGCCCCTTGGTACCGGTAACCCTGCGGCCAGCAGGAACGCCGGCCAGTACACACAGTGAAACCGCACGATCTCCTTGCCAATCATGTGCACGTCGGCGGGCCAGAACTTGTCGTACAGCTTTGTGTCCTCCGACCCATAGCCCAGTGCGGTGATGTAGTTGGATAGAGCATCCATCCACACGTAGATCACATGCTTGGGATCGTCGGGAACCGGAATCCCCCAGGAAAACGTGCTGCGGCTCACCGAGAGATCGCGCAATCCCGAGCGCACGAACGAAATCACTTCATTCCTTCTGGTCTCCGGACGGATAAAATCCGCCTGTCCTTCGTAAAGCTGCAACAGGCGTTCCTGAAAAGCCGTGAGTTTGAAGAAGTAATTCTCCTCATGAACGGTTTCCGTGGGGCGCCCGCACTGCGGGCAGGGGTCTCCCGGTCCGGCCGAATCAACGTAGAGCTCGCAGGAGACGCAGTATTGGCCGGTGTAGGTTCCCTTGTAGATGTAGCCCTTGTCCCGAATCTTCCGCCATAGCGCCTGCACGCCGCGCTTGTGCCGCTCCGACGTGGTGCGGATGAAATCGTCGTAGGTCAGCCCCATCCGGTCCCAAAGCGCGCGGAACTCGGCGGAGATCTCGTCGGTCAGCTTCTGCGGAGTTTTGCCGGCGGCCTGGGCGCTGCGCTCAATCTTCTGACCATGCTCGTCGGTGCCGGTCAGAAAGAACGTGTCGACACCCAACATGCGCTGGCGCCGGGCGATCGCGTCACACACAATCGTCGTGTATGCCGTGCCGATGTGCGGCCGCGCATTCACGTAGTAGATGGGCGTCGTAATGTAGAACTTCTTGTTCATCTCAATCGCTGGATCTGTGGCGGGTTGCCTTCCTTTGTGTGCCTTCGTGTCCTCTGTGGTTAACGCTTTTCCGTTCCGGGGAGATACTGCTGTATAGCCTCCTGCATGACGCTCTTCAGCGGGACACGGTTTTCAGCCGCAATCCGCCTGCAATCCTCATACTCGGGAGCGTAGTTCGTGACCGTCCCATTCATGCTCGCTACTTTCATCCGTACTTTGCCCCAGCGTGTGTCCACCGTCACCCACTTCCGCGCCAACGCTTGACGGCTTTCTTCTCGCCTTCTGACCCCCAGCGTTGTGGTCTCCGTAAACAAGAGTTGCGCCAACTTCGTCGCGTCTTCCGGACGGCATAACACCGTCAGCAGAGTCCCCGGGCGATTCTTCTTCATTTGCACCGGCACGCCGAACGCATCCAGCGCACCCTCTTCCAGCAAACGATCCATCACGTAGCCGAACACCTGCGGATTGAGGTCATCCAGGTTCGCTTCCAGCACCGTAATGGTCTCCCGCGAAATCTTGGCGGCGGCCTCGATGTCCGCCTCGCCGACGGTCAGCCTTGCCACATTCGCATGTCCGGAGAAGTTCCGCGTGCCCGCGCCATACCCGCTCTTTTCTATCTTCATCGCGGGGAACGCCGCGAAGCGCCTGCACAGCGTCTTCACGATCGCCGCCCCAGTGGGGGTGACTAATTCCGCCTGGATTCCCGACGAATATATCGGAGCGTCCTTCAACAGCTCCACCGTCGCCGGCGCCGGCACGGGGAAAGTGCCGTGCGCGCACTTCACTGTGCCCCCGCCGACATTCAGCGACGAACAAATAATTTCATCGACTCCCAGCGCTTCCGCGCCCACCGCCGCGCATACGATGTCCACCATGGCATCCACGGCCCCGACTTCGTGAAAGTGAATGGTCTCGATGTCGCGGTTGTGAATCTTCGCCTCGGCCCGGCCCAGTGCCTCAAAGATCGCAATCGCCTTCGCCTTGGCAGTCTCGCTGATCTTAGCTTTGCCAATGATCTCGCGAATCTCCTTCAGCCCACGCCCATGTTCGTGCTCGTGTGGCGAGGGAGCCCGCGCCCCCGTCTCTCCCCTCGCGTAATTGTGTTCCAACAACTCTACCGGCTGATGCTCGTGCCCGTGCCCATGCTCATGATCGTGGTGTGGGTGTTGTTCGCGTGGCGCATCCTTACCGCCATGCGTGTAAACGTCAACTTTAACCGCGCTGATCCCGCTGCGGTCCACTCGCGAAATCTCCAGCCGCGCCCCAAGGTTCAGCGCCGCCACGGTTTCTTCCAGCAAGGCCGCAGGCACACCTGCGTCCACCAGCGCTCCCAAAAACATGTCGCCGCTCATGCCGGAGAAACACTCGAGGTAGGCTATGCGCATAGAAAAGTTTTTCGCGAACGACCAACGACGAACGGCCGACGACTGATTTTCATCATAGGGAACCCCTCACCCTCCGTCAAACGCCCGCCGCACCGCCACTCTGCTAAAATCACCATTTCCTTCAACAATTTACAGGAGACCTTTGTACCGCCATCTGGAACGCCGGCTTGCTGACCACATACGTGACTTTCTCCGTCGCGCCTATGCGCTCGATCTGCCTCGTATCGTCATCGAGCAGCCCCCGCGCGTCGAACTGGGCGAGTACGCGCTGCCCCTGGCTTTCGATCTCGCCAAGAAGCTGCGCCAGCCTCCGCGCAAGATTGCCGAGGGAATTGTCTCGGGCATCGGCCCCATTGAAGGCTTTGAGAAACTGGAACTCGCCGGCGCCGGCTATATCAATGCCCGCCTTCAGCGTGATCAGTTTGCCGCCGCTCTCGCTGCCGATGAAGCCCCGCACGCCGCGGTTCCAGCCGGCAAGATTCTGGTCGAGCATTCCAGCATCAATCCCAACAAAGCGGCGCACGTTGGCCACCTGCGCAACGCCATTCTCGGCGACACTTTCGTTCGCTTGCTCCGTTGTACGGGCAGGGAAGTGGACATTCAGAACTACATCGACAACACCGGTGTGCAGGTTGCCGACGTGGTTGTCGGATTTATGCATCTGGAGAAAAAGTCGCGCGCCCAGATCGAAGCCCTCGCCAGCCAGCCGCGCTTCGACTACTACTGTTGGGACCTCTACGCCCGCGCTTCGCAGTGGTACGCAGAGGACAAGCAGAATCTGCAAGTCCGTCACCAGGTGCTGCATGCCATCGAAGAAGGCGGCAACGAAACTGCCGCCATCGCGGACCTGATCTCCGTCGCGGTCCTCCGCCGCCATCTCGAAACCATGGACCGGCTCGACATCGAATACGATTTCTTGCCCCGCGAGAGCGAAATCCTCCATCTTCATTTCTGGGACGCCGCCTTCGCCAAACTCAAGGAAGCCGGCGTCCTTATCTTCGAGAACCAAGGCAAGAACAAGGGCTGCTGGGTGATGCGCCGGGCAGGAGCTGCAAAGCCGGGAACCACGGATGACGCCTCCGTCTCCGAAGAAGACCAGAAGGTCATCGTCCGCTCCAACGGCACTGTCGGCTACGTCGGCAAAGACATCGCCTACCTGCTTTGGAAGTTTGGTTTACTGGGGCGCGATTTCGGCTATCGCAAATTTTATCGCTATCCCAATGGCCACGACTGCTGGATCTCCACCACCGTGGGCGCGCTCGACCATCCCCACTTCGGCGATGTGGCGGAAACCTACAACGTCGTCGACGCTCGTCAATCCGAAGCGCAGAACACCGTCGTCGAGGCCGTGCGTGCTCTCGGCCATACTGAGCAGGCTGACCACTACACTCATTTTTCCTATGAGATGGTCGCGCTCACCCCGCGCTGCGCCGCCGAGTTGGGCTACGAGCTTTCTGAGGAAGACAAGGCTCGTCCTTATATCGAAGTCTCGGGTCGCAAGGGCTTCGGCGTGAAAGCCGATGATCTCATGGACACTCTCATCGCCTCCGCCAGGAAAGAAGTCGACAGCCGGCACCCTGAGGTCAGCGACGCCGAACGCGCCGCCATCGCCACTCAGATCGCCATCGGCGCCCTGCGCTACTTCATGCTCAAGTTCACCAAGTCGTCCGTGATCGCCTTCGATTTCGAGGAAGCGTTGAGCTTCGAAGGCGAGACTGGCCCCTACGCGCAATACGCCGTCGTCCGGGCGACGAATATTTTCCGCAAAGGCGGATTCGATCCCGACGACTTCTGTAGAGATATTGCTCGCTACATCTCTTCCTCCGAGCTTTTGAAATTTCTCACCGGCGCCGCCCATAACGACTTCTGGGAACTTTGGCTGGCGTCTTCGAAAACTTCCTTCGTTATTGATCAGTCGATCGCCACCACCGAACCAGCTCACCTGGCCAAACACGTCTTTCAGTTGGCGCAGCTCTTCAACACCTTCTACCATCGCTATCCCATCCTCAGCGAGACCGACGAACCTAGGAAGATGTTCCTGCTTGCCACCATCGCCGTGGTACGTCGCGAACTGCTCCGCTCCCTCGCGGTTATGGGAATCACGGTGCCGCCCGTGATGTAATGGTTCCACTCAGCACGGAGGCATTCCATGCCGTTCGCTCGTTTCTTCCGCCTGGTTCTTTTTTCCTTCCTGATCTCTCCTGCGTTCGCCCAACAACCGATTCCGCCTCGCCCCAAAGTTGGCCTCGTGCTCAGCGGCGGCGGAGCTCGTGGGCTGGCGCACGTCGGCGTGCTCCTGTGGATGGAGGAGCACCACATTCCGGTGGATTACATCGCCGGCACCAGCATGGGGGCGCTGGTTGCAGCCTTCTATGCAACCGGGGCGACCGCGCCCGACATTCGACAATTTGTCGAGGAAATCGATTGGGACGACGTATTGCTTAGCGAGCCTCCCTACGATCAGCTTTCCTATCGTCGCAAGGAAGATCATCGCGACTACCAGGTCGACATTCCTCTGGGCCTGGCGCACGGCTTGAGTGCACCCAACGGCTTCAATCCCGGACACGGCGTCGGTTTACTGCTCGATCGCATCGTTTTGAACTATTCCGGCCTGCCAACCTTCGACGATCTGCCTATTCCTTTTCGGTGCGTCGCCACCGACCTCCTGCAAGCCAGGCCGGTCACGCTTCAGGATGGCTCTCTGACGGAAGCCCTGCGCGCCAGCATGGCGGTTCCTGGCGTTTTTACTCCGGTGGAGAGAAACGGAACCGTCCTTGCCGACGGCGGTTTGATGGACAACATCCCGACCGACGCAGCCCAGACCATGGGTGCGCAATTGATCATCGCGGTGGACGTAGGTACGCCCCTCGGGGACAAATCCCGCCTGGACTCCATATCCGGCGTCCTGTCTCAGACCTTGGATGTCATGACCATCGATAACGACCGGCGCAGCCTTCGTCTCGCTGACATTGTTGTGACCCCGGATCTGGAACGCTACAGTGTGGCGGACTACGATCAAGCGCACGCCATCATTGATCTGGGTTATCAGGCGGCCGCTCAGCGTGCCGCCGTCCTGTCAAAATTTTCCCTCCCCGATGACCAATGGCAACAGCACCTGGCAGCCCGCTACGCCCGCAAGCGTGCGGTCGCCGAGACTGTGGAAGCTGTAACCGTCACGGGAACGGATCAAGCGGACGCTCGCCGCTTGCGAAAACGCATCGCCAAGAAGTACGCCGGACGAGAACTTGACACTCCTCATTTAGAAACCGATCTTACCCGCATTGTGGGCGAAGGCCGGTTCGACAGCCTGGGTTACGAACTTCTTCCCACGGCCGGCGGCAGCGACTTGCAGATC
>Ga0335079_10003947_pt1 | contig 17077 bp, 17 predicted proteins | sample Lox_Sample_33_FD_206719 | JGI IMG/M metagenome (GOLD analysis project Ga0335079, IMG submission 206719) | Soil microbial communities from Loxahatchee National Wildlife Refuge, Florida, United States - Lox_Sample_3.3 | ecosystem: Environmental > Terrestrial > Soil > Wetlands | place: USA... | reverse complement strand
TTGACGATGTGTTCCTGAATTCTTGGCTAACGCAAAAGCAACGAACCGGATCCACCACGCCTAAATAGAGCTGATTCATGAGATGTGCAGCCTGTCGGGGTGCGACATTGCGCAATTCCGAATTTGCGCGAGTATCGATGAGCATGTTTGTGGTCAACGACACCCAAAATGTCGGTACGGGATGCAATCTTATGCTCGAGCTTTTGAATTTTAGCTGAAGCCGACGATGCTGATTGATTTTGCGAACAGCATTGACTGGCAGACTGAATGTTAACGAGACCGGTGAACCAGTAGGAGCCCCCAGGAGATGAAAGCCATTGAGGAGTTAATCTCGATATGCGAACCGGCGTTTGTAGGCGTCCTCGCGCTCCGGACTGCTTGCATTGGAATACGCTGAGTGTTTCACATGACAATCTCACTCGCAATGACCGGGTCACCTCAAGGAATATCGCGATGACCGGTCCGTTTGTGTGGGCTCGGCCATTCAACATGAGACTTGCTCCGCATATTCGGCTTTCGCAGAGAGCAACAACTTTGTTCATTCACTAATGGGGACCGGCATGACCGAACAAGCAGCCGTAAAACGTAACAAGGTAACCATCCCAGATTTGTTCGAGAAGAAGAAGCGTAGCGAACCGATAGTGCAGCTTGCCGTGTACGACTATGAGACCGCGATTATCGCGGACCGCGTCGGCATCGATATCTTGTGCGTGTCCGATACCGGCGGCATGGTATTGTTCGGGCACGAAACCACCACGTCGGTTTCGTTCGAGGAAGTCATGTACATGGCTCAGGCCGTCAAGCGCGGCTCGCAGTACGGCTTGCGCATGGTCGACATGCCTTACATGAGTTTTCATCTGTCCGCGCAGCAGGCCGTTGAAAACGCCGCCAAGTACGTCTCGCAAGGTGGTGCAGAAGTTATGAAGTGCGAAGGCAATCAGCACCATGCCAAGTGTATTGAGGCGATCGTCAAGGCCGGCATTCCGGTGCAGGGCCACATCGGCATCACCCCAATGCGTATTCCGCAGCTCGGTGGTTTTGTCGCCCAAGGCAAGACCGCGGACCGCGCCAAAGAGCTCGTCGACGACGCGTGGGCAATGGTTGATGCCGGTTGTTTCTCGATCCTGACCGAAGTCGTGACTTCGGAGGTTTCGCAATATCTTGCAGAAACACTGCCGGTGCCGGTAATAAGCCTAGGATCCGGCAATTCCTCCGATGGCGTGCACATCATCGGATCCGATTTGTTCCACCTGTACGAAAAACACGTGCCGCGCCATTCCAAGATTTACTGCGACTTGGTGCCGATCATTGAAAAAGGCCTGACCGACTATCGTGACGAGGTACGAAAGCGAATCTACCCGGGCAAGGAGCATACCGTGTACATGAAGGATAACGAGCTCAAGAAATTCAAGGACACGATCGGCTGGAAAAAATGAACTGGCCCCGCGGCGGCGAAGTATGCGGCTTGGTGGCGCTGGCCGAGGGTGCGCAAACCTGTATTGCCGATGCGTCCCGTCTAATGGCCTGTGAAGTCATCGCATAGCGCCAACGTGGGGGCGCTAACGGTGAGTGGCTGCAGCCTGGGTTAGGTCATCATGAAGCAGCCCTCGGTGTTGCTCACTAGCGTTGCCATAGGTTGAAATCGCAAAATTGCGGGCCGGGTGGCGCGCTAATCCATTTTTACACCCCGGGGACGTTTTCCCGACGCGTTCTCGGCAAAGGATTGCCGAAGTGCGAGGACAAGGCTTGAGAAAGTTCGGTGACAGTCCATGATTAGCCGTTTTTCCAAAATTATATCTTGACGAGCTTACTTCTCGCGGCGGTCGCGATCGTAGTGGGGTTTTTCATCGGTGCCGTCGGCGTGGGGGGCGTCCTGCTCATTCCACCGCTCATCTGGCTGGGCGGGCTCAGTATCCACGAGGCTGCAGCCACCGCACTGTTCTCGTTTGTCGTCACGGGGATGCTCGGCACCTGGCTGTTTCAGAAGCGCGGTTCCATTAACTGGGGAATGACCTTACCGGTATGCTCCGGCGCTGTCGTGTTTAGCTACCTCGGTGCGATGGTCAATTCGATGGTCGAGGCCCGTCCGCTTGCGCTAATCATCGCCGTCATCATCATTTTTACCGGTGCCTACATCCTGCGCCCGTCGCGGCGGAAAGACGAGAATCTCCGCGATGGCCGTGGTGCAGCACAGCGGACTTTGCTATTTGGCGTGGGCGCGGTTGCTGGTTTCGGCGCCGGTTTCTCCGGGGCTGGCGGACCGCTTTTCTCAGTCCCTATTATGCTGCTGCTCGGTTTTGTCCCACTGACCACCATCGGCACCAGCCAAGTCCTGCAGATCATCGTCAGCATCTTCGGCACCGTCGGGAACCTGCGGTACGGCTCGGTCGATTTCATGACCGCCGGGTGGATTATACTTTTCGAGCTCGTTGGCGTAGTGATGGGCACGCGTGCGGCGCACGCGGTCAGCGCCGGGGTACTGCGGCGCATGGCAGGTGGCCTGTGCGTTGCATTGGGACTGCTCATGCTGATCCGCTCGCTATAATCGGCTCATGTCGCTTGAACGCTACTTTTCCGAGCGAGGCCTGAAGCTGCTGCGGTTCGCCCCGGGCGCCACAGTGCCGATGCGCTTCGCCGACGCGTGCGCAGAGCATTGCGCCACTCGTTCGGCGGCAGGCCTGTACGATTTTTCCTTCATGGGGTTGTACGAGGTTGTCGGCCCGGACGCGCGGCAATACCTCGAGCGCGTGCAAACGCGCAACTTAGCACGGCTCGCGCAAGGCAAGCTGCAATATACGCTTTTGCTGCGCGAGGACGGCAGCACATTTAACGACGCCACCATCTGGTGTCACGCGCCGGAGCACTACTGGCTGTTCACCGGCCGGCGCAGCGATTACGCCTGGCTTCTGCAGCACCGACACGATGACGCGGCGCAACTTAAGGACCGCTCGGGCGAATACGCGGTGCTAGCTGTGCAGGGACCGCGCAGTGCGGAAATTCTTCAACACGAACTGACTGTACCGTTGCGCGAGCTGCCTTATTTCTCCTTCATGCGGGAGGATGTTGCCGGAGTTCCCGCTTGGGTTGGGCGCCTGGGCTACAGCGGCGAGTTGGGATATGAAATTATCGTGCCGGCGGAGGCCGGCGTCCCCGTCTGGCAGAAGCTGCTAACGACGGGCACCGGAGCAGCGCTGTGCGAGTGCGGTTTCGAGGCGGCCAACAGCCTGCGCGTCGAATCCGGCTATATTTTGTTTAGCGCTGAGCTTACTGTCGCGCCTGACCCTTTCGAGCTCGGACTTTCCCGGTTGGTGAATGGGGGTAATTTTATCGGCGCTGCGGCGCTGCGGCGCAGGCGCCGCCTGGCGCCGCAACGCCGACTTGGGGGCATAATCCCATTGGACGGCTTGCGCGGCGGACGAGTCGGGCTTCCTTCGGCGCAAGTCACAAGCGAAGCCTACGCGCCGACGCTCGCACGCACGCTTGCCTTGGGTTTTATTGAAGTTGACGGCGCAGCACCGGGCAGCCTGATCCGATTGACGGACGGGCGGCTTGCACATAGCGCCCGGCTGCCGTTCTACGATCCCGGGCGGGTACTGCCGCGGCAGCCGCCTGCGGTCTGACCTAGGGCGGAATGCCGGAGAAGGCGGTGCATGGCGGTTCTGCCGGCAAATGGCACATTTAGTTTAACGTGTGGGCGGAAAGTGTTCGAATTTCCAGGCCACGGCGGAAACAGCAATCCCGACTAATAAATATTCGATGCACACTGCGCCGATCAAGCGTATACGCGTCTTTGGGCGACTCGACTACGATTTCCGCCGGAAGACGACCGATCTACTTTGCTCGGGAAAACGACGACGCGCCGTCCATAAGACTTCGTCGTTATTCGGTGCGGTCACAGGATATTTCCGGGCGCGAAGGTTAAACAAAAGATAGGACTCGTCGGACCCACTCTGGAGGGCCCCTTTTACCATCGCACTCTTTATCGTCAGCGGGGCGCCCACACCGTTGCAGAAGTCCTGTGGCCTCAGACTGCCTGAAAACAAAATTCGCCGCAGAGAATTAAGCTTGCAAAATCCATTAGCGTCGAAACCGAGTGTCAGCCGCTAAGTGCGAGCAACGCCGCAGCATAGACAGGCGCCAAACTTAATCCTATTGCATCTAAAGTTGCTGCGGTATCACGCCGCAACCCGCTGCAGGCTGCGGTCGTCTATCGGCATGTTGAGCAATGCGGCCAGCACGCTCAAGCCAATGGTAAGAAACCAGATAATCCGGTATGAGCCTGAAGCATCAAAAATATAGCCCCCAAGCCACACACCAAGGAAGCTACCCAATTGGTGACTCAGGAATACGATGCTGAACAAGGTGGAAAGATATCTCACGCCAAAAATCTGGGCGACCAGCCCGTTGGTGAGGGGCACGGTTCCAAGCCAGGTCAAGCCAATGGTCATTGCAAAAACAGCTACCGACACCGTGGTAACCGGCAACAAAATAAATATTCCGATGCACAGCGCGCGCACCGCATAAATGGCGCAGAGCAGGTACTTTTTTGAAAACCGTCCACCCAAATAACCCGCCGAAAAAGAACCAATGATATTAAACAACCCGATCAACGCCAAAGCGATCACACCGGTCTTCGGCGTCATGCCGACATCAAGCAGGTAAGAGGGTAAATGCACCATAATGAACGCAGTTTGAAATCCACAAACGAAAAATCCAGCATTGAGATAGAGGAAACCGCGGTGGCCCCCGGCCTCGCGTATCGCCTGTGCAAGGGACTGCTCGGATCCGCGCGCGCTTTTCTTTTTCGAGCCGACCATAGCGGCAGAAAGCGGCACCACGATTAACGCGGTAAGAACCAGTAGCAGTAACCCGGTCTGCCAGCCAAAGGAACTGATTAGTAGCTGGCCATACGGGATCATGGCGAACTGCCCGAACGATCCTCCGGCTGAAACGATACCAATTGCCACACTTCGTTTTTCCGGTGGCGCCATTTTGCCGACTACGCCCAATATCACTCCAAACCCGGTTCCAGAAAGACCGAGTCCGATCAGCAGGCCCGCAGAAACGTCAAGCGAGAGGCCTGAAGTCGACAATGCCATCAGCGCGAGACCCGCAACATAAAGCAGGCCCGAAATTAAAACCACACGCCCCGCGCCGAACTTATCGGCGACTGCGCCAAATCCCGGCTGACCCACGCCCCAAATAAGATTTTGCAATGCAATCGCGAACGCAAACGTGGAACGTCCCCATCCCATATCAGCGCTCATCGGCTGCAGAAATAATCCGAAGCTCTGGCGAATTCCCAGCGAGATCGCTAGGATCAATGCCCCGCAAACTACAACGGTGACCAAAGTGCGTGAGCTTGTCATGGATTGATGCATAATATCATTTGCACTCGGGAATTCGCGCGAATTCGGAAGCGCCGCACTATAAGCGCACAACCAGAACCGGGCATTTAGCGAGCCCTACCAAACGCTCAGTCGTGCTTCCCATAAGAGGCTTTTCTAAGCCGGTCCGTCCGTGACTGCCAGCCACGATCAAATCTGCGCCCAATGCCTCGGCAGCGATAATTAATGCCTCGTGTGGCCGACCATCGACCACCGTCCCATCCACCGTCACCCCCTCGCGCCTCAGCATGTCCAATGCCTTTTCGACAGCGTCGCTAGCTTCGGCTCTTTGTTCTTTGCTATTGCTCTCGGCTACTGCGGAAATAACCGTGATTGGTAACCGGTACCACTTCGCGACAGCGCCAGCCACAACGGCCGCGGCCTCGCTAAAACGGGAACCATCGCTCGCGAGAAGCACTCGCTTCTTCCACATTTGCGCGTTACTCGGCACAGCCAGCACAGTGCACCGTGCATGCCCTATTACCTTCGCGGCATTTTCACCGACGAGTAGCCGCGCCATTAAACCGCGCTTGCCACGTGTACGCATGACGATGAGATCGATTTTCTGTTTCCCCGCCTCGTCGACTACCTCTATATAAGGTTCTTCGCCGAGGTGTACGCGAGTTTCGATTTCCAGGCTCTGCTGCGACGCTTGCCTGCGTAATCCGGTTAGGATACGTGCGGCATGAACCTCAGCCTTTTGCTCAAGTACTGGTGCAAGGGCCACGTATTCCGGATTCGATACCACCGGGAAAACCACAAAAAGTCGAACCCCGCCCCGACTCGCCATTGCAAGCGCAATCTGCTCCGCCCCGGCATCAAAGGTTGTGCCTTGCGTTATAAGCAAAATTCGAGAAAAGGGTGGAGTCGGATTCGCCATGGAGGAACCTTGTGCTCGCTCAGCCTCCACTACCAAACACGCCCCAGGCCGCAACTAGTAGCACGCCAAGATTTAGTAGAGTAATCAACAAATAAGTGATGTCGCGCCGAAGGGCATAAAAGGGAATTAGCACTAGAAAGCATAGCCCTGATATTCCACTTAGCACGGTAACACCAAAAAAATTGAGAATGTCGCTGTTCCCCATCAACGAGAGCCACCCCCAGCCGTGAGGCGTGCCCGTTTGGGCAAGGTAATCCTTCACCGGCAGTCCCCAGTATTTCTGCAGTTGGTCGACCGGAATATGCGCCGGAATCAGACCCAGGACATAAACTAAAAACGAAACACTAAGGATCGCCAAGCCTACCTTTACGGCAGCGTCAAGCACCCGCGCGTACCAAACGTGCTCGGGAGGAGTGATCTTTTCAGGGACAGCTTTCATTTGGCGTACTAATTCCAAATACCCAAGCCCTTCATCAAGGCACGGATTCCGGCGAACAATAAAATCGCGATTACCAACTTACGAATGGTGGCTGCATTGATTACCGTGAGGAGGCGCGTACCAATGAAGGCGCCGAGCATCATGCCAATTATCGACGGCGCGGCAATTATCGGCAGTACCGCGCCTTGGTTGATATAGACCCACGCCGCAGACGATGTCATCGATAGAACCAAGCTGCTGGTGCCGGCCGCTATTTTGAGCGGAATACCCATCACTAAATTTAAGGCGGGCACATTGGCCCAGCCCGCGCCTAGCCCAAACATCCCCGCGAGCAGCCCAATACCTAGGAACGCAACGAAGCCCTGTGGCGTCCGGTGACTTGTCCACGCAATTTCTTTTCCACTCGCTGCATCGTGAAGTATTCCGCCGATCTTCAATGCCCCAGCCAATGCATCCATGTGTCTGACCTCAGGAAACTCGGACTTTTTGGCTCTCCACATCAAAACAACTATGCCAAGCACCGTCAGGCCGAGCGCCGTGTGAGCAATCGGTCCCGGCAACATGAGACCCAGATGGGCACCAACGATGGAACTTGCCGAGACGAGTAACGCAAGTGGCAGGGCCAGACGCAAATTCGCTAAGCCAATCCGCAGCAACGCAGGGCTCGAAGCTAACGCGCTGGCCAAAGCTACCAGCAACCCCGTCCCGCGGACGAAATCCAGGTGGAATGGGAAAAACCCGCCAACAATGGGAACAAACAACACGCCGCCGCCGACCCCGGCGGGCACGGCAATAATGCCAAGAATGAAACATACCAAAAAAAGCAGTATGGGCCAGACCCACCAAGGCCATGACAAACCGGTACTACCCTGAGCTGCCGCAAAAACCGTCCCGGGCAGCAAAACAAACAGCACTATGACCACCATTCTGCAGACGATTAGCTGCTTTGGAAGCATTTTTCTCTGTGCTCTCGTGACAATCGTCCGCACCGTATGCGGTCTGGATTTCTGTCTACTTTTCTACCGGGTCGTTGCTCTATTGATGCGTTTTGAGTACGCCTCAACAAAATCCGTCGCCGCTTTGCTGCCGCGCGAGAAGGATTTCATCGCCTCTTCATGCAGAATCGACAGCGCCTGCATCTTGATTTCGTTCGATTTGTCGTTTTCAACCAGATCGAGGAATTTGCGGGGGCGCGGCAGGTCGACTTCAAGCACCGCTCGCACCTGGGTCGGAATGTTGGTCATGATCAACATGCGGTCGGCAAGGAAGATTGCCTCGTCGATGTCTGTGGTGACGAAGAAGTTGGTGCGCCGGTTCTCTTCGTAGAGCGCCGAGTAATATTCCCACATCAGCTCCTTGGTCATTGCGTCAAGGCCGCGGAACGGCTCGTCCAGGATCATCACTTCGGGGTTGTTTATCATGGCCCGCGCCAGCTCGGCACGCCGCTGCATGCCGCCCGATAGTTGCGTCGGATACTTCTTGCGGAAGTCCTGCAAGCCGATTTTGTTCAGCAGAAACTCGGCGAAATCGAGTGTTTCCTGAGTAACCTCGCCCCGCGCACGGGGGCCATACAGAATGTTGTCGTAGGTGGTCATCCAGGGGAACAGCGCGCTTTCCTGGAACAGCACCAAGCGGTCAGGTCCCGGCTCGCCAATCGGCTCACCATTGAGGGTGATGGTACCGCGCGTCGGTCTTTCGAACCCCGCCAGCAAGCGGATCAGCGTACTTTTACCGCAGCCTGACGGGCCGATCATCACGGTGAGCTTACCGCGCTCAATAGTAAACGAGCAGTCCTTTACCACTTCCCTGCTGAATTGTGTGGCGCCATAGCTCTTGCTGACGTGGCTCGCAATGATCTCCCCGGCCTTGATCGCAGGACGGCTGAATTGGTCGCTGCTCATGGCTGGAGTGCTCGAGTCATCTTAAGCTCAACCACGGCGTCACGCGCTTGCCCAGCGCGCGTAGCGCCGCGCTGGAAATGAAACCGGCAATGCCGATCGAGATCATACCGACGACGATCTGCTCGTATGAACCCCCGACGTAGGAGTTCCAGATGAAGAACCCGAGTCCGCCACCACTGGTGCCGCCAATCTGGCTGCCGCCACCCGAGATCATTTCCGCTGCAACCACGACTTCCCAGGTGATGCCCATGCCGACCGCCGAGCCGACCATGATCGACGGCAAAGTGCCGGGCAGGATAAGGCGCCAGAAAATGTCCCGCCGGCTCGATCCCATCGAGCGCGCGGCCTGAAAGTAGCGCACGTCGATCGAGCGAGCGCCGCCGACGACATTGATGACGATGGAGTAGAACGCGCCAAGGAAAGTCACGAATGCGATCGATAATTCCTGCGTCGGCCAGAAGATAATCGACGCCGGCACCCACGCGAGCGGCGGGATCGGGCGCAGCACCTCGAATACCGGGAAGCACACGCCAAATGCGGTGCGGTTCACCGCCAGCAGCAAGCCAAACGGAATGCCGATGATCATCGCCGCCAGGAACCCTAACATGACGCGGAAAAAGCTCATGTACCAGCTCTGCCAATAACCGGGGTCGGGCAGCACCGCGAGCCAGGCATGCAGCACCTCCGTCGGCGCTGGCACCGCGCCAATCCATGGCAGATATGCCGATTTGAGGCCGAGAACGCTCAGCGCATGGCGCAGCCACTCAAAGGCGTCCCCTTTGATCCAGATCTTGGACAGCGAGCCGATCTCCCACAGCACGAGAAAAACGACGATCGACACGGCGCCGCGCCACAGCGACGAGCCGAACAATACTTTCGTCCGGGCCGTCATCGTCTAGCCTTCCTTTTCGCCGGCGGCGAATGCCTTCAATGCTTCTTCATGCACCGCCTCAGTGGTTTCCTCCATCAGCTCGCGAAAGCGCCGCGAGGTGAGCACGCTGTAGTCGCGCGGATGTGGTATGTCGACCGCGAGGATTTTTTTCGGCTTGCACGGGCGCGTGGTCATGATTGCCACCCTGTGACCCAGAAAAATCGCTTCCTCGAGATCGTGCGTGATGAAAAATATCGTCACCCGGTTCTTGTAATAGATCTCGAGCAGCGCTTCGTGCATTACCGACTTGGTCAGGGAGTCGAGCGCGCGGTACGGTTCGTCCAGCAGCAGCACCTTGGGATTGTTCATCAATGCGCGCACGATTTCCACGCGCCGTCGTACGCCAGAAGATACTTCGCCCGGATAGTTGTGTTCGACGCCCGCGAGACCCGCATCGGCCATCATTCCCAGCGCCTTTTCGGTCGCCTCAGCCTTGGTCAGCTTGCCCTGCATGATCGGGCCGAACGCCACGTTCTCTAAGTTAGTTTTCCAGGGAAAGAGCGCGCCGTTTTGGAACACTACGATGCGATCCGATCCCGGCTCGGCTTTGGGCTTTTCGTCGCCGCACAGCACTTCCCCGTCAAGCAGAATGCGCCCGGAAGTGATTTCGTGAAATCCCGCGATCGCATTGAGCAAAGTGGTCTTCCCGCACCCGGACGGCCCGACAATCATGCAGATTTCGCCAGCCTTGATGTCCAGCGAGCAATGGTCAACCGCCATAACCGCCGCACCGTCAGGATCGTAGATTTTGACCACGTTGTCGATGGTAATTGCGCCACGTATTGCCGATGGTTGCGTTGCTTCCGCTCGCATGACTGCCGCCATCATTGGCCTCCAAGCGCAAGCTCGCGCGTGCGCCACTGCATGAGGTAGTCCCCAATCACGCGCACTAGCGCGCTCGTCGTATAACCAACAATGCCGAGTGTGATCATGCCGATGAAAATGGTCGGATAGCGCACCGTGGTGTAGGAGGTGTTGATCACGTAGCCGAGGCCGTACTGGCCGGATACCATTTCGGCGGCGACGAGTGAAAACCACGATACACCCATCGAAATTTGTAGGCCGGTGAAAATGAACGGAAGCGCGCCCGGTACGATCACGTGCCGGAACACCTGCCAGCGGCCGGCGCCAAGACAATACGCAGCGCGCACGTAGGATTCTTCGATCGATTGCACGCCCAGCATGGTGTTCAGCGCCGTGGCGAAAAATGCGGCGAGAAAGGTCAGATAGATCACTGCCGATTCGGTGGCGATGAACATCACGATGGCAAGCGGTACCCAGGCGAGCACCGGGATCGGGCGCAGCAGCTCGAACACGGGAAACACGTACTCCTTGAACTTTTTCGACCAGCCGAGGAACAGCCCGAACGGCACGCCGAGCAGTGTTGCCAGAGCGAACGCCTCCGCTACGCGCCGGATACTCACCCAGATGTGCTTGTAGTATTCCGGCGTATAAATCGACAGACCGTAGACCGGGTTCGGATTGGCCCATTCCTTGATGACCGTCGTAAGCCCCGGCATCTCGCGAAACCGCGGCAGCTTCCAGACCTCGACCGACAAATACCAGACGCTGAGAAAAAGCGCGAACCCCGTCAGCATGAGGTAAGGACGCGGGCTGCGGATCCATTGCCTGAAGCGGTAAAGAGTGAGGTCCATGCCTTGGATGTCGCCGGCATGCATGCGGCGGTGGATTCGACGCAGTTGCGCTATCAAATCGGGCACGGTGTAATCGCGCGTTATCATGGTCGCGAAGCGACTCATAATTACGTCCCCGGCATCGGGATCCGATTCGAGTACGCGCAGCAAATCTTCGCCATTGATGCGGAGAATGTCCGTCGTTTCCTGAGATACCGCCTTGGCAAGGCGATGCGGATACTTCTCGAGAAGTGCGGCCCAGCCAAATACATCTCCTTGGCGGAGCAGCTTGACCGGCCGGCGTGCCTGCGCGCCGGGCTCGAGAGCGTGTTCAACTTGGCCTGAAACGATGATGTAGATGTCGTCGGCCTTGTTACCGGCTTCGTAAATCACAGCGCGGGCATCATAGGACGTGCGCCTGCCGAGGGCCGCAATTTTTCGCAGCAGCCCATCCGCGGCGACCTGGAATGGCATCGTCTGCTTAAGAATGGTGATCGCTTGTTCAGCCAAGACTTGACCGGCTACCGGCTCCATGGACGCGGCGACCTACATAATTCAAAGAATGCATTATCCGCCGGCGCGGCGCCGGCGACGAAGGAGCGGCGGCGCGACCGGCCCCCTGGTCTTTTCAATTAACTGGCTTGAAAGCGGAATCCGGTAGCGCCTTCACCTCTCCAATCGGCGCTTTCAACCTGCGTTCCGCGAGTACCTCCTCGGCAAATTGCGGCATGACCGCCTCGGGACGGAGCTTCGGCGTATTGATGCTCTTGACCGAATACAGGAATTCGGTCGCCTTGCTTAGCAGTTCCCGAGCCGACGGCGTGAACTCGTATTCCAGCGTGACGCGGGTCGGAGTACCACCCTCGTTCGCCGGATATTGGCCGTAGAGCGAAGCCCATAACGCTTTGTCGGTAAATCCGGTGGTCTGTTCTTTCGCCATCTTGGTGATCTCTTCCGAGTTCTTTTTGTCGGCAAGGTAGAGTTGGGCATCCAATTCGGCATTGAGCCAGGCCTTGACAACATCCGGACGTTGTTTGATCAGCTCGGCACGCATGGCGAGGAACCCGCCGTCGTTTTCATTGACGTTCACCCCCGATGCAATGCGCTTGGCGAGCCCCTCTTGTACAATACGTGAAGCTGTTGGCTCCCAAATCACCGCCGCATCGATCTTGCCGGCGCGAAAATTGCTGGTAATAACCTCTATATTCTGGTTTAAGTATGCTGCGGGAGTAACTTTTTCCTTTTGGAACACGGCTTGCGCGAAGCGGTCGGTGCAACTACCCTTGGGCACCGCCACAGTTTTGCCATTGAGCCACTTGATCGCCTGGATAGGGTTGGCGAACTTCGGCGCATCCACGCGTGCGAGGAAAATATTGCACTGATCGAACCCGAGTCCTAGGACCGCAACCAGTCGGACATCGGCGACATCCTGTTTGGTGGTGGAGACGATCGCCGGCATGTCGCCCATGTAGCCGATATATTGTTTGCCCGCCAACATGTTGTTGACGATAATCGCGCCCTGCAAGCCAACCTGGAATTCGACTGTTGATCCCTTGGGAAGGTATTTCTCGTAAAATTTTTTGTTGCGCATGATCACGCCCGACCACGACTCGGTATAGTAAGGTTGATAACCAACGACCAGATTTACCGGGTCACCGGGCTTGCCGAAATTCAGCTCGGCTGCCATCGCTGGCGCGGCGAAAACGGTGCCTGCGGTAATGAGCGCCGCCGCGAAATGCAACGGATGTTTAATCTTCATGTCGTCCTCCTTGTGGTTGATGTGCGAAATGAGTCAAATTACATGATCGGTTATTATTTGGCGAGCATCAACAAACTACAATCGCATCAAAAAACCGTTTCCTAGTTTATTTAGCTCCCGGAGCAGCTAGGAATCGCGCGATCAGCGCCGATAGCCGGCGCATGACAATATAACCCGACGCCGGATCCGACTCCAGCAGCCGTAGCGCCTGACCACCATTGATCCGCAACAGCACTGATTTCTCCAGCACGCGGGCACTGGCTATGCGCTGTGGCTGGTTCTCCAGCAGCGCGGCCCAGCCAAACACCTCGCCTTTCTTGAGCATGAAGCCTGCCGGACTGGTACGCTCGTCGCGCCCGATCTGGAACTCAACGCGCCCGGAGTCAAGCACGAAGAAATCCTCCGCCGGGTCGCCGGGCTTATACAGCATGCTGCCTTCGGCATATTCCTCGCGCTTCGCCATTGCGGTCAGCGCAGCCAGCGTGGTCTCGGCAATGCCGATGAAAAGCTCGCCCACGTTGAGCGCGCCCTGCGAATCGACATAAATCGCATCGCCCTCGACGAGCACATTGTAGACCTCGAGTGGCGCCTCGGCCAGTCCCATGGGCGTGCCGCTGCGGATGTCCCATTGCCACAGGTGCTGGTGGCAGGTGAGCACCGAGCCGTCGAATAGGCCTTCGCACAAGGGCACGTCCTGGTGCGGACAGGTGGCCTGCACTGCGAAATATTCTGTTCCACGATTGGCTACCAGCAGCTTTAGCCCGCCGTCGGTATTGCATTCCTTTATGCCGTTCGCCGGTATTTCTATTTTCCGGCAGATCATTTGTTTTGTCATCGCGGGCGTTAGCTGAACTTGTCGTAGCGTATGTTATCGGCGGTCAGCTTGGCTTCCAACAGAAGCATACGTATTGCAGCATCAACTGCCGGGGGCGGCCCGGCAAGGTAGGCGCGCAGGTTCTGGTACTTGCCGGCCATCTCGCGCCCGGCTACCTCGTGCACCATACCGCGCTCGAATCGCAGCAGAGGATATTTCTCTGAGGCTGCGGGAGGCACACCCTCGTCGGAGAGGGCCACGACGATGCTCAGCTTTTGCGGGAATTCCCGGCGGAAAGCGCTAAGCTCGTCCAAGTAGAAAGCATCCTTCATCAAGCGCACGCCGAAATAGATGTAGCCTTGGTATTGTTCGAAATAGCGCTCCTGAAACGCGCGCGACAGAATCGACATCATGCCGGCGATGCCGCTGCCGCCAGCAATGCACAAGACGTTCTTGGCGAGGCTCGGGTAGAAAGTGGCCTTGCCGAGCGGACCGATCAGGCCGAGTCGCGCTCCTATCGCTTTGCCTGAAAACAGCCAGTCGGAAAAACCCCCGCCGGGTTTTTTTTTGATTACAAATTCGAGGCGCCGCGTCTGGCGATTGAAATTCGCCATGGAGTAGCCGCGCATGCCCGGCACACCGGGCGCAGCCACCACCATGAATTGCCCGGCGTCGAAACTGCACGACGCATCCAAGGCCACTTGGATTGCCGCCACGTCGTGGGTTAGGGCGCGTATAGCGTCGACTGTGCCGGTCATGGGTTTAACAGGACATAAACCCGGGTCGGTGGCGTAGACGAATTGGGGCACTTCGACGGTGACGTCGCCTCGCGCCGAGCATTGGCACATCAGAAATTCGCCCAGTTTCGGCTTGACGTATTTCTTGCCCGGTGCTTCGTGCCAGCCGTCCTCGATCTTTCCGTCGATCAGCTTGGCCTTACAGGTGCCGCAGGTGCCTGTGCCACATTCGTAAGGCAGCTCAATCTCGGCCCGCAGCCCGGCGTAGAGGATTTTCTCCCCTTCAGCTGCCTCATACTGATAGGTGCGGTTTCTGGCATTGACCTGGACACGCACGCTGGCAAAGACCCGGATCCCTAGAACGGGATGTGGTAACCGGCGCCCAGCTCGCGTGTGACCAACCTGACTACGCGTTTGAGCAGTTTGGGCGCGCTGCCGCCAAGTTTGACCGTATCATAATAGCGTCCGACGGCGAACAGCGCCGTGCTGCCGCCGTCGAGCGCGGTGCGGAACACCTGTAGCGCCGACACTACGTCGGCGCGCTCGCCCTCACAGCTGACCCTGTAGACCGTCGCATGGCGCGTCAGTGGCGAATGGTCGCTGTTATGCCGCGGAAGGTTGGTCAACAGCGTGTCCATGCCGGCCTTGTCGTGATCGAGCCAGGTCATGTCCTTGCGGATTTCCGGACTGAAAGCGGCGATGCTATAGCGGAAACTCTCGTCGCACAGCTCCAGGAACCCCTTGAAATCCTGCTCGTCAAGCGCCAAGCACGTCCGGTAGACCAGCTCTTCGATTTGCTGCCGTTGGTCCATGGTTTTGGTTTTCTTTTCAGGCGACGGCGCGAGCCGGTTCCGGGCGGCCTTCCCGGAATGGGTCGTATGCAGGGCGTCCCATGCGTCTGCTCCATTCGGCGTAGAAATGCCGCATGCCAATCTCGTCATGAATGGTACTGTTCTCCTCGCGCCCGTGGATTACCCATCGGCTGTCGGTGCCTTCGTGCATGGCGCGTCCCTGGCCGTATACCGCGAGGAGATCCTCATGCAGGTTGCGGCCAAACGGGCTCCAGATGGTATTGTGGTCGAATATTCGTTCGGCGCGTTCCTCCGGCGTGTCGCGCTTTAGACCAAGGCCGCGGAATTCAATCATCACCTTGTTGGGGCCGAGCGGCACCGAAGTATCGATGCGCAGAACCGAAGTTCGCAAGTTGTAGGTCATGCCTGGAAACAGGTCGATCAGGATCCAGCCACCAGGGGCCAAGCCGGGCCAGCCGATCTTTCTTACTTTGCTCCCCGCATAGGCGTCGTACTTGATTTCCATTGAGCCAACTGACGCATGGCCATTTGTATAACCAACGTATTTGCGGTCGAAATAGCCGGGCTGCATCATGCCGGTAATACGGTTGAAGTAGTGCAAGAAGTCGTGATAGAACTCGCTATTTGTGTCGTGCCACAGCTTATAGTTAGTGTTGATCACCGCCTTGTGGAAATGGAACACCTCCATCGGCTCTCGCATGTGCGGCTCGAGCAGGTCCAGTGCCGGGCCGATGTAATCCTTCAGAGTGCAGCTCGCATCGTCAAGGTTGACCCAGACAAAACCGCCGAAGCCGACCTCGGTCTTGACCGCGCGCAATCCGGTGTCTTCTTTGCGATAACGGTTCTGGTAGCCCTGCTCGGCGCGCGAGATGTCGATGCAGTTGCCGCACGTATCGAATGACCAAGCGTGGAAGATGCAGGTCATGCGTTTGGCATTGCCTGCCGGATCGTAGAGGATGGTGTTGCCGCGGTGCGGGCAGATATTGTAGAAGCCGCGTACCTTCGTGTCTTCACCGCGCACGATGATCAGCGGCACGCCGGTCGGATGCGTGAACAGACGGTAGTCATAGGCGCCGGGAATCTCGGATTCATGACAGGCAATGATCCAGGAACTCTTGAATAGTTTTTCTTTTTCTTCCTCGAAAATCGTCGGGTCGGTGTAAATGCGCGAATCGACGTAGTGGGAATTCGGGAACTTCGGCTTGGCAGCCCATTCCGCGGCGTTTTTGAACATGATAATCTCCTTCGTGGTAAGCAGACTTCAGACACACGACCGAATAGGTTTTACACCACGCCACGCCAGTGTGTCAACAAAACTGGCTCTCCGCCTTCAGGAATTGATTACGATCCGCGGTTTCCGATTGACCCAACCCGCGAAGTTCACCAGCAAAGACGCGAGTGTGATCCGCGCGTAGGGCCACGCTGTGACGGAATTTGAATAATCGCCCGTGAAGCGTAAAATGTCGCGGAAGTTAGTGGGCCGTTGCGATTGCTGGACGGTGGCAAATTCCCGTCGCGTATCCTTTTTGTCATCCGCGCCGCTTGCGCCCCAAAGTCCTATTAAAAGAACCTGACACGACCGAATGCAACAACTCGTAAATCCTCACGGAGGAGGATCGCTCAAGCCACTCGCGCTGCAAGGCGCAGAACTCCACGCGGAGCGCGCGCGCGCCAGGACACTTCCGCAGGTGCGCATCAGTTCGCGCGAGAAAGGCGACCTCATCATGCTCGGCATCGGCGGCTTCACCCCGCTCGAGGGGTTCATGACGCATACCGACTGGAA
>Ga0335079_10003944_pt1 | contig 17083 bp, 29 predicted proteins | sample Lox_Sample_33_FD_206719 | JGI IMG/M metagenome (GOLD analysis project Ga0335079, IMG submission 206719) | Soil microbial communities from Loxahatchee National Wildlife Refuge, Florida, United States - Lox_Sample_3.3 | ecosystem: Environmental > Terrestrial > Soil > Wetlands | place: USA... | reverse complement strand
GATAGGAAGCCGCCTGGCGGCGCGCCTGGAGGGTATCGCGCTTGCCGAGCGTGATGATCTTCTCCGCGACGGGACGCGTGGCCTTGGCGCGGGTCAACGTGGTGGTGATCCGCCCGTGTTCAAACAAGTTGGTAACCAGGTTGCGCAAAGTCGCGCGGCGGTGCCACGGATTGCGTCCCAGTTTCGATCCTGACTTCAGATGTCGCATGCTCGATCCTTTTGAGAGTACTCAGTTGCAAATTCCAAGTCTTGAGTAAGGCAAGAAACTCTGGAATGTACTCCTCATCGCGTAAAGCCTATCCATCCCCTTTGCGTAGCGGACCGCCTCAGAAGGCGGTCCCTGCAGGGCGTTGCCGGTTGTTCGTTGCAAGTCGCCAGTTCGAGACCAGAAATTCCGAACTCAGAACTTTTGGCTTACAACTAAAGACTGCTTACAGGCCGATGGTTTCGTCGGTGCTGGGCGGAGCCGTCTGGCTCGGAAGCGGCGGCCAGATGATGCGGCCGTGCTCGTCGAACTTCATGCCCAGGCTGAGGCCCATCTTCACCAGAATGTCCTTGATCTCGTTGAGCGACTTGCGGCCGAAGTTCTTGGTCTTCAGCATCTCGTTTTCGCTCTTCTGCACGAGCTCGCGGATGGTCTGGATGTTGGCATTCTTCAGGCAGTTGTAGCTGCGCACGGAAAGTTCCAGCTCTTCCACGGAACGGTCCAGGTGCTCGAGCCGCGGGTCGTGCACCGTGTCGGTGGGCACTTCCACGTTCTCCACCGGTTCCTCGAAATTGATGAAGATGGTCATGTGGTCCTTCACCAGCTTCGCCGCCAGGCCCACCGCGTCGGAAGGCGTGATGGCGCCGTTGGTCCACACTTCCAGCATCAGCTTTTCGTAATCGGTCATCTGGCCGAGACGAGCAGCCTCGACGGCGTAGTTCACCTTGCGCACCGGCGAGTGCACGCTGTCCACGGGGATGTACCCGATGGGCAGGTCCTCGTCGTAGTTGCGGTCGGCGGCCACGTAGCCGCGGCCGTTCTTCACGCGCATCTCGATTTGCAGCTTGCCGCCTTCGCTGACGGTGGCGATGTACACGCTCTTGTCGAGGACCGCGAAGTCCGCGTCTTCCTCGATTTGCGCGCTGGTCACCACGCCCGGCGCCTCGACGTTCAGGTAGATCGTCTTGGGCAGGTCGTTGTTCAGCTTGATAGGCACCTGCTTGAGGTTCAGGATGATGTCCGTGGCGTCCTCGACCACGCCAGGGATCGAGGAGAATTCGTGCAGCACTCCTTCGATTTTCACCGCGGTGATCGCCGCGCCCTCAATGGAGCTGAGCAGCGCGCGCCGCAGCGCGTTCCCCACGGTCGTTCCCCAGCCGCGCTCGAAGGGCTGAGCCGAGAAGCGTCCGTATTTCTCGGTCAGCGATTCGAACTCAGGCGCGAGCCGCTTCGGTTTCTGAAATCCCTTCCACATCGTGTTCCTTCCTTCTGTGGCCAACCTCGCTGGCCACGAAAACCATGAGAGTTTTCAGTTATGAGTTTTGAGTCAGAAGAGCAGACTTAAAACTCCGCATTGTCATTTCACAACGAATCGCGCTCGAGCACCGCCAATTCGTTACGATCCCCAACGTCAGGTCCCCGGCTGAAAACCTAAAACTTATTGCTTACAACTGCCTCACTTCGAGTACAGCTCGACGATGAGCTGCTCGTTGATCGGCGGCGTCTGGACGTCTTCGCGTTTCGGCAACGCCACGACACGCGCCTTGAACTGCTCGCGTTCCTGCTCGAGCCACGGCACCGCGCTCTGGCTCTGGGCGACGTTGCGCGCCTCGAGCACCATCGCGTTCTGGTGCATCTTTTCTTTGATGGCTACTTCCTCGCCGACGTTCACCTGGTAGGACGGGATGTTCACCTTCTTCCCGTTGATCCGCACGTGCCCGTGCAGCACCAGCTGCCGCGCCTGCGACCTCGAAGACGCCAGCCCCGCACGCCACACCGTGTTGTCCAGGCGGCGCTCCAGCATGATGATCAGGTTTTCGCCCGTCGGCCCCTTCGAGCGCACCGCCTTCTCGAAGTAATTGCGGAACTGCCGTTCCAGCAGACCGTAGGCGCGTTTCACCTTCTGCTTCTCGCGCAGTTGCAGGCCGTAACCGGCAACTTTCGCTCGCCGCGACTGCCCGTGCTGCCCGGGGACGAAATTGCGCTTTTCAATCGCGCACTTGTCCGTGAAGCACCGCAGCCCCTTCAAAAACAGTTTCTGCCCTTCCCTGCGGCACAGGCGGCAGACTGCATCTCGATGTCTTGCCAACTTCTTTTCTCCCTTCCCGAATCTTCTTAAGTTCTAAGTCGTAAGTTCCAAGTTGTAAGTAAACCGCTCAGAACCTAATCCCTAAAACTAGGAAATCTTTACCCAGCTCAAAGTTCCAAGTTCCGGCTTATGACTTAGAGCTTAGGACTTGTAACTTCCTCATACACGCCGGCGCTTCGGCGGACGGCAGCCGTTGTGCGGAATGGGCGTGACGTCCCGGATGGCCACAATGTGCAATCCCGCGGCGGAGAGCGCGCGCACCGCGGATTCGCGGCCGGACCCCGGCCCCTTCACGCGCACCTCCACGCTCTTCATCCCATAGGTGTCGCGGGCGGCGGTGGCCGCGGTCAGCGAAGCCTGCTGGGCGGCGTACGGCGTACCCTTGCGCGAACCCTTGAAGCCGATCGATCCCGACGACGACGCGCAAATCACGCGCCCATCCGGATCCGTAATGGTGATCTGCGTGTTGTTGAACGAAGCGGCCACGTGAACGACTCCGTGCGGAACCGTGCGGCGCTCCTTCTTCTTCTTGAATTCCTTCTTCTTCTTACCCGCCGCCGGTTTCGCTGGTGCCGCTGTCTCCGGGGCTGCGTTCTGCTGCTCTTTAGCCACGTTTCACTCCGTTCCTTCTTGTGTAGTGGCCGGTCCTCAGACCGGCCAGTCTAAAGACTGGCCACTACAAATTCGCTTCCGACTTCCAACCTCTGACTTCCGACCTCAGCCCTTCTTGCCCTTCACCGTCTTCTTGCCGGCAACGGCTCCGCGCCGCGGGCCCTTCCGCGTGCGCGCATTCGTGTGCGTGCGCTGGCCGCGCACCGGCAGGTTGCGGCGGTGGCGAATTCCGCGGTACGCCTGGATTTCGATCAGGCGGCGGATGTTCATCTGGATCTCCTTGCGGAGATCCCCTTCGACGCGGCCTTCCTGCTCGATGACCGTGCGGATGCGGTTGACCTCGTCTTCGGTGAGGTCGCGCACCTTCTTGAAGTAATCCACATTCGCCTTCTCGGCGATGGCCTTCGCGCGCACCTGTCCGATGCCGTAGATCGAGGTCAACCCGACCCAAAGGCGCTTCTGCGGCGGAAGATCAACACCTGCGATACGTGCCATGATTTCTCCTCAAATTCCCAGTCTCAAGTTCTAAGTTGTAAGTTCTAAGTTTCAAGTCAGAATCGGCGTCCGGTCTGTCTTTACTTATGACTTAGAACTTAGAACTCCCTCACCCTTGGCGCTGCTTGTGCTTCGGGTTCACGCAAATGACCCGAACCACGCCGCGGCGATGGATGATCTTGCACTTGTCACAAATCTTTTTCACGCTAGCCCGAACCTTCATGCTTACTCCTCGTTTCAGTTCTAAGTCGTAAGTTCTAAGTTTTAAGTTCCCAACCCGTCAGTTTCGAGTCTCTTCTTTCTCTTTACTTACTACTTAAAACCTATAACTAAAGCTTTCCGCTACTTGTACCGGTAAACGATCCGCCCTCTTGTCAAATCGTAGGGTGAAAGCTCCACCGCCACCTTGTCTCCCGCGAGAATCCGGATAAAGTTCTTGCGCATCTTACCGGAGACATGCGCCAGGACCTGGTGCTTGTTCTCCAGTTCCACCCGGAACATCGCATTCGGCAACGGCTCGATGACCGTGGCCATGACTTCAATCGCGTCCTCCTTCGGATTCCCGGAGTCGCCTTTTTTGTTGTCTTCAAACGGCTGATTAGCCATTCCAGTTATAAGTCGTAAGTTTTCAGTTCTAAGTAAAGCAATCCGAACTCCGTACTTAGAAGCTCAAAAACCCAAAACTTCCTTTTCTCCCCTGTTACTTCGTCCTCAATACCGCAGTTCTTCGTCTTACTTGTGACTTAGAACTCATTACTGAAAACTGTCTTCCTCACCACGCCGGGCCGGTCATGCTCTTCGGCCTGGTCAGAATCCATGGGCCGTTGGCGGTGACCGCGACCGTGTGCTCGAAATGCGCCGAGGGGCTGCCATCGGCGGTTTCCGCCACCCACTCGCCGCGCATCTGCACATCCGGCCGGCCGGCATTCACCATCGGCTCGACGGCGATCACCATGCCTTCCTGCAAGCGCGCCCCGCGTCCCGGCTCGCCGTAATTCGGGAGATTCGGTTCGTCGTGCATCCTGGTTCCGATGCCGTGCCCCACGAACTCCCGCACCACCGAATAGCCGTGCTCCTCCACCCAGCTCTGCACCGCGTGCCCGACGTCGCCGAGCCGGTTTCCCGGCCGCATCTTGTCGATCGCTCGGTCCAGCGATTCGCGGGTCACATCCAGGAGTTGCTGCAGCTCCTTGCTGATCTTCCCCACCGGCACGGTAACCGCCGAATCGCCAAAGTACCCGTCGACTTCCATGCCAAAGTCGATCGAGACGATGTCGCCTTCGTGCAATTTCCGCTTCGGCGACGGTATCCCGTGAACGATCTCGCTGTTCACCGAAGTGCACAGCACGCAGGGATACCCGCGATACCCTTTGAACGCCGGCTTGCCCGGCTGCCTCGCGATGACCTCTTCGGCGAAATTCTCGAGGTCCATCGTGGTCAGCCCCGGACGCACTTGCGCGCGCACCGCGTTCAAAACTTCGTGCACCACCAGGCCGGCGCGGTACATCTTCTCCAGTTCGGCGGCGCTGCGTAATTGAATCGCCATCTCTTCAACGCGCTCCGCGAATGCTCGCCACGGCCTGCACGATCTCCTGCTCGACTTCCGGCACGCTCTTGCTCGCGTCAATCTCGTGCAAGAACCCCAGCCGCCGGTAGTACTGCACCAGCGGCGAGGTCTGCTTGTCGTACGCCAGCAGACGCTGCCGGATCACTTCCTCGCGATCGTCCGGCCGCTGAATCAATTCGCCGCCGTCGTTATCGCAAATCCCTTCCACCTTCGGCGGGCGGTCGTAAATATTGTAAATCTCGCCGCCTACCTTGCAGGTCCTTCGACCCGTCAGCCGCCGGATCAGCAGTGTGTGGCCGATGACCAGGTGGATCACGAACGGCTGCTTGAAGCCCTGCCGCTTCAGCATTTCCCCCAGATACTTCGCCTGGGCCACCGTCCGCGGAAAACCATCGAACACAAACCCGTGCCGGCAATCCGCACGGTCGATGCGATCCGCGACCATCTTCAGCACCAGCGAATCGGGCACCAGTTCGCCGCGCTCCATGATCGGCTTGGCCTTGCAGCCGAGCGGTGTCGCGTTGGCCACATGCTCCCGCAGCATGTCGCCGGTCGAAAGGTGCGGGATCGAGAACTTCCCCGCCAGCACCTTCGCCTGGGTTCCTTTCCCGGAGCCCGGAGGCCCGAGAAAAATCACGGCGCGGTCGAGTTTTCCAACAGGACGCTGTTCCAGCGCCACGTTGTCGTCTCCCTTGGCTTTACCGACGGCCGCGCAAACGTCCCTTACGCGCAAAACCCTCGTAGTTGCGCATGACGAGTTGTGCCTCGAGCTGCTGCACCGTATCCATCGCCACACCGACCACAATCAGGAGCGAAGTTCCGCCAAAATAAAACTGCACACCGAGACCGGTCAAAATCCAGGCGGGAAAATGCCGGTCAAACCAGTCGCCACCGAGCCACGGATGCAGGTGGTTCAGGTGGATGCCCGCGATCATCCATTCCGGAAGCAGGCAAACCAGCGCCAGGTACACCGCACCGATGAACGTCAGCCGCTTCAGGATCGTGCTCACGTATTCCGAAGTGCTGCGGCCAGGACGGATGCCGGGAACGAACCCGCCGTTCTTGCGCATGTTGTCCGCCAGCTCCGTCGGGTTGAACACGATGCCGACGTAGAAGAACGCGAACAGAATAATCATCACGACGTAAAGCAGGGTGTAGAGCGGCTCGCCCCATTTCACGAGGTTGGCGATCCTCTGGACGAACGGCCAGCGCGAACCGAGAATCAGCCCGGCGGTCGTGGGAAAGGCCAGCAGCGAACTCGCGAAAATCGGCGGAATCACACCGCCGGAATTCACGCGCAGGGGAAGATAGGTGGATTGCCCGCCCATCACGCGGCGGCCGACCACGCGCTTCGCGTACTGCACCGGAATGCGGCGCTGCGCGCCTTCCACGAAGACGATGAACGCCACCACCGCCACCATCAGGATCAGCAGCAGAATGACGGCCAGCGGCGTGAACGCGCCCCAGGCCTGCGTCTTGACCTTTTCGTACAGGTCCAGGATGGCGCGCGGCAAGCCCACCACAATGCCGACGAAGATGATGAGCGACATGCCGTTGCCAATGCCGCGCTCGCTGATCTGCTCGCCGAGCCACATGATGAAGGCCGACCCGGTGGTCAGCGTCAGGATGGTCATCAGCACGAAGGCCGGACCGGGGTGGTACACGAGATTGGCCTGGGACTGCAGCGTGCTGGCGATGGTGGTCGACTGGATGATGCTGAGGAGGATGGTCAGGTAGCGCGTGTACTGGGTGATCTTGCGCCGGCCGAGTTCGCCTTCCTTCTGCAACCGCTCGAGGTACGGGAACACCACGGTCATCAACTGCAGGATGATCGACGAGGTGATGTACGGCATGATGCCAAGAGCGAAAATCGTGACACGGCGGAAGTTGCCGCCGCTGAACAGATCGATCACGCCGAGGAGCGATCCCGCCGACTTTTCCATCAACAGCCGAAGCTCTTCCGCGTTGATGCCGGGCGTGGGAATGTGCGCGCCCAGGCGATAGACCGCCAGCAGCGCCAGCGTAAAGAACAGCCGGTTCCGCAGATCTTCGATCCGGAAGAGGTTCGTGAATGCTTGCCAGAAACGATTCATACCGATTCCTCGGGAAACCCGACTACGCTACCACCTCGAAACTGCCGCCCGCCTTGGTGATCTTCTCCTTCGCCGAAGCGCTGAACGCGTGCGCGTGCACGGTGAGCTTGTTCTTCAGCTCGCCATCGCCCAGAACCTTGATCGGATCGGTGGCCCTGCGAACGAAGCCGTGCGCGCGGAGCAACTCCGGCGTCACCGTTTCGCCTGCGGGGAAAACGTTCAGCTCCTCGAGGTTGACGATGGAATAGCCCACGCCGAACGGGTTATGAAACCCGCGCTTCGGGATGCGGCGATGCAGGGGCATTTGCCCGCCCTCGAAGCCGCGCCGCCGCGAATAGCCGCGGCGGGACTGCTGTCCCTTGTTGCCGGCGCCGGCGGTCTTGCCCAGTTTCGAGCCGATGCCGCGCCCGACGCGCACCTTGCGCTGCCGTGAACCCTTGGCCGGGCCGAGGGTCGCGAGCGAAACCGTGTTGTGTTCTTTCTTCTTCTTTTCAGCCATTTCTTACTCCACCACTTCCACGAGATGGCGCACTTTGTGGATCATGCCGCGGACCGCCGGCGTATCCTCGCGCTCCACCACCTGATGCAACCGGCGCAGCCCCAGGCCGCGAATGGTCTGCCGCATGTCATCGGTGCAGCTGATGAAGCTGACCACCCACTTCACTTTCACGGTCTTGGCGCTCTTCGCGCCTTTCTTTTCCGCTGACATTGCTTATTCCCCTGCCGCCTTTTCCTTGTTCTCGGCCTTTTCGGCTTTCGGCGGCCTGCCGCTCAATTCTTCCACGGTTTTCGAGCGCGTCTCCGCCACCTGGCCGGCGTCCTTCAAGCCAAGCAGCGCCGCGAAGGTAGCCTTGACCACGTTGTGCGGGTTGGAAGTGCCGAGCGACTTGGTGAGCACATTCTGAATGCCCGCCACCTGCATGACCTTGCGCACCGGGCCTCCGGCGATCACGCCGGTGCCTTCGGGTGCGGGCTTCAAGAGGACCTGCGCCGAGCCGTACCAGCCGGTGACCTGATGGGGAATGGTGGAGCCCTTCAGGTTCAGCTTGATCAGGTTCTTCTTGGCCTGCTCGATGCCCTTCTTGATGGCCATGGGCACTTCGCGCGCCTTGCCCATGCCGAAACCGGCGTGGCCGTGGCTGTCGCCGACGACGACGAGCGCCGAAAAGCTGAGGTTCTTGCCACCCTTCACCACCTTGGTGACGCGGTTGATGGCGATGACGTCATCCTTCAGATCGGAGGGATTCACCTCCAGGAGCCGCCGTACCGCCAGACTTTCACGCAAAATTTGCTTCGACATAAGTTAGAACTGTAACCCCGCTTCCCGCGCCGCATCCGCGAGCGCCTTGACGCGGCCGTGATATTTGTAACCGCCGCGGTCGAACACAACTTTGACGACGCCGGCCGCCTTGGCGCGTTCGGCAATAGTCTTGCCGACGGCTTTGGCGGAAGCGATGTTGCCGCCGCCCTTCAAATTCTTTTTCGTTTCCTTGTCGAGCGAACTTGCGGAAACGATGGTGCGCCCGCCGCGGTCATCAATGATCTGTGTATAGATGTGCCCGAGCGAGCGGTACACGCAGAGGCGCGGCCGCTCGGCCGTACCGACCACGCGGGTGCGCACGCGTTCGTGCACGCGCCGCCGGTGCGCTTGTCTCGATAGCTTGCGAACTGGTACCGATGCCACTGTCGTCTCCTTCAGAAGTTCTCAGTCATAAGTTGTAAGTTCCAAGTAAGGCATTCCGAACTTACGGCTCGAAACCGAAAACTCAAACCTGCCTGCTCTATCAGCGGTCCGCCCCGGAAGGCGGGCCTTGCATAGTCTGTCGCATCTTTCGTGACCCAACTACCAGTTGCAAATGTCAGTCAGCTTCTTCCGAAACTTGGAACTTAAAACTTGCAACCTAGAACTCTCTTCCTACGCCGCGCCGGCCTTGGCACCCGCCTTGCCGGCCTTCTTCTTCAGGCGCTCGCCGGTGATGCGGATGCCTTTCTGCTTGTACGGATCGGGCGGACGCAGCGCGCGGAGATCCGCCGCCACTTGCCCGACCTGAGCCTTGTCCGCGCCGCTGACGATGATGTGCGTCTGCTTGTCCACGGCGATCTGAATGCCTTCCGGAATCGGAAACTCCACCGGGTGCGACTTGCCAAGCGCAAAGGAAACCGCTTTGCCCTTCACCTCGGCGCGATAGCCGACGCCGACGATGTCGAGCTCCTTCTTGAAACCTTGCGTGACGCCGTGCACGGCGTTGGCGAGCAGAGCCCGCGCCAGGCCATGCAGTGCGCGATGCTCGTCGTTCTCGCGGATGGCCGTGAGGACACCGTCTTTCTGCTCCAGGCGGATCTGCCGGGGCACCAGCACGTTCAACTTGCCCTTGGGGCCCTGCACTTCCACCTTGCCGCCCGTGGTGTTGATCTTCACGCCCGCGGGCACTGCAATCGGTTTGCGACCAATACGTGACATTGCTGTTGTTCCTTCACTTAATCTCTGCTGCGTTGCGTGGAGTCATAAGTTCTTAGTTACAAGTTCTAAGTAAGAGCTCGTGACCTCTGATTTTTCGCAAACGTTTCGTTCCTTTTCTTTCCCTGCTTGATACCTAAAACTTGCGACTTAAAATTGCCTTTACCAAACCTCGCAAAGAAGCTCGCCGCCGACGTTGGCTTTGCGCGCCGCACGCCCGGTCATCAGGCCCTTTGGGGTCGTCAGAATGCTGATGCCCAGCCCGCCCACGACGGGCTTGACGTCGGTCGCTCCTGCGTAGCGCCGCTGGCCGGGGCGCGAAATCCGCTTCATGCCGCTGATGACGCTCCGGCGATCCGGGGTGTACTTCAGGAACACGCGCAGCGTCTTGCGCGTCTTGTTCTCCTCGACCAGCTTGTAGGTCGAGATGTACCCCTCTTCCTTCAAAATGCGTGCGATCTCGGTCTTCAGTTTCGAGACCGGCACGTCCACGCGCTGGTGCTTCGCGGCGGCCGCGTTGCGGAGGCGCGTCAAAAAATCGGCAATGGGATCCGTCTGCATAATGTTTTTTCTCGCTCCTACCAGCTCGATTTCACCACTCCAGGGATCTCTCCCTTGAGCGCCATGCCGCGGAAACAGATGCGGCACATCTGAAACTTGCGGATATATCCCCGGGCGCGCCCGCAAACGCGGCAGCGGTTGCGCACACGGCACTTGAACTTCGGCTTCTTCAGGGTCTTGGCGATTTTTGCGGTGCGTGCCATTTATTGTGTCACTCCTTTTTCGCGCAACGGAACGCCGAGGCCCTTGAGCAGCTCGCGGCCTTCCTCGTCGTTCTTCGCGCTCGTCGTGAGCGTGATGTTCATGCCCTTGATCTTGTCCACACGCGTGTAATCGATCTCCGGGAACACCAGCTGGTCCTTGAGGCCCAGCGTGTAATTGCCGCGGCCGTCGAAGGCGTTCGAGGGCAGCCCTCGGAAGTCGCGCACGCGGGGCAGCACCACGTTGCAAAGCCGGTCGAGGAATTCGTACATCTTCTCCCCGCGCAGGGTGACCGCGCAGCCGATGGCCATGCCCTTGCGGATCTTGAAATTGGCGATGGACTTCTTCGCGCGCGTGATGATGGGCCTCTGCCCGGTGATCTGGCCAAGCTCCACGGCCGCGGTGTCCAGCAGCTTGGCGTTCTGGCTGGCTTCGCCGAGGCCGATGTTCACGGTGATTTTCTGCAGCTTCGGCACGGCCATGATGTTCTTCCAGCCAAAGCGCTTCATCAGCGCGGGGATGGTTTCCTTGCTGTACCTTCCATGCAATCGCGTCTTCATGCCTGTTCCGTTCCTTCCAATCCCTTTACTTATCGAGCGTGGTGCCGCAGCGCTTGCAGATGCGCGCCTTGGTGCCGTCCGGCAAGACGTTGTGGCCGATGCGCGCGTGCTTGCCGCAGCCGCTGCAGACGATCAACACGTTGGAAACGTTGATGGGCGCTTCCTTTTCGACGATGCCGCCCTTGATGTTTTTCGAGGGGTTCGGCCGCGTGTGGCGCTTGATGATGTTGGCGTGCTCCACGATCACGGTGTTCTTCCGCGGATTCACGGAGAGCACCCGCCCGCTCTTGCCGGCGTCCTTGCCGCTCATCACGCGGACGTTGTCCCCCTTGCGGATGGCAATCTTGTAGATTTTCACTGCCGCCTGTGCCATGGCTTACCAAACCTCCGGAGCCAGCGAAACAATCTTGGTGAACTTCTTCTCGCGCAACTCGCGCGCCACCGGGCCGAACACGCGCGTGCCCACCGGCTCGCCCGCGTCGTTGATCAGAACGGCGGCGTTATCGTCGAAACGGATGTACGTGCCGTCCCGGCGCCGCTGCTCCTTGCGCATCCGCACGATCACGCACTTCACAACCTTGCCTTCCTTGATCTGGCTTTCCGGCGTGGCTTCCTTCACCGAAGCGGTGACAATGTCGCCGAGACCGGCTTTCAATCCCGCATCGCCGCCGACCGGCAGGATGCACATGAGCTTGCGCGCTCCGGAATTGTCGGCCACCGTCAGCCAGGTTCGCATCTGAATCATGGTTCGCTCCCCTGTCCCCCGTTACTTGGCTGACGCGGTCTGCGCCAGCACTTCCTTCAGGCGCCAGCGCTTGAGGCGCGAGAGCGGCCGGGTGGACACGATGCGCACCGTGTCGCCCTGCTTGGCTTCGCGCTTTTCGTCGTGCGCGTAGAATTTCTTCGAAATGCGCACCACGCGGCGGTACTTGGGGTGCTGCACCAGCCGCTGCACTTCGACCACAATCGTCTTTTCCATTTTCGCGCTCGTGACCTTGCCGATGAGCTCGGTGCGCTCACCGCGTTCGGCCTGCGGAGCAGCCTGTGTTTCCGTTGTCATGCCGACTTACCTGCCTTCGCCGTCTTTGCGCCGGCGCTGATTTCCTGTGCGCGGAGAAGGGTCTTCACCCGTGCAAGATCTTTCTTGGCCTCGCGGAGCCGCTTGAGGGCTTCCGCCTGTCCGGTGGTCAACTGAAACCGCAACCGGAAAATCTGCTCGGTCAGATCCTTTTCGCGCGCCGCGAGCTCGTTCACGCCTTCTTCGCGGATCTTGTCGATACGCCGGGCCATGACTACATCCCTCCTGCGCGGGTGACGAATTTCGTCGGAATCGGCAGCTTGTGCGCCGCCAGGCTCAAGGCTTCCTTGGCCGTGGCTTCGTCAATCCCCGCCATTTCAAACATGATCCGTCCGGGCTTGACCACCGCCACCCAGCGTTCCGGAGCCCCCTTGCCCTTGCCCATGCGGGTTTCCGCGGGCTTCTTGGTAAAGGGCTTGTCCGGAAAGATGCGGATCCAGAGCTTGCCGCCACGCTTGATGAAGCGCGTAATGGCGACACGCGAGGCTTCGATCTGCCGGTCGGTAATCCAGGCGTTTTCGAGCGCCTTCAAGCCGTACTCCCCGAACGACAAACTTCCCCCGCGCCAGGCCTTGCCCTTGCGGCGGCCGCGCTGCTGCTTCCTGTATTTCACTTTCTTCGGCATCAACATGGTTATCAGTCCTAAGTTCTAAGTCGTAAGTTCTAAGCAAGTCACTCTTCGACTTAGAAACTCGCTAACCTTTCCTCTTCCTCTGTTCTTTTCTTCTCTGAAACCTACTGCTTAAAATATCACTCAAAACCCCCATTCCTTCTCAGGCTGCCGCGATCGCTTCGGGTTTGCCTTCCTCGCGCCTGACGCGGCGGGGAATGTTTTCGCCCTGGTAGATCCAGCACTTCACACCAATGACGCCGTAGGTGGTCTGCGCCTCGGCGGTGCCGAAATCGATGTCCGCGCGAAGCGTCTGCAGCGGCAGACGGCCCTGCAGGTACCACTCCTTGCGGGCGATTTCCGCGCCGTTCAGCCGGCCGGCCACACGCACCTTGATGCCCTTGCAGCCGAAGCGCAGCGCCGAATCCACCGCTTTGCGCATCGCGCGGCGGAAGGCCACGCGCTTTTCGAGCTGCAGCGCAATCGATTCCGCCACGAGCGTAGCGTCGAGCTCCGGGCGGTGCACTTCGACGATATCGATGTGCACTTCCCGCTTGGTGCGCTTGCCCACTTCCTGCTTGAGTTTGTCGATTTCCGCGCCCTTGCGCCCGATGATGATGCCGGGGCGGGCGGTGGCGATGCGCACGACCAGCTTGTTCGCGGCGCGCTCGATATCGATCGAGCTGACGCCGGCGCTCCTTAGCCGGTTCTTGAGTTCGCGGCGCAGCTTCACGTCCTCGTGGAGCAGGTCGGCGTACTCGCGGTCGGCGTACCAGCGCGATTTCCAGGGCTTGTTGTAGCCCAGGCGGAACCCGTATGGATGAGTTTTCTGTCCCATTACTTCTTTCCCTTCTTCGGGGGAGCCTGCTTCCCGGTCAAAGCCTTACGCACGCGCCGCGCCGTGCCGCGCACACCCTTTTGCGCTTCCGCTTCGGCGATGTTGGCCGCGACGCGTTCCGCGGCGGCGATGTGGTGTTCGCTCACGCCCACCCAAATGTGCGCGGTGCGCTTCTGGTAGCGGAACGCCCGCCCCATCGGCGCGGGGCGCAGGCGCTTCCAGCGCGAGCCCTCGTTGACGAAACACTTGTGGACGTAGAGTTGATCGACGTCAAGCGGCGCTCCAGCGTCTTCGGCCTTCTTTTCCGCGTTGGCGATGGCGCTGCGCAGCACTTTTTCGATGTGCTTGGCGGCGCGCTTCGGCGTGTAACGCAGCGACTGCAACGCGTCCTGGGCCTTCTGCCCGCGGATCAGATCAATCACCAGGCGCGCCTTCTGCGGCGACATGCGCACGTGCCGCGCCATGGCGTGAGCTTCAATCGAACCCTGCTGTGTCTGTAGATCAGCCATTGCTTATGCCTTTGGCGCGGGAGCCGCGGGTGCCGCCCCGGGCGCTGCGCCGCCTCCTGCCGGAGCCGCTCCGGCGGCCTTTTCGAGGGCGGCCTTCACAGCGTGGCCCTTGAACTGGCGCGTCGGCGCGAATTCCCCCAGCTTGTGCCCGATCATTTGCTCGGTCACGTACACGGGGATGAATTTCTTTCCGTTGTGGACCGCGATGGTGTGCCCGATCATGTCCGGCACGATCGTCGACCGCCGCGACCACGTCTTCACGACTTTCTTTTCGTTGCGCGTGTTCAGCCCTTCGACCTTTTCGCGCAGATGGCCGTCCACAAACGGCCCCTTCTTCATTGAGCGCATCGCTTCCTTATTCCTCCACGCGGCGCAAGCGCCCCCACTGGGCGTGCCGCACTTTCTTGAAACCCCGCACCGGACCAGGCACACGGTGCGACCTCGGACAGAACGGGCAGACAAAGCGCGTGCCCAACGCGTTCGGGATGCGTTCCACGATCACCGTCCATCCCGGCTTGCATAACTTGTACAGCACCGGCTCGGGTGGCACGACCGCCTTCGCCACCGGTTTGGCAACGGGCTTCGTTGCCGTTCTCTTCGCTACCCGCTTCACGGGACGCGCGCGGCGTCCGGCGGAACGGGCTGTTCGTGTCGCTCTCATGGTTGTCGCTCTCCCCCAGCCGGCTCTGTCCTCGGCCAGCCAGGATCTGCGGTTGCTTCTCGTTCTACCTTGGGCGCTCTCGTTCAGGATTGCGCCCCGTCCTCAGTTTTACTGCCTACAACTGCTTACCCTCAGGGTCAGTCCGTAATCCAGAACCGACGCCCGAAAACTGCCTACTTCCTCCGCTGCACGATCATCCGCTCGGTGCGCTTGTTCCGGCGCGTCTTCTTGCCGAGCGTCGGGAAAGCCCACGGCGTCTGCGGGTGATTGCCCTTGACGCGGCCTTCTCCGCCGCCGTGCGGGTGATCGACGGGGTTCATGGCCACGCCGCGAACGGTCGGCCGTATGCCGATCCAGCGCGTGCGGCCGGCCTTGCCGAAGGTCTCATTCTCGTGGTCGAGATTGCCGACCTGGCCGATGGTCGCTTTGCAATCCACGGAAAACTTGCGCACTTCCCCGGAGGGCATTTTTACGAGCGCGAAATCGCCTTCCTTGCTGAGCAGCTGCGCGGAAGCGCCGGCGGTACGAACGGCCTGCCCGCCGCGGCCGGGGTACAGCTCCAGGTTGTGCACCATCGTGCCGGGAGGAATGTTGCGGATCTTCAGGGCGTTGCCCGGAAGGATGTCCGCGCTTTCGCCGGTCATCACCGTGGCACCGACTTCCAGGCCCACGGGGTGAAGGATGTAGCGCTTGTCGCCATCGGCGTAGTGCAGCAGGGCGATGTTGGCGCTGCGATTCGGGTCGTACTCGATCGCGGCCACTTTCGCCGGCACGCCTTCCTTATCGCGACGGAAGTCCACGACGCGATACTGCTTCTTGTGTCCGCCGCCGCGGTGCCACACCACAACTTCGCCGCGGTTGTTGCGGCCGCCGGAGCGCTTTTTCGGCTCAAGCAAGCCCTTCTCCGGCGTCTCTTTGGTGATCTCGCTCTTGTCGAGCACGGTCATGAACCGCCGCGACGCCGTGTATGGATTAAAGCTCTTGATTCCCATCTCTGCCTCGTACCTTCTAAAACGTCCGCCCCGTTCGGCGGTCTGGCCCTTCCCGTTCTACAGATTCTCCGCGTACTCGATCATCTTCTCGCCTTCGGCGAGCTTGACGTACGCCTTCTTCCAGTCGCGCCGGTAGCCTTCCTTCTGTCCCCGGCGGCGCATCTTGCCGGGGAAGTTGGCGGTGCGCACACCGTCGACTCTCACTTTGAAGATCTGCTGCACGGCTTCCTTAATCTCGGTCTTGGTAGCGCCCGCGGCGACTTCAAACACCACGGTGTGCTGCAATTCCTTCACGCCGAGTCCCTTCTCGGTGATGATCGGGCGGCGAATCACTTGATAATGAGGGGCTGCCATGGCTTACTCCTTGCCCTTCCTAGCGGCCGGCTTTTTCGCGGCAGCCGGTTTCTTGGCCGCAGGCTTCGCGGCGGCTTTCGGCGCGGCTTCCTTCTTCGGGGCCGGTGCCGGCGCGATGGATTCCACCTGCGGCGTTTCCGCTGGCTGGCGCTCGGGATCGAGAACGCGGACCAGGCGGGCGGCAGCATCCTTCGAGACCACCACGCGGTCGTGGCGCAGTACGTCATAAGGCTGCAGCGCGTTGCTGACGGCGAGCTTCACGCCATCGAGATTGCGGCTGGCGAGCTCGAGGTTGCGGTTATCACCGGTGGCGACCAGCAAGGCGGTGGATTCCGCGCTGAGTTTATCGAGCGCAGTGCGCAGCGCCTTGGTCTTGTGCGTTTCGAGCGTCCAGGCGTCCACAACGGTCAATTTCTGTTCCGCAAGCTTCGCGGAGAGAGCCGAGCGCAGCGCGCCGAGGAGCATCTTCTTCGGCAATGCGTATTCATACGTGCGCGGCTTAGGGCCATGGACAGTGCCGCCGTGGCGCCACAGGGGCGAACGGATCGAGCCGATACGCGCGCGGCCGGTGCCCTTCTGCCGCCAGAGTTTGCGGCCAGCGCCGCTGACCTCGCTCTTGTCCTTGGTTTTGTGCGTGCCGCGGCGTAGCCCCGCGAGATACCACCGCGAAGCTTCGTGCAGCAGGTGATGGTTCACCTCGGCGCCAAAGACCGTGTCCGCCAGTTCGACCTGGCCGACTTTCTTTCCGTCTAGATTCACCACATCTACCACTGGCATCGTTTTACTCTCTCTCGTGTATCGCTTCCCAAACTCGCCGTCCTAAGTTTTAAGTTCTACGTAAACCCAAACCACCTCTCGCATCGCTTTGCTTAGAACTTATTCCCTATTACTTCTTACTTGCTCTTCTTCGCCGCTTTCTTGGCCTTGTGGATAAAAATGTACTGTCCACTGGGACCCGGCACCGAACCGCGAACCAATAGCAGGTTCTCGTCGCTGTCGACCTTGATCACCTTCAAATTCTTCGCGGTCACTTTCTCGTTGCCCATGTGACCCGGAAAATGCTGGTTCTTCCAAACGCGCGACGGAAACGAACTGCCGCCGATGCCGCCCGGCGCGCGATGGAACATCGAACCGTGGGTCGAATCGCCGCCGGCATAGTGCCAGCGCTTCACGCCACCGGCAAAACCGCGGCCTTTGCTC
>Ga0335079_10003943_pt1 | contig 17083 bp, 14 predicted proteins | sample Lox_Sample_33_FD_206719 | JGI IMG/M metagenome (GOLD analysis project Ga0335079, IMG submission 206719) | Soil microbial communities from Loxahatchee National Wildlife Refuge, Florida, United States - Lox_Sample_3.3 | ecosystem: Environmental > Terrestrial > Soil > Wetlands | place: USA... | reverse complement strand
ACAGCCGGTCTGCGTGACGGGTCCCATGCAAGGGCTGTCACACGTAACCGCGATGCATACATTGCCCCTGCGCTTGCACTCCATACAGACGCTGTAGGTAGGGATATTCGGCTTTCGTCCTGCAAGGGTCGCGCTAATCAGCTCAATCAGTTGCAGCTTATTGATGGGGCAGCCGCGCAACTCGAAATCCACCGGCACGTGCTCAGCGATCGGGGTCGACAGCTTGAGCGTGCTGATGAATTGTGGCGTCGCATAAACCACACGAACGAATTCGTCGACATCCTTCCAATTCCGCAGCGCTTGAATGCCGCCGGCGGTGGCGCATGCGCCCAGAGTGATCAAGGTCTTGCATTCACGCCGTACTTCCTGAATCCGCTGCGCATCTGGGTGTGTCGTAATAGATCCTTCGACCAGCCCGATGTCGTAGGGACCTTTCAACATGGCGCGCGAGGCCTCGGGAAAATATGCGATCTCGATCGCGCCCAGCACGGCCAGCAATTCGTCTTCAGCGTCCAGCAGGCTGAGCTGGCAGCCGTCACAAGACGCGAACTTGAAGACCGCAACCCTCGGTTTCGCGTTTGGCAGAGTTTTCTTCTTAGAGTTCATACTTGTCCAGCAACGTTCGAATTCGCTCGTAAGGAAACACGGGGCCGTCTTTGCAGATGAAATACGGACCATACTGGCAATGTCCGCAGAGACCGACGCCGCACTTCATGTTGCGTTCCATGGAAACGTAAATGTCTTCTCGTTTGAGCCCTTGCATCTCCAATTCCCGTGTCACAAATCTCATCATGATCTCGGGGCCGCAAATCATCGCGACCGAGCGAGATGGGTGCAGCCTCGCATACTTGAACAAAGTAGTGACCACGCCGACGTGGCCATGCCAGCTCAGTCCGCCGTAATCAACGCTGGTCAGCACCTGTGTTTCGGGCTGGCGTGCCCAGACTGCTAACTCTTTTCGATACAGGACATCGCGCGGCGAGCGGGTCCCGTACAACAGCACCAGGCGCCCGTACTGTTCGCGATTCTGCAGGACCTCGTAGATGATCGGCCGCAACGGAGCCAGCCCGATTCCGCCCGCCACCACGATCACATCGCGGCCTCGAGCAACTTCCAGAGGCCACCCCACTCCGAACGGTCCGCGCACTCCGATGCCATCTCCGACCTTGCGGCTCACCAGCGCATTCGTCGCCTTCCCCACAGACCGCACTGTATAGACCAACCGCCCCCTCTGAGTGGGATCCCCGCTGATGGAGATTGGCAACTCGCCCACCCCAAAGACCCACAGCATGCTGAACTGCCCAGGTCTGAATGCCACATCGTCGACTCCGTCTTGTGGATCGACGGTGAGTGAGAAAGTGTCGGGAGTCTCCTTGTCCACCCGTTGCACCACATGCGGCTGCGGCAACATCGGGTCAGCCACGGCCGGGGTTGTCTCGAGGGTCGCCATGGTCTTCATTTCTGTGCGTACATATCGAGCAACTGGATGCGCGTAGCCTGCAGCCTCCGCGCCATAATTTGGCCAAAACGTTTCAGCACTTCGTAGCCAAGATCGTGGTTCTGCTCGCACTTGGTACGAAGACACTTCCCGTCGAGGGCGATAGCGCGAGTGTCCTGCAGGGCGTGTGCGTGGAAGCTCCAGATATACGGCGGTAGCAGCCACGACCAACCCAGGATTTCACCCTCGGTCAGGGTCTCGACATTGATGGGACGGTTGTGCGGGGGCAGGATCTCCAGTGCCACCTTGCCCGAGCGGATCAGATAGAAATTATTGGCGGGCTCTCCTTCTTTGAAGAGGTAAGCGCCGGCGTTAAAACGGACGTTGGAAGCACACCCCGTCAGCAAACCGGTATAGTACGATTCCAGGCCTGCGAAAAACGGATGATCCGCGATGATGCGCTCAAGCGTTTCCATGATTCTCCCCTTCCCGTAGGGTCTGAATCTCTTCCGTGACATCGATCCCAACCGGGCACCAGGTAATGCAGCGCCCGCAACCAACGCATCCGAGGGTCTCGAACTGGTCGATCCATGCAGCGAACTTGTGCGTGATCCATTGCCGGTAGCGCGCAGTCGCCGATGCCCGCACGCTGCCGCCATGGATATAAGAAAAGCTGAGTGTGAAGCAGGAGTCCCACCGCCGCCACCGTTCGGCGTGATCTACAGTTAGGTCGTTCGTATCTTCGACGGTCGTGCAGAAACAGGTAGGACAAACTGACGTGCAATTGGCGCAAGTCAGACAACGACCGGCGATCTTCTCCAAACGTGGATCATCAAATGCCTTGTACAGAAGCTCTTTGATGCCGTCAGTGTTCAGCTTGCGCACCTGCTGATGGGCTGCAGCCTCGAGCGCTGCGGTTTCCTGGTGGAGCAATTCCTCCGTGGCGGAAGCGGTCTCCAGTTCGGCAAGTAGTTTCGCGCCACGCCTGGTTCCGGTGTGAACCACGCAACGGTGATACTGGTCCGTGACCAGTTCCGTGAGCGCAAGATCAAATCCACCTTTCGCGCGCGGGCCGGTGCCCAAAGACGCACAGAAACAGGTGGACGCCGGCTGAGTGCACTGCACCACCACGATGAATACGCCCTTGCCACGGCTGCAATAGATGGGATCGTGGTATCGATCGTGGATCAGAACTCGATCCTGGATTGAGATTGCTGCCAGATCACAGGGCCGGACGCCGAAGAACGCCAACGGCTGCTTCGGGCGGGCCTCATTGTTCAGAATGCGGAAAGTTCCATTCTGCCGCTCTGCCGACCACAACTTGACTTCGGCAGGATGCAAGTACATCTTACAACTCTGCGGCCCGACTCCGTATCCGAAGAGTGCTGGGCTTTGCTGTGGTTTGAGGCGATAGTGTCCGGGAGATTGCTCATCGGTCCAACCTGCTGGCAATTCCTCCGGCGACTGAATGTGGTCCAACAGGATTGTGCCATCTCGTACGACGGGGCCGATGACGTTGTAGCCGCGATGAGTTAAGGCATCCAGGAGTGCGAAGAGCCCACTTCTCTCCAGCACACGCGGTGAGTCTTCGTCGTCCTTTGTTCGCGTCATAGCAACCTCAAAGCTAGTCGCTCGTGCATGTCCGCGTGCCGCCCTTTAGTGGGATGCGAGGCCCGCGTCGACATTCAGCAGAAGGCTGTTCCGACGAACACGTTATCTTCCGCCGGACCTGGACTATCGGCTGTGACAGTGGTCACAACAAGCGAGTATTTCTTCAACTCGAGAAGTTCAGGAGTGCAGTGACCGTGATCACGGACGGTGGTGCGACCTGCGAGAACAATAGGCGGTGGGTGGAAGGCAGCCCCGTCCTAGGTGGCTTGTCTGATTAAATTTTCGTTCAGTTGCTGACCTCAATTTTCGGCGCGCCTGGCAAAGCGTCGTCGATGCGGCGACCACGCGCCCCAACAAGCGGGGAGGTGAAACATGTTGCGCGAAGCAGATGCAGTTTGGACAGATGGCATTTATGGTGGCTGCGGCAGCGTGTCGGCGCCAAGCGGCGTCCTTAACAGAACCAAATATGTATTTGGATCGGCGGGAACTGCTGGCTCGACCAGTCCTGGAGAGCTGCTCGCGGCTGCAATTGCTGCATCCGTATCCGCCACAGTGGCGCGAAAGATAGGTGAGCTAGGTGGACACTCCACGGCGGTAACCGCGCATGCGGTAGTAACGCTAAATAATGTAGCTGAGTTGTGGAAGATTCACTCGGTCCACCTCGACATCACGGCTGCCGCCGACGATCGGGAAAGCCCCTTATTCGAAAAGGCTGTAGATGCGGCGCGCCGCGAATGTCCGATTGCGAGTGAGTTGAATCTTGAAGTAAGCGCCAACTGGAAGCTGATTCCGCGGGGAGCTCCGACAGCGGCATAAGCATTGCATCTTCCGCATCGGAGGGTCTCTTCATCACTTCGGAGCTACTGCGTTCGAAAATGGCTGCTCGATACTTCGTCCTCCATTATGTCGGACCGGCATTCTGGGAGTCAGCACTCGCCATCGGGGCGGCCTCCGAAAGAAAGTACAGGGGGCGACCAATCACATAACGCGGCACTTTTCAAGATATGGGGTCATCGGTGGCGAAAAAGGGCCAACGCCTGGGCTGGATCGAGCCAACTTGCTTTTGGCTGAGGGAAACAAGGCGGAGGCAAAGCACGCCTGCGACGAAGTGGGTCTTGAGACGAAACACATTCCGCAAGGAGGTGGCTCCGAGTGATTTCACACGGTCCGGCGCGTGAGGCGCATGGAGTTTCCGACGACGGACAGGCTGGAAAGCAGCATCGCGGAGGCGGCCATGATCGGATTCAGGATTCCGGCAACGGCGAGAGAGATTCCGAAACTGTTGTAGAAGAAGGCCCAAAATAGATTCTGGCGCACGATGCGCATGGTTTTCTCCGATAGATCGAAGACGTCGAGAGTTTTGCGCAGAGAGCCGTTCATGAGAACAACGGCTGCGGCCTTCATGGCAACGTCGGTGCCAGATCCCATGGCGATGCCGAGATCGGCCTGAGCGAGAGCTGGGGCATCGTTGATTCCATCTCCGACCATTGCAACTACTCCTCCTCGTTCTTGCAGGCGGCGGACGGCCTCCGCTTTTTCCTCGGGAAGAACTTCGGCTTCATAGGAATGGATGCCCAGGCAGGAGGCTATCCATTTTGTGGTAGCCTCGGCGTCGCCGGAGACGAGGCGCACTGCAATGCCACGGCGCCGGAGCTCCGTTGTCAACTCGATCGCTTCGGGCTTGATCTTGTCGCCGAATGCGGCGAGCGAGCGCAAGTCTTGATCCCATCCCACGAATGAGACGGTCTTGCCTTCGGCTTCCCAGGCGCGGGCCTGTTGCTCGACGCTGTCGTCAATCCGAACCTCCAGATCTCTGATCAAGCGGCGGTTGCCGGCGAAGACTGGCTTGCCGGCCACGATGCCGGTGATGCCGCGGCCTTTGTGGATTTCGACAGACGTGGCTTCGTGGAGTCTCGTACCTGACGGGCGTGCAAATTCTGCGACGGCTAGCCCGAGAGGGTGCTCGGAGTAGCGCTCGAGAGAAGCCAGGAACCACAGGGCCTCATTGTCCACCGTCATGACGCTTGAGCCGAGCGCCGAGCGAGATTCCGAACCGTTGGCTTCTGCCGACGCCGCCGCGCCGGCTGCGGCAAGGACAGCCTCGGGGCAAAATTCGTGACAGGACGCAAGTTCCAGCAGGGAGAACTTTCCTTCCGTGACGGTTCCAGTCTTGTCGAGCATGACGGTGTCGACTTTGCGAAGGGTTTCGAGCACTCGGCTGTCCCGAACTAGAATTCCCCCGCGGGACGCCGAGCCAAGAGCAGCGGTGATGGCCAGTGGAGTCGCCATGCCAAGCGCGCAGGGGCACGCAATGACGAGCACGGTGATGGCTCGCATCAGCGACGGACCCAGCCCCGCACCGCCATAAGTCCACGTGTAGAAGAAAGTCAGCACAGCGATCAGGACGACGCAGGGAACGAAAATGCGCGAGACGCGATCAACGGCGCGCTCAAGTTCCGAACGGCTGCTGAGCGCATGCTCGACGAGGGCGATGATGCGCGACAGAGTCGAGTCGCCGGCGGATTTTGTGGCTTGAACGCTGAGGACGCCATCGAGGTTGACGCTGCCGGCAGCAACGATTTGACCCGGGTGCTTTCTTAAGGGAAGAGATTCGCCGGTCAGGAGCGATTCGTCGGTATGAGATTCGCCAGCGACGATGAGCCCGTCGGCAGGAATGCGCTCGCCCGCCTTGACCACGAAGATTTCGCCCGGTTCGAGCGCATCCACGTTGACGAAGCGCTCGGAGCCGCTGAACAGCAGTCGAATCTTGTTGGGCATCATGCGGTGGAGCGTGGTGATCCAGCGCGAGACCTTTTCTTTGGCCCCATATTCGATGAGCTTTCCCGCGAGCACGATGGTCACGATGACTGTCGCGGTGTCGAAATACAAGTGGATCTCGCCGCGGAAGGTCTGCACGACGCTGTATCCGTAAGCCGACAGAATGCCGAGAGCCAGCAGGGCTTCCATGCGGATGGTGTGGTTCATCAGGCCCCGCCAGGCCAGGCGAAGGACTGGCTGTGCACAGTAGAAGACCACCGGCGTAGCCAGCATCCATAACAGAAAGGGAAGGCCGCGGCGCACGCTGCCGGAGATTTGTTCAAAATATCCGGCATAGAGTACGAGGCTGAAACTCATAATATTGACCCACAGGAAGGCAGCGAGTCCGGTGCGGATGAGCAGGTCGCGGCGCTCGGCGTCTGCGGCATCGGTGTCTGGGGCATACTCCTGCGCTTTGTAGCCGAGACTCGCGATGCGGCTGAAAATGCGATCCGGGGGCAAGGCCTGCGGGCGGTAGTGGACCTTTACCAAATCGGAGGCGAATGAAGCTTCCGCGCGGACGACTCCCGGGATCGCTGAGAGTGCGTGTTCGATCAGCCAAGCGCAGGATGTGCACCACATGCCGGAGACGTGGAGCAGCAATTCCTCGGCGGTGGGATCGGCGGGAGCGGGGACGGATTTCGCGTCCTCGGGGCCGCGGTTGGAAATGAGTCCGAGTTGCAGGCTACGCTGGAAGAGTTCGGTCTGGCGGAGGTCCTGACCGGGGCGGATCGCGCCGCTCTCCGACAGGATGAGATAGACGTTCATGCAGCCGAGGCAACAGAAGAAGCGGTCGACATCGCCGACATGCTGCTGCAAGGGATGCTGGCCGCATCCCAGGGCGCACAAGTCGCATTCTCTGCCGGTGGCCATTTCAGTGCGAGTGTTCGGAACTGGCGGCTACGGGCTTGCCGTGCTGGTCGAGAAATACGGGATTGGTGCGCTTGGTAATGACATAACAGAAGATCAAAATCCCGATAAAGAGCACGAATATGAAGGTGAGGAAATAGAGCAAGGGCGTTGCCTGTTTGCGGGCCGCAGGAGCTTTCGCAGTGAGAGAATTCCATTCGATTGCACTCATATTTCCTCCGTGTCGAACCTTCTGGCCAGCTCTGTAATCTTGGCGGGCCGGTATTCAATCTTTGGTCGGGGTAATGAACGTCTCCTCGAAGACGTCTTTTTCGTTACCAACCCTACTGATTATGCGAAAGTGATTCACGCCGGGTGCGAGGGCTGCGGACGGTGGCGCCTGAATCTCGAATTCCTGCTGGATGGTCTGTCCGGCGGCAACAACCACCGCGTTCTCAAAATCCATAAACGCTGTACGTGGCAATCCTTCGATGGAAAGTTGAGCAATGGCCTGCTCGTGCCCACGATTGGCGACCTGCAGGCGGAAGCGGTTGTAGACAGTTCCGTCTTTGCCGAGGCGATACATGGTGGTGCGATCGGGAGCGATGCGGACTAGCACAGCACGCCGCATGGAAAGCGCGGTAAACAGGCCAGCGCCGTAGCAGAGGATGATCAACAACACGACTACGCGTTTCGCGTTGCGTAAGCCGATCCGAGCTTTTCGCCCTGTTCTCCCCAGACGTAGTGAATCAGAGTTTGCTTGCCAAGACGGCCCAGGACATCCGCGCAGGCGTCGATGCACTCGCCGCAGTGGATGCATTCGATCTGGTATGGCGAAGTTCGGATATCGATGCCCATGTGGCAGACGCGCACGCACTTCTTGCACTCGATGCATTCGCGGTCTTCGTCGCGGTAGTGAACGATGAGCGTGTCGCTATCGCCGAGCATGCCCTGCAGATATCCGTAGGGACACACGGTGGTGCAGAAGCGCTGGCGGACGAAGAGGAAATCGAGAAGGGTGAAGAGCGTGGTGGTGGCACCCGCGATGCCGCCGGCGGTCCTGATGTCGAACGCCAGAAGACGGCGGAGCAGGTCGCGCGGCTCCACGAAATAAGAAATGAAGGCAAACGCCAGAATGACCGATGCCGCCACGGCAATCGCGTAGAACAGAAACCGGCTGAGCAGTTTTCGCGGCCCGGCGCTCCAGCGGACGTACTTATTAACCGTGCGAGTCAGCTTGCTTTCGAGCGCGATGGAGGCCTCACTGAAGATCATCTGGGGGCAGAGATATCCGCAATAGACGCGCCCGTAGAACATCGCCATGGCGGCTACGAGGAACATGAGGAACATCAGGGAAAAAAAGATGACGGAGAACTCGCTGATCCAGAGCTCATAGCCGAAGAAATAAAAGCGCTGGCGCGGGATGTCGAAGCGCATGAGGTTTGCGAACGGCAGCGCGAAGAAAATGATGACACAGGCTATGTGGATCGCTTTGCGAATGCGATGGAAGGAGAACGACTTCGGCGGTGGCGACGGAGGATTCCGGTCGCACTTCGGCATCGGTTTCGTGGACACCGAGACGTTTGGGGTACTTGGCTTGGTGTCAGTGGTGGCCATGCAGGTGGCCCCCCATCATGAGCATTCCGGGCATGGTGCCGCGCCACACGAGAAACGCTCCCATGAGCGTGACCCCGGCAGCGGCGAGCTGGCTTCCCCAGCGGTTCAGGCGGAGACGGATCGCGGAGGAGAACATTCCGAGAGCAAAGAGGGCTCCGGCGGTGCCCAGTCCAAAGGCAAGCATGGTGGCTGCGCCGGCGAACGCGGAGCCGGTGGCCATGGCCTTGAGCAGGGCCGCGTAGATGAGCCCGCAAGGCATGAGGCCCAACGACAGGCCGAGAAGAAAACGGTTGCCGGAACCAGGGGCAGAGAGCAACTTGCCGATTCGGCGGAGAAACAGCGACGGAATCCGGAACAGAGAGCTTCCCAAGAGACTGGCGGGGATGAGGCCGAGCATGGAGATCCCGACGACGATCATCAATCCGCCGGAGACAATAGCGAGGATGTGGCTGAAGCCTGCTAGATGGCCGAGCAATCCCAGGGTTCCCCCAGCGATGCCGGCAACGGCACCGAGAGCAGAGTAGGTGAGGATGCGTCCGGCGTTGTAGGCCAGATGGTTTCGCAGAAGGGGCGAAACGGAGGGCGCTGCTGGGGCTTTAAGCGATTCGAGAGCCACGCTGTAAGAGAGGACGATGGGGCCACACATTTGTATGCAGTGCAGGCTGCTAACCAGCCCCAGGGTGAACATAACGCCAAATTCAAACGGGGTCACGGCGTCCCCTGAGGAGCAGCCGGCTGCGACACGCTGCCGCGGTACTGAATTCTCGCGTTGGGGGTCGGAACGGTGACACATTCGCGATAGAACTCGAACTTCTTCATGGTGACGGCGTGCGTGGGACAGCGCGACGCGCACAGGCCGCAACGGATACAGGTGGTCTCGTCCTTCAGCATGACGCCACCGAGGGCGTCGAGATCCTGCCGGGGCATGGCGCGCAATTCGTCGCGGCTGATGGCGAGTGAATTAGCCACCATGTCCTGCCATTGTTCGTCTTTGCAGAGTTCACTCAGACCAACCAGGCGGATGATGTTCTGCGGGCAGACATCGACACAACCGTTGCAGGCGATGCACGTTGACGTGTCGAAGACGGTGTTGATGTTGCAGCGCAGACAGCGTGAGGCTTGGCGGTGGGCGTCTTCGACGGGGAAGTTCTCTTCGATGATGGCCAGCGAACTGGAGCGCTGTTCGGCCTCGAGCACAGGCGGAGTCGCGCGGGGCAGACGTTCCCAGCCCTCAGCCATGGTGTAGACGGCGGGAGCCCAGTGGCTGCGGACGGCGATGTCGGTGCGTGTGCCGCGCAGGAAGTCGTGCATGGAGCGAGCCGCGATTTGTGCGGACGCAATGGCGTCGATGAACAGTCGTGGGCCGTGGGCGATGTCGCCGCAAGCGAAGACGTCGGGCGCGGTGGTCTGGTAGGTCTCGCGATTGACTTTGATCAGGCCGCGCTCGCTCTCGACTCCGTCTTCCGGCTTCAAGAAAGAAAGATCAGAGGTCTGGCCGATGGCGTAAATGACCGTGTCGGCAGGTATGTCTTCGACGTCGGTCTCGTCGAAACTGGGGTTGAAGCGGCCGGTGGCGTCGAATACAGAAGTGCAACGAATCGTGCGCAGGGCCGTCACAGTGCCGTTGTTGCCGAAGATGGCCTTGGGGCCACGCGAACTGTGGAGCTTTAGTCCTTCTTCTTCGCCTTCGAGGATCTCGACTTCGTCGGCGGGCATTTCTTCGCGCTTCTCGAGACAGACAACGTGGACTTCTTTGTCGCCGCTCAGGCGCAAGGCGGAGCGGGCAACGTCGTATGCGACCTGCTCGCCACGTTCCATGTCAGCCATCGCTTCGCTGCGCACTTCGCCCACGGGGCGCACAGCCGACCGCGCCACATCGTAGGCAACGTTGCCGCCGCCGATGACCACGACGCGCCGGCCCAGGGGAAGAGGTTTGCCTTCGTTGAAGGCACGGAGGAAATCCATGCCGTCGTAGACCATGGAGCGGTCCGAGCCGGGCAGAGGCAGCTTGCGTCCTTTGGGAAGGCCGATGCCGAGGAAGATGGCCTTGTAGCCTTGGCGGCGGAGATCGGCGATGGAGAAATCGCGACCCAGGCGCATGTTGCATTTGAGCTCCACGCCGAGCGATAGAATGGCCTGAATTTCCTGCCGCACGAGGTCGCGGGGCAAGCGGAAGACAGGGACGCCTACCATCAGCATGCCACCCGGTTCGGAGTCGGCTTCGAAAAGAGTCACTTTGTAGCCGATCTGGGTGAGGTCGTGGGCGACGGTGAGTCCAGAGACGCCGCCGCCGACGACGGCGATCTTCTCGTAGTCGCCGCGATTCGGAGGCAGCATGCGCTGGTCACAGCCTTCGCGATGAAGACGGAAGTCTCCGGCCTCGGGACCGAACTCGGTGGTTACGAAACGTTTGAGCGAGCGGATGGAGACGGGGGCGTCAACGTCTCCCCGGCGGCAGTTGACCTCACACGGAGCGCCACAGACCCGGCCACAGATAGAAGCGAAGGGGTTGGTGGCGCGGGCAATGCGGTAGGCGTCTTCGTAGCGGCCTTCGCCGATAGCGGTGACGTAGCCGCACGCATTGGTGTGCACGGGGCAGGCGTGCTGGCACTTGACCATCTTGATCCAGTAGTCGGCCCCTTCGATCGCTTCGAACTGTGCCCATTCACTCATTGGCGCTCTTCAGTCCTTGTGAACTGCTTTGAATCCAAACGCAATCACGATGACCGCGTAGACAACCACCAGCGCGATGACCGCATACATGAAAGCGGGGGAGGATTGCGTCACGGAATTGAACTGCCGGACGAGCGCGCCACGGTCAGAATGGTTCACTTCTCCATTCATATAAATGAACAAATAACCGATGGCGCCCGCCATGATGACGATGTAAGCGAACTTGAGAAACGTGGGTACGCCTGTGCCCTTGCGTTCGGTAATCCAGCCGTCGGCGTATTCTTCGAGTTCGCTTTCGGGTTTCTTGGCAACTTCTGTTTCCGCCATATGTTGTCTCCCTTTATTTCGTCTTGCGCTCTGTGTCGCTGCCGGTCTCGTTGTCGGCGAGCATGCGGTATTTCGGTTCTTCGCTCTGGCTACCCCAGTACCCGTCGTGGCGGGAGCGGACTAGAAAGAAGATCGCTCCCGCGACGCACAGAAAGAACAGAAGGTACGCGAGGAAAATGCTCGGGTATGTGTAGTCACTCATCGAACGCTCATTTCTCGTAGTCGTTGTCGGGACGCCAGTTCTTGGCGCGGCCTAGGGTCTGGATGTAAGCCACGAGGGCGTTGAAGTCTTCTTCGTTGTTGGCGATCCAGGGGAACGGCGGCATGACCGAGCCTGGAACCAGGTCACGCGGGTTGCGGAAATGCGTGCGGTGCCACTGCCGGTCATACTTGCCGCCGACGCGGGAAAGATCGGGGCCGGTGCGCTTGGTTCCGAACATATGCGGGCTGTCAAAGACGAACTCGTCGGGTGTGGAAACGGGCGAGTCTACGCCTTTCCAGCCGGAGCGCTTGGTATCGGAGAGCAAGGTGCGAGTCTGCTGCGTGTGGCAGTACCAGCAGCCCTCGCGCACGTAGATGGCGCGGCCTTTGAGTTGGAGTTCGGTGTAGGGTTGCAGCTTGCCGGTGGGCCCCTTCGAAGGATCGTTATTCTCGAAAGGCTTCGACCAGCTTTTGTCGACCAGGGGCGGAACGACCGTGGTGAGCAATCCTCCGATGAAGAAGAACACCAGGGCGGCGATCACGAAGCCGACGGCGCTTTTGTCAGTTTTCTGTAGCATGGCATTCTCCTTAGGCAGTGGCCGGCGCCGGGCGCGCGGCAGGCTGGCTTCTGCCAACAACAGTAGCCAGAATATTGAACAGGAATGTGGCGATGCCGGCGAACATCAGCACGCCAGAGAAGAAGCGCACGGTCCAGACCGGCTTGAGTGCAACCACGGTGTCGATGAATGGGATGGACGGGTTGTTCCATTGCCAGCCCTGCCAGAATCCGCCGAGCCACAAGGTCACGAAGAATCCGAGACCGCCGATCATGAAGAACCAGAAGGTCCAGTTGGCGAGGGCATCGGAGTGAAGCTTGGTGTGGAACATGCGCGGAATCACGTAGTAGCAGCCGGCGATGGCGAAGAACGAGAAGCATCCGAGCAGCGCCATGTGGGCGTGGCCTGGAATCCAGTCGGTCTTGGAGACGATGGCGTTCACGGAGCGCAGGCTGTGCATCGGGCCCTGGAAGCAGGTCAGGAGGTAAAAGACAACGCCCGACATGAGGAACTTCAGCGGGACGTTATCCCGAAGCTGATGCCATTGTCCTTTCATGGTGGCGAAGAAGTTGTAGACCACGGTCCAGACGGGGACCAGCAACATGACCGAGAAAGCGATGGCGATGGTCTGCAGCCACTGCGAAATCGGTCCGTGAATCATGTGGTGCGCGCCAGTCCATACGTATACAAAGGCGAGCGACCAGAAGCCGATCATCGACAGTTTGTGACTATAGAGAGGCGTGTTCGAAGCTTTGGGAATGAAGTAGTACGCCATGGCCAGGCCGATCGGAGTGAAGATGAGGCCGACGGCGTTGTGGACGTACATCCAGTTCAAGTTCGCCTGGTTGGTGCCCGTAGTGAAGAATACGGCGATGTTGCCGGTACTGTAGACGAACGTGGTCCAGAGGATGGTCGCCATCGTGTACCAGAGGCTGACATACATCTGCTGGTATTTGCGGGTGGCGACGGTGGCAAAGATGTTGATGCCGAACATGACCCAGGCCACGACGACAAGCGCGACCAGCGGCAGGGGAAGCTCAGCGTACTCCCAGCCCTTGTTGTATCCGGCGGGCAGGGCGTAGACGGCGCCGAGCACGATGACATTCCACAAAGCGGCGGTAGCGATGCCGAGCTTCTCACTCCAGAGCTTGACTCCACAGAGGCGCGGAACGACGTAGTAGGCGAGCCCGAGGTCCGCGGGGAGAAGCCATCCGAAGAGCATTCCGTTGACGTGGAGCGGGCGGAGGCGGCCATAAGAAAGGTATGGGACGCTGCCCAGCAGTTGCGGCCAGACAAACTTGGCCGCGATGGTTAAGGCCACGATTCCGACGATAAAGAAATAAGTAATCGAACTGAGCAGGAACCACTTCGCCGTGGTGTCTTCGTGGATCGAGTCGGCTAATGGGACTGCGCCGATCGGTGTAGCGCGCGTTACTTGCACTCGGCCTTGCTCGGGCATAGCACCTCCTGATTCACCTGGGACGTGAGCGCTGGAGATTTCTCACTGGCGGGTGAACCGGTCTGCGGATTCATACTGCGAATGAAATTAATAAGATCGCCGACATCGTTTTGGCTGAGGCCATAGTCGATCCACGATGGCATGGCGGTTCCCTGCACGCCGTAGAGGATGGAGTCGAACAAGCGCCGATCAGGCACGGTGTTTACGAACGCCGAGTTGCGCAGATTGCGCGGCCGCGGACTAATGTCGAGCGAATTCGGCCCCTTGCCGTCAGCCTTGCGTCCGTGACATCCGGTACAGCGCTGGAGGAAAATCTGCTCGCCGCGGTGGATGGAGTCGACGCTGGATACAACCGGATTCTGCTCGGGAACCTTGTGCGCCTTCAGGTCCGGCCGGGGTTCTTTGACGAACGTCTGAAAGACGTACGTGAGAACGGCGTGCCGCTGTTCTTCGGTCAGTACGCGCTCCCACGGCGGCATCGAGGTTCCGGGCACGCCGGCCTTCAGCGACTGCAGGAAGCGATCTTCCGGCTTACTGTTCATGAACGCCGCCTTGGTGAGATCGCGCGGCGCGGGATCGAGATAGAGATAGGTCACGCCTTTGCCGTCGCCTTTTTCTCCGTGGCAGCGGGCGCAGAGGCCTTTGTAGATTTCTTCTCCGGTCTTGAAGGCGGGCGGCGTGCTGCGAGTCTTCAGGTAGGCCGAGATGGAAAGGAAGTCGGGCTCAGCGAATCCGAAGACCGGCATGATGGAATCCGGAATCCGCGACTTCGGCTCGCGGAAATGCGCCATCATCCAGTCTTCGTCGCGGATCAGGCCCTCGTAAGAGAGATCGGGAGCGATGTGTCCGTCATGCTCGCCGAGCTTGTGGCAGGCGGTACAGGAGCGCTCGCCAACGAGTTGCTCGCCGCGAGCCGGTGTGGGCGCGCTTGAAGCTGGCGATTTGACAGTCTCTTCAACCTTGGTCTGCTGCAGGCGAGCGCGATATTGCCCAAGGGAGGTCTCCGCGAAGTTGATGCCGCGGCGGCTTTTCAGGAAAACAGTCAGAGCCTTGATCTCGTCGTCGGTGAGATCAAACTTCGGCATGAACGACGTGGGCTGGAAGGCGCGCGGATTGACCGTGTGCTCCCAGAGATAGTTGATTTTGAATTTCTTGCCGACGTCGCTGAGATCGGGACCCAGCGTTCCGTTGGAAAGGCCTTCGATGCGGTGGCAGCCATAGCAGGCTTTCTCGAAGAAAAGTTGGCGGCCACGCTGCACCAATGGAGTTCCCGAGAAGTTGTCTTCGGTGTGGCACTGGGCGCAATTGGCCTGCATGTACTCCTTGCCGCTCAGTTTCGATTTGTATTCGGGATGCCAGTTGGCCTGAGTCACGTAGCCCAGCATCGGATCCGGCCAGAACTCATCCTCGCCGTGCGCGTAGAAGGTCTCGAGGCCGCGGCCTTGTCCGTCGTGGCAGATGGTGCAACCGAAGTCGGTAAACTTGTGGCGGCGCTCCCAGCGGCCGTCGCGCTGGACGTCGCCCAACGCCGCCGAATAAGGATGGGTGCGCAAGGGCTCGGCGTGTCCCTGAAAGCGGGGATCGTCGCTCGCGATATGGCAGGTAGTGCAGCGGTCGACGCGGGAGTCTCCGGACTGGGTGGCGCCGAATTGCGTAACGATGATCTGCTCGATGCGCGGCGTGCGCTCGTCGATGGCGCGACGTTCGGTGTCGGTCTTCGCCAGACTGCGCGCCTGCTCGAAGTAAGCGGTCTGATGCTTCTCCCAGCGATTGAAGAACTGCTGGTAGAAGACAATGCCGTGCACGATCAGAACCACAAAACTAACAACTGCCAGCGTTACACGGGTGCTCACGAGGTTCTCCTCACATCTTCCTGGCGTAGTTTCTTCACCATGGCGAAACGAACTCCCAGTTCGGGCCGCGGAAGAATGTGCCGATGATGATCAACACGATGTTTACGATCACGAACGTCAGGAACAGGAAATTGGCCAGCAGCCGCTCGCGCGCGAACCAGCGGCCTACGCCTGCAACCTTGCGATCGATATACGGGACAAGCAGAAGGAGCAGCACTTCGATGGTGGGAATACCGACGCCTCCCCAGAAGGCTGAATAGCTGACCTGCTCCTGCAATCCGAGGAAATACCAGGGTGCCTTGGCCGGATTCGGTGGATGCATGATGTTTACCGGCTGTTCCAGCGGGGCGTTGAAGAAGAGTGAGACCAACAGAACTCCAGCCACGGTAATCAGAAAAACGACAAGCTCCGCCATGAAGAGGTTGGGCCAGGCAAATACGGAACGGTCGGGCACGTTGCCGACCTTGGTGAACGGCCCGCGGACCAGTCCCTGAATGCCGTAGTTACGCTTTTGCAGGACAGGCGCAGCGGCGGCGGCTGCAGCCGGAGACGTCGCCATCACCACAGCTGGTCCCTGGACGATCTCGACTTGGGTCGAGGGAGCATCGACGGGAAGAGAATCTTCCTCGGCTGGGCGTGACAGGCCGCCGTCTTTGCGGATTCTCCAGAAGTGAATCGCGACCAGAAGCGACATCACAGCGGGCAGCACAGCCACGTGCAATACGTAGAAGCGAAGCAGAGCTTCCTGACCGACAGTAGCATCGCCGAGCAGGATGAACTTCACTTGCTTGCCGACCAACGGCGCGTAGCTGGCAATCGAGGTGCCGACGGTGATCGCCCAGAATGCGAGTTGGTCCCAGGGGAGAAGGTATCCGGTGAAGCTCAGAAACAAGGTGACCAGCAGCAACAGGACTCCGAGCACCCAGTTGAATTCCCGCGGCGGCTTATACGATCCAGTCAGGAAGACGCGGCACATGTGCAGAAAAACCACGGCCACCATGCCGTGCGCGGACCAGCGATGCATGTTGCGGAGAAAGATGCCGAAGGCAACGGTCCCACGCAGATCGAGCATGCGGTCGTAGGCCTGGGTGGTGGAGGGAACGTAGTAGAACATCAGCAAAATGCCGGTGACCACCAGGATGAAAAACAGGAAGAAGGAGATCAGTCCCAGACCGAACGTGAAAGTGGCACGCAAGCTGTTGCGGTGGACTTTAACCGGATGGAGGTGAAGAAAGAAGTTAGTGAAACTTGTCGAGGCCCGTCCCAGATCGGAAGAGGGGAGCGGGTTGCGGAAGATCGACCGCCAGACGTTCTCTGGCAGCGCGACGAGCGATTTCCAGGGTGAGGTCGATTGGTTGCTCATACTCGCAAGTAATTCCCCGCTTCGATTTCTGTGTCTTTGTCGACTTCGATTTCGCCGTTGGGGGCCAGGGTGACCTGGAACCATGGCAAGGCTCTGGGGGCCGGGCCGCCGGTCACGTTGCCGTCCTGGTCGTAACGGGAGCCGTGACATGGGCAGGCAAATCCGGTCTCGGAGACCGAGACGATGCAGCCCAGATGAGTGCAGGTGGTCGAGATGGCCGCGACTTTGTCGCCGTCGCGGACGATGCAGACGCGGCGGGCGTCCAGCGAAACGCGTGCCCCGGACGGAAAGTCCTCCGGCTTGCCGATAGAGAAGCGA